>Ga0123339_10000362_pt1 | contig 36585 bp, 30 predicted proteins | sample lystaG_FD_89956 | JGI IMG/M metagenome (GOLD analysis project Ga0123339, IMG submission 89956) | Glacier valley bacterial and archeal communities from Borup Fiord, Nunavut, Canada, to study Microbial Dark Matter (Phase II) -... | ecosystem: Environmental > Aquatic > Freshwater > Ice > Glacier ...
CGACCATAGCGACACCTCAGCTGTACTTCCGACCCACATGGCTACGCGCTTGGAAAGTCTGGGATCCAGTGTGGAAAATGCAGCGGCATGTTCTTCTGCTGTCAGACTGTCTACAGAATATCCTGCCTGGACATAGGAGCGCAGATAGGATACGGCATCTGCAAAAGAAACAGAACCAAAATCAAACGTCGATCCATTATACATAAACCAGCCTGCCGCAGCATCATAAGCAGACGGCAAAAAAGCAAGCAGGTCACTGGCCTTATAAAAAGCAAATGACTTTTCTTCCAGCGGTGTTTCCTCTGTTGACAGACTCCGTACAGCCTCAGACATAGATTTTAAGGTATCAAGATCCAGGTCAAACGGAACAGAATCGACGCCTGCCTCAGACAAAACATTCATATTCACATAAAGTATCTGCGCCGATGCGGCATATGGAACGCCATAAAGTTCATCACCCGCGCTGCATGCGTTGAGCATAGGCTTATAGATTCTAGTAGGAAGGAATAGCGGATTGGATGCCGCATAATCCGAAAGCGAGAGAATATCTCCCTTTTCATAAAGTGAAGAAAGTGCCTCGGTATAAATAATGTCCGGAACAAAACCGCTCTCTTCCCATTGTGCTATCGTATCTTCTGTAGCTCCCGTCGAAGGTGTCTGAAGAACTTCAACATTAAAATCCGGATCGATCCTGTCAAGGGCCGCAAGTGTCACGGAAGCTCCGCTGTCCGTCGAAATCCACGCACCGGATTTCTTGGCCTCATATAATTTAGCCAGATAGCGGGCGGTTGAATTGGAAATCGGAGCGGCGATCTTAAGGACAGTGCCGTCAGGATAAGATGCTGATGTGGCAGCTACCGGATCAGTTTCTGATGAAGTGGATGTTGTCACTTCCTGATTTTCCGGTTGGGTGACTTTGGGGAATGGGTTATCCGATGCGGCAGCACATCCGGAAATCATGGTGCTGCTCACAGCAAGCGCAGCAAAAAAAGCAAACAGACGAAGTGTCCTGAGCCTTCCACTACATTTATTGCTCACACTGTGCACCACCCCATAGATACTTTTTAAGGAGAAAATCATACGCCTCCACAGACACGATCTTAATTTCTGCCGGATAGGATTAATATGATTATTATAGCATTAATAAATCGGCAAGTCCTATAATCCGTATAAGCCTTGTATCAGGGAAAGACATGATTTACGCAGGTAAATGGATTTTGATATGATTCAAAAAGCAATCTGTCTTCATCAAAAATGAAATCTTCGTTTAAGTTCACTCTTTACTGTCTTATCGCCGAAAATAATAGCAACCAGAAGAGTCAGGAAGGAGATGATAGTGGCTATTATGGTAATAAATGGTTTATCAATTATCCTGAACAGGAATAGAACAATAGGAATGAATCCGAAAAATGCGATGGCTAATTGATACAGAACATAATTATGCCAGTTCATCCGGTTTACAATTATGATAATCAGGACCGCAATATTAGCAATACTGAACAAATTCGGAATCACATAGTTTACCGCCCAACCGCTGTACCCGAGAACAAAATCCATTATGACGACAAGCACAGACAGGGAAATCGTCTGGACAAAGATCTTGGACGCCGCATTGATATGGTGCTTAATCGAATGAATAACAGCTGCCCAAAAATAAAGAATTGCGGCGGAAGTAAACAGTGACCACATAACTCCATTATATGTAATATAGTTCACAACAATGGCCGTAACGCCTCCAACAATAGAAAGAAACAGAAAAATTCTGGCTATAAAATTATATTTGCGGACGTTCACATCTATTTTGGGATAGATGCTGTCAGCCGTGATCCCATCAAATTCAGTTAATACAGTTCTGCAGAGCGGGCAGATATCCGTATTATCCAGAACATTTACACTGCATCTTCTACAAGTTTTCATTGTATGCACCATTACTTTCAATAACTACTACAAGCCCGTCGGCAGAAAGCTTGCGAAAAAATGCCCGCTGCAAATATGTATTGCCAAGTCGCGATGTAAAGTTGATCACAAGCTTGTCCCCAAAAGTACAAAGACCGCATTTGGTCGGCTCTGAGTCTGCCGCGCTCAGAAGCACTTCAAAATGCTCAATGTACTTTTTAAAAGGTTCAGGGACCTCGATTTTGCCGAGATTGGAAAGCGAAATAGAATTCGCCTTTGCGGAACGCAGATATCCTATTTTTACAAAAATATTTTTAATGGGAAGCGGAATGAAGCGAATGAATAAATTCTTGCCGTAAGCCACGTTAAAAGCAATTTTACGGGAGAAATTCTCTTTTGTTATTTGTTCCTTGAATTGTCTTTTGACTATTTCCAGCATTTCTTCGAAAGTGTAATCGCTTCTTGTTATTTGAAGTCCGACGGCGATTACGGAAAAGAAGTTCATTGTTGTTGTTGAGTCATAGAAGGGTCTCAAATTAACCGGAATCGAGATATTAATAGGATGCTTGTTTGGCTGCTCATTCAAAAATTCTTTGTAGATGCACCAGATCATAACGGTAGTCAGATATTGGGTCACGCTGACACTCTTCTGGCGGCATAGCTCGATGAGGCTGTTAATGTTGACATACCCGTGAATAATGCCGATCGTGTACAAAGGCAGCTTCTCACCTTTCATCTGATAGGCCTGCTGCGTGCTGTAACCGGCTCTGTTTTGTTTTCTGAAATTCTTGATATAACTATCTTCGTTGTTTGACGTCATGTCGACGGAATGAGTCATCGGCATACTATCCGCAAAATCTTCTTTATTCGCAAGTTTCAGATAATTACAGGTCAATTCTTTAAGAAAATTCATGGAACCGGTGCCATCGGTAATGGCATGAAAGACTTCAAGACTAATTCTTTTTTTGAAATAATAGACTTTGAAAAGAAATTGATTGTTGGTTGACGGAGGAAAAAAGGCACAGGGGGTGCCCTGTTCCATACCAATAATCGGTTGTTTCTTATTCGTCTCAAAATAGTACCAGAACAGACCGTGTCTCAGACGTACCTGGAAACTGTCAAACCAAGGCAAAGTCATGTTAAGGGCTTCCTGAAGGATCTCAGGAACGATGTCCTGTTTGAGTCGAACAGATACTCTATAAACACTGCTGTAATTTTTATTAGAAATAACAGGAAATATATTCGCTGTATTATCAAGCTTATGCCACTTGTATTCGTTTTCGTGAGTATTCTTTATCTTGACCACCTGCCCTCCATACCATACAAACATATACTTATTATGCACTAGATGCGAAGTGTTTCCAAGACAACGGTACAGTACAAGATTAATTGCATATGATTTTTAAGCAATAATAGTCGGTCAAAAGTTCATAAATGGTGCGATTTGCAGATATCAATAACTATATTCGGATCCATCCGGGAATAGGGCGTCGGCGGAACCGGTTCACCATCAATCAGTCGGATATGTTTTTCCATCCAAAGAACATCAAGCCATCTTCCCATCTTGAAGCCGGTATTGTGGAACGTGCCGATATCCGTAAATCCAAGAGTTCTGTGAAAATGTATGCTCGTTTCATTGATGGCTGTGATAATTGCGTACAGATTATAGTAACCCTGCCTGGCCAGTATTTCAAACAAACAGGAGTACAGTGCCGTGGCAATTCCTTTCCTATGGAACTTAGCATCAAGATAGACAGTGACATCGGCATCCCATTGATAAGCAATACGTCCGAAAGTAGCTGACGCATATGAATAACCGGCCAGTTCACCGTCAACTTCACAGATAAGCCACGGAAACTGATCTGTGACTTTAGAAAACCGTTCTTTGAAACTTGTTAGTGAGGGAACCTCATATTCAAACGAATATGTTGTTTCCAGAATATAGACGGAATACAGTGATAAAATCCTTGAAATATCCTCTTCCTTTGCGGCTCTGATGACAATTGCCATAAGAATTCTCCTTATTCTGCGATATTCAAATATTCAAAAAACCTACAGCGCAGGAGCGTTGTAGGTTTTTATGGAGCCGATGGTGAGAATCGAACTCACGACCTATTCATTACGAGTGAATTGCTCTACCCCTGAGCCACATCGGCGTGTTACCTGAGGAATACGAATCAGTATCCAATCAGGCACGACTAAAACTATACAAATTTAAGAAAGATCTGTCAAGCAAATTGTGTAATGTATTCTGCTCTTAATGCCGTCTCAGCCTTCACTTTCTCGATATCAATTGTAGTCAGCTCTCCCTTATATTTGACAAAATGCCCCTTAATCATGACTGACTCGACCGCCTGAGGCCCTGCGCTGTAAACAAGAGCTGATACCGGATTACCTAAAGGCCACATGGACGGCCTGTCATAATCAATGATTTGAAGATCTGCAGACATCCCCGGCGCTATCATGCCGCAGTCGGAAAATCCCATACCGGCATATCCGCTTAGTGTAGCCATAGTAACGGCCTCTTGCGCAGGGAGTGTCTCGGGATTTCCGCTGTTCCCTTTTGCAATAAAAGAAGCCAGCCGCATTTCCATGAACATGTCCGTGTTATTGTTGCTTGCGCATCCGTCAGTTCCAAGTGCCACACGAACGCCCTGACGCTTCATTGACGCTACGTCAGCAAAGCCGGAAGCCAGTTTCATATTGCTTGAAGGATTGTGGGCTATGGTCACGTGAGCGGCTGCGAGAATATCCCTGTCCGCTTCCGTCAGATGAACGCCATGGGCTGCAATACAGGGGCGGTCGAACACGCCGAAATTGGCAAGGGCCTCCACAGGCGTTACTCCATACTTGGCAATGCAGTTTGCAACTTCCGTTTTGGTCTCAGCCACATGAACCTGTACCGATACGTCAATATCGGCAGCCTCAGCCACCAGTTCGGGATACAGGCTCTCCGGATACAGATAAATGGAATGAATCATAAGCGATGTACGCAGAAGTCCTCCGCCCGCGCCATGAAAAGAATTCCTGAAGGCCTGAAGGGATGCACGGTCGGAGTACCAGCCACTGTCATCACATATCTTGCCGTCCTGGCACAGATTCATACGAAAACCTGCCTGAAGCGCCGCACAGGCTGTCTCATCGGACATAAAATACATATCTGCCGCTGCACCTGTGCCGCCGTTTATCATCTCGGCCATTCCCATAAGGCTGGCATAATAGACATCTTCTTTTCTTAAATGGCTCTCACGAGGCAGAATACGCTTGAAAAGCCAGTCTTCGAGCCCCATATCATCTGCTGAATTCCGCATGATTACCATAGGGATATGAGTATGTGCATTGGCAAAGGTCGGCATAAGAATCTTGTTTTTGCCGCTGTACTCGTCAAAACCAATCTGCGTTCCGCCCGCTTCTCTCTGTGCTTCCATAAGGGCGCGTACAGCAAGCGACCGCTCATCGCCTACATAAATAATCCTGTCGCCTTTAACCGCGACAAAAGCATCTTTAAGGACAGACAATGTACCGTCTGATGTTGGCGTCACAACGGTGAAATTCTTGAAAAGAACAGTCCTTGCCATGATTGCCTCCCTTTCAGATATCCCAGGTACTCACATATTTTTCCTGTTCTGCTGTTAGTGCGTCGATTGAAAGGCCCTTGGTCTTCAGGAGAATCGCCGCAACACGGTCGTCGATCTCCACAGGTGTGCCATATACCTTTTTTTCAAGTTCGGCGCCGTGAAGGGCAATATAACGTGCGCTTTGCGCCTGAAGTGCAAAACTCATATCCATAATTTCGACGGGATGTCCGTCACCTGATGCAAGATTGACAAGTCTTCCCTGCCCGAGAATACAGATAGTACGGCCATTATCAAGAACATAACCGTCTACATTATCTCTGAGTTCTTTTTGGGATACAGACAGGGCGTGCAGTTCAGGAATATTAATCTCAACATCGAAATGTCCTGCATTGCAGCAAATCGCGCCGTCTTTCATCATAAGGAAATGCCTGGCGGTAAGGATATCTCTGCAGCCTGTGACCGTGATGAATACATCACCGACAGCTGCGGCTTCATCCATTGTCTTAACTTCATAACCTTCCATCAGAGCTTCACAGGCCTTGACAGGATCAATCTCAGTAACAACAACTCTTGCGCCGAGTCCTTTGGCCCGCAGCGCCACGCCCTTGCCGCACATTCCAAATCCGGCGACAACAATTGTCTTTCCGGCTACCAGAAGGTTGGTTGTTGTCATGATGGCAGTCCATACGGATTGGCCTGTGCCAAACCGGTTGTCAAATAGGTGTTTGCAGCGAGCATCATTTACAGCGACAACCGGATAGGCAAGACGACCTTCTTTGGCTAAAATCTCCAGACGGTGAACGCCTGTTGTCGTCTCTTCACATCCGCCGATCAGATTCTTAAGAAGATGCTTGTGTGTTGTATGAAGAAGCATGGCAAAATCTCCGCCGTCATCAATGATGATATCAGGATTGATGGCCAAGGCCATTGATAAGTGTTCTGTATAATCTGCAGTACAGGCACCATGAACACAATATACATGCATGCCTTCACTGGCGAGGGCCGCAGCAACATCATCCTGTGTCGAAAGCGGATTGCATCCTGTAAGCGCAACCTGTGCGCCGCCAGCCTGAAGTACCTTTGCAAGACAGGCCGTCTTTGCTTCAACATGAACACTGACAGCTATCCGAAGCCCGGCAAAAGGCTGTTCGGCAATGAGTTCTGCTTCAATTGCACGAAGTACAGGCATATTCTTATATGCCCAGTCGATTTTACGCTGACCCGAAGGTGCGAGGCTTATATCACGTACAAGATAGGAAGGAACATCCGGCATATAGTATCTCCTTAATGTGAATCAGTGTTGTCAAAAGTGTTGTCTTACAGGGCAGCCGCATCAAGAAAAGCTTCAAGAAGGTCGATGCTTCGGTCAGACGCAGACGCACCTACTTCAATAACCTCTAAATGGGAAAGCGGCATTTCCGTCATCCCTGCTGCAAGATTTGTAATACAGGAAATAGCAAGAACCCGCATTCCGCTGTGTGAAGCAATAATAGCTTCAGGAACAGTTGACATGCCAACCGCATCCGCGCCGAGCATCCGCAAAGCGCGGATTTCGGCCGGGGTCTCATATTGCGGCCCCTTCATATACGCGTAGATACCTGTATGGACAGGAATGTCTTTCAGGGCTGATATTGATAGAATTGTTTCAATAAATTCCGGATTATACACATGTGTCTGATCCGGAAATCTGGGGCCGAAGGAATCCAGATTAGGCCCGCGAAGCGGCGATTCGCAGAACATGGAGAGATGGTCGCGGATGACCATTAAATCTCCCGGCAGCATCCCGGAATTCACCCCGCCTGCTGCATTGGTAAGAATCAGGTTCCGCACGCCGAGAAAAGCAAGCACTCGAAAGGGGAAAGTGACCTCCTGCGTTGAATAGCCCTCATAGTAATGGTAGCGTCCATTCATCATGTACGTAAGGGTATTTCCAACTCTTGCAATAAGAAGCACTCCCTCATGCCCCGGCGTTGTCGGCATAGGAAAATGAGGAATCTCAGAATATTTAATCTCCGCTTCAATCTTACAGCGGCCTGCCATCGGGGCAAGACCGGAGCCCAGTACAATACATGTCTCCGGCTTATCAGAATACAACTTGCTGATTACCTCAGCCGCTTCTTCAATTCGTGCCTGGATCGAGTATTCTTCCATAAACAAAGTCACTCCTTACCGTGGCAATTTTTAAACTTCTTACCGCTTCCGCAAGGACACGGATCATTTCTTCCAACTTTTCTGGTATCTCTCTTTACAGGCTCAAGCGTTGCTGTCTTACCGCCTGCGCTTGCCGCCTGTGCCGGCTGTCCCTGTGCGGGAGCCGCTGTCGGCGCGCCGGCGAATCCGGTGCCGCCATGGCCTTCCTGAACATTATTTACGCTGCTCTTTCTTTCAAGTTTCTCGCCTGTAGATATATTCGCCTTCATGATAAGGCGAACGGTATCATTCTGGATGGCAAGGTTCATCTCGTCGAACATCTCGGAGCCTTCTATACGATACTCGACAACAGGATCTTTCTGCGCAACACTTCGCATACCGATTGAATAACGCATTTGATCCATCTGGTCAATATGATCCATCCATTTCTGATCAACATTCCAAAGAAGAATCTGGCGTTCGGCTTCACGGAACACCTCGGGAGTTATTTCTCTGTCACGTGCTTCAAGACGTTCAAGAGCCTGGGCCGAAATAGTCTCAGTCCATTCTGAAGCAGAAACCGGTTGGTCGCTGGTCGCCTTGAGGGCTTCAATTGCGGGGAGATTACCATACAAATCCTGTATTTTGAGTGTCAGCGCAAGCTTCTCGGAAGTCGCAATAACATCGTCAAGAGCAAAACTGTCTACCATTCTTTCGGCAACGTTTCTGACCATCTTAATGTAAGATTCATGAATGTCGACGCCGTCGAGAACTTTCCTTCTCTGATCGTATGTGAGGTTTCTCTGAATATTCATAACATCATCATATTCAAGAACATGTTTACGTGAACTAAAGTTAACGCCCTCAATCTTCTTCTGTGCATTCTCAATGGTTTTGGACAGGAAGCTTGCCTGAATCTCTACTGTCTCATCAACGCCGAGTTTATCAAAGGCGTTGTGGGCTCTTTCCCCACCGAAAAGTCGCATAAGGTCATCATCAAGAGCAAGGAAAAATTTGGTCTTTCCCGGGTCGCCCTGACGGCCGGCACGACCGCGGAGCTGGTTATCAATACGACGGGATTCGTGTCTTTCCGTACCAACAATAAACAGACCGCCTGCAGCAACAACTTTCTCATGTTCAACACTTGTCTGTTTTTTGAATGAAGACTCAAGCTCAGAAAATCTGTTTCTTGCCTCAAGAATAATCTCATCATCCGTCTCATTATGGGCAGTTGCAGCATCAATCATTTCTTCGAGATATCCGAGCTTTCTCATCTCCTGCTTGGCCATGTACTCAGAGTTGCCTCCAAGAATAATATCCGTACCACGACCGGCCATATTGGTTGCAATCGTAACGGCGCTATAGCGGCCGGCCTGAGCGACAATCTCAGCCTCACGGGTATGATTCTTGGCGTTAAGTACATTGTGCTTGATGCCGGCCTTGGCGAAAAGCTTGGAAAGGTATTCCGACCTGTCAACATTTACCGTACCGACAAGGATTGGCTGTCCCTTGGCGTGAGCCTCAAGAACGGTTTTAAGAACAGATGTGAATTTACCTGTCTGATTCTTATAAATAGCGTCATTCTCATCTTTTCTGATAAGAGGACGGTTTGTAGGAATAGTAATAACATCAAGATTGTAAATTGATCTGAATTCAGCCTCTTCCGTATAGGCTGTACCTGTCATACCTGACAGTTTTTTTGTACATACGGAAAAAATTCTGGAAAGTAATCGTCGCAAGAGTCTTACTTTCATTCTCAACCTTAACGCCCTCTTTCGCTTCAATGGCCTGATGCAGTCCGTCGCTGAAACGACGTCCATACATTAAGCGCCCCGTAAAATCATCAACAATCAGGACTTCACCGTCAGTAACGACATATTTTTGATCCCGCTCCATCGTTCCATTAGCCTTAAGGGCATTGTTAATATAATGATGAATATCGAAATTCTCTGAATCGGAAAGATTCTCAATATTGAAAAACTGTTCCGCTCTCTTAACTCCGTTCGCCGTCAGAATAGCAGACTTTGCCTTCTCATCGACAACATAATCGCAGTCGCCGACGATGTCATCCATGTTGATTTTGTCGTCTGTCTCAATGACTACATACTTCTTGAGGCCTTTGACGAACTTATCTGCCTGCATATACATATCGGAAGAATCTCCGCCCTTACCGGAAATAATAAGGGGCGTCCTTGCCTCATCAACAAGGATACTGTCAACTTCATCGACAATGGCAAAGTTGAGTTCGCGCTGAACCATTTTTGATTTCCTGTCAACCATGTTATCACGCAGATAATCAAAGCCATATTCATTATTGGTTCCGTACGTAATATCGGAATTATAAGAAATTCTGCGCTGTTCATTTGGGATATCATGAATGATCAGGCCAACAGTCAGTCCCAAATACCTGTATATCTTACCCATCCATTCGCTGTCACGTTTGGCCAGGTAGTCATTAACTGTAACAACATGTACACCGTTACCGGTAAGAGCATTTAAATAGACAGGCAGTGTAGCAACGAGCGTCTTTCCTTCACCGGTCTTCATTTCAGAGATACGGCCCTGATGAAGAATAATTCCGCCGATCAGCTGAACGCGATAAGGCTTCATACCAAGAACACGGAACGATGCCTCTCTAACTGTTGCAAAAGCATCCGGAAGTATATCATCAAGACTCTCTCCCGCCGTCAGGCGCTCTTTTAATATATTCGTCATATTAATAAGTTCTTTTTCCGGCATAGAAGCATACTTATCTGACAATGCTTCTATTTTATCTATTATCGGATTAATTCTTTTGATCTCGTTTTCACTATGTGTTCCAAAGAGTTTTTCAACAACATTCATTTTATTGTTACCTTTCAAAATATATCTAAATTTATTTATCAACTGAAGAAGATGAAGCTGCAGGATTTTCCATTCGCTGCAGCACTGTACGGTATCCGTCCGCACCATACTCAAGGGACCTGTTTACGCGGCTTATGGTAGCAGTACTGACGCCTGTAATTTCAAAAATCTCGGCATACGTACGCCCCTGATAAAGAAGGGAAGCAATCTGCAGTCGCTGCGCAAGAGACTTGATTTCCGAAATAGTACACAAATCCTCAAACAGGCAATAGCACTCCTCCCTTGAATTGAGTGCCAATATCGCATCAAAAAGAGCATCCGTCAGCGGATCTTTTAGCTTATCATTCATTATGCACACCCTTTGCTTTATAGGAGAAGGTCCGTTAAATACTGAATCAGTTTACCAAAATAACCGTTATACGCAATAGCAATCACAGTCACGGCAAGTAAAAAAAGCAAAAGTATACTAATAAAACGTCGGACGATCAGGTCATTTTTTGCTTTCCGGAGGGCCTCACCAACTGAAGTGCTTTTTGGGGATCCTGATTCAACGCGATATCCACGCGATTGCGCAGGAGAACGAACCCTGTCACTTCCTCTTTTCAATGAAAATACCTCCAACTCTTATTATCGTATTGATCTGATATTTGTAGTTCAAGTTAACATTCCTATGATACAGCAAGGTTTCGAGTGTGACAATCCTTGATATTGGCTCCATGATTGTTTAGTTTTCAATATTACTGCTTTCCTCTTTAATATATCGGTATGAATTGCCATATTTTTCAATTTGAGTCTGCACCCCGCAGGCACTTGCAAATGCAAGGCCTGTTACTAATTCATTATAAACTTCTTCAGATGAATTGGCAGGAATAATGATGACCAGCACGCGGGATGTAATTTGATCGCCGGTTATCAGAATATTATCTTTACCCCAGGCTTCTGCAGTTCCGTTAAATTCGGAAAGATCAGATATCAGTTCCTGTATATATGAGGTGAGAGACCTTGAAATCTGATATCCCGGAGCTGTCAGATCAATACTCTTAATAGATGTTGCAGTGCCGGATTCCCACTTTCCGATCACAGGGTAACTCGACGGCAGATTGGCTCCATAGGTCGACCGAAGTGAATATCCTCTTTCAAAATTATTCAAAAGCCATACCTTATCTTCCTTATCTGTGACATCTGTTGTCTCGGGAAGAGTTAGCTCCAGATCTCCAAAGATCGGCACACAGCTCATAATCATCTTATCAGAATACCCGAAAAGTGTGTTCCACTGATAATATACATGCAGCCATACTGCTTTGTTGGGCTCGTCATAATCTACATAAACACTCACATTCTCTATGCGGCTGTGCAGAAGACTCTCTGATTCGTTATATGTATTGAATGTGTCTACAATCCGGTTACGGATTGCTTCCCCAAAAAGAAGTGTCCCGAATAAATCCTCACCCTGTATTCCAAATTCATCCAGCAGTGCGCCCACACCGCCCATAACCCCCTGTAGAATCTCCTCCGCTGTGGATTCCGATGAACCGGCCTCCGTGGATCCGCCGGTTAAAGCTGTTGCTTCATTAATATAGTAGAGTGCGTCGCCAGCCAGATCTATGCCGGCGCCGGCCAAAGGTAAGACGACAGCAATCTCCTGTGTTACCTGGTCGACAGCCTGGGCAAAAAGAATGTCCGCCCTGGCGCAGGAAATCGCAGTGAGCATGAAGGCTCCCAGCAGCAGAAAAACAGGCGTCACTATTGCAATTTCGAGAATAATTGAGCCCGCCCTGCGCATCGGCTTACTGTTCAGACATATATGCATCATATCTGTCCTCCATAAGAAACTGACTTCCCCGGTACTGGGCAGATAGGCACACGCCTGTATAGAGCTGACAACCGCAATCTCGGTTTAAGATTTTAAGCATTCTTGAAAGTTTCCAGTCCATTGGTACAGCTACAAGAAAGACACCGACACAATCCCTGTAATCAGTCATAAGCACTTCCTCCAGAAGAGGATTGTCACTTAGCGCGCTGTGATCAAATATCGGAATACTCTCTCCGTTTATCAGCTTAATCACATCTGCGAACGCCTGGCCGAGCGCCCACACATACAGAACAACAAACTGCAGAACCTGAGGATCAACACATACGGTACCTACTGATGCGGCTGCAATGGCAGTACTGAGTACTTCACTAATCTCTCTGGCCTTATTCATTTTCTCTGAATCAACCAGGTATGTTCCAAAATTGACAATCGTCCGCATGTTGCAGATCAGTATTTTGGCAGCACCGAAAGAGAAATATTCATTTTCTATTCCTGTCAGAATATACTCCAGATCCGTGGTATTAGTACTGTGAACAGTGGAGTACGGTATCCCAAGAAGATTCGCTTCCGGGCTTTCTTCCTCTCCATCTTTTATTGATTCAATCTTAGAATCAAAAAAGCTGACAGCATATTCATTAATCAGCAAAGAATCTGCTATATCGGGAAGATCATAATCCATATATTTATCAACATATTCCATGACATCCGACAAGCTGTCCGGATCTAAAATCTCTTTATATATACCAGAACCGGATTCACCCTGTAATGACAGTGTCGCACTTTTTTGCAGTGTCTTCTGAAAAGATTTTGAAAATTCCTCCAGGTCCTTGAGCCTGCCTGAAGTATCAATCACAGATGCTGCCGACACGACACTATCTATGATTCCGCTCCATTTCTCTTTTTGACCCAAAAAATCCTTCACATAGCCAAGCCAGGCAGATGACTTGGCACCTGCAGCCTTTTTGAAAAGATCACACCCCTCAATCTCCGTACAGATGCTCTTGAATCTTGATATTATTTCTCCGGATGTGACTGCAGGCATTCGAATTCTCATATAATCAGAAATCCCCGATTGTAAATCCGATGCTGTCATAATGCCCAGTGGTACCGCTGCCAGCTGAACTTCATCCTTACCGGTAAAGCAGGCATCAAAAATCTGTGTGTTAACGGATGATGAATCCAAACCATACAAGCCATAATTTTCAAGCAGATCCTCATTATAACTGCAGAGGATCTGTGAAATTTGAAGCCTCATGCACCTTGAAAGCTCAGCTTCAAAACCCCTGACCCGCGCGGCAAAATAGAGTACCCCTTCCGTAAGTATGACAGCAGACAGAATAATGCACAGGAAGATGCTCGCCCCCCCGCCGCGTCTGAAGAATCTGTGTCTCTTCATTGGGCTGTCACCCCCTCGATTATGATTTTTGCTGAATCCTCAATTGCGCGCACCAAAAAGTGCATCCGCTCCGGGGAAGTACATACAATTTCGTAGGATTCATTCTCATAAACAAGAGTCTTCTTCCCGTAGATGCTGCCGTTATGTATGGACGTATCAATAGAAGATACGTGAAATTCGGCAGCCTGTGCCGTCTTCTCATACATTACAGGACCTGCAGAAAGTAAAAGAAGAATACTCGACAGAACGATGGGAAATGCAATGGCTGTCTCGAGCGTGTGGGACATAAGAATCACCTCCTGATAGAGATTCTACCAAGAGGTGATTCACACAATCCGGTTACTTTTCGACAATAGGAGTCAGTTTTCTACAATAGTATACAAAAGAAATTATCGCAGCTGTGCTCCGAGTTCTTTTTCAAGCGTTTTCACGATATCCGTATAAGCACTCTGAATATCAGAATCCGTCAGGGTGCGTTCCGGTGACCGGAATACCAGATTGTAGGCTACTGATTTCTTTGATTCGCCGATCTGTGCTCCTGTATAGACGTCGAACAGCGCATAGGATTCAATGAATTTGCCGCCCTTCTTCTTAATGATTTTCTCAATGGAACCAACAGGAATCGCAGCATCCAGAATTATGGCTATATCCCGACTGATTCCCGGGAATTTGGGAAGCGATGTGAAAGAACGCTTCTGCGTGGATGCGTTGATCAGTGCCTGGATTTCGAGAAGAAGCATAACCGTCATACCGGGCGCCTCAAAATTCTCGGCTGCCTGAGGATGAACATACCCAACAAATCCGCAGGCTCTGCCGTTGATAATTACAGAGGCGGAACGTCCCGGATGGAGATAGCTGATATCCGAAACAGGCTCGAAGGATACATTCTTAATACCAAGATTGGCACAAAGTTCCGTAACAACGCCTTTCATAGTATAGAATGCATCGGATGACTGTGCAGGCGCATCCTGATCATAGGAGAAGGCAGAGAGCAACCGCTTCTCTTCCGGAAGCCTGGCTTTGTCTTCATCAGGAAGATAGACATATGCGATCTCAAAAACAGAGGCGGATTTGACTGACCGGCTGCTGTTGAGAGCGGCTATCCGAAGCATCGATGGTACCGTTGATGTCCTCATAACAGAGAAATCTTCCCCGAGAGGATTTGAAATCACAACCTGCCGGCGAATCGGGTCACCTTCTGGAATAAGAATCTTATCGAGCTCTTTAGGGCTCTCAAAAGAATAGGTAATTGCTTCAAAGAATCCCTGTGCAATCATAACATCCTTGATATGTTCAACGGTCAGCTGGGCTGGCGTGCGCCCTCCGAGTGTCGTCTCTTTACCGGATAGTAAGGTCGGTTCTATATTATTATATCCAAAGAATCTGGCAACCTCCTCAGCAAGATCAGCGTCGCAGACAAGGTCAGGCCTGAAGCTCGGGGCTGTGCAGATATTCTTTCCTTCAACACAGTCAACGGTGCATCCAAGTTTTTGCAGTATGTCCGTCATGAAAGACTCTTCAATCTTTGTTCCAAGAAAGGCATTAATTTTGTCCGGTGAATAGGATATCCGGACGGGACTCTCCGGAGTAGGAAATACATCAATTACATCTTTACACACATTCCCGCAGCCCAGAAGCTCAACAAGTTCGCAGGCCCGGTTCAGGGCACGAAGTGCATTAATAGAATCAAGTCCCTTTTCATATCGTGAGGAAGCTTCCGTCCTGAGTCCGTTCTTAACAGCCGCCTGGCGAACACTGAAGGCATCAAAAGTAGCGGATTCAAAAAGAATTCCTTTCGTGTCTGATTTCACCTCCGAGTGCTCTCCGCCCATGACGCCTGCAATTGCGCACACTTTTTCTTCATCGGCAATGACCAGCATAGATGAATCAAGGATACGATCCACACCGTCAAGGGTACGAATTTTCTCCTGATCCCCGGCGCTTCTGACGATAATATGTTTTCCCGAGAGATACTCAAGATCGAAAGCATGCATAGGCTGACCGAGTTCCAGGCAGACATAGTTCGTTATGTCGACAATGTTGTTGATCGGACGCATTCCTGCATCACGAAGTCTTCTCTGCATCCATTCGGGGGATGGCCCGACACGCACGTCAAGGGCGATGCGTGAACAGTAACGGTAACAAAGAGACGGAGCAAGAATTTCGACCTTTGCCAAATCAGCGCTGCGGTGCGGACTTTCTTCTTTGACAACTGGATTAAGCGGCGTAAATGCATTTCCCAGTGTAATGGCCGCTTCCCTGCCAAGTCCTTCGATGGAAAAACAGTCCGGGCGATTCGATGTGATTTCAAAATCGATCGTTGTCGATCCCAGTCCAAGGAATTCTTTAATATCAACGCCAATAGGTGTATTTTCATGCATATGCCAAAGGCCGTTCTCTACCGCGCCCTCAAAATCATCTGCTGTAAATCCCAGTTCCTGAATTGCGCAGCACATACCATTGCTCTCTACTCCGCGCAGCTTGCCTTTCTTGATAGTTAAACCTCCAGGCAGCTTTGCACCGGCAATGGCAATCGGACAAATCATACCTGCAACGACATTCGGAGCCCCGCAGACAATCTGCAGAACACCGCCGAGTTCTTCGCGGCCCATATCGACCTGGCAGATCACAAGATGGTCTGAATCCTGATGGGGAATAAACGATTCGATTCTACCCGTATATACGTTCTGAATATCTTCTCCGCTTGTGATGACTTCTTCAACTTTCGAGCCTGAAAGAGTCATCATTTCACAGAAATCATGTGTTGGAACATCAATTTTCGTAAAATCCTTAAGCCACTCTAATGGTGCTTTCATGTATAAAAACCTCCGTGGTGGGCACAGGCCCGTTTGATTGCATTTACAGTGAACATGTAAGTCCTGTGAATATTCGGATGATTATGCTTATTTGAATTGACGAAGAAAACGAATATCGTTCTCAAAGAGATTGCGGATATCATCAATTCCATATCGGCCCATAGCCGTCCGCTCTACGCCGATTCCAAAAGCAAATCCACTGTATATTTCCGGATCAATACCGCAGCCTTCCAATACTTCGGGATGCACCATGCCGGCACCCAGTACTTCAACCCAGCCTTCGCCCTTACAGACACGGCAGCCCTTGCCACCGCATGACCAGCATGTCAGATCAACTTCACAGGAAGGTTCTGTAAACGGGAAATGATGAGGGCGCAGTCTGATTTTCGTATTTTCGCCGAAAAGCTTTCTGGCGAAAAGCTGAAGGGAACCGACTAAATCCCCCATAGTCACACCCTTATCAACCACCAGACCTTCAATCTGGTGGAAAATTGGTGAATGCGTGCTGTCGAGCGCGTCAGATCTATATACCTTGCCGGGGCAGACAATCTTAATCGGAGGCCTGGATGTCTCCATAACACGAATCTGTACGGGGGATGTCTGTGTACGCAGCAAAATATTATCAGTAATATAGAAAGTATCCTGTGTATCACGTGCAGGATGTCCCGGAGGCAGGCGAAGCTTTTCGAAATTGTATTTATCAAATTCGACTTCCGGTCCCTCAGCTATTTCATAACCCAGTCCAAGAAATACTTCACATATTTCATCAATAGCTTTATACATGGGGTGTCTGGCACCCATAATGACCGGCCTGGCAGGCAGCGTAACGTCTATTGTCTGTGAAGCCAGCTGTTCAGCTTTTTCCTGCACACGAATTTCAGACAAATGAGAGGCAAGAAGTTCTTCCATCTCCGTCCGGATATCATTGGCAAGCTGACCGATAACCGGCCGTTCTTCCGGTGACAGGGATCCCATAGCGCGCAGAACTGATGTCAGCTCGCCTTTTTTACCAAGAAAGCGGACACGCAGAGAATCAGCCTCAGAAGAAGTCTTCACAAATTTCACTTCATTCCTGAACTCCTTCTGTATCAATAACAATGATGTTTTCAAATCACTCATCAGAAACCCTCCCGGAGATGTCTAGTAAACTATTTATATAAACTTAGATGGTATCATCGCAGCCTAAATCTGTAAAGTAGGGGTTATTTCTTTTCTCATGACCGATCGTAGTACGCTCTCCATGTCCCGGCAGGACAATTACATCATCCGGAAGGGCAGAAAGCATCTTAACTGAACGCATCATATCGGGCATACTGCCGCCTAGATCCGTTCGGCCGACAGTCCCTTTGAAAATTGTGTCTCCTGAAAACAAGTATCCTATTTCGCCGGGGATATCCGGTGCAGTCAGTAATAAACACATGGATCCCTTTGTGTGCCCGGGCGTATGAATAACGCGGATTGAAAAGTCCTCTTTGGTCTCAAGTTCAAGATCGCCCCCTGTAAGCGTATCCCCGTCCCTGAGTGCACAAATTGGCGGCGCCACTGAAAGGGCAGAAAAAAAAGCTGAGGACCCGTTCTTACTCGCATCCATAATGGCTTCACATTCATCCTCATAGGCGAGAATAACGCCGCCCGTCCTGTTTCGAATATTATCCGCTTCAACAATATGATCATAGTGGGCATGTGTGCAGATAATTCTTCTGACCTTTATTCCTTCAAGATTCAGAGCATCATAGGGAACGCAAGGGTCAATTATCAGAGCTTCTGTACCAAATAAAATTACATACAGATTGGCCTGCAGGGGTCCAAACGGATATACGTGTATTTCCATAATAAATCCTCCCGAAATGTCCTGTTGCCTCAGTCTGTCAATACTATATTTCTCATTGAGGCAACAGAAATACAAGCGCAGGAAACAATAAATTGACATGAAAAGAAGGGGTATTTGACACCCGCTACTAAAAATTGCGAATGATTGATTGCTCTCAGGTGCGAATTAATTCTCGCCAGTCAAGGTCACCTCTATCGATTGCGAGAATAAGAATTTCTGCAGACGCGAGATTCGTTGCGTAGGGAATGCTGTTATAATCACAAGCCTTCAGCAGGGAATTTGGTTCATCATAAAAGGGAATCTGTGTATCACGAAGATAAACAACCGAGTCAATTTCATTAAACATTGCTCTTGATGCAAGCTGATCAAAGCCGCCGGTATAATCCATGGATAATCCAAACACATCAAGCTCGGCAGCCGATTCCAGAAATGTAGCCGTATTGTGCATCGAAAATAGATCGTGTTTAGCAAGAAGCTGACGATAAGCAATGCAGAAGTTGACAAGAAGTTCATTTTTTCGATTATCCGCCAATAGGACTATTTTCATAAAATAAACCTCCTGCATAAACAAAATATAATATATTTATTGTACAAATACTTATTTGAATCCGCAAGGGAATAAAGGCAATCAATACAAAAACAATTTCATTAATTCCGGTCATGAACCAATTATGCGGCAGGTTCAGTCGTATTTTCTGTTTCTGTACCTGTAACTGCAGGAAGTGTTGGTGTAATCGTTACGACAGGAACATCACCAATGGTCGCATCCGAAGTAACAACCGTCGTGTTTTCCGGATCAGGCAAACCAAAATAGGCCAGCAATAATTTTTCTGCAATAGTTGATGTTGACGATCCCCACTCACCCTTTTCAACAACAATGGCAATTGCAATCTGGGGATCATCCACAGGAGCATAGCAGACAAAAAGACCATTCGAATATTCTTTTCGGATATATTCAAATCCTGTTTCTGCCGTACCGGTTTTACAGGCAATTTTAATTGGAAGATTGTCGAGGTATTTACTTGCAGTACCCTGACTGTCGGTAATAACAGCCATCATACCTTCTTCGACTACATCCAATGTGGATTGAGAAATATTAAGTGGGGTAACCTCGGTTGAGCCTTCATACAAAATCGTACCGTCTTCAGCAGTTACATCTTTAATAACATGCGGTGTAACAAGTGTATTAGTTGCAACGGCGGCCGTATAGCGTGCGAGTTGAAGAATGGTAAAGCAGTTATCAAACTGTCCTATGGAAGTCTGTGCTGTATCCGCAGGAAACCATGTCTTATCTTCAATCTTTGTACGAAGAAGACGCTTTGTCTCCCTGCTTGCGCGAATACCTGTAACTTCACCAGGCAGGTCAACACCGGATAATTCACCAAGTCCAAGAATCTCGCCCCACTTATCGATAGCGTCAATACCCGTATCTACGCCCAGGAGCTGGAAGTAAATATTACAGGATGTCGCAAGGCCTCGCTGTAAGTTCAGCACACCATGCCCGGTAGTCGGAAATTCGTGACATTTGAAAAGCCAGTCGCCAATATCTATAGGACTCGTACATGTTCTTTCGCTGCTTTCAGGTGTAATAATACCGGTCTCAAGGGCGGCAATCGCCGTAACCATTTTGAACGTGGATCCAGGAGCGTACTGCGCCTGGATGGCACGATTCCATAAAGGCTTGTCGGCATCGGTCAGTTCCTCGTAGTCTCCCAGACCAAGGTAATATTTGATCTGTTCTTCAGCCTGGGCGTCACCCTCCATGGCCAGTACAAAATCACTCGGGTCAAAATTCGGGTATGAAATCATTGTCAGTATTCCGCCGGTCTTAACGTCAAGGGCAACAACAGCACCTGCTGACGCTGTCGCATAACCTTTTGGATCTGCCACTTCTGCTGCAGCGGCAGCGGCAATGTAGTCTTTTACCGCATCCATCGCCACTTTTTGAAGTCTTGTATCAATGGTCAGGGTAACATTTGCACCGGGTACAGGATCCGTGCCGATATCTTCCGGATAAAATGCACCCAGATCTTCTTTTTCCGTCCAGATGTTATATGATTTGGTACCTGACTGGCCATGCAGATATCGTTCCATCTGCGATTCCATACCGATTTGACCAACAACATCGTCCAGCGAATAACCCATATCCGAAAGAATCGCCAGGCGCTCCTGTGAAATCTTTCCGACATAACCTATGACATGGGAAGAAATCTCCGCCTGTGGCGAGTACACTCTTCGATAGTCTTTACCGGATATAATTCCCATATATTTATAATTTTGTTCCATGAGTATTGTAATTAGTTCCTGCGGGACATCCGTTGCAATTTTGATGGGTGTTCCTGTGGTGAACGCCCAGTTGTCCGCAAAAATCTGATAGCGGAGCAGAGCGATTCGATACGCTTCATCCGGGGTATAGGACGGATCAATCTCAAACTTATGACGTAAATACAGGAAGAAGATCTGCGGATCATTTTTTGCATAACCGTCTGAATAGGTAATAACCGTATCCGTCGTAGATTCTTTAAGGTTAAATAGATTCTTGTTGACCTGCCAGGCCGTAATATCATCAGTTTCTTTCTTAAACGCATATGGTTCTATCGTAAGATAGTCAGAAAGATCTGCAACCGGTACGACATTATACGAGTCAAAAAGATAGGACAAATCAAGGAGCATGGCATTTAGTTCTGCAGCATCCATATCGGCATCCGCTATCATGAGAGTATTGACTTCTTCCGTAGTCGCAAGTGTCACGCCGTTGCAGTCTGTGATATTCCCGCGAGGCGCAGTAACTGTATACTGCCTTGATACGCCTGTTGATGTCGCGAGCAGGCTGTCTGCCATATTGGAAAATTGCAGGGATGCTGTCATAACCAGAATCACAACGCCGATTGAGCACAGAATCATACCCAAAATAGCATATCGGCTTTTGAAAAAAGACTGCACGGCTGTCGCTGTACCGTGTGCCTCGAGCGTGCCGGTATCTACATGATCCTGATCAAATACATATATACCATCATCTTTTATCTGATTCGCCATACTTCCTCCGAAGACCCTCTGTCTCCATCTGCTGTTTTCTTTTCACCTTTTTGATAGGGTCCCAGATAGTGAAGAAGAAGAATGATTGGTATGGATACTGCAAGGTTAATAGCAATCTGGGGCAAAATACTATCAAAAATAATTGCATTCATGTGTAAATACGACCGATCACCGGATATTATCAGCGGAAGCAGATAGAAATACAAATGTCCGCCTACTTTATATATGAGCGTGATAAGAATTACCTGGACAAATCCAAGCGTAGCTCTGCTGTGAAACATCTTAGAAAAAAGAAGCGAAGAGAAAATACCGGAATACAGGAGAATCAGCATACCGATTCCAAGCGTTGTGCTTGCCAGCATATCCCGTAAAAAACCCATACAAAGACCAACAACCGCTCCATCAACAGAGCCGAAGAGATACCCGGTCAGAATTACAAAAACCAGCATAAAGTCAGCCGTCTGTCCACGAAAGGACAGGACCTGCGGGAACGTCACCTGCAGTGTCGAAAAAAACAATATATATGCCGTATACACAGCTATCTGTCGAATTCTATCTCTTCTGTTCAGCGTCAATCCCTCCCATCAAGAAGCACTGTCTCACGATGCACTGTCTCACGATGCAGGCGTCGGCGTAAGCGTATCCGCCGCTATTACCGTCTGATCCTTCGGGACCATGACAAAAACATCCTTAAGAGCAGATATGTCCACATAAGGTTTTAGTGTTGCATAACGATTTAGAGCCGAAGAATCATCCACGGATACAATAACACCAACTGGAATTCCTGCCGGATAGAGTCCTCCCTCACCGCTTGTGACTAGTTCATCGCCAACCTGAAGGTTCACCTGATCAGGTATGTGATCAACCATGCACAGACCCTGCTCTTTAAGTTCCACCTCGCCATGAACAATGACCATAGCCCCGTTAACCGTATTAACTTTTGCACTGACAGAAAATCCTTCATGCAAAATTGGCAGGACTTTGGACGAGACCAGTTCTGTTGACTGGATTCGACCGGCCAGATTCATCTGGGCGTCAACGACAGCATATGATTTATTAGTATCCGATATACTGATGCCATTATTACTTCCGACATCAATCTGGATAGCACTGAACCATTCATCCGCTTCACGTGTAAGAATAGAAGAACCGTAGATCTCATAATTCTCAAATGAATCTTTAATATGAAAAGCATCCTTGAGTTCCTGCCATCTGAGTGTGGCCTCTTCTCCCTGCTGGACTTCATATTGAAGTTCAGCAACATGCTTTTTCAGATCTTCATTCTCCTGACGAATCTCTATTCCTTCAGAAACAGCAGAGAAGAAATCGGATATCCTGTTTCCTGTACCCTGAACCAACTTCTGAGCGGGATTTAGAATAACCGATACCGGGGTTGTAATACTCGTAACGGGATTGCCGGGAATCAATCCGAAAATAAGCACAGCAATAATGAGCAGTGTGCAAAGAATTAATATAAAGACTTTATTTGCAAGCAACTTACGCAAGAACCGCACCTCTATCTGAAAACTCTTATTTCTACATATATTTACTGATCACATGTCTGATAATAATATTGTTCATAACCCGTTTATGGTTCTTATTGACCCGTTTAATGCCAAGTATACCATAGAATGAGGGTAAGGTCTGCCTTACAGGCATCCAAGTTCTTTAAGACTCGAACATGAACCGTGACCAACAATGATGTGATCAACCAGTTCAATACCAATCAAATCCGCGGCTTTTTGGAGAGCTTTTGTTGTCTGAATATCGTCAGGACTAGGTTTCGGATCGCCGCTCGGATGGTTATGCGCCAATACAAAAGCGGCCGCATTAGCCTTTATAGCTTCTCGAAGAAGTTCACGCGGATAAATCCCAGCTGACGCAAGCCCTCCCGAAGATACCATAACATGCCGGATTACACGGTGCCTTGTGTCGAGAAGAAGCGTGTGTACTTCTTCCTTCTTCAGATGTGTCATTTCGTTTTCAAAAATTGCGATGGCATCCTTAGGTCCGCCGATCTGCTTATTCTTCCAAAACGGATCAACGCGCATGGACCGTCTTCCAATCTCCATAGCTGCCTTCAAAGTAATCGCTTTGACCCGACCAAGCCCCTTGCAGGCCTGAAGTTCTTCAATAGACAAATCGCGCAGGAAAGATAGCCCTTCCCCACGCGAATCCATCATTAATATTTTTTGTGCCAATTCCAGTGACGAACAACCTTTTGAGCCGCATTTCATAAGAATCGCAAGCAATTCTGCATCTGAAAGGGACTTCTCTCCGCTTTCCTCAAGACGTTCATAGGGCCGGCTTGAAACGGGCAATTCCTGCATTGATTGTGTCATGTATCTGTTCCTCCGTCTTTCCTGCCAGAATACGAATTCAGATAACAACAAACCACTTAAAAATCAAAGTTCCGGCTGTTTTACACTAATGATCAGGCCTTGTTCATGCAGCATTGTTTGTATTTTTTACCGCTTCCGCAGGGACAAGGATCATTTCTTCCAATTTTCTCAATATGAACAATTTTGGATTTGCGAAAATCCTTGGCTATTTCGGCGCGTTTTTCTGTCGTAAGTACATTGTCCCAGCTTATCAGCTTAAACAGCCATTCTGCTTTGGCGTCATGCATGTTCCAGTAAAGCTTCTCATAGTCAATCTTCAAAGTAAGTTCAGTTTCGTCTTCGATATTCTCAGGATGTACTTCTTCCAAAAGGCTCGCACTAATTCCGTCAACAAATCCGGCAAAGATCTCCATATCGTCTCTTTTGAAGCCAAGAGCTGCAGCAAGATCAGAAGCCTTGCCCTGAGTCAGGGCAAGATTATCAGGATATGCTGTAAGAATACGGTTATATGCTTCTTTTTCAAGCTCATAATAATGCTGTACATAAGCTGAGTATTTGGTCTGATCACTTGAGTCCTCGATTTTTGCATTCCATTCTTCAAAGTAGCTCATATTATTCCCTTTCCATGTTGCATTTTCATATGCATTCGCAGTGTCAATTACGTTATATACAAAAGTTACAGTCTTTGGGCAATTGCCTTGAGGAAGTTCTCGGTAGTAACAACTTGTGTCTTATCCCTGGGCATCAAAGCGGCAAGGTCTCCCGTTATCGTTCCGGACTCGATCGTTGCAATAGAGGCAGCTTCGAGACGTTCGCCAAAGCTTACCAGTTCAGGAAGACTGTCTATCTGTCCTCTCTTTATAAGAGCTCCGGACCAGGCATAAATGGTTGCCATGGGATTAGTGGAAGTTGTCTCACCTTTCAGATATTTGTAATAGTGACGGGTAACCGTGCCGTGTGCGGCTTCGTACTCATATTTGCCGTCCGGGGAGACTAAAACGGACGTCATCATGGCAAGGCTTCCGCAGGCAGAGGCAACCATATCCGACATGACGTCGCCGTCATAGTTCTTGCAGGCCCAGAGAATTCCGCCCTCAGAGCGCATAATGCGCGCTACAAGATCGTCTATCAATGTATAAAAATAAGAAATTCCCGCAGTTTCAAATGCTTCCTGGAATTCAGCTTCAAAAATTTCCTGAAAAATATCCTTGAATCTATGGTCGTAGGTCTTGGAAATCGTATCCTTTGTAGCAAACCACAGATCCTGATGAATATCGAGCGCATAGGTAAAACAGGAACGCGCAAAAGCCGTGATGGATCTATCTGTGTTATGCATCCCGAGAACAACGCCGGGACCGTCAAATTCATGGATTTTCTGCTTCTTTACCGTGCCGTCAGGGTATGTCACCAGCAGCTCTACCGTCGCAGGACCGGAAATCAGCATCTCGGAATCCCTGTACACATCCCCATAGGCGTGACGGGCCAGAGTAATCGGCTTTTTCCAGCAGGATACGAAAGGTGTAATATCTTTTACCAGGATGGGAGCGCGGAAAACGGTACCGTCCAGAATGGCGCGAATCGTGCCGTTCGGGCTTCTCCACATCTTTTTGAGAGTATATTCCTCCATACGCTGCGCATTAGGGGTAATTGTTGCGCATTTTACAGCAACGCCCAGTTCACGGGTCCTGTTGGCAGCATCGATTGTGACCTTATCATCAGTTGCGTCTCTGTTAACGAGAGAAAGGTCATAGTATTCTGTCTTAAGATCAATGAAAGGTGTCAGGAGAATGTCCTTTATCTGCTGCCAGATAACACGAGTCATCTCATCTCCATCCATCTCGACAAGCGGTATTTTCATTTGTATTTTGGCCATTATATATTCCTCCCGTTTCTTTGTGGAAACCCAAATGATTTTATACTAATAACAGAATGCAGTCAAATATTCAAAAGCCCCTGCCCGCTCTATTCAATTCATTTTTCCGGAGCTGACCAGAAGCGTTTCCATCGATAGTCGGTCATCCATTTGTCCTGTCTTAACAGCAAAATCTGATGACGCGCAGGCTTCGTACAAAGCGGTCAGTTCACTTAGCTGAAAAGATCTGGCCTGAGATGACAGGTTTCGGGCTACAAACGGGACAACTTTCAGCACCTGCATGATCCGTTCCGCCTGTCCGAGCTCTTTCGCGCATATTAACTGACGCAAATGTCTTGCCAGCATGAACCTGATCTTGGGAACCGGTTCTTTCATAGCGATAAGCGTATCCAGAACCGTCAGTGCCCTGCTGATATTTCTGGCTCCGATGGCGTCTGTCATCTGAAAAATAGATCCTCTGATATCCGGAATGCAGATCTCCTCAATATCATTAATTGCCACTTCGCGAAGGCCGGTACCTTTGCAGTAAAGAACAAGCTTCTGAATTTCGTTCCCGAGTACATTCATGCTGCCTTCTGTGCGGTCAACAAGACTGTTGATTGCCTCCAAAGTGATTCGGATATTCTCTTTTTGGAGCGATGTTCCAACCCATCTGCAGAGGGCGTCTGTGCTTTGACGATCAACCTGAACAAGATTTCCGTGTTGGGATACCGATTCCAAAAGAGCCTTTTTCCGTTTGTCCACCTTATCCTCAATCATTATAAGGCAGCAAAAATCCGGAATATCAGCAAAAATGGACGTATATTTTTTGCTTGCTTCAGGACTGTCCGGGGACTTTGTTCCAAACAGACCCGTATTTTTTAATATAATCATTCTTTTTTGGGACATAAAAGGCGGAGTACGAACCATCTCCAAAAGGGCTTCAGGATCACCGGCGGTTTGAGAACCCTCAGAAGTATATGAATCGGCGTCCTGGCATCCGGGTGCAATCAGAAGCCGCGTAAGCGCATGGACTGCCCGGTCAATCAGATATTCTTCCTCTCCAAAAAAAACATACAGCGATGCAGTCTTTTTATTTTTGAGGTCTGCTGCCAACTCTGCATACGTTCGAATTGTTATTCCCTTACCGGCAGTTGAAGTCTTTTCCCTGGCCATATCTTCCTCATTTCTATTTCTATGAACTATATTCATATATTTTTGATATATTTTTTTCGATTTCAATAATAACTGCACCGGATTCATCCGTTCTGAATATGTCAACATTTTGCTCTGCAAGGCGGTTAAGAGTCTCAGCAGTTGGATGCCCGTAGTTATTCTCTCCTACACTGATAACCGCCGCCTGAAGCGACAGCCGGGACAGAAAGACCTGTGTAGAGGAGAACTTACTGCCATGATGACCAATTTTAATAAAATCCGCATACTTTTCAAGTATGTCCACGGTCTGTTTCTGAAGAAGAAGTTCTTCCGTAGACTCACCGGCATCTCCCATAAAAAGAATTCCCGTGCTGCCAATTTGAAGTAAAACAACAGCTGAATCCTCATTACCGCCTTCCTCCCTTAAGGTTTGCGGAGACAGGAAAAAAAGTTCAGCCGTTGAAGACAGGACTATTTTATCATCTTTTTCTATGGAATGCAGATTAACTCGATTATCTTCTTCCATCATAAACAGATCGGAAAGTTCTTTGCCGGGCAATATACAGGGTGTTAATACATCAGACACACGCCCGGCGCCGATTAATTCAATAATACCCGATCCGTGATCGCTGTGCAGATGTGTAAGGATCGTAATATCCGGCTTATCAATACCGTAATAATTCAAGAGAGGAATCAGAACGTCCTCACCGGAACCAATATCTCCGCCGTCGATAAGTATACTCATATTATTATCAAGTATGACCAGCGCACTGTCCCCCTGCCCGACATCAACAAAAATAACAGTACCCATCGGCCTGTTCAAATAGGAATAAATCTGAAGAGCAAGGCCTGCCATCAAAAAAAGGCACATAATTCTGCGCAGATTTCTTGACAAAAACCCACGCGGCAGCAGAAATGCAAGAATAAGCGCACTGATTGAAAACAATAGGAGCGGCTGAACACTGTACAGGCGAAGCGCCTGTATTGTATGTTCCGAGCAAAGGTAAGCCATCTCGGAGAGAACATAAAGAAGTCCGGCAAGCGGGAGGAAAAGGATCTTTACGAGCGGCATCAAAATGGGTGCGGCCATTGCGGCCAGAAGGAATCCGGAAAGTGGGAGGCTGAGTAGTGAAATCCCTTCAGAAAGAAAGCTGCCTGCCAGATTTGTGAAAAAAAGCAGCACAGATTGTTTGCCCGAGAGAAGAATAAGCCAGGGAAGCATTCCGATTTGTGTACAGACCAGACAGGCGGCCGCCTGAGAAAATGCGCCTTTTCCAGGAAGGAAGGCGAGATACTCTGTCATCTTCTCTGCAAACAGGAAAAGGGACAGCGTAGCACTGAAAGAAAGAAGAAACCCAAGATCGACAGCTACAAAGGGATTATTGAATATTAGCACACACGATGTCAGAAACATCGCGGATACCGGGTCGTGACGCTTCATCAGAACAGATGAAAAGAGGGTTCCTACCGACATAAAAAGCGCCCGTGTAACAGACGCAGTCCAACCGGTTAAAAATCCAAAAAAAATCAAAAACACAAAAACCAGTGCCTGGCGGATTCGCCTTCTACCGCTGAGCATCTGTATGAATGCAGATATCGGTATCAGAAAATACGAAACATTCGCCCCTGATACCGCTGTCAGATGAGATAGATTGCACATCCGGAAAGCTCGTTTAAGTTCATCAGACATCTGTGAAGTATCCCCAAGAATCATACCGCTCAGAAGAGCCGCGTCATCTTTGCCAAGAACGGAATTCCACATAGACGTGATATCCCTGCGAAGCTTGAGACCCATAAGTTCAAGTTTTTCAAAAAGACCGGGGATGACGGAACTGTCCTTCTTAATAAAAATGTTGTCGTCATATGTATCCAGGGACAGAAAAATGCCCTGTCTGGCATAATACATTTTCTGATCGAAACCACCGGGATTTCTGGCTTCCGGAACAAGAGAAATCGTCCCGCATATTCGAACGTGCTGCCCGTATGCAAGATCCGTTCTACAGCTTCCGAATCGAACTTTCACTCCATTCTTCCAAAGGAGTGTATACGTCTTATAAGTCTCATCCGGAAGTGAAATAGAGATAATGTATCCTTCATAGGTAGATTCACTGTTTACAAATTCACTATTTGTAGATTCATTGTATATAGATTCCCCGTAAAGGTCTTCAGAAATGGCTGTCTGCAGTTCTCTCCCGGCTTTTGTACGCTGAAAAGTGATCAGGGACAGGGAATAGATCCCAAAAACAGCCGCAAGAGAAAGTATAACAACTCTTGTGCGGAATGTATCCGGATCAGGCAAACAAATGCTCTGAAGGAAAAAGAGTGAAAGAAGAATCAGAAGAAATACGATTATTGCGAAAAGATAGGAATAATGAAATCCCAGCGTCCCTCCTGCAAAACCGCTTATTCCGACAACAACAACAGGCCTCGCGAACAACAGATCCATCGTATGAATAAGATGGTCTGCAAATAGACTTCTCGTCTTCTGAGAAACGAGTATTCCTCTATATATAATTACCCTGTATATCCATTTTTTCCACATGCTGACACCTGCCTGCATGCGCATAATCAAATGAACCTTATGCATGCAGTGCGAGTATATCAGGGAGGGAAGCTTCGGGAACGTCTATTTTACGACAATAGCAGACAGAAAGTGACAATCCTCATCGATTGATCTTTTTAAATGCATCCTATTCATGAAATTTAATTCAGGAGGGTTTATTCCTCATCAGGAAAGATGTAATCAGAAACTGCATTCTGCAAGTCTTCGAGGCCTTCCTTCTTTTCAGAAGAGATTGCAAAGCAATGTGCCTTATCCTGCACATCCAATGCATTAAGCTGTTCAGAAAGACGCTTATTCAGCTGTGCCTTGGAATACTTGTCGCATTTGGTAAAAACAACAAAGTACGGGATTTTCTGCATATTCATATAGGATAGCATCTGAACGTCTTCCTTCGAAGGATCGTGTCGGATATCAATCAGATGCAGTGTAAGCGCAATCGGACGGCCGCTGGTAAAATACTGATCAGCCAGTTTGGTAAATTTTTCTTTGATATCTTTCGGCGCTTTTGAAAAGCCATATCCCGGAAGATCAGCAATATATATTTTGGAATCCACGTCAAAATACACCACAAGGCGTGTTTTTCCTGGCGCCTGACTGACACGGGCCATCTTTTTATTATCGACGAGCGCATTAAGCAGCGATGATTTGCCGACATTGGATTTACCTGAAAGGACGAGTTCGGGGCGATCCATCGGCGGACACGAATTCATATCTGCCGCAACGCCCCAAAAATTTGTTTTTCTAAAATTGATTTTCATATTCACCTCTGACAAGAGAATGTGCTAAAGTAGTCATGAGAACTTTATCATGAAAACGTTAAAAGAGACAGCTTTTTAATAAATTAGACAAATTTAACAAAAAAACTGTACAGATATTACAAAAAACAACTTTAAAAATTAGAGCTATTCAAGTTACATTGCATGATTCAAAAATCAATTGAAACGCGTTATACTATACCGTGCATGCAAATCACTATCTGATACGCATGACATATCTAAGGTGCTTGCCGGGGGAATACATGCCAACACAATCACGATATTCGGATAATAAGGATAACAGCAGCCTGGAAAACCAGGGTTATCTTTTTGAACCATTTGGTCCTATAGGAATTATTTGCCATACAGCCAACCTTGATTTTGTTAAGCAAGTCAATCAGGTTCTTCACGAAAAGCGTCTTCGTCGTCAAAATGAGAACAGCAATCCATATGTTCACAGTGCCGGATATCTTCGTGACGATTATCTGATTCAGTCACAGATCGTCCGCTTTGAGACCGGTGAGGGCAAAGTCACTCTCAATCAGACTGTCAGGGGTCACGATATTTTTATTATTACGGATGTTCTGTCCCATCAGGCATCCTTTTCCATTTTTGGAGAAGAACACTGGGAAAGTCCCGACGACCATTTTCGTGATCTTCTCCGCATAATTATGGCTGTCAGCGGAAAAGCCAGACGGATTAATATCATTATGCCTTTCCTCTACGAGGGACGTCAGGATGTACGGTCAACAAGGGAATCTCTTGACTGCGCATCCATGCTGCAGCAGCTCTATAATCTCGGCGTTGCAAATATGATAACATTCGACCCTCATGACCCGCGCGTCGCCAACGCCGTCCCGCTTATGGGATTCGAGACGCCGAAGTCTGCCTATAAGATTATCAGCGCCCTCATTTCAGTAAACAGCAGCCTTCGCATCAATAAGGATTCCATGATGGTAGTGAGTCCGGATGAGACAGGCGTATCCAGAGCCGTCTACTACTCTTCTGTCCTGGGGCTTCCCCTTGGCATCTTCTATAGAAGGCTTGACTATTCCATCTCCAATAACGGCGTTCATCCCGTCAAGGAGATTCAATTCCTCGGGGACTCCTGCGTCGGCAAAGATATTATCATTGTTGACGACATGATCAACTCCTGTAAGACAATGATCGAAACAGCACAGTACATGAAGGATAAAGGCGCAAAAGACATCTATTGCGCCGCACCATTCGGCCTCTTTACAGACGGTATCGGCAAAATGCAGGAAGCCGTTGATAACGGTATAATCAAACAGGTTCTTTGCACCAACTTAATCTACCGGAGACCCGAACTTCTTAGCGCACCCTGGTATGTTGATGTTAATATGACACCTTTTGTTGCAAGATTAATTGACGCTATAAATGTTGACGAATCCTTAAGCCATCTTTTCGATCAGGGATTCAGAATATCTGATCTTCTTGATCAGGTACGTATCGGAGAACTTTTCGAATATTGACATACGTTTGAATCACTAGAGGAGGACAAGAAATGATTTCGATTCCATCTGCGGCTGACGAGAAAGCATACTCACGATATAACCAATACGGTGACAACCCTATGGCGCCTGTTGGACCTGTTGGAATTATTCCCCTCAAAGGAAGCCTCGCTTTCTCAGAGAGTGTAAATTATTACCTCAACAAGCGAAGATCAGAGTATCAGGAACAGTTGCTGGTCAGCAGATATCCCGGCTTTTTCAGAAGTGACTTCCGTATCGGCGTAAATAATGAGCGCTTCTCTTCCGGTGAAGGAAAAGCTGTCATCTCACACTCTGTCCGCGGTCATGATCTTTTTATATTGAGTGATGTAGTTAATTTTTCGTGTACCTATAAAATGTTCGGCAAAGAGAACCATATGAGTCCTGATGATCATTATCAGGATCTGAAACGAGTTATTCTTGCCTGTTCCGGCAAAGCCAGACGTGTTAATGTAATCATGCCATTCCTTTATGAGAGCCGTCAGCACAAGAGAAATGCGCGTGAATCCCTCGACTGCGCGTTTGCACTCGAAGAACTTTACGGCCTTGGCGTAGAAAATATTATTACTTTTGACGCACATGATGAGCGCGTTGCCAACGCAATTCCTACATCCGGTTTTGAAAGTCTGTCAGCAAATTATCAGATCATTAAGGCTATGTTCAGATCCATTCCGGATTTGAATTTTTCCAGCGGCAAATTTATGATCGTCAGCCCTGACGAGGGTGGTATCACCCGCGCCATGTATTTTGCATCGATCTTAGGGGTTCCCCTTGGAACATTCTATAAAAGAAGAGATTATACACAGGTCATCAACGGCCGCAACCCAATCGTTGCGCATGAATTCCTCGGCGATTCTGTCGAGGGAATGGATATTCTTATTGTCGACGATATGATTTCTTCCGGTGATTCCATGCTGGACATCGGACGTGAAATGAAGTCCCGCGGTGCCAGAAACATCTACTGCGCCGTGACTTTCGGACTTTTCACAGAAGGAACTGAAAACTTCGACAAAGCTTATGAAGAAGGCATCATCACAAAGGTGTTTGCCACTAACCTGGTTTACAGAAGACCGGAGCTGTTACAGGCTCCCTGGTTCTGTGATGTAAATATGGCCAAATTTGTTGCGCTGCTGATTGATGCCATCAACCATGATTCCTCTTTATCAAATCTGATTAACCCGACAGAAAAGATAAAGAGCCTTCTTGCAACCATGGAGTAATTCAATTTGTAAGCGCCGGTACACAGGGAGGTACGTGCGATGATTGAAGTCCTAAAGGAAGTTTTCAACGGTATTGTTTTCTTCGGTCAGGGTGATAACTGGAAGGCTTTGATAATGTATGTTATCGGTGCTGTTCTGATTTATCTTGCCATCAAAAAAGAGTATGAACCAGCCCTTCTTCTTCCAATTGGTTTTGGTGCTATTCTTGTCAATCTCCCTTTAAGTATTGCGGGAATACCGACAAACATTATGGGAGTTGCAGATCTTGATCCGGCACATTTCGGGTTTTTGAAAATTCTGTTTAATGCGGGTATTGCAACAGAACTTTTCCCGATCCTGATCTTCGTGGCTATCGGCGCAATGATCGACTTTACTCCGCTCTTCAAAAACCCTTTTATGATCTTCTTCGGCGCAGCCGCTCAGTTCGGAATATTTGCAACGTTTTTTGCCACACTGATGCTTCTCCCGATGTTGGGAATAACAGGTAATAATGCTTTGACTTTGGCATCAGCCATCGGAATCATCGGTGCAGCAGACGGTCCTACAACACTATTTGTAGCCGGTCATTACAACCTTACCACCTATCTGGGACCGATTTCTGTTGCCGCCTATTCATACATGTCACTGGTTCCGATCATTCAGCCGCCTGTCATACGTCTTTTAACTTCCAAAAAAGAGCGTTTGATCCGTATGGAATATCATGAAGAACCTGTTTCAAAAACAATTAAAATTCTATTCCCGATCGTTGTCACAATGATCGCCGGTATTATCGTTCCCATGAGTGTTCCGCTTGTCGGGTCTCTCATGTTCGGTAACCTGATTCGGGAGTGCGGCGTTCTGGAAAATCTTTCTCAGACTGCACAGCACGAGCTTGCCAATCTGATAACTCTGCTTCTGGGAATTACGATCGGGTCAACGATGGTTGCTGATCAGTTTATCAACCCTGTAACCGGTCTTATCCTTCTTTTCGGACTGTTTGCCTTTATATTTGATACAGCCGGCGGAGTACTCTTTGCAAAATTCCTCAACCTTTTCCTGAAGAAAAAACTCAATCCGATGATCGGTGCTGCCGGTATCTCTGCATTCCCGATGTCGGCACGTGTTGTTCAGAAAATGGCAAAAAAAGAAGATCCCACCAATTTTATACTGATGCAGGCAATCAGTGCAAACGCAGCCGGCCAGCTTGGTTCTATCGTTGCCGGCGGCCTGGTCATTGCACTTGTTGATTTGCTGATAAAATTCAACTAGCAGGAGGTATCAGATATGACTCTTAACTCAATTCTTTTATCAGGTATTTTCTCAGTTTCAAACCTACAGGATCAAAATACTGAAATGTGGATTAGGGGATTATTCGTCGTAATCGTTGGTCTGATCGGCGTATTTCTCGTGCTTTTTCTGTTCTTTCTGACGATCATTGCGCTCCAGAAATTTTCCGACGCACTTGCCCGCATGAAAACAAAAAAGGAGTCCTGATTTGTTTTTCATTCATTTTAAACGATGAATACTTATTTTTCTTAAAAGAAGAGTGTTTGCTGCAAGGCAAATGCTCTTCTTTTTGGTATACTTAGACAGGTCAAAAAGATTAGGAAGAAGGACAATATGGCTTCTGCAAATAAAAAATCCGGCAATTCAACGGCGAACCGAACCGTAGGCACGCAAAGACGTACGACGTCCGGCACTTCAAGTTCCCGTCAGCGCTCCAGAAAAACGGTCAAAAAGGTTCCGCTTCTTACTGTCATCAAGAGCAGTTCCGCCGGCCGTTTCATGCTTATAATCCTGGGTACACTCTGTGTACTTGGCCTTGATTTTTTATTCTCACTTAACCAATTCGACCGTTTTTTCCTATTATTAGGAATTGAACTGATTGCTGCTGTACTCATAGGCTGGATACGATTTGTACTACACGGCCGCAGCGATGATAACAACTGAGGTAATTCATGTCATTAGATGGAATCACAACACATTTTCTTGCCAAAGAATTGAATACACGTCTGGTTGGCGGACGAATTGATAAGATCTACCAGCCCGACCGATATGATATCATCCTGGGTATCAGACACGAATCACAGAACTGCCGTCTTCTTTTGTCTGCCAACCCTTCCGGACCGCGGATACACATAAGCACTTCGTCCCGCGAAAATCCGGCTCTTGCCCCCTCTTTTTGCATGCTCCTCCGAAAACATCTGGCAGGGTCGCGCATCACGGATATTTCTTCTCCGTCATTTGAAAGAATCATCGAAATCACCATCATGACGACTGACGAACTTGGCGACAAGAAAGAAAAACGCCTGATCATTGAGATGATGGGCCGTTACAGCAATATCATTCTTGTGAATTCGGAGAACCGAATCTTTGACAGCCTCCTGCATGTAGATTCCCAGATGAGCCGTGTCCGCGAAGTAATGCCTGCAAGGCCGTATGTCTATCCCCCCGTCCAGGGAAAGCTCACGCCGGAGGCTGCCATTAACATGCTTAGGTCGAATGAACTTCCGCTCATTGAATCTGCTGCCAGCCGGCCTCTGGAAAAGGCTCTTCAGGAATCACTCTTAGGTTTTTCACCGCTTCTCTCACGGGAGATCTGTTATTTATCGTCTGTCGATCCCAGAAAAGGTATTCGTCAGCTCCTGCCGCAGGAAAAAGCTTCTGTATGCAGGGCCTCCCTTGATCTTCTGACAAGAATTCACGAGGGAATAATAAATCCGAGTACCTATTCCACAAAAAAAGATTCACCGCCTACTGAATTTCACGCACTCCTTCTTACTGATGCGGGATACGCTTCCGTATGCGGATCCATTTCGGAAGCGATGGATGCTGTCTATCAGCAGAAAGATCTGACGGTTGATTTTGAGCAGAAAAAGCGAAATCTGCTCCAATTCTGCCAGGCGTCTCTCCAGCATGCGCTTCGCAAGCAAAATATTCACCAAAGTGACATTCTGGCCTGTAAAGATATTGATTTGTATCAGAAATCCGGGCAGCTGCTGCTTTCGAATCATTACCAGATTCCTGCCGGGTCAGCGTCATATACAGCTATTGATTATGAATCTGAATCTGAATCTATCGGGGAATCGGAAGCGACGCTTGAGATTCCCATGGATCCCAACCGTTCCGTTTCTCAGAACGCCAAAGAATTTTTTAAGAAATATACAAAATGCAAAAACCGTATCGAGGCAGCATCTGCTTTCCTCGAAGAAGATGACCGTGCCGTAGATTATCTTTCTTCCCTTTATCTTGCCACCCAAAGCGCCGCGGAAAACGAAGACCTGCAGGCACTCCGCGAAGAGATGCAGATCAGCGGTCTTCTCGAGCACGAAGGAAAAGGACAGCACAGGGAACCTTCAAAAAACGCCTCGGGGTCGGGTGAGAAATCCCATCCCGGAAAATCTAAAAATGGAAGCAGTTCAAGCCGCGCACTGCGGGCGGCCGGAAAAGCTGCTTCCAAAAAATCAAAACACGGCTCTTCGAAACCGTCCAAATCGCCCCTGGCATCATCAGCGGATAATTTCCGCCGCTATACCACCACGGAAGGGATCACACTTCTGTGCGGGCGAAATAACATTCAGAATGATCTTCTGACAATCAGGACCGCAGCTCCCGAAGATCTTTGGTTTCATGTACAGAAAATGCCCGGAACGCATGTTGTCCTTCGCTCGGGAAAGACGGAACCGTCTGAGGATTCTATTTTGGAGGCAGCGCGGACTGCTGCTTTCTTCTCACGAACCTGGAGCCGCAACGAAAAAAACAAGGCTTCCGATCCCCGTCAGACGAAGACCGAAAACCAGGATTTGAGCGAACTTAAGATTGCCGTCGACTACTGCCCGGTAAAGAATGTTAAAAAGCCGCAGAAAGC
>Ga0123339_10000368_pt1 | contig 36027 bp, 49 predicted proteins | sample lystaG_FD_89956 | JGI IMG/M metagenome (GOLD analysis project Ga0123339, IMG submission 89956) | Glacier valley bacterial and archeal communities from Borup Fiord, Nunavut, Canada, to study Microbial Dark Matter (Phase II) -... | ecosystem: Environmental > Aquatic > Freshwater > Ice > Glacier ...
CCTGGAGGAATCAACTCTCACAATCATAAACACTGAGAATATCAGTGAACAAATAGTATTCTTTACCCCCGTAAGCATAGCAGAACTAAAGGGCACCTATGCAATACAGAACATCGGAGCCACACAAACATACGCAAGAAGGTATTTGTATGTAATGGCTTTTGAGATAGCTGAGAGTGACGTACTGGACGAATCAGAGCATGACGAGGAACTAATATTCAAAGGTCAGAAGATAGACATCATAAAGGTAAGTACCATAAATGAAATGCTTAAAAAAACCAACTCAGATGTGCCAGTATTCTTGAAATACTACAAACTGAAACAGGTTGAAGATATAACAAACGGATACTTTGTTCAGATAATGAAAACACTCAATGACAAATTGGAAAAGCAAGAAAAAGAGAAAGTTCCTAATTTGGGAATGTAGGAGGGGACACGATGCGTGGAGAATTTGGTTCGAAACTAAAGGAAATTAAAATATCTCAACCATTTTATAGAAAAGAAGAAGGAATACCATATTTTGATTTAATGCTAATAGATGAGAATAATGAGCACCTATATGTATGTGGAGAGAACGACATACCTCATTTACTGCAAGAAGCTTTAAAAACCTATTATAAAAACAAAAAGAAGGGTGATAAAAAATGTTAAATTTTGAGATAAAGCAAGAAGTAATACCAGTAATCCAAGTGAATTTTGAAGAAATGAAACAGGCTTTAAGCCAAAAACTAGTACAGTACGAAGGAATAATAGTAACAGAGGAAAGCTTACCAGCTTGTAAAACTGAACAAAAAGAGCTGGCAGGGATAAGAACCAAAATCGACAACTATAGGAAAGATAAAAAGAAAGAACTATCCAAGCCTATAACAGAGTTTGAGAATCAGTGCAAAGAGCTTATTTCTTTGATAGAAAAAGCAGAACAGCCTATAAAGGCAGGAATATCAGTATTTGATGATAAGAAGAGAGAAGAGAAGCGGCAGAAGGCTTTGGAAATCATCAAGGCAACCGTAGAAGCTCACCAGTTAAAACAAAAGTTTGCAGACAAGCTAACAGTCCTCGACAAGCATATGAACCTTACAGCCACCGTAAAAGCGGTTAAAGAGGATGTTGAACAAAGAGCCTTCTATTTAGTAGAAGAACAAGCAAAGGAAGAGGAAACAATTCAGATCATAAAAACCACTATAGAAAATGAGAACAAAAATATTAAAACTCAAATAAAATATGAAGAATTTGAAAACCTTGTTAAGGCAGGGACACCAATACCTAATATAATCCAAAGAATAAACCAAATGGCAGAGAAGATAAAGGCAGCTGAAAACCCACCAGCACCAGTTGAAGATCCAAAGGAAGAACCAAAAGAGGAGCAAAAACAAGTAATCCAGGAGACACCTGCACCCGTGAGAGAGATTCCATGCTCACCTACGGGCCCAGCAAATGAAGTAAAAGAACCTATTTACTTTATAGAATTTAGAGTTGTTGGACCACAAGAAAAAACTTTACTCCTGGGTAACTTCCTGAGAAACAATAACATAGCCTACCAGGTTTTGAAACAGGGGAGGGCGGATTAGTGAAGGACATCTTAGAAACTAAGAATAAAATTATAGAACTATTAAACAGCACCGGAAGAAAAGGCATAGAAAATGTAATTAAGTATTTGGAGGAAAGCGACTTCTTTGTCGCTCCTGCCTCCACTAAATACCATGGAAATTATGACGGAGGACTGGCAGAGCATAGCACATATGTATATCAATTATTCAAGGAAAAGAATGAGAGATTTAATTTAGGCCTTTCCGATGAATCAGTAATAATTACGGCAATCTTACATGACTTTTGTAAGATTAATTTTTACAATAAACAGACCTGCTGGAGGAAAAATGACTCTAACCGGTGGGAAAGTTATGAAGGTTATAAGGTCCAGGATGATTTCCCTATAGGTCATGGTGAAAAGTCAGTAATCATGCTCCAGTGCTTCATCAGATTAAGCAAAGCCGAAATAATGATGATTAGGTGGCATATGGGGAACACGGAACCAGCTGAAATGATGATGAATATAAGTAATGCTTTCAAATTAATCCCGGCGGCTGCAGCTCTGCATACTGCAGATATGGAAGCAAGTTATTTATTGGAGCAACACGTTGAGCCTGGAGAAGATCCAAATCAGATTAAAATTTGAAAAGGAAGTGAAGTAATTGAACAAAATACATCTTGTTGGAAGACTTACAAAGGACCCTGTACTGACCTTTACACCCGGAACTGGAACTCCAGTAACAAAATTTACTTTAGCAGTAGAAAGACCGCAATTTGATAAGAGTAAACCTAAAGAAGCAGATTTTATTAATTGTACATGCTTTGGGAAAAGGGCAGAGGCTATCGCAAATTATGTGCAAAAGGGTCATTTGTTTGGGATAAGTGGAAGGCTTCAAATAAGTAAATATGTTGATAAAAAAAGTAACGAAAATAGGTGGAGCACTGACGTAATGGTTGATGATTTTGAATTCTTTCCTAATAAAGCAGAGGGAACTGCACCGGCACAAAACAACTCCAAACCACCACAACAAAACGATCCTTACGGTGGAGATTTAACACCGATAGATGAAGAGGGAGAAATTCCATTTTAAACAATAGGATATAAAGGCGAAATAGATAGGAGGAATTAAATGGGACTGATAGTGGATAATTTTGCAGGCGGAGGTGGTGCTTCCACCGGGATTGAATTAGCTATAGGGAGGTCGGTAGATATTGCAATTAATCATGATCCTGCTGCTATAGCAATGCACAGGGTGAATCATCCTACAAGCAAACATTACTGTGAGAATGTTTGGGAAGTTGACCCTGTGGAAGCTTCAGGAGGGCAATCTGTAGACCTAGCATGGTTTTCTCCTGATTGCAAACACTTTAGTAAGGCAAAGGGTTCAAAGCCAGTAGACAAAGAAGTCAGAGGGCTTGCGTGGGTAGCTGTAAAGTGGGCTAAGATGGTTAAACCCAAAGTGATTATGTTGGAGAATGTAGAAGAATTTAAGACTTGGGGCCCATTACTTATAGATAATACACCGGATCCTAAACGCAAGGGCGAAACATTCAACCAGTTTATAAATACTCTTAAAAAGTTTGGCTATAAGGTAGATTTTAGGGAACTCAGAGCCAGCGATTACGGAGCTCCTACAAGCCGAAAAAGGTTTTTTATGATAGCCAGAAGTGATGGAAAGCCTATAAAATGGCCAGAGCCTACACATGGCAATCCAGATACCTTAGAATCAAGGTGCGGTTTATTAAAGCCATGGAGGACAGCAGCAGAAATAATTGATTGGTCAATACCATGCCCAAGTATATTTGGGAGAAAGAAACCTCTTGCTGAAAACACATTAAAAAGAATTGCAAGAGGCCTGCAGAAATTTGTAATAGAAAATCCTCATCCTTTTTTAATACAGACTGGTTATGGTGAGAGAAAAGGACAATTACCAAGGGTGCCAGATATAAACAAGCCTTTGGGCACCATTGTTAGTACAGGAAAGCACGCACTGGTAACACCTTTCTTAACTCAATATCATAGCTATTCTGACAATGTGAGAGGCCAAAGCCTTGAAAAACCAATAATGACAATAGATTCATCAAATAGATATGGGTTAGTGTCAGCATTTATTTCAAAATACTATGGAGGGTATTATGAAGGCGCTGGGAGTAGCTTAAAAGAGCCACTAGGAACCATAACAACGAAGGAAAGACACGCATTAGTTACAGCTTTTCTACTTAAATATTATGGGAATGAAGCCGGCCAAAGTCTCGCCAAGCCACTTCATACGATTACTACAAAAGATAGATTCAGCTTAATCACAGTACAGGGAGAGCAATACAGCATAGCTGACATAGGTATGAGGATGCTGCAACCAAGAGAATTATTCAATGCTCAGGGATTTCCACCGGATTATATCATAGACCATGATTATACTGGAAAGGCATACCCTAAAACAGCACAAGTAGCCAGGTGTGGGAATGCAGTTCCTCCACCTTTTGCAGAGGCATTGGTAAGAGCTAATCTTCCGGAAATATGTGTACAAAAGGTGGCTATGTAATACGAAAAATTGAAAGGAGAAAATTTATGGAAGTAACTGAAAAATTAAAAAAGTGCTTTGGATCAACAGATTCAGTTAACGCTGACGTATTAATAAAAAGAGCAGAAGATTTATATTGGCTATATCGAATAGCAAAAGATAATCCAAAAGAACTTGAAACCGCCTTTCTTCTTGAAGCAAATAAACTTCAAAAGAAAGTTATAGAAAAACTAGAAGTTAAAGAGAATTACCCAATTGAGTAATGCGGAATCTGAGAATAATGCTCATTGGGAAGGAAGTGAGGAAGTGCCATTATTAAATTATACAACCACAATTGATGTTCATAAAACACTGGGAGAAATTCAGAAAGAATTAGTATCTCATGGGGCAAGAAAAATTATGTATGACTACTCTGAAGATGGGCATATCTTAGCTTTAATATTCCAAATAGATACTCCTGACGGATTTAGAGGAATTAAATTACCCTCTAATGTTGAAGCAGTTTATGAAATATTACTGCATGAGTCTAAATGCCCTAAAGCTAAGAAAACGTATGAACACGCTGAACAAGTGGCATGGAGGACTATAAAGGATTGGATAGAATCTCAAATGGCAATTCTTGAATGGAATATGGTTAAAATGGATGAAATCTTCTTGCCATATATGCTAAATAAGAACGGTCAAACATTCTTTGAAGCCTATCAGTTAAAGCAGTTAGGTGATGGGAATTAATGAACAATTCAAAAATTTAAGGAGATATTATGAAACAAAAATTTATAGATGAAGAAATCGCATTAAGAGTTACTACAGTAATATTTTTCATGGGAATGTTATTAGGTTATATTCTAGGGAAAATTACTGCGTAATTCAAGAAAATCATGAAATAGTGGGGGTTAAAATATGGAACTTACATGCAAACAGAAAGCAGAGCTGACATATTCAGCCTTACAAAAGAGAAAAGCAGATAAGAAAAGGAAAAATGAATATGAAGCTGATTTAGTTCATATCTCATTGTTAAATAAGTGTAAAAAGATGGCACCAAGAAGGTGCGGAGCGGGTAGGCCATCATGCAGACCACAATATTAATACACCTAAAAGAGGACAAACCAAGGAAAAAGGTAAGGGAAAGAATCAGACTTACAAAGGAATTCATGAGAGAAGGCTACAAAGTAGAGAACTATCACGAAGAGGGATATATCATTATTTTTCAGGAGGTTGAAGAAAAATGAGGGACTACGGAGAAAAGTGCAAATACTGCAAATGTGCAAGATGTGCCAACTGGAGCAAATGTGGATTACAAGCTGGCAATGTAGAAGAGTATTGTGATATGGATTGTTGTGGTGAACTCGGATATTTGAGCGAATGCAAAAGCTTTGAAAAGGGTGAAGGAAGTGAAATTTGTTATGCCAAGATGTAACTATAAAAGATGTGGGTTTTTATATGTTTGCACATGTTTAAATAAATCTAGCGATTGTTATTGTGCAGATAGGCTTACACCAAATAAATGCAATAAGAAAATGGAAGAATTAAAATTAACCGATATTAATGAATTATGGAAGATTATAAAGGGTATACCTCAATAACATAATTCGCAATTCAAAATAGATCTGAAATAGTGGGGAGAGCAAAATCACTTCCCCCATTTTTGGACAGGCATACTCGGAGAAGAATATGGTGAGCTCTGTGAGGCAATAAATGAAACAATTTTTGATAATGGTTCAGACAAAGGCGGATATGAAAATATGAAAAATGAAGCAATTCAGGTTGCCGCAGTGGCAGTGGGATTTTTGGAATGTCTTGAGAGGAATAAAGACATTTGGTTCAAAAAGGAGTGATGGTATGTGCGGAGAAGATTGTTACCATTACAGGAAAATAAAAAAGATGGACAATAAAAATTGGGTTTGCTTGAATTTTACAGGAGATAAAAATAATAAATATCAAGTAAATTTTTGCAGACGTTGGTGTGAGTTTTATGGAAGGGAGGGCTTAAATGTACTACAGATTCACGGAAACAGAAATCAATAAACTCTTAAAGGAAAATCTAAAAATATTGTATGACACCAGGGAGCAGCAGAACCAACATGTTTTAGATTACTTTGATAAAAACAAAATCAAATACAAGAAGCAAAAGATAGATGAGGGCGATTATACCGCCATAATAACCAAAAGAGAAGAGATGGGGATATACAGAGATATATATTTCCCAGTAGCAGTAGAACGTAAGAACTCAATTGATGAGCTTGCAGGAAATCTTGCAGAGGAAACAGACACCAGGGACGATATAAGGCTGGTCAGAGAGTTGCAGAGGGCAAAGACTAAAGGGATTAAAATATACCTCATAGTCGAGGACAAGAACGGGATGGAGAATATAAAAGCGGGTAAGTATAGAAGCTTATATCAGCCAAAAGCATTCCTAGGGAGACTCTCAAGCATCCAGGACTTATATCTGTATGACACCATATTTACTGCAAATACAAATTCAGGATTTGAGATATACAGGAAACTTTATTACAGTGTTAGGAACTATTTAAAGGAACTTAGCACTGATATAAGCCCGGAGGTTGGAGGGTAATAACATGAGATAGATCAATACACAAGGAAGGGGACAATATGAAACTTAAAAATTTGAGTAATATAAAGTGGATTGGCGGCAAACATGGCAAAGAAGAAAGGTACATGGAACTAATGCCAAAGCATAAAATATATGCTGATTGTAATTTTGGTAGTGGAGCAGTTACTTTTTATAAAAGTGTTATGGATCCGGCCAAGATAACAATTATTAATGATAAAAATGATGAATTAATAAACTATATGATTGTTTTAAGAGACTGGCCGGAAAAATTATTTGAAGCATGTAATGCACTTCCTTATAGTGAAAGACTATATGAAAAATATAAATGGGAGCCGGTACCTGAAGATAATCTAGAAAAGGCTGTAAGATTTTTTTATAAAATGAGATTAATGTTCTCAGGAGGCGGTCGCAAATATAGAAATGGATTAGGACTTTCAAAGACACAAGATAAATCACAGACATATAACTCAGCCGTCAGTTTAATACCTAAAATGGCTGAGATAATAAAAACTTGGAATATACTCTGCAGGGACTTTGAGGACATAATTAAATTTTATGATACTAATGAAACATTATTCTTCTTGGATCCTCCATATGTAGGTTATGAAAATATTTATAAAGGTGGATTCCAGCGTGAAGATCATTTAAGGCTAAGAAAAAGTGTAGATTCTATAAAAGGTAAAGCAATGATTTGTTACTATCCGGATCCATTGATTGATGAATTATATTCTGATTGGTACCGAGTTGAATACAGTACATCATCGCAGATAGAGGTTAGAAGTCAAGGAGATAAATGTCCGGTTCGAACCGAATTAATTCTTATGAACTATAAACCGGATAGAATGGAACAGTTAAAAATAGTTTAAGAATAGAATCTGAATAAATTCTAATTTAGAAAAGAGGTGAGAAGGTGGAAATACAAGACATTGACCTAAAGGACCTTATAGAAAAAGAGACAGTGGAGAGATTTAACAAACAAGGGTATATAAAATGCCCCTTTCATAATGAAAAAACACCTTCACTATCAATTAAATTCTTTCCAGATGCTAATAAATATAAATTCAAGTGTTTTGGATGTTCTGCATCCGGTGATGCGATAGATTTTATTATGCAACTTAAGGGCATGGATTATGTAAAAGCAAGAGAATACTTGGGGCTTGAAGTAGAAAAGACAGTCCAAGAGGAACAGGTTGATAAGGTAAAAGGCTACATTGATTGGGAATTTACAAAACATAGATCAGGTCAGGAACTTCTTGGAATATTCGCATTCACGAACAAAGTGGGTGAAACAGTATATTTTAAAGCCAAATTTATGGACAAAACGGGTAAAAAGAGCCTTTCTTACTATCATATTGAGAACGATAAGGTAATAAATAAAAGGGGGAGCGAGGAGCTTCCCTATAACCTGTACAAGGCCATTAAGGGCATGGAAGAAAAGAAGATAGTTATTATATGCGAAGGTGAAAAAGATGCAAATACACTTAACTTCATGCTGAAAAATGATGGCTATGTGGCTACAAGTGTGAAAGGTTGCAAAGACATAACAATATTTGAAGGTGCCAGGATTTATATGTGCAGTGATACCGGGAAGGCGGGAGAAGAGTATAAATGGAAAATTCATAAGGAGTTGTCTCCGGCTGCTTCAGAGTTTAAATTCATAAATCTTCCTGGCATAAAAAACCTTGGAGAAAATAAAGACGTAACCGATTGGCTGGATGAAGGACATACTAAAAAAAATCTGCTAAATGCTTTCGAAAGGTCCCTGGATCTAAAAAGTAAGTACGACCTGCAACAGGATTGGAAGGGCATATACAAATATATTATAAAAGAAAGCGATGATGAAGAAAAAACATTTAAGAAGAAATATCTTGCAGACTTCAGACTACTTGAAGCAACCAGGGTAAAATATGTTAACGAGGATCAGGAAGGAGTTAAATTAATTCTAAAATCCTCTACAGGAGAAAAAATTGAACGGATGGGATCCGCCATAGTATTTGATGATGTAAGAACATTTAAAAACTTCCTTGGAACATTGGATTTATCCTATAAAGCTAGTGTGGATGATTTAACAGATATAAAGACTTGGATAAATAAGTACTTTGCCTTAGATACAGAAGAAATGTATAGTGGGGTTCAGTTTAAAATTAAAAACGATGAAGTTTTATTTATTTCTAATGAAGGATCCTTAGGGGGAAACAATATTATCGGTGGTATAAGAAGTGATGGTAGAAATGATATACAGGTTATTGATAAGGGAAACCTAACCACTACTGAACTAAGAGAAATAAAAAAACATATATTTAGGTTCGCATCTAAAGAAAAAACTATCAGCATAATTGGAACTGTAATAAATAATTTGGCAGTAGCACAATGCAAAAATGCCAAGATTAAGTTGCACCATCTATTGATTATTGGAGAATCAGGGAGTGGTAAAAGTACAATATTAGAAAGTGTAGTAGCTCCTATCCTTAACTATCCTTCAAAGGAAATTAAATCATTGGGGTTGGCAACAAATTTCAGTTTGATAAAAGATCTATCCGATGGCAATTATTCAATGATCTATGAAGAGCATAAACCTTCAAGATGGGACAGATATAAAATACAGAAAATATCCGAGGTATTGAGAAATCTTTATGACAGATCCACCGTGGCCAGAGGAGACAAGGCACTGAAATCTAAAAACTTTTATTTGGAAAGACCTGTGATTATTGCCGGAGAAGAAGGTTATTACCACAATGAAAAGCCTTTGATAGATAGAAGTTGCATAATATACACATCCAAGAATGAAAGAAAAAAAGAAGATACTGAAGCCATGGAATGGATTATTGAAAATGAAGCATTGTTAAATAAGTTTGGGAGAGATCTAATTGAAACGATACTGAATTTATCAGTTGAGAACTACATTCAAATAAGAAAAGGCATTGAAACCACTATTAATAGTTTAAGAGATAGGCCTTTAAATACAGCCCTTAACATTGCTATGGGTATTGAAATATTCAACCTGCTGCTAAAAAAACATAAAGTTGCACCTATAGGAAAATACCTGGAACCCATAATTGAAAATATAAAGTTGGAAGTGCTCGAAGGCGGGGAAGAAGCCAACTCAGTAGTTGAACAAATATTGGTGTTATATAATGACATGATCGAAGATGGTAGAGCATTTAATAGCACTGAAGTAGTTAAGTGCAGAGGTGATGGTGTATTTATAAAAACTACAGAAATGCTGAACCAAATTAGGGAGCATGTTAACCGGGTAGGTGGTGAACTAATTCCATTGAGTCTAAAGGATTTCAGGAAACAAGCTAAGAAATCAGGTTACTTGGAAGGTGTATCAAATAAATTAATTAAGATGGGCAATGCGCCAGTCAGATATGATACTTATAACAAGGACAGGCTTAGAGCTTTAAGGGTTGGCGCAATAGCTCCTCCAGTTTTAGAGGATGTTACGGATTTAGAGGATAATGTAATTCCATTCAAGTAAGCAAAACAAAAAGGTAACACAAAATCGCAAAAGTAACACAAAAAAATTGAAAATGTTACCTTTTATGTTACCATGCTAAATGGCTTAGTTACTAGGTTTATATATATATAATATATAAAAGTAACATAGTAACATATATTATAAAAATATACTACGTGTAGAGAAATATTAAATATATAAATCTATACATATGCTCATTGTTTTTTTAAAAATGTTACCATAAAAAAACAGTCTTAAAGTATTGGTATAACAAGGCTCAGACGGTAACAATAAAATGTTACCAAAAATGTTACCATGAGAGGAGTAATTGGCTATGAAGCAAGACAGGTCAAGGGTTTATAAGCAATTATTGAGTAAGGCACTTGAAGACCAAAAACAGGCTATAGTAACAAAAAAATGGTCAAAAGTAGCACAAATCGAGGTAAAAGTAACAGAATTAGAGCAAAAAATACAAGAAATTGATAAAGTTGATAAGTAAAATTATTACAAATAAATACATTAATATACCAAAGGTGGTGATTATTATAAATTACTATAAGAAAATGGAAGCAATGTTGTACAATTATAAAGCCACAAAAGCGGAAATAAAAAATATAATAATTGAGATAGAAGAATTAAAAAATGATTACACTGGATGTGGAAGTATAACATATGAAGAAAAGTCTTCTCCTACGAATAAATTTAATAGCTCAGTGGAGAATGAAGCAATAAGTAAGCAGCATGAAGTTGAGTATTTGGAAAGACAATTGCATCGGAAAGAGTCCCAAATACAGAAAATAGATAATGCTCTTGAAACATTAATGCCGAATGAATTGAAATTGATTAAACTAAGGTATTTTGAAAAGTTAAATTTTCAAGAGATAGGACAAAGGATCAATTTAAACGACAATTATTGTATCCAATTAAAGAGTAAAATAATCCAAAGGTTAATAGATATGATATTTGTATTAGATTATGCTAAACAATAACTTATGACACTATAAGACAAAGCATGTTATTCTAAGAACAATAAAAGCACTTACGATTAGGTAGGTGCTATTTTTTATGTTTTAAGTGTAAACCTTCAGGGAGGTGGTTAAATGTTAGATGAAAGAATGCTACTTGCTGCACAGTTAAGGTCAGAAGGTATTGATGTTACAGAGGTTGCAAAGAAAGCAGGAATCAGTAGGACAACCTTTTACAATTGGATGGCAAATGAGGAGTTTGTAGCTGAGCTTTCCAGGTGTGAACAAGAGTTTTTAACTACGACAAGAAAGATGTTGTCAGCATATGGACCAAGTGCAGTTAGAGCCCTTATAAAGCTATCTACAAGGGCTGATAGTGAGAAGGTCCAGTTAGATGCATCGGCCAAGATACTGGATAAGCTGGTAAGCAACGCAACCAAGATAGAGATAGATGATAACAGGGACAGTGACATAGTTAGTATCGACATTCTAGAGGAAGAGATGAAAGAGTTTGATCATGAATAACCATGATTTAGGTAATCTAATTGAGAATAGGGTAGCTTTTATTAAGCTATGTCGTTGGTGTATAATTACCAATTCTGTAAACCCTTTAAATTAGCCATTTATCAAAAGGTGCGTTAAAGGTTCATTTAACGGAGTCGTAAGCAACGACATGATTCGTTAACAAGAACATTAGTAACGACATGCTTTAAACAGCGACATATTGTAAAGAGGGGTATGCTTCTAATTTGGGGAACCCGCGAAACCCCCGCATTGAGTTCCACATTTTCCACAATTTTTTTCAACTCGAGGTGATAGAATGAAAGTTACACTATTTACCAAATGGATAAATAAAGAATTGGTGTGCTGCTGTCCCGTGTGTAATAAATGTTTAAAAGAACATGGATGCGAAGAGTTGGAGTTTTTTATAAATCCTTATGGAAATATAAATGAGTGTATGAATGAGCGGTCTTATATTAGGGGTAATCATGGGGCAATTAGACAAACGAGGTAGTGATTAGATGCAGAATGAAGATAAAGAAAACAGAAAATTATTATTTAAATATTTAAAGAAACTCTATGGCTCTGAAAAAGCACAAGAGTTTATGCTCAAGTATAAGGATCATTTGTTTGACCTTCATGGTCTGGCCTGGTCCCTGGGTAAAAAATCATTTGAGTTTTTTTGTATGTATTTTCTTCAGGATGTATTCTTACCCAAGGAAACAAACTCAGCAGCACCTATAGGAGATGTTCACCGTAATATCTGGAAAGATATTCAGAAAAGTATTATTGATGATGGCCCCGATCAGATTGGAAGGATAGAACCAAGGGGAACTGGAAAGAGCGCATTTGGTACTTTTGCCACTGCAGTTTGGTGTCATTGTTATAAAATAAAAAAATACACTCTCATTTGTTCAGATATTGGGAGTACTGCTGAGAAATTTATTAAAGACATTAAAAATACGTTTTTGGAAAACAAATATATTGAAAAAGCCTTTGGAGCGCTCTTGAATGATAGAGACAAAAGATATATTTGCAATTCTACGCAATTAGAATTTACGAATAAAACATTTATTGAAGCTATCTCTTCAGCTTCTCCAATGCGTGGACGTAAATTTGATAACTGCAGACCGGATCTTATCATCCTGGATGATTATCAGTCAGAGGATGATGTTAGAACTGAAGATGCCAGGGAGAAAAAGTGGAAGCGATTCAGTGATGATGTAAAATATGCCTCACAGAAAGCAGTTGTTAGAGCTGGAAAAGTAATAAAAAAAGGAACAACCTTTATAGCTCTGGGAACGCTGCAGCATAAAGAATGTTTTTATAGTAGGTTAAGTAAGCAGCCGACATGGAAGTTTAAAAATGAAAGAGGTGTGCTACTTGATGATATAGACGAATATTTTAACTCCGGGCTTTGGCTTGAGTTTAAAAATATTCTTTTTAATTTCAAAAATGAAACTCACTTGGAAGATTCAAAGGAATTCTATTGGAAGCACATTGATGAGATGCAGTATCCACTTTTATGGGCTGAATTTTGGGACTGCTTAGACATGGCCATGAGTTATTACGAAAATCCGACTGCTTTTAAACAGGAAGTTCAGGGAGATATTAATAGTATTGGTGAAAAGTGGTTTAAAACTATTGCCACTGAAAAAAGGATTGATATTGAAACCCATAATTTTATAAAAACGATGCTTTTAATAGATCCAGCATCAACCGCAAAGGGAAAGTCTGATTATAGTGCTTATTTGGTAGGGTCTGAATCAGAAAATAATTTAAAGTATGCCCGGAAAGCAGAACTAGCTAAGATAAATGCCAGGACTGACTTTGATAAATATATAGATCATGCAATTAAACTTTTAAAGGATTATCCGGATACGACGCATGTTTATATTGAAAAAAATACCTTTAATGGTGCCGATGCAAATCAATTGGAACTTAAAATTAATAAAGACCCGGCACTTATGAATAGGAATATCACAATTATTAATGAACAGCAGCGGAAAAATAAGGATGATAAGATTTCAACCATTATTCCTTATATGAATAAAGGCCAGATTATATTTGCTGAAGAAGATAAACATTTTACTGACCAAATACTTGAGTTTGCTGGTCAAAAATATTCATTGCATGATGATGCCCCGGATATAACAGCAGAATTTGCGAACAGGATAAACAATATAGAAGTAAGTTATAAAGTTACTTTTATGGATAGAAACAAATTGTTTGGGAGGTGATACCGATGTTTGATGTAAATTTAAATTTAGAACTATTGGATAAGTGCTTATCAAGATTTCAAATGCAGTGGCATATTTACCAAAAGATGTATTGGTATTACATGGGTATTACTGATACTGGAAAAGCACAGAACTTTAGTAATAATGGAATATTTGATGATGGCATTTTCGATAATTTCGTTGATAGTGAAGGTTCTGGAAATTATTCTTTTGTAAATGATAGATTTAATAATAGAGTTACCACAAATTTTGTTAAAAAGTTCATTAAAGAAGAGGTATCCTATAGCGTAGGAAATGATATTACTTACATATCACGTTCCAGTGATGAAAATATACTTAAAACTATTCAATATAATTTAGAGCATTGGAAAGAGGACCACGAAAGCATACTTGCTAAAAATATGTTAATTTATTCTGTTACTTATGAATTATATTACATTGATAAACAAGCTCAATTTTGCAGTAGAGTAATCTCACCTCGTCATGGGTTTGCTTATACTGATGATTGTGGAAATGTAACATTTTTTCTGCATGTGTTTAGACAAACTTTTGATGAAAAAATGTATATAGATATTTATACCGACACTGAAATTATTCATTGTGATGAGGTTTTTACAGAAATTTCTGATAGGCAGCCGCATCCTTTTGGATGTGTACCAGTGGGAATAGCTGAATTAAGTGACGAAGGTTGGCTCGATACTGTATACCATGATATTAAAACATTGCAAGATGCTTATGAAACTAATTTAAGTGATATAAGCCAAGAAATAACAGAATTTAGAAATGCTTATCTTGCTTTTAAAAACGCACAGGTAGATGAAACTGATTTGCCAAAAATGAGGAAGAAAGGCATTATACAATTCAAGGGTGATGGTGATGCAAGTTGGTTGGTTAAAAATATTAATGATACTTTTATTCAAAATACATTAATAACTTTAGAAGAATTGATGTATAAAATATCAGCACATATTAACACCAATGAAAAAGTAGCCTCTAATACTTCCAGTTTGGCACTTAGGGCAAAATTAATTGCTTTGGAACAAAAGTGTAAATTGAATGAAAAAGCATTAGGAAATTGCGTAAAAACAAGGTTATGTATGTTATTTTGTTATCTAAATAGTTTAAAAAGTACAAATTATGACTATAAAGATATTAAAATTAAATTTACACCATGTATCCCAAGTGATGATTTGATAAATGCCCAGGTTGTGGCTCAATTGGGATCTAAATTAAGCACAGAAACAGCATTAAGCTTGTTTAGTTTTGTGGATAATCCAAAAGAAGAGGTTAAAAAAGTTACTGTTGAAAATAAAGCTAATTCCATTGGAGCCGACTTGCTTACGGGTGGTGTTAAATAATGGCTAAGAAAAAAATAAATCCAATTTATAGGAAACAGATAGAGCAAATTAAGGTTGATGGCGAAGAATACGGCGATAGAGAAATGAAACCTATATATGTTCAGCAGAAAAAGGCCTTAGATTCACTCCATACGATGGTGGGCGCATTATTTATTGCTTATGCGGTAAATGGACTACTTAAAATGACCGATTCCCAGAAGTCAGCTACAGCCATTAAAGACACACTAAAAACAATGGCTAAAGACTTAGGAAATGCGGAGGTTGAAAAAGTAACGGACATATTGAAAAATGTTTACTCTGATACCTATTATAAAAATGCTTTTGTAATAGATAGTGGTTTAAAAATAGATTCAAAGTTTGATATTTTAAAGAAAGAATTTATAAATGCTGCCGTAAACCAAGAATTCAAAGGTGATTTGTTTAGTGACCGTATATGGAAGAATAAATCTGAAATGATTGATAAATTACAGTCTTCTATAACTGATGCTATGAAAGGCAATACTTACCTGGATAAAGTTGCTAGAGATATTAGAGATACCTTTAATGTCCAGGCTTATGAGTCACAAAGATTAGTAAGGACAGAAAATGCTAGGATCCAAACACAAGCATCATATGATATTGGTAAAAGTACAGGTGTTAAACAGGTGATGTGGTCATCAACTTTAGATAATTTAACTAATCCTGAAGATGCTGAACTCGATGGCAAGGTTTGGGGCATAGATGAAGATCATCCAGAACCACCATTACATCCCAATTGTAGATGTTGCTTAATAAATGTGCCTTATGATGGATGGCAACCGACACAGCGCAAAGATAATGAAAGTAAAGATATAATTGATTATGTTGCTTATGATGAATGGCTGAAAAATAATAAATAAGTTTTAAATAAGGTCTTAGAAATAAGGCTTTTTATTTTATAAAAAATAAATTGCACTCTATGGATTAAGTTACATATAGGGCAAAAGGAGAGATATTATGATAGAAAATTTTGAAGAAGTACAAAAATACATTACTGACAATATGGAGAAAGACGAGAAAGTTAAAAATTATGTTGGGGGTTTTGTAACACCTGATAGAGTTAATGGCTTCCTTGAAAGTGAAGATGGCAAGAAGTTACTACAACCTAAACTGGATAGTTATCATACTAAGGGATTGAAGACTTGGCAGGAAAAGAATCTTGAAGGTTTAGTAAGTGCAAAAGTGAAGGAATTACATCCTGATGCAGACCCAAAAGACATAGAACTTAATAAAATGAAAACTATGCTTGAACAAATGCAAAAGGATACTTTAAAAAAAGACCTCACAAATAAAGCATTAAAAACAGCACAGGAGAAAAAACTTCCGACTGATTTAATAGATTATTTTGTTGGCAATGATGAAGAAACCACAAATAAGAATTTAGAAAAACTTATTGCAACTATGGCAGCACATGATGAAGCTATTAAATTAGAGTTTGCAAAAGGTAATAGTTATACTCCACCAGGTGATGGTGGCGGTGTTGGAGATGAAAAAAAATTAAGAGAAGAGATATCAAAATACATGAAATAGGGTTTAGGCTCCCGTAAAAAGCACTTTTTAAAGGAAAGAGGTAATAATAATGGCAAATACATTAGCATATGCTCAAATATTTCAGCAGGAATTAGATAGACAGATAGTAGCAAAGGCCACTACAGGATGGATGGAAGGGAACTCAGGCCTAGTTCAATATAATGGTGGTAATACTGTTAAGATTCCTAAAATTACTATGGATGGACTTGGCAATTATTCTAGATCAGCAGGATTTGTGGCAGGAGCTGCAACTTTAGCTTATGAAACATTTACTATGACTCAGGATAGAGGAAGAACCTTTATGCTTGATTCTATGGATGTTAATGAAACAAATTTTGTTGCAAATGCATCTAATCTAATGGGTGAATTCCAAAGAACTATGGTTATTCCCGAAATTGATGCTTATAGATATTCAAAACTTGCATCTTTAGCTATTGCAAATGGAAGGGCATCCGGCGGATATACTCCAGTAGTTGCCGATGTACTTACAAAACTAAGAGCTGATATAGCAGCGGTACAGGACGTTATTGGAGCAGATAAGCCTTTGGTAATAACAATGTCTACTGCAGTTTTAAACGTGCTTGAAAGCTCAACAGAAGTTACTAAACAACTTACAGTAGGAACTCTGCTGTCAGGTGTTGATTTAACTTATGAAGTCAAAAAAATTGACGGAATTCCAATCGTAGAATGTCCTTCAGCAAGATTAAAAACTGCTTATGAATTCATGGATGGATCAACTACTGGAAAGACTCAGGGCGGATTTGCAGCAAATGATTATGCATCCGTTACAATAGGCGGAGTTACTTACAAAGCAGCTGGCCTTGGTGTTGCTGGTAATGCTTATTCTGTAACAATCGTTCAGGGGGTTGCAGATGCAGCCGTGGCTACTGGAGTAGTAGATGCTTCAGGTAATCTAGTAATCACTTTGGGGACAACTACAGGAGCAGTTCCAATTGATATGACTGCAACAGCAGCAGCAGCACTTTCCTATTCAGGAGCAGGCGCAGCGCTTATCACTAAGAGTGTAACTGGCACAGCTTCAACAGTTCAGGTTGCAACAGCTAAAACTCTTCTTGCAGGTGGAGCTGGTTCCGTAGCAGCAGCTAAAAACGTAAACTGGATCATATGCGGACAGAACGCACCTATAGCAATTTCCAAAACTGACAACATGAGAATATTCGACCCTGCTACTAACCAAAATGCTGATGCTTGGAAGTTGGACTATAGAAAATACCATGATATATGGATGATGGACAATCAGTACCCATCATTGTTCGTAAATGTTAAAGAATCGCTATAGGATTATTTGAGGGGTAAGGTCATTCTTACCCTTCTTTTTTTAGATAAGGAGGGTAGAGTATGGCAGTTTTAGATGATATAAAAACAATGCAGGGCATTGCTACCTTGGATACAACAAAGGATGCCCTGATAACTTTATACACGAGAAAAGCCGTAACATTAATAAGCAATTACTTAAATATGAAGCCAGTAGTGGCACCGATAGTCGCTATTGATATATCGGTAACTTATCCGGATGCAGTCATTGAATATGTAATTATATCCATGAATAAAAGAGGTAATGAAGAATTGAAGCAGTTCAGTCAGGGGTCCAGAAGTGGAACCTATGTGAATGATCTCCCTGATAGTGTGAAGGCTTTATTGCCAGCACCTTATGTAACCATGCTTCAATCCCCGGTTTATACCGATGCTTAAGGGGTTTAGTGTTGCTGTATGGAATCATGGAACTGGCAATAAGGTAAATGGGATATTTATTCCTGGCACATTGGCAAAGGTAAAAGACATTGATTGCGATATTCAGCCATATTCAAAGGCTTTGTTGCTTAAAACTTACGGATACGATATTGAGGTAAACAAAAGAATATACATTGATCATTTTGACAGTGATATAAAAATAGGTACTATATTAAAATATACTGATAAATATGGTGATAATATAAGCCTAGAAGTAAAGGCTATACCTTGGGATGACGGTTACATGGAGGTGATGTGCCTTGAGTTATAAAAGCAATAAAAATGCAGTTCTATTTGCTCTAAAAGTGGCAAAACATGAACTCTGTGAAGGTATTGGAACCTTAGCAGTAGCTGAATCACAAAGCTTAACTCCTGTTTTAACTGGTAATCTTAAAAAAAGCATTACATCTGAGGTTATGCCTAAAGATGAGGGCGTTTATATTGGGGTTACTCCTGAAGCAAAGTATGGGATTTACGTAGAGAAAGGAAGTTCAAAGCAAAGCGCACAACCTTACCTGGAACCCGGGACTATGAATGCTATTCCTAAAATAACAAAAATAGCAGAACAGATTTATAAAAACAAAATGGGAGGTGAATAGGATGTTGGAATTATATACACTGCTAAGTGGAAAAATAGAGCCTATTTGCACTTGTTATGTAGGACATTATCCTACTGAAAAGAAAAAAATATATCCGTATGTAGAGATTAAATTTCCCAATAGTATTCCTAATAATTCATTTAGTGATAATAATTTATTAGAAGTTAGTATTTGGGACAATAAAGATACTGATATAACTGGCATAGAAAATATGACAGACTCAATTCATAAAGCATTAAATAGATTGCAATATAATGATATGAAAATGAATGTAAGTATAAATAGGAATAACCCTTATCGATTAGAACTTCCTGACCCAATATTAAATATACAGAGAAGACAATTAAGATATACTGTAAAGGTTTATTACAAATAAGGAGGAATGAACATGAATGATACTAATACTATAGGATATACAAGTGCTACACCGGATCATTTACTTATAGATGCTGGTGCAGTATATAAAGACTATGGGTTGCCAACAGAAGCTATAATTTCAGCTACTTCTGGGGGAAATGAATTTGATGTAATTATTAAAACGAGAAATGTAAAGGTTGATGGGATAAAGTCTGACGACATAGTAGGCTTAAAGAGATTCGTTAGTGCAGCTGTTAGCTTGAAAGTTAATTTTTTAGAGTGCACAACAGATATATTAAAAATGGCTTTACTAGGTGATATTGATACATCAAATGTTGGCTATGATAATATAACGGGTAGAACCTCAATATTACTAACAGACTATATAACTAACATAGCATTGGTGGGAAAATTAAGTGGTTCCCAAAAACCAGTAGTAATAATACTTAAAAATGTATTAAATGATGGTGGACTAAAAGTGAAAACGGATGATGATAAAGATAATGTACTACCTTTAACCTTCACAGCTCACTTAGATCCAAATAATCCAAATACATTACCTTACGAAATTCACTATCCGAAACCACTCTCAGGTGTTCCATTCTATTTGGTAGGGACTCCAATAATTGATAATAATAAAGTGTTACTCACATTTAGTGATACTGTAGCAGCTACAGTCCCTAAAGATGGGTTTGCAGTGACATTGTTAGGCGCTGCAGATGTTGTTACGGCTTCGACCAGGGGCGTAAATGCTCTTAATACTATACTGCTGACATTGACTACAGCACCAACGAGTGCACAAGTAGTAACAGTGGCATATACTAAGCCTGCACTTGATGCGAATGACGTTAAATCACTTAGTGGTGTAGCATTAGCTTCATTTGTGGCATTGCCAGTAACTAATAATTAGGCGCTCTTAATTGAGCGTCTTTCTTTTTAAGGAGGAATATAATTGCGTAAATTAGAGAGTCCCGATTTTTTTGCCTTTACAAGGATAATTAAGAAAATGGGCATTAGAGAAGAACTAAAAAAGCTTGCTAAAGATGTGTCAGAAGTTAAACCAGAAGAAAAAGAAATCAAGATAAATGAAATGCAAATAGAAATATTAATGATATTCGTTGAAAATATAGCCTCAGCTCAAAATGAAGTATATAAATTTATCGCAGATATAAGCGGAAAATCTTTTGATGAACTAAAAGATTTAGATGTATTTATGGAATCCATTCAAGAAATATTTAAGGATGAGACTATAAAAAGTTTTTTCAAGCTTGCATTGAAGTAGAACAGGAAGATCTCCTCGATACTTTGATGCATAGGTACAACAATGTAGAATATTTAATGACTTTTGATTTTGATGAAGTTATGAATATGTATTTAAAGGCTAAAAAGGAAAACGTTGCAGAACAATTATGGCAACGATGGCTGGTTGATTATAATCGTATGAATGATGGCGAGCCTTTACAGTTTATAAGTTTTGATAAATATAAAGAAAAAGCATTTAAACCTAAGACTAACAGCACAGATATTGATAAAGAAAAAATATTAAAAGAAGCTGAAGAAATAAAGGCTATGGACCAGGGTCAGAAGGGAGGTAGCTAATGCAACTTTTTGAACTTTTTGGAACGGTACTAATAAAGGATACTGGCGTAGAAAGTAAACTTGATTCAATAGATAAAAAAGCCAGTGGGGTAAGCAAAGGAATGGGGCTTAGTTTTGGCAATATAGCAAGTGCCGCACTAAAAGTTGGAGCAGTTATTGGCGCAGGATTAGGCATAAAAGACATGATAGATAAAGCCTCTGCAGGCCAGCTAAAACTTGCACAAATGGATAGCGTTTTAAAATCCACTGGTGGGGCTGCAGGAATGACAAAAGATGAATTGCTTAAATTAGCAGATGCCCAAGGTAAGCTAACACTTTTTAGTAAGGGCGCCAATATAGAAACTGAAAACTTACTCCTAACGTTCACTAATATAGGCCAAAAGACATTCCCAGATGCTTTATCTGCTGTAAATGATATGAGTACAGCTCTGGGACAAGATACAAAGAGTAGCGCAATACAATTAGGAAAAGCCCTCAATGATCCAATTAAAGGTATAACTGCCCTTAGTAGGGTTGGTGTAAGTTTCACCGAAGAGCAGAAAAAACAGATTGAAGCTATGCAAAAGGCAGGAGATACCGCAGGGGCTCAAACAATTATTCTTAAGGAACTCCAAAAAGAGTTTGGTGGGAGTGCTGAGGCTGCTGGAAAAACATTTCCTGGACAATTACAAATACTTAGGAATCAAATAAGTGGCATTAGTTCTCAAATGGGGACAGTGTTGATACCATATTTAACTGATTTCACAACTAAAATAAATCAATATATGCCACAAATCAAGCAAGGAATTACGGATGCTATTAATTTCATAGTTCCAAAATTCAAGGAATGGATGAAGATAGTAAGTCAAATCGTAGTAGAGTTATTCCCTAACTTTGGCAAAGCAACTGATGGTGTTAAAGGTAAGGTTAGTTTATTTTCCGGTGCAATAGATATAGTTACATTGTCTTTAAAGTTTGTAAGAGATAATTTAGGATTTGTTAAGGCATCACTTGAAGTATTAGGTGTGGTATGGCTATTACATAGGTCATATGTTCTCATCACTAATGCAGTGTTGGTAACACATAATGCACTACAATTAATAAAAATGTTGCAAGATAAAGGGGAAACGCTTTATCTTTGGTTGCTGATAGCAGCTGAGAATGCACACAAAATAGCTATGATGGAAGGTAGTTTAGCAACTAAGGCAATAACCGCAGCACAATGGCTATTCAATGCTGCAATGAGTGCAAACCCTATAGGAGTTGTTGTATTAGCTTTGGCAGGGTTAGGAGTAGCAATTTATGAGGTAGTAAAACATTGGAAAGAAATATGTACTTGGATAGAAAAAGCATGGGATTGGCTTAAAGAATGGAATGGAACTAAAATGGAAAGCAAAACAGCCACCACTACATTATCATCATATACTCAGCAACTCACAGGTGTACCTAAAAAGGCATCAGGCGATAATAATTGGATAGGTGGACTGGTAGAGACTCAGGACGGTGGAGGTGAAATATTAGACCTCCCACGTGGGACACGAATAATTCCACACGATATTTCCATGGAAATGGCCAGAGCATCTGCAAGTAACAACAAGAGTACTGGTATGAGTTTAGTTTTACAAATAACAAATTTTTATAATAATAGAAAAGAAGATTTGGAAGAACTAGCTCAGGAATTTCAATTTTATATTGATCAGAAAAATAAAGGATTAGGAGGCACTAGCTAATGAATAGTTTTATATGGAAAAATAAAGATAGTTATTTAGAATATGGAATAGTTATAACTCAAATGCCTCCTGAAAGTATTCCAGAAGAAAATGTGGATGAAATTACAATACCAGGAAGAGATGGAGATCTTACTATAGATTATAATACAAAGAAAAGTTACATTTTACCGATGGCTTGCACTTTATTAGATTTCGCAAAAATAGATGAAATAAAAGTATGGTTATCAGGAAGTGGAGATCTACTTTTTAACTGGCAAAATTATAAGTATGATGCGAGATTAAATAATAAGATTGACATAGCGCAATCCTTAGAAAATTTAGGCGAATTCCCGTTGATGTGGAAGGTTCAGCCTTGTAAGAAAAGCATAGACAATAATTTAATAACCCTAACAGCTCTGGGAACAGTTTTAAACCCAGGCACATATAAAAGTAAACCTATAGTAAAAATCTTTGGTACAGGCTCTATAGACTTAACTATAAATAGTACTGTGATCCATCTGACTAATGTGGTTGATTATGTGACTATAGATTCAGAGCTTATGGATGCATATAAAGACACAACTCTAAAAAATAATGATATGTCAGGTGACTTCCCAGAGCTGATACCTGGAGTAAACAATGTAAGTTGGACTGGTAATATAAGTAGAATTGAAATTACCCCAAATTGGAGGTGGTTATAGTTGATTAATACTATAAACCATAGTATCAACATAGACTTAGCAAATAAAATAAACATAATAAATAATTTTCAAATCAAGAAAAATGACACCAATAGTCATAAATTTATGATAAATATATTTAACAACTCAGTGGCTTATGATTTAACAGGATTAGCTGCTAAAATATATTTAGCTAAATTAGACAATACTATAGTGTTCCAGGACTGTGTTCTTGATGATGCTATAAATGGTAAAATAAGCAGTCTCCTAACTACACAGGCATTAAGTTGTACCGGCATAGTCCAAGCTGAAATAACCATATACGGAACAAATAGTGAGATACTTACATCAATTACATTTAATTTTAATGTAGTGGCAACTGTAAGAGATGACACTGCAATAGAAAGTTCAAGCGAATTTACTGCATTGACCACAGCACTTACTACAGTAAATTTATTTAATAGCAGGATTACTGCTACAGAAACTGAGCTGCAAAATGCACGAGGTGGGAAGGTAAATTTAGATGCTAGGCTTGATGACCATGATTCGCAATTGGCAGATTATGCGAACTTAAATAACTATCCACGTATAGTACCCGAAGTTGATGATACAGGCCGACTTCAAAGAGCTATAGATAGTGGAAAGAATGTCATAGTTCCAGAGGGAACTTATAATCATACCACATTAAATTTTATGAATAATACCCGTCTTATTGGTCGTGGTGATTCGGTAGTATTAAAAAATCTTAACAACACCAGTAGTATTAAGATTGCTAGTGCAGAGGCCATAATGTCTACATTAGTACAAAACATAAAAATGTTAGGAAATCCAACAAAACCGAATAACCATGCAATTGAGTTTGTTGGGGTTAATTCTGCGTATTGTGTTATTGACCGAGTATTTATTCAAAGTTTTGGTGGGCATGGAATCTATGGTGGGCATGTTGGGCATGTAAATAATGTAGAGATTAAAGGATGCTTTATCCGGGGGTGTACTGGTGACGGTATCAATATGGAATATGGACTAGGTCAAATTAACGCTATATGGATTCACCACAATAACGTCGTTGGGAATAACAATGGTATTCTATTTTATGGTAATAATGTTGTTGTAGAAAGCAATTCCGTACAAGCTAATAGAGGTTATGCTTTTGCTTTGTCGAATCAAACACTGAATACTACTAAGAATTGTTTTGGTTCTGCGATAAGGCATAATTATACAGAAGGTAATGCTAGTGCTGTAGTTAGTGGAGCTTCAATTATTGGTATATTTAGTTGCTACGTTAATGATGGTTCAACAAATAACAAATCAATCAGAGGTTTAGATATATCTGATAACTTCTTTGTGGAAAGTGGAGCAAAGTATAATTCTGTAATTTATTTAGCCGATTTAAAAACCTCAAGTAGTTCCTCGAAGAATTGTACTTTAAGCACTAGTAATAACCAAGCAGAATTAAAATTACTGACTTACAATAAATCAACAGCTTTAAGTGAGGGGTGCGTAATTGATGAAAGGTACTATGCTTTAATACCGACTTCGATGACACTGGCATTGCCTTCTTGGGTAGAAGTTCGTGGTTTAGGAAAATACCAAAGTTATAATAATTGTCGATGGATGAAAAGTGTTAATTTGCCTAATAGTCCTCATAAGGGAAAGAAATTTGTTGTTACTCTCTACAGCACAAACCCTAGCTTTAATAACAGCGAAACGTTTGGTAGATCAATATTAAATGTGAAAGTTACTGGTATGTATGATTTTGGATCGACTACACGATTTACCACTGATTGCACTTATCACGAACCAGCTAAGTTCTGTACTCCTGTTGTTGTTAATCTAGGAGCAGGAGCAACTGGTACACCTACGGTTAGTCAGATAACTAGAGTAGCATTTACTAATGGTGATGGATTTCAATTTACAGTCACACCGTCAACAGCTGGAATGTACGCAGCCTTCTTAGACTTAACGTGTTTTGTAGAAACGGAATTTAAGTATCTGGATATCAATGTTGCGGAAGTCGCTTTATAAGTAGTACGTATTCGATTAATAATGTGTATTAGTGTGTATAAATGTAAAGTAATAAGACAAACTGTTTACAAAGATGTATAATTGTTCCAAAGGGGATGGTTATATGGTAGATAAACACAGGCAAAACATTACTCTGGAACCGGAAGTCTTTGAAGAATTCTGTCATTACGCAGGTCCTAAAGGGATTAAAATATCCACTTGGATAAATGAGCGAATGAAGGAATTTATTGAAGATGAAAAGGTACTGGAGGAAATGAAAAAGAAAAAGTAATAAATTTATGTGGTGGTGGAACAGACACGATAATTAAGTCGTGGTAAAGCGAAAACGCAATAATTGAATAAGTCGTGATTAGCAATAGTAGACGCTATACATATCTGCAATGTATATGTTAAGACAAACTCAAAGAGGTAGTTTGTTATGTAAGGCGCAAATCCTTACCCACATAAATCGATTCGCATTTGTACCTATTAATCAATATTAGTGTAAAGTAAGTGATACCAATGGTTACAAATAGATAAGAAGAATGTAAGATAAATAAGACGAAACAAAAAAAATAAAAAATACCTCATAGGAGGTGGTTAAAATAATAAAACTTTTTGATAAAAGTACAACAGATTTTAATAATAATGGACTTGTAGTCTTAAGTGACTGCAAGTCCTGTTTAATTACTGAGGAACTGAATGGATCCTATGAACTGGAATTGGAATATCCTCTAGACGAAAGAGGTAAATGGCAGAACTTACTTGAAGGGAATATCATCGAGGCTGCTGGACAATTATTCAGAATTTACCGCAAAATAAAAACCCTTGATGGAATAAAAATAAATGGGCGGCACATATTCTATGATCTCTTGGATAACTTCTTGGAAGATGTACGACCTGAAAGTCTTAATGGCCAAGATGCTCTTAATTGGATATTAAGTAGAACTCAGTATGCTCATACCTATACTGCAGTATCAGACGTTGTAACTACAAATACGAAGTATTTTGTCAGAAAAAATCCTGTGGAAGCTATTATGGGCTCCGATGGAATTATATCTAATTGGGGCGGAGAATTATACAGGAATAATTTTGAGATACAGCTTTTACAAGCGAGAGGGCTTGATAGAGGAGTTTTAATTGCTTATGGTAAAAACATTCAAGGGATAGAAGAAACTCTTGATATGGATGGGCTATGTACAAGACTCATGCCAATGAGTAAGGATGGGTTATTGCTTACCGAAAAGTATATAGATAGCACATATATTAATAATTTCCCTCATCCAATAATCAAAGTAGTTGAGTTTAATGACATAGATAATGAAACTGATTTAAGAGTTGCAGGGAATAATTATTACACTGAATCAAAGTGTGATATCCCTAAGGCAAATTATAAAATTGACTTCTTGGAATTATCGAAAACAGAGGAATACAAAAATTATGCGGTACTCGAATCTGTACAATTAGGTGATACCGTAACTGTTAGACATAGTAAGTTAAACATTGATTTGAAAGCCAAGATTATCAAAACAACTAAGAATATTTTAACAGATAGACTTGAAAAGGTAGAGCTAGGCAACTTTAAAAGCAATATAGCAAGCACAATGAATAATATGAGTAGTACTTTATCTGCTATAACCACAAATGATAATAAGGTTAAGGGCAGTGTAATCCAAGGCATGATTGATGCTGCAAAAGCAAGTTTAAGGGCCATGAGCGATGGAGTTACTCCACAGGTTGAAAAAGCTATATTTTTTGAAGATAGAGATCCTTTAAGTCTCACATATGGAGCACTCGCAATTGGAACAAAGGGGTTCATGATTTCCGATGTTTATGGTGCTACTGACTGGGTTTGGAAAACATTCGGCACTGGTAAAGGCTTCATTGCGGATCTTATTATTGCAGGAAAAATATTAGGCCTTAACATGGAAATAAACCTTGATGAAGGCTTTATAAAAATTACTCATAGTGATGGCAGTTATTCTAAACTGGATGCAAATGGATTTATGAGACATGTAGGGGCTACAGATAATGAATATCATTATTTAAGTTATGTTGGCTCAACTACTATCACATATCTTAGCAGTATGTATGGAAGAGCAGATGTTACAATAACATTACCTGTAGAGTTTAAGGGAAAAGATTTTAAAGTAATACCAACAGTATCATCATGTACTGCAAAAAGTGAACAAGTCATGCGAAATTTACAAGGATTTGGATGTTCTGTAAGAAGTCAAGACAATGTTAATGGAACTGTAACATTACATGGCACATGGTTTTTAGATTTATCTTCAATATATGAAATGACAATAGCATATACTGCTATCGCATAGGAGGTACAAATATGGATTATACAATAAAAGAAATGAATAATAGCATGACGGTATTCTATTACAAAAGTAATGGAGATATATACGGAGTAGCAACAGGAATACAAGATTTAATTGTATATTATGGAGAGTATGGTACAGAACTTTCTTTAATATTAGAACAAACTGTATTGCCGAAAGATGAAAACTTCTTAAACAACATAGATAAATTCAAAATAAATATTAATACTAAATCATTAGAAATCTTACCAAGTTTAATACAATATCCAGTAGCAAATGTTTAGTGGGGGTGGGATATGAGTGAATGTAATGACTGCATACAGGCAACATTGGTAGAGAAAATAGATGAACGGCTTTCAGCCATGGAAGAGGTATCAAAACAGAGAGAGAAGGAACTAGGAGAAATACGGACAGAGGCACGCGTGACAAAAGAACAAACTAAAATGGTTTTTAATATTCTTAACGAAATAAAAGAAAGTATAAAAACTATCGCAGCTAAACTGGACAATTTGGAAGGAAAGCCAGGCCAGCGATGGGAGGAATCGACAAGAACTTTAATAACAGTAATTATAACAAGCGTGGTGACGTATTTCTTTGCATCAAAATTTATTAATTGAATAAGGAGATGTAAGTCTATGAAAATAGCAGTAAGGGGAGGACATAATCCAGGAGTACCTGGTGCAAATGGACTATTAAATGAAGTAACAGAGGACAGAAAGTATTGTAAATCAGTTATTAAATACCTGCAGGCATTAGGTCATGAGGTTTTAGATGTAACACCAGGGAATACTTTTTCATCTGCTCAAGACTTAACTTACGGAGTATCTAAGGCTAATGAGTTTAAAGCAGACTTAATGGTATCTTGTCATGTAAATGCAGGCGGCGGTCAAGGTTGTGAAGTGTTATTTTATAACGGATCTGTTAAAGGAAAAGAATATGCAGACAAGGCTGTAAATGCAATAGCAAACTTAGGATTTCATAACAGAGGCGCCAAGGCTGACACTAGAGGCTTATATGAACTAAGACATACGAATATGCCTTGTATCATAATAGAGCCTTTCTTCCTTGATGCTCAATCAGATGTAGACCTATATTTACATGTTGGTTATGACCAATTGGGGAAATCAATTGCTGAGTCTATAACTGGTAGTAAAGTTCCAACAGAAGATCCTATTAAGGTTGCTGATACTCCAGTAATAAAACCAACTCCAAAGCCTATAAATAATGATGTGTTGAAACTCCAGCAGGTATTAAATAAGCTACAAGTCCATGACGATAAGGGAAATGCTCTTGTGGAAGATGGGATTATGGGAACACGCACAGGAACCGCAGTAAAGAGGTTTCAAAATCTTATGGGGCTACAAGTTGACGGTGTTGTGGGGTCTAATACCTGGGGAGCAATTAATCAAATACTGGCAAAGCATTACGATGCGGTGGAAACTCCACATCTTGAATATGCAAGTAGATATATCCAATGGCGTGTAGGCACTCAGATAGATGGCATTTTTGGCAGAAACACTCAGGCTGCAGTGTCAATTTGGCAGGATAAAAATGGATTAAAAAATGATGGCAGGGTTGGGAATCTGACCTGGACTAGATTAATAGGTTAAGGAGGGAATAGTAATGGAAAATAATAATAATGTACAAGTAGTAGAAAAAAAGAAGTGGTGGAAATCTAAAACAGTAATATCTAATGCAGTAATTGTTATAGGTGTACTTATAAATATTATGGCAGGGAATACATTTCAATTACCGCCAGATGTTGTGGCAATTATAATTGCTGTTTTAAATTTAGTTTTAAGAGTAGTTACTAAGACGAGCATAGTTTAATTAGAACCCTGGGGAGAGATCCTCAGGGCTTTTTTTATTTTAAAGCAAAAGAGCTCCATCCGGGGCTCTTATTTTTGTTGGCAGATTTGTTGGCAAAATTACAAAACAATAGAAATCCTATAAATTTATATATAGTCCATGAACCCTTTTAAATCAACATGTTTAGGTTTATATCATTTTATTATAATTTATATAAACTATAAATTATATGTTTCGTAAACAGTAGGTCGTGGGTTCGATTCCCTTCGAGAGCTCCAATTAAAGCCAGTGATACTAACGTGTTGCTGGCCTTTTATATTTTTCAATTTTACCCTTGAACTTGATTTGTTGGCAATTTGTTGGCAACTTAGGGCAAAAAAATTTATCTAACTTGTCAGCAGCTTCTTTTTGCATGCTTGGGAGTACATTAGCATAAGTGTTAAGTGTCATGGATACGGAGCTGTGACCCAGCCTTTCACTTACTACCTTTACATTTATTCCTTCTTTAAGCAGTAGCGTTGCATGCGTATGTCTCAAATCGTGAAACCGTATCAGAGGAATATCCAGCTCTTCATACAGAGGTTGGTTATTTTTGTTTTTATAATCTTTTAATACTCTCCTAAAATTTCTGCTTATATATTTAGGATCATATGGGCGTCCATCCTCCATGCATAATACAAAGTCGCGTTTATCATAATTCTCACCAAAGTAATCCTTATTTTCTTTCTGCTTTTCCTGAGCTTTATTCAATACATCAATGATAGTTTGTGTAATTGCTATATTTCTTTTACTACTTTTGGTTTTAAGATCAGTAAGAATTAGTTTATTCCCATCACTTTGTAATTGTTGTGAAACATATATTATTTTTTTTGTTATATCTATATCCTTCCACCTAAGTCCACAAATTTCAGCTTCTCTCATCCCAGTAGTTAACGCGATAAAAGAAGGTAGGTATATTGACATATCCTTAACTCTATCTAAATATTTTTTCAATTGTTTATCATCCCATACATTAAGTGTGGGTTTGTTATTTTTGGGCCTAGTGACCACACTACAAGGATTAGTATTTATAATTTGCCATTGAATGGCTTGATTGAATGATGAATTTAAAAAAGCATGAAAATGCCTTACAGTAGTACCTGAAACCTTTTTCAAACTCTCATTATAAAAATCTTGTATATGAACCGGTCTTATTTTAGAAAGCTCCATCTTACCAAATACAGGAATTAAGTATTTAGTTGAAATATATTTATAAGTATGATGCGTTTTATAAGCTAAATTTGGCTTAACTGTATCTAAATACTTATTAATAAAACTTTCAAAGGAGAGCTTTTGTATATCATAAAAAGAACCTTTATCTACTTGTGTAATTATAGTTGAAGCTGCAGTTCGGCACTCTCCTTTTGTCTTAAAACCACCTTTAGACTTTCTTTTTCTGTTGCCTCTAGAATCGACACCTACATCAATTACATAAGTCCAAGAATTACCCCGTTTTTTAATTTCTAATGACATTTAATTTCACCTCATTTTATAATCAAAATGGTATATAATCCGGATCTCTCTCGTTAGCTGATCTTTCAATTTCAGGTTTGGCAATCTGCCATTCATCAAGTAAGTTTTGATTAAAGAATGTTGTAGCTTCACCACAATATTCACAGTATCTTGCATTACCTTCAGCTAATTCACCGCAAGCATTTTTAATTATGATTTGATTACCGTTATAATCTTCTCCAAATATGCCTTCAAGGTTAGTGCATTTATTTACTAAATTTGAACCACAAATTTTACAATAGTCACCGGTCCCTCTTGTTTCTTCATTTTCACATTTAGGGCATGTATTGGCCTTGCCATTTGTGTTTAGATCATAACCATCATTATATTTCATTTTACCATCTCCCCATGTTAATCTGTTGCGTCCACATATAGGACAAAATTTTGCATTTTCAGATATAAAAGAATGTCCACATTGTAAACATTGATTTTTATAGATAAAATCATGAAATAAATTCTTTTGATCTTGTAGATTATTATTCGAAAAATAGTATAAATCATTTTTAGATAAATGAAATCTAGTGTTACTCGCAGAGGGAGTAATCCCAAAAATTACACTAATTCTCGCAGGACATTTTATTTTAAGCTCTTCTATTAAAGTAATTGGAACTAATACATTTCTCGCAAAACAATTAGCCTCATTTTCCAAAACTTTATATTCCTCTTCAGTCATATCTGAACGCTTTAAAATGGTTTGTTCAAAGTCTAAAAAATGTCTTAAATAGATGTGGCCTATTTCATGCAGTTTAGTGAAATAAATACGTTGTTTTGTTTTAATAGTATCATTATAGGCAATAGAATAATTTTTACCATTAAAAATTGAATAACCATCTTCACTTTCATATGCTTCTACTATGTCTGATATATCCACATTATGCTTTTTTGCCAATTCACTATATTTCAATTTTGACCATTTATGTTTCTTGATTATTTTATCCGAATCAAAAGGTAAATTATTGATGTTTTCTTTTATTAAAAATTCATTTGCTTTTGCACAACAATAATTGTATCGAGCAATTTTGGGAATAATCATTTTCTTAATTCCTCATCTGCATTCTCTGACATTGTTTTAATTAAATCATTTAATAATTTCTTTTTTTCAACAGATAAATTTTTCATATTTCTTGCTATGGCTCGTACTTCCTCATCATCATTACTTTGTTTACCAGTTCTTAAAAAGTCCGTGCTGGTATTAAAGTAATCAGCGACAGCGCCTAGTTTATCTATTGATGGGGAACTCGTATCCCACTTTCTAATTGTACCTCTACCGAACCCTAAAGTACGTTCAAGTCCTACTAAGCTAGTACCGTGCTCTTCACAAAGAGACTGAATACGTTCAATTAATGTCAATTTAGTCACCTCCAATAAAATATAAAAGTAGAAAATTTGCTATTGACAAGTAGAAAATTTGACATTATAATCTAATTAGAGCTAAATTATAAGTCGAAAATAAAAGCTAACAATAAAAACATGTAATTGTCTGGGGAGGCAAATTGCTTTTATTTGTTATATCTTCAAGGTAGCATATTTTCATCAATGTGTCAATAATTTAGCGAAAATATTCAACAATTATTTAAGGAGGTGATATTTATGTCTGGAACAGATTTTGAAATCGAAGTAAAAGTAGCATTAATAAGAAAAAGAATGACCCAGTCACAATTTGCCAGCGAGATTGGTATAACTAATGCTTATTTATCTGACATCTTAAGAGGAAACCGTAAAGGCGGTAAGTACAAGGAAATAATCAAAGAAAAACTTGAGATTAAAGAAAAGGAGGTAAGTTAGTTTGAATGACTTCAAGACTTTCAGAATGGGTAAAATCGACATAAATTTAATAAAACAACATCCTAAAAATTCTGAGATATACGGAACTGAAGATATTTCAGAACTTGCACAAAATATAAAGGATAGTGGATATATCAAACCCCTACTCCTTAATTCTGACAACGTAATTATTAGTGGTCACAGAAGGTATAAGGCTTGCTTAGAACTCAATATTCAATCTGTGCCTGTAGAAACAATGGCTTTTAATACTGAACAGGAAGAACTTGAGGCTCTGCTACTTGAAAATATGTACAGAGATAAGACAGTAGAGCAAAAGGTAAGAGAAGCTGAGGTTTGGGAAACCATTGAGAAGGAAAAAGCAAAAGAACGTCAAGGTACGAGAACTGACATTGTGGAAAATTTTCCACCAAGTGAGATGGGGAAAACCCGAGACATAGTAGCCAAACAAGTGGGGATAGGTAGTGGAAAGACGCTAGAAAGTGCCAAAGTAGTAGTAAAAAAAATAGACGAACTTAGGGGAACAGGTGACACCGAAACTGCGGAATTCCTAAGTAAAGCACTTGATAAGAGTGTATATGGAGCAAAAAAACTAATTGAGGGGAATGTGGCAACAGAGGTTCCTAAAATTTACAGGGATATGGTTAAGACTGGAGATATATCAGTCGACTATGCCTACGATATAGGGAAAATGTCTGCTGATAATAAAAAGAAAATTGAAGAACAAGACCGACTTTATGAAGAATTGGTAGCCAAAGAGAAACAAGAAAGGGAAGAAAAAGAAAGACTTGCTGAAATTGAAGCGACTCTCCCTGAAAATGCTTTTGCACTTGATAAATTTAGAAGACCAGAACAAAAGAAAATCTTTGGTATTACAGATTTTAATAATTTGACAAATGAACAATATGAAAAATGCCAAAAGCATTGTAAAAAATACGAGGATGTAATACACAAGGTTTCAATGCTTTCAAGCGAATTGGATACCCTGCAAGCATGGAGCATCATATATGAAAACCAAGAGGAAATGGAACGCGAATTAAGGTCGATTGAATGGGCACTTGAAAATCTAATTAAATTTCAACGTTATTTTAAAGGGGTGAAAAAGAATTGAACAAATATATGCGATTGGATAAAAAGGCGAGAGCAAAAATTCTTGAAGATATAGGCAAATTAGATGTGATAAATAAAGATACTGTAATAGCTTTAATAATACCACATTATACTTATGATTTTAAAACCTTATACAACCAAGATATAGGAAGAATTGCCAGTAGTCTTGTAGCAAAATATAAAGATGAAAATAACGTAAGGTCATTTTTTAACTACAATGATGCAGATGGGAAGTCTAACTATGCAAACATAGATAAAACTCAAGATAAGAAAATTCTTGAGCAGATTTATAAAAACCTCAACAAAAAGCAAATGGGCATTAGTAAATCCATAAACAAAGTTGGGAAAAGATACGGTGAAATATCTGGACAAATAACTATAGATGATATTAGCCTTAATACCTAAAGGAGGACATCTAGATGCAGCAACAAACAGAAGTAGCAAATATGCCTAAACTTTATACGGTACAAGAGGTGTGCACTTACTTAGAAATAAGTAGAAACACTGCATATCAATTAATACAAACTGGACAGCTTAAGACTAAGAAAGTAGGACGCGCCTACAAAATAACAGAAAATGCCTTGCAAGCTTTTGTTAAAAGCATTGAATCTTAAAATTTTGGACAGGCTTTTAATTTATAAAAAGGGGGGACAGGCTTTGAAAACAATAAATTGGTATGAGGTTGAGCATGAAGGTATAGACGAGATTCCAAAGAGCAAGAAAAAGAAACATAAGTACCACATAAGGGAGGGTAGTATTTTGGAGGGACTACTGTTTGTAATATGTCTAGTTGGTGTAATAGGAATTTTAATATGTCTAGCGCAATAAGGATGGGGGAAAGGAATGGCAGTTGCAAGGCCAACACTAAAAGAAAAGATGTTGCTCGAACATCATGGTTATGACTCAAGGTACTTTTTAAAACTTGATGAAGATGCAGAATGTTACACATTCCTAGAATTCGTTACAGGCAAGCAGTTAGTAATTCCCAAGGAAAAATCATAAAGAAGGGAGGGCTTGAAGTTGTTAGCAGTAACTCTTGAAGAAAGCATAAAGGCAGTTTATGCAGTGACATTTAAGAACGAAACAATTGAACAAGCTTTCGGATTAAACAGTGCATATGAAAAAAGGCAAAGGAATAAGGATAAAAGCCAGGTATTAGATTTGTTGAAAAAAGGATACCCCATAAAGTATATATCCAAAGAATTTGGGATACCTAAGACCACAATCTGTAACTGGAGAAATAAGGAGGCTGAGAAAAGTGCATAACCTAGCATTTGAAACAATCATAAAAATTATAAATAACCTGTTTGGTGCTCTGCTTGAATATGGTTACAAATTATATGATGCAGATAATCCGGGGTATTTCATTACGAAAGTAAGATACGACAAAGAAGATGACCAGCTTAAGTTTGATACAGAGGAAGAATAAAAAAAGAGCCTTTGGAGAGGCCCAAGATTAAAAAACCTTATAAGTATTATATCAAAAATAATGGAGGAATGAAAGATGAAAAAATTATCAATAGAAATAAATAACACTAAACTTTATAAGAGTGGCAGTTATATCAAAGTTGGTGGCATGAGTTTGGAAACGTTAGTACACAAAAACTTGCCTACAGATATGGAAGATTATACAGACTATATGGTAAACGCACAGATAACCATTGAGTTTATACCAAACTTAGAATCCACTATCACAGTAAACACAGATGGATATGAACTTGAAAAAGAACCTGAAAGCGAGGAGATTTAATTGGCAGAAACTAAGGAACCAAAAGTAATGAATGTATTTCAAAAATTGCAGAAATGCAGAGTAGAAATCCAAAGGGCAGACCTAAAGAAAACAGGTGAGAATAAGTTTTCCCACTATACCTATTACGAGTTAGGAGATTTTCTTCCAAAGATTAATGAGGTAATGGATAAGTACAACCTTACAGGCATATTTAACTTTAACCTGGAGGAATCAACTCTCACAATCATAAACACTGAGAATATCAGTGAACAAATAGTATTCTTTACCCCCGTAAGCATAGCAGAACTAAAGGGCACCTATGCAATACAGAACATCGGAGCCAC
>Ga0123339_10000370_pt1 | contig 36008 bp, 34 predicted proteins | sample lystaG_FD_89956 | JGI IMG/M metagenome (GOLD analysis project Ga0123339, IMG submission 89956) | Glacier valley bacterial and archeal communities from Borup Fiord, Nunavut, Canada, to study Microbial Dark Matter (Phase II) -... | ecosystem: Environmental > Aquatic > Freshwater > Ice > Glacier ...
GCGAAGCTGATGACGGCCCGGCGCGCGTTGGCCAGCGTCACGGCACCAGGGTTGATCGTCACGGTGCCGACCACGCCGTCCACCACCGCCACGTCACCGGCCCGCAGCCCGGCCATCAGCCCCGGCGCGCCCAGCACGGACGGGATGCCCAGGGCGCGCAGCAGGATGGCGGTGTGGCCATCCGTGCCGCCCTCCTCGGTCGCCACGGCGGCGATGCGTGCCGGGTCGATCAGGGCGGCATCCGAGGGGCGCAGGCTCTCGGCGATCAGGATGGCGCCCTGCACGGCGCCGGCAAAGCTGCGGAACGGCGCGCGCGTCAGGTTGCGGACCAGACGCCGCCCGATCTCCCGCACCTCGTCAGCCTTGCGCTGGGCGCTGCCGCCGTCGTCCACCTCGGCGGTGGCCGTCAAAGCGACGAAGGCGATGGCCAGCGCATTCGCCTCCTCCATCACCGCCGTCTCGGCCGACACCAGCCGCTCGCCGATGCGGGTGCGTATGCCGCGCACTAGGCGGGAGGGGCCGAGCATCTGCAAGTAGGCGTCCAGCAGCGGCGCGATCTCGCCCTGGCTTTCCTCCGGCAGCACCGACAGGCGGCCGCGGAGCTTCAGCAGTTGCTTGCGGGATTGCAGGATGGCCGTTTCCAGCCGCGCCGCCTCGGCCGGGGCGTCGGCGGCCTGGATGCGGTGGCGGGTGACCTGGGGCGGTGCCTCGGTCGTGCGGAACACCGGCCCGATGGCGACGCCTGCGCAGGCGGCGATGCCGAACAGCCGGCGCTCCCCCGGCGGCGCGGCGGCTGTCCCTGGGTCAGTCCCGCTCATTGAACCCGGCTTCGACCAGGCCTGCCAAGGCGTCCAGCGCCTCCTTGGCGTCCCAGCCATCCGCCTGCAATTCCAGCTCCGACCCTTGGCCGGCGCCCAGCATCATCAGCCCCATGATCGACCGCGCTGACACTTGCTGCCCGTCGCGCAGCACCTCGACCGATGCGCCATACCGCTCCGCCAAGGTCACGAACTTGGCTGCCGCCCGGGCATGCAGGCCGCGCATGTTCACGACGGTGACGGTGCGCGACAGCATCGTCGGGCTGGCGTCCCCATCCATCGCTACTCGCACCCAGCGCGCTTGCGGCAGCTTGGCATGACGTGGGAGGCCGAGGCGATATACTTCCGCCCCGCCGCCTGGGCGCAATCGACGCATTCCACCAGGTTTTGGCTCGACCGGACCTTCGCCAGCTTCACCAGCATCGGCAGGTTGACGCCCGAGATCACCTCGACACCCTCGCGCGTCATCATCGAGATCGCGAGGTTGCTGGGCGTGCCGCCGAACATGTCGGTCAGCAGCACGACGCCGTCCCCGGTATCCACACGCTCGATGCTATCATGGATGTCGGCGCGCCGGCCTTCCATGTCGTCATCGGGACCGATGCACACGGTCGCCACGTTTCGTTGCGCGCCCACCACATGCTCCATCGCCGACCGAAGCTCGTCGGCGAGGCGCCCGTGGGTCACCAGCACAAGGCCAATCATGATGTGAGTATGGGCTCCCTACGCCGGCACGCTGGCCGTGTCGTCCATCGCCGGGCCACGTGGCCCGGGTGTTGGTCCAGTCGTCTCGTGGCTTGCCAGGCCCATCCGGGCCAGCTCGCGGTGGCTGGCCGCGACCTGCCATGTGGCCGTCCGCCCGAGCTGCTCCCGCCGCAGCATGTCGGCCAGGCGCTCGACGATCCGCACGGACCTGTGGCGCCCCCCGGTGCAGCCGACCGCGATGGTGGCATACCGCTTCCCTTCCTGCACGAACCGCGGCAGCACGAGAAGGAGCAGGCTGGCCACCCCGTCGAAGAACTCCAGGAAGTCGGGGTCGGCCTCGACATAAGCTGCCACGCTGGCATCCAGCCCTGTCCCAGGGCGCAATATAGGATCGTAATGCGGGTTGCGCAGGAATCTTGCGTCAAACACCATGTCTGCCTCGCGGGGCAGCCCGGCGGGGAATGCGAAGGACACCAGGGACACCACCAGCCGCGCCTCACCGGCGCCGGAGAGCGGGTCCGGCTTGAACCGGTGCTCGATCAAGCGGCGCAGGTCGGCCAGGGGCAACTCGGAGGTGTCCAGCACCAGGTCGGCGCCGTCGCGCAACGGCTGGGTCAGCGCCACCTCGGCCGCCAGGCCGTCCACCACGCGGCCCTGCGGTGCCAAGGGGTGCCGGCGCCGGGTCTCGGTGAAGCGGCGGAGCAGCACGGTCTCATCGGCGGTGGCATAGACCAGCTCGGGCCGCAGCCCCGGGTTCTCGCGCAGGTCGGCCAGGGTTTCCAGCACCAGCCCGGCGTCGAAGCCGCGGCTGCGGGCGTCTAGGCCGATGGCCAGCGGGCGTTCCGTGCGGCTGGCCAGGTCGGGCACCATCGTGAGCGGCGGGTTGTCCACCGCCTCATACCCCACGTCTTCCAGCGCCCGCAGGATGGAGGCCTTGCCAGCGCCGGACAGGCCGCTGACGAGCACGACGCGCAGCGCCGTCATCCGAACGGGGCCGTCATGCGAAGGCGCCGGCCACTTGCATCACGCTTCCTAGGGCGCAATCCAGCGCCAGGGCGACGCGGGCGGCGGCAGACGGCTGTGCCGGGTCGATCCGCACCAGGGGCAGTCCGGTCCCGGGGTGGCGCGCAGGATCGGGCAGGCGGTCGCCGGTGCCGAGTTCGACCGCAAGGGCAAGCCGGGCCGTGGCCGTATAAGGCAGGCGGACGATGCCCAGGCCGCGCACCTCCATCAGTCCCGCCAGGGCATCCGGCGGGCTGGCCATGCCGTCCCGCACCCGGACCTGGTCATCGGCGACAAGGGTGAAATCCTGGGCGAGCAGGCGCAGCAACAGGTCGGACTTACCCGATCCGGCCGGTCCTAGAAGCAGCACGCCATGCCCGTCGCGGGCGGCGCAGCTCGCGTGGAGTTGCATAAGGGCAGAGTTGTGGCGCGCTTCGGCCGCAAATGGAAGCGCCTTGTCAATTTTGGTCAGTTAGGAATGTTTCACGTGAAACACTGCCCGGCGGCCTGCCCCTGGCCCGTCAGGCCCGCGGCAGCCGCACTACGAAGCGCGCGCCCAGCACCTGCCCGGCCTCATTGCACCGGTTCTCCGCCGCGATCCGGCCTTTCAGCGCTTCCACGATCTGCCGGCTGATGGACAGGCCCAGCCCGGAGTGCCGGCCGAACTCCTCCCCGGCCGGACGTTCGGAATAGAAACGGTCGAACACGTGCTCCAGCTTGGCGGCCGGGATGCCCGGCCCCTCGTCCTCGACGCTGATCTCCGCCATCGCGCCCGTCTCGCGGGCCTGCAACAGGATGCGCCCGCCTGGTGGGGAGAAGCTGCGGGCGTTGCCGATCAGGTTGCGCAGCACCTGCACCAGCCGGCCCTCCACGGCCTGCACCAGCAGCGGCGTGGGCGGCACGTCCAGCGTCAGCACCGGGTCGCCGTCACTGCGCGTCGCCTCGTGGATTTGCGCCAGGATGCGCAGCAGCTGCACCACGTCCAGCGGCGCCGTCGCCGCGCGGGACAGCTCGGCATCCACCCGGCTTGCGTCACTGATGTCGCTGATCAGCCGGTCCAGCCGGACCACGTCGTCGGAGATGATGGACAGCAACTGGTCGCGGCGCGCCGGGTCCTGGATGCGGGGCAGGGTCTCGATGGCGCTGCGTATGCTGCTGAGCGGGTTCTTGATCTCGTGCGCCACATCGGCGGCGAAGCGTTCCGTGGCGTCCATGCGTGCCCATAGGGCGGTGGCGCTCTCGGCCAGGGCTTGGGCCAGCTCACCCACCTCGTCCGTCCGGCGCAGCAGGGCTGCCGGCACCGTGCTGGCCCGGCCGCGCCCCTCCTGCAACCGGTGCGCCGCGCCCGCCAGCCGTAGGATCGGGCGGGCGATGGTGAGGGACAGATACCAGGACAGCCCGACCGTCAGCACCAGCGCCAGGGCGAACAATCCCAGGATACTCATGCGGACCGTCAGCAGGCTGTCATCGACCTCTCGCGCCTCACGCGTCAGTAGCACGATGCCGACGGTGTGGCGGTTCCGCAGCACGGGTTCGGCGACCGTCACCAGCAGCCGGTCCTCCTGCGTGCGGCGTATATATGGCGGCATCTCGCGTCCGAGGTTGCTGCCGGTCATACGCAGCTCCTCCTTCACGTCGGGCTGCCAGTCGATGCCGGCGGCGTTGGCGCTGATTTCCACGAACGGCCCCTGGGTCTTGCCGGGCAGCAGGGACATCAGCTTGTCATAGACGGCGCCGACCGTGCCCATCACCTGGCTGCGCACGACGGCGGGCGGCAGCGGCTCGGTCACCACGGCGCCGCCCGCCCCCTCACGCACGCGGCTGTCGGCGATCAGGCGGCCATCGGGGGCATACAGGCGGGCCTGGGCGTTTGGCGTGGGCTCGGTCAGGCGGCGCAGCAGGGGGCGGGCCTGGTCGGGTTGCAGCACGGGGTTGTCCGGGTCCTGCTCCCGCACCGCACTTTCGCCCAAGGCGCCGGCATAGATGCGCGCCTGCTCCCGCAGGGCCTGCACGTTCGCTTCCAGCAAGCCGGCCTGATACTGGTCCAGATACAGCACTGCGGCGACCAGCAGGGCCAAGGGCAGGGCGTTTACAAGCAGGATGCGGCGCAGCAACGGCGACACCACGCGCCGACGCCCGCCATGCAAGACGGGCAGGTCGGCGACGGGCAGGACGCCGCTATCGGGCATCACTGGTCCTTATACTTGTATCCGATGCCATACAGCGTCTCGATGTGGTCGAAGCTGTCGTCCATGGCCCGGAACTTCTTGCGGACCCGCTTGATGTGGCTGTCGATGGTGCGGTCATCGACGTAGATGTTCTCGCCGTAGGCGGCGTCGATGAGCTGGTCGCGGGACTTCACCATGCCGGGCCGGGCGGCGAGCGCCTTCACCAGCAGGAACTCCGTCACCGTCAGCTGGATGTCCTTGCTGCGCCAGGTGCACTGGTGCTTGGTCTCGTCCAGCACCAGGTCGCCGCGGGCCATCACGCCGCCGGGCGCTGCGCCGGAGCATTCGGCCCGGCTGGCCTCGTTGCGGCGCAGCAGGGCGCGTATGCGCTCGATCAGCAGGCGCTGGCTGAAGGGCTTGGTGATGTAGTCGTCCGCGCCCAGGCGCAGGCCCATCAGCTCATCGACCTCCTCGTCCTTGCTGGTCAGGAAGATGACCGGCATCTGGCTGCGGGCGCGCAGGCGTTGCAGCAGCTCCATCCCGTCCATGCGCGGCATCTTGATGTCGAGCACCGCAAGGTCCACAGGCTTGGCGATCAGCGCCTGCAACGCGCTTTCGCCGTCGGTGTAGGTACGGACCTGGAAGCCCTCGGCCTCCAGCGTCATGGAGACGGAGGCTAGGATGTTCCGGTCGTCATCGACCAGCGCGATAGTGTGCTTCATTGGGGGTCCGCCTTCCCTGGCTGCCCGGCCTACGGACGCCATCTAAGGGAAGATTATGGCGGAATGCAGGGACCCCACACAATGAGCGATGCCCAAACCGGCGACCACCCCACCACAACCCCGGTGCAGGACGCCCGCGCCCTACTGCGTTCTGCCCGCGCCGGCACGCTGGCCACCAGCGCCGACGGGCAGCCTTTCGCATCCCTCATCACGCCCGCGACGGCGCCGGACGGGTCCATCCTGATGCTGCTGTCGGGCCTGTCCGAGCACACCCGGCACTTGCGGGACGAGCCGCGGTGTGCCGTGATGGTCGCCGGCCCCCCGGCCGGGCTGAACCCGCAGACCGCCCCGCGCCTGACCGTCACCGGCCTGGCCGCGCACGAGCCAGACCCGGCGATGAAGGCCCGCTGGGTCGCGCTGCACCCCTATGCCGCGTTCTATGCCGGGTTCGCCGACTTCCAGGTGTTCCGCCTGCAACCCGTGGGCGGCCAGTTCATCGGCGGCTTCGCCAGCGCCACCCGGCTGCGCCAGGCCGACCTGCACTGGGACCCGGACGCCGTCGCCGCCGTCGCCGCCATGGAGGCCGAGGTGATCGGCCACTGCAACGCGGACCACGCCGACGCCCTGGACGCCATCGCCCTGGCGGCCGGTGCCGACGGCCCGGGCTGGCTGATGGCGGCCTGCGACGTGGACGGCTGCGACCTGGCGCGTGAGGAGCACACCCTGCGCGTTCCCTGGCCCGCCGCCGTGCAGGATGCCGGCGGCATACGCACGCAGCTCGTGCGTCTCGCACATGCAGCACGGAAGTCGCTGGCGGCCGGGCCTGGACGGGGTGCATAGCGTCGCCTAAGACGCCCGCATCCAATCTGAACCCGCGCAAGGCGGGATTGCTCAAGGGAGCATGTCCGTGAACTACCAGCCAACCTCCGCCGCCCCTGCCAGCACCGGCCACTCCGCGCCCGCAACCCCGCTGGCCGGCACCGGCCTGCATACGGCCGCGCCGGTCCATGCGAACCTGACCGCGGCGCAGCTTGTCACCCATGCCTTGCGCCGGGGCGAGGGCCGGCTGTCGGCAGAAGGCGCGCTGATCGTGAAGACCGGCGTTCACACCGGCCGCTCCGTGCAGGACAAGTTCTCGGTCGATGACCCCAGCATCAGCGACGACATCTGGTGGCGCCCTGGCAACCAGAAGATGGACCCCGCGCACTTCCAGGCCTTCAAGGGCCGGGTCCAGGCTTACCTGCAAGGGCGCGAGCTGTTCACCCAGGACCTGTATGCCGGCGCCGACCCGGCGCACCGCGTCCGTGTCCGCCTGGTCAGCACCGAGGCCTGGCACACCCTGTTCGCCCGGAACATGTTCATCCGCCCGCGTGCGGAGGAGCTGCCGGGCTTCCAGCCGGACTACGTCATCCTGCACGCCCCCAACATGCAGGCCGACCCGGCCATCGACGGCGTGCGCAGCGGCACCGCCATCGCCGTGTCGTTCACCGAGCGCATGGTGGTGATCGCCGGCAGCGAGTACGGCGGGGAGATCAAGAAGTCGATCTTCGGCGTGATGAACTGGAAGCTGCCGGCCGAGGGCGTGCTGCCCATGCATTGCAGCGCCAACGTGGGCCGCACGGCGGACGGCAGCCCGGGCGACGTCGCCCTGTTCTTCGGCCTGTCCGGCACCGGCAAGACCACCTTGTCGTCCGACCCGAACCGCCCGCTGATCGGCGACGACGAGCATGGCTGGGGACCAGACGGCGTCTTCAACTTCGAGGGCGGATGCTACGCCAAGGTCATCCACTTGAACCAGGAAGCCGAGCCGGAGATCTACGCCGCCACGCACCGCTTCGGCACCGTGCTGGAGAACGTGGTCGCGGACGAGGCCGGCAACCTGGACCTGACCGACGGCTCGCTGACCGAGAACACCCGGTCCTGCTACCCCATCGAGTTCATCCCCAACTGCGACTTGTCCGGCCGCGCCGGGCAGCCGCGCAATGTGGTGATGCTGACCGCCGACGCCTTCGGCGTGCTGCCGCCGATCAGCAAGCTCAGCACGGCGCAAGCGATGTATCACTTCATGTCCGGCTACACCGCCAAGGTGGCCGGCACCGAGAAGGGCATGGGCAAGGAGCCGCAGGCGACGTTCTCCACCTGCTTCGGCGCCCCGTTCATACCGCGCCACCCTGAGGTGTACGGCCGGATGCTGGCCGACCTGATCGCCAAGCACGGCGCGGATTGCTGGCTGGTCAACACCGGCTGGACTGGCGGCGCCTACGGCACCGGCAGCCGCATGAGCATCAAGCACACCCGCGCCCTGCTGGCCGCCGTGCTGGACGGCAGCCTGAAGGATGCGCGCTATGTCCAGGACCCGCATTTCGGCCTGATGATGCCGCAAGACGTGCCCGGCATCCCGAACGAGGTGCTGGACCCCCGCCAGTCCTGGGCGGACAAGGACGCCTACGACGCCGCCGCACGCAAGCTGGTCGGGTTGTTCGAGGCGAATTTTGCCACGTTCCAGGGCAAGGTGACGGACGAGGTCAAGGCCGCCGCCATACGCGCCGCGGCGTAAGGCGATCTGCTCCCTCTTCCTCCGGGAGAGGGCCGGGGTGAGGGAAGCCAAACGGGCGGACCTGTCCAATGGTAGGCTGCCCTGCTACGGGCGGCATGGGTGCTAGTGGCCTCCCTCACCCCAACCCTCTCCCGGAGGGAACAGGCAGCGCCCATATTCCTGCGCGACCTTCTTGGGTTCGCTGCGTTAGGCCCCTGACGCCAGCCCAGGAGAAGCCGTGCCGGACCACCAGGACCCGCACCCCCCGAAGCCCGGCGCCGGCCTGCTGCTGGGCGCGCTGGGCATCGTCTATGGCGATATCGGCACCAGCCCGATCTACACGATCCGCGAAAGCTTCAAGGCTGCCGGCGTCGGCACCGCACAGGACCCGGCCGCCGCCGTGCTCGGCGTGCTGTCCATGGTGATCTGGACCGTACTGATCGTCGTTACCCTGAAGTATGTCGTCCTTGTCATGCGTGCCGACAACGATGGGGAAGGGGGCATCGTCGCCCTGATCTCCTCCGCACTGCGCGGCATGGCGGAGGGGCGCACCCATACCGGTCTGCTGCTGCTGGGCGTGTTCGGCGCGGCGCTGTTCTATGGTGACGGCATGATCACCCCGGCCATCTCGGTGCTGAGCGCCATCGAGGGGCTGGACGTCGCCACCCCGGTGTTCCACCCCTACATCGTGCCGATCACGCTGGTGATCCTGGTTGGCCTGTTCATGGTGCAAAGCCGGGGCAGCGACGCCATCGGACGGTTCTTCGGGCCGGTGATGCTGGCGTGGTTCCTTGTGATCGGCGGCGCCGGGCTGGTGTCGGTGCTGCACAACCCGGGCGTGCTGCTGGCTGCCGACCCGCGCCATGCCATCGGCTTCGCGCTGCATGCGCCGGGCAAGGCGTTCGTAACCTTGGGGTCGGTGTTCCTGGCCGTAACCGGGGCGGAAGCCTTGTATGCCGACATGGGGCATTTCAGCCGCGGCAGCATCCGGGTGGACTGGTTCGCGCTGGTGCTGCCGGCGCTGCTGCTGAACTATGCCGGGCAGGCCGCCCTGGTGCTGGCGGACCCCAGCACGCTGGACAACCCGTTCTTTCGCCTGGCGCCTGCATGGGGGCTGTATCCGCTGGTGCTGTTGTCGGCGGCGGCGACGGTGATCGCGTCCCAGGCGGTCATCAGCGGCGCGTTCTCGCTCACCCAGCAGGCGATGCAGCTTGGCTTGCTGCCCCGGCTGGACCTGCGCCAGACGTCGGAGACATCGGCCGGCCAGGTCTATGTGCCGCAGGTCAACTGGATCCTGATGGTGGCTGTGGTGGTGCTGGTGCTGGCGTTCCGCTCGTCGGACGCGCTGGCGGCGGCCTATGGCATCGCCGTCACAGGCACCATGCTGGTCACGACGGTGCTGCTGGCGGTGGTGATGCGGCGCCAGTGGGGCTGGAGCCTGGCGGCGACCGCCCTGGTGGCCGGAGCGCTGATGCTGGTGGACCTGACGTTCTTTGCCGCCAACGCGCTCAAGATACCTGAGGGCGGATGGGTGCCGCTGCTGGTGGCGGGCGTGATCTTCACCCTGATGGCGACATGGCGCCGCGGCCGTAAGCTGGTGCTGGACCGCACTGGCGACGACAACGTGGACCTGGTGCCGTATCTGCGCCGGGCGGCTGCCAGTGGGCTGGCCCGCGTGCCGGGCACGGCGATCTACCTCACGTCGCGCAAGGACCAGGTGCCGTCCTCCCTGGCCGAGAACCTGAGGCACAACCACGTCCTGCACGAGCAGATGGTCGTGCTGACCGTCATCAGCGAACGGCAGCCGCGCGTCGCGGAGCACGACCGCGCCTCCCGCGAGGAGATCTGCCCCGGCGCCGCGCGCGTCCTGCTGCATTTCGGCTATGCCGAGCAGCCCGACCTGCCTGCCACCCTGCGCCAGCACCGGGACGCGCTGGGCATCGATCCGGAAACCGCGTCGTTCTTCACTGGCCGCGAGCTGCCGATCCCCGCCTTCGACCCGGCTCTGCCGCTGTGGCAGGAGCGGCTGTTCGCCACCATGACCAGCAACGCCGTCAGCGCCGCCCGCTACTTCCTGATCCCGTCCGAGCGCGTGATCGAGCTTGGCACCCAGGTCGAGCTGTAAGGGACCCGCATGAGCCAGCCTTTCGTCGATCCCGCCCACTTCGACCGCCTGTATGCCGGGGACCCCGACCCCTGGCAGTTCGCCACCAGCGCCTACGAGCGCGAAAAATATGCCGCTACCCTGGCCGCCCTGCCGCGCCCGCGCTACGCCCGGTGCTTCGAGGTCGGGTGCAGCATCGACGTGTTCACGCAGCAGCTTGCGGCGCGGTGCGACGAAATACTCGGCGTGGACGTGGCCGATGCCGCGCTGCGCCAGGCGGAGGAACGGTGCGCCGGGCTGCCCGGCGTCACCTTCGCCAACATGGTCTTGCCCGGTGCTTGGCCGGACGGCGGGTTCGATCTCGTGATCTTCTCGGAGGTGCTCTACTACCTCGGCATCCCCGGCCTGCAGGACGCTGCACGGCGCACGGTGGACTGCCTGCAACCCGGCGGCGCCGTGATCCTGGTGAACTGGCGTGGCCCTACGGATGGTGCCTGCACTGGCGAGGAAGCCGCCGACCTGTTCACCGCCGCCTGCGCGCCCCTGCTGCGCACGACGAAGCTGGTGCGGGCGGAGAAGTATCGCCTGGACGTGCAGGAGGCCTAGCCGGGCGCCAGCCGCAGCAGCGTCAGCACCACCCGCCGCCCGCGGGAGTAATTGACGCCGGATATGGCCGCAACCTCCTCCAGCCGCAATCCGGCCCGCTCCGCGCCGGCGCGCACCGCCGCCAGGTCCCGGTCGCCGACCAGCAAGGTGCGTATGCGCCCGGACACCAGCGCCGCAGGGGCCTCGTCCGCCAGCAGCCATTGCGTGCCGGTGCCGGCCAGGAACATCAGGCTGGGTTCGGCGAACCCAACGGCGCCCAACGCGCCGCCACCCGGCAGGGCCGCGACGACGCGCGGGGCCAGCCAAAGCGGCGCAAGGCGCGGCAGCTCCCATCCGAGAATGGCGGCATACAGCATGATGCTGGCCACAAGGGCCGCGACGGCCCCCTCTCCCTTCGGGAGAGGGGTGGGGTGAGGGAGGCCGGGCGGATTGCCTTGTGTGATAGCAGGACCAGCCTGGCACTTGGCATCGTGTGGTGCTGCTGGGCCTCCCTCACCCCGACCCTCTCCCGGAGGGAGAGGGAGAAGCGGTTGTCCGGCGCGAACGGCCCACCAGCCCACACCCAACGCCGCAACCAGCGCCGGAACTCCAATCCATGCCGCTTGCCCAAGTATAAACGGCAGCGCCACTCCAGCCCCGGCCAGCACCAGCGCCGCGACAATAGGCAGTGTGATAGCCAGGGACCCGGCCCAGCGCGGTAACGCCTTCCGCAAAGGGTCCAGCACCCACCCGGCCGCCAGCAGGCACACAGCCGGATACAGCGGCAGCGGGTAATGCGGCAGCTTCGTCGGCACGGCCTCGAACACGACCCAGGCAGGCACGATCCAGGCCAACAGGAACCGCACCGGCGCCGCCGCCCGGCCGCGCCAGGCCCAGGCCGCGCCGCCGGGCAGCAACGCCGACAGCGGGAACACCAGCAGCGGCAGCAACAACAGGTGCAGCCCCGGCGGCCCCCAATGCGCGTCGTCGCCCGACGACAGCTTGCGGCCCAGGTCCCCGCCCACCGCATCGGCAAAGAACCGCCCGCCCGTCGCCACCCCGATCGCCACGAACCACGGCAGCACCACCGCCAGCATCAGCGGCACCCCCCAGCCCGGCCGCAATGCCCGCAGCCACGCCGCGCGCCGGTCCGCCACCACCAGCGCCAGCGCAGCCAGCCCGGCCACCATCGGCGTGATCGGGCCTTTCAGCAGGATGCCAGCGCCCATCGCCAGCCAGAACAGCGCGGCGCCCCCGGCGCGTAAGCCCGCCGGGTCCAGGTAGGCGCGGGCCAGCATGCCCATCGCCACCGTGGTGGCGCCCAGCAAGGCGGCGTCGGTCTTGGCGATGTGGACCTCCACCACCAGCACGACGCTGGCTGCCAGCATCCCCGCCGCCAGCAGCGCGGCCCGGCGGCCCACCAGGTGCTGCCCGGCCTGAAACGTCGCCAGCACCGCCAGCAGCCCGCCCAGGGCGGACGGGATGCGGTAGGGCCAGATGGGGTTCTCCGTCGCCAGGCCCAGCGCCCCTGCAGCCGCGGCGAAGGGAACTTGCAGCCAATGGATGCCGATGGGCTTGCGGTTGCGCGCCTCCGCCCCGTTCTGGATGCGGACGAAATCACCCGTCTCGATCATCTGCTTGGTGGCCTGGGCGAAGCGGCTCTCGTCGCGGTCGCCGGGCGGGATGGTGAAGAAGCCGGGCGTCCACAGCAGCAGGCAGAACAGGGTCAGAAGCAGGCGCGGGCGGCGCGTGTCCAGCAGGTCGGGCATGGCCGGCCCTAGCATGGCGCCCCGATCCGCGCCATGAACCCGCCCCATGACCCCAAACACGACCCCCATGAAGGACCCCACGCGGGAGATCGCCTTCGACCTGCTCTCCGCCGTGCTCGACCGCCGCCGCCCGCTGGAAGAGGCGCTGGACACCGCACCCCCCGCCGACCCGCGCGACCGCGCCGCCGCGCACCGGCTGGCGGCCGCGGTGCTGCGCCGCATGGGGTCGCTCGATGCCGTGCTGGACCCGCTGCTGACGCGGGCGCCGCCGGACGGGGTGAGGCACATCCTGCGCCTGGGTGCGGCCGGGCTGCTGCTGCTGGACACGCCGGCCCATGCCGCCGTCGCCACTGCCGTCGCCCTGGCGCGCGCCCGGCGGCTGGTGCCGTTCGCCGGGCTGGTGAACGCCGTGCTGCGGAAGGTCGCCGCGGCTGGCCCGGCGGCGCTGGACGGGTTGGACGCCCCGCGCCTGGATACGCCGGCCTGGCTGTGGACGAGCTGGGGTGCCAACGCCCGCGCCATCGCGGAGGCACATGCGCGGGAGGCGCCACTTGACCTGTCATTGCGGCCCGGCGCCGCCGTGCCGGAGGGCGGAGTGGCGCTGCCCACCGGGTCCGTGCGCCTGCCCGCCGGAACGCGGGTGCAGGACCTGCCAGGCTTTACAGAGGGCGCGTTCTGGGTGCAGGACGCCGCCGCTGCCTTGCCCGCTCGGCTGCTGGGCGTGCAGCCGGGGGAGCAAGTCGCGGACCTGTGCGCGGCCCCGGGCGGCAAGACCGCACAGTTGGCCGCGGCCGGCGCGCACGTGGCCGCCATCGAGCGCGACCCCGGCCGCCTGCGCCGCCTGCACGAGAACCTGGCCCGGCTGCAACTGCCTGTCGAGGTCGTGCAGGCGGACGCCCTGGCCTGGGCACCCCCGGCCCTCCTGGATGCCGTGCTGCTGGACGCTCCGTGCAGCGCCACAGGCACCATACGCCGCCACCCCGACGTGATGCGGCTGAAGCGTGCCCGCGACGTGGCGGACCTCGCTGCCGGCCAGGACCGCCTGCTAGCCGCCGCCACCCGGATGCTGCGGCCCGGCGGGCGGCTGGTCTATGCCGTGTGCTCCTTGCAGCCCGATGAAGGCCCGGCCCGCATGGGCGCACTGCCCGGTTTGCGCCCGGACCCGGTGCGCCCGGAGGAACTGCCCGGCCTGGCGGCGGCGCTGACGCCGGAAGGCTGGGTCCGCACGCACCCGGGCCTGTGGACGGAGCATGGCGGCATGGACGGCTTCTTCATCGCCCGGTTCGTGCGGACCACCGATGGCTGATGTCGGGGTCCCAGGGCCAAGCGGCCTTTGCATCCGCGCCAAGCGCCCCTAGAACCGGCATATGACCAGCCCAGCGCCTTTCCGGGATACCACGTGGCCCCCGCCTGGGACCCTGATAGCGCCCAGCCTGCTTGCGGCGGACTTCTCCCGCTTGGGGGAGGCCGCGTCGGCCGTGGCTGCCGCCGGGGCGGATTGGCTGCACCTGGACGTGATGGACGGGCATTTCGTGCCCAACATCTCGTTCGGGCCGCTGGTGCTCAAGGCGCTGCGGGCCGGATGCGCCTTGCCGTTCGACACACACCTGATGATCGCGCCCGTTGACCCCTATATCGCCGCGTTCGCGGAAGCCGGGGCGGACCACATCATCGTCCATGCGGAAGCCGGGCCACACCTGCACCGCTCGCTGCAGTTGATCCGTTCCTTGGGCAAGCGCGCCGGGGTGGCCATCAACCCCGGAACCCCGGTAGAGGCCGTGGTGCCGGTGCTGGACCTGGTGGACCTGGTGCTGGTGATGACCGTCAACCCGGGTTTCGGCGGGCAGGGCTTCCTGCGGGACCAGCTCGGCAAGATCGCGCAGGTGCGGGCCATGATCGGCGGCCGTCCCATCGTGCTGGAAGTGGACGGCGGCATCACGCCGGAGACGGCGCCACTCGCGATCCAGGCCGGAGCCGGGGTGCTGGTGGCGGGGACGGCCGTGTATGGCGCGCCCGACATGGCCGCGGCGATACGCGCCATGCGGGGCCAGGCGTGATGGACCCCCGTCGCTGGGCGCGTGACGCCCGTCGGGCCATGTCGCGCATGCCGACGATGCGCATGGGCCGCGTGCCCGACGCCCCCGCCCTGCCCGTCCGCGACCCCTGGCCCGGCAACCCGGCCCGCGGCGCCCGGCTGCTGCGCGACGAGATGGAGCTGGCCGGCGCCGTCCGCCCCCTGGCGCCCGGCGGCTGGGCCGACACTGCGGGCCATGAGCTGCTGCGCGCCCACGCCCACGGCTTCACCTGGTTGCGCGACCTGCGCGCCCTGGGCACCGACGCCGCGCGCAGCCGCGCCCGCGCCCTGGTCGCCGACTGGATCGCCTGCCCGTCGCTGGAGCGGCTGGCCCACCGGCCGGACGTGGCCGGGGCGCGCATCGCCGCCTGGCTGGGGCACTACGACTTCTTCGCCGCCAGCGCCGATGACACCTTCCGCAGCCGCATGATGGCCCGGCTGGTCGCCGACGCGCGCATGCTGGCCGCCTCCCTGCCGGCGGAGGAGCTGGACGCCCGTGCGCTGACGGCCTTGAAGGGCCTGGTTGCCGCCGCCGTGGCGCTGCCGGACCATGCGGCCTTCCTGACCCGCGCCCAACGCTACTTGCCGCAGGAGATCGCGCGCCAGGTGCTGCCGGACGGCTGCCATGCCGAGCGCAGCCCGGCGGCGCAACTGGCCGCCCTGCAGGACCTGACCGAGATACGTGCCCTGCTGCAGGCGTCCCAGACCCAGCCGCCGGCCGCGCTAGCCTCGGCCATCGAGCGCATGGCCCCGGCGCTGCGGGCGTTGCGCCACGGCGACGGCGGCCTGGTGCTGTTCAACGGCGCCAAGGAGGAGACGGCGGCGCTGATCGACCTCGTGCTGACCCAGGCCGGACGCGGCGGGCGTGCGCCGGCCGGGCTGACGGAAGGCGGATTCCACCGCTTGCAGGCCGGGCGCAGCGTGCTGGTGGTGGATTGCGGCGCCCCGCCGCCGCCGGGCCTGGACCGCACCGCCCATGCCGGGACCTTGTCGATGGAGCTGTCGGTCGGCAAGGACCGCATGATCGTCAATTGCGGCGCGGCCCCCGCCGGCGGCCCGGCCTGGCGCGACGCCACCCGCGCCAGCGCCGCCCATTCGACCCTGGTGATCGGCGACACCAACTCGTCCGAACTGAAGCCCGCCGGGCTGGGCCGCCATCCGACTCAGGTGGACGCGCAGCGGCAGGAGGCGAACGGGGCGCATTGGCTGGAGGTCAGCCACGACGGCTACAAGCCGGCGTTCGAGGCGCTGCACCGCCGCCGGCTATACATGGCCGAAAGCGGGGAGGACGTGCGCGGGGAGGACGCGGTGGAGGGGCCGAAGCCCCAGGCCTACACCGTCCGCTTCCACCTGCACCCGCTGGTCGGCGCGGCGATGCAGGCGGACGCCGAGAGCGTCATGCTGCGCCTGCCCGGCGGCACCACCTGGCGTTTCCGGGCGGAAGGCGCGCAGGTGTCGCTGGATGAGAGCATCTACCTTGGCACCGCCGAGCCGCAGCCCAGCCAGCAGATCGTGCTGACCGGGCATGCGGACGGCGTGCAGCAGGCGAAGTGGGCGATCACCAAGGTCGGGTAGGACGCCCCAGCTACCGTTGCAGCATCTTGGCGGCCTGCTCGTGCCGGGCGTCCATGGCAGCGTATTTCTGTAGGAACGCCTTCACATCAGGGTCGGCCGTCGCGGCGGCTTCCTCCTGGGCGGCCTTCTTGTCCTCGTCGTTGATCCGTATGGCTTCCAGGATGAACGAGCGGTCGAAGGTGCTGCCGCCTTGCAGGTTGATGCCGTTCAGGCGGGTGCGGTCGTCGGCGCTCATGATGGTCGGCAGCACGACGCCCTTCGCCGCCGCAAGCTGCTGCAAGGCGCCGTTATACTCGGTGTGGTCCTGCAACAGCATGGCGGCATAGGCCTTGATGTCGTCGCGGGAGGTCTTCTGCTGCGCCAGGAGGGCCAGCGAGGCCTCGTAGGCACCGCCGCTGGCGTCCAGCATCATGAACTGGCGGTCCAGCTCGGTGATGGCGCCGGCCATAGGAACCACGGGCATGGCTGTCTGGGCCAGGGCGGGAAGCGCCGTGGCGGACAGGGCGGCGGCAAGCAGGGCGGCGTGCAGGGAACGGGGCATTGGTTAACCTCGGTTGTCAGTGGTGGCCCCTGCAACGCCGGTCTGGCCAGGTGGTTGCGGGCGGGCGGCGGCCCTGGCAGCGTGGCGGCATCCCATGCCGGAGGCAGCCATGACGTCGAGCCTGACACCTGAGGAGTTCGCCGCGCTGGCCCGGCGTGCCGGGTTGCCGCTGGATGCGGCGCAGCTCGCGACGTTGCACGCCGTGCACGGGCACGTGGAGGCGATGGTGGCCCGCAACCGCACGGCGCTGGATGGCGAGGCGCGCGGGCGGGCAGCGGAGCCAGCGCACGTGTTCGTGCCGGGCCAGGGCTGATGGCGTTCCCGACCATCGCCTCGGCCAGCCGTGCCCTGGCGGCCGGTCAGGTGTCCCCGGTCGAACTGGCGCAGACCTGCCTGGACCGCATCGCCCGGCATGACGGCGCGCTGCACAGCTTCATACTCACCACGCCGGAACGGGCGCTGGCGGATGCGCGCGCGTCGGAGGCCCGTTGGCGGGCCAAGGCTCCGCTCGGGCCGTTGGACGGCATTCCGGTCGCGCACAAGGACATCTACGCGACGGCAGGCATCCCGACCACGGCGCACTCCCGCCTGTTGCAGGACTGGGTGCCGGACGCGGATGGCACGGTGGTGCGGCTGTGGCGGGAGGCCGGGACGTCGATGCTGGGCAAGCTGGCGACGCATGAGTTCGCGTTCGGCGGACCGTCCTTCGACCTGCCCTGGCCGCCGGTGCGGAACCCGTGGGACACCACCCGGTTCACGGCGGGCAGCAGCAGCGGGACGGGGGCGGCGGTGGCGGCCGGGTTCATCCTGGGCGGCACCGGGTCGGACACCGGCGGGTCCATACGCGGACCGGCGGCGCTGTGCGGCATTGCGGGGATCAAGCCGACCTACGGCCTGTGCAGCCGTGCGGGCATCCTGCCGCTGGCGTGGTCGATGGACCATGCGGGGCCAATGGCCTGGACGGTGGAGGACTGCGCCATGCTGCTGCAAGCCATGGCCGGGCCGGATGCCGCGGACCCGGCCAGCGCGGGACGTGCGGCGCCGGACCTGCGCGGCATCACGACCCAAGGCGTGAAGGGGCTGCGGGTCGGCGTGGTGCGGCAGTGGCACGAGGTTGAGCAGCCCGCCACGGCCGCCACCCTGGCCGGCATCACCGCCGCGGCGGACGTGCTGCGCCAGGCTGGGGCCGAGGTGCGGGACGTAGCGTTGCCGTCGCTCGCGGATTTCTATGCATGCGGCTGGCTGCTGATGGTGACGGAGGCGTTCACCGCGCACGAGCCGTGGCTGCGGACACGGTTCAACGACTATGGCGAACTGCTACGGGACCGGATGGCGCTGGGCGGGCTGATTAGCGGCGCCGATTACGTCCAAGCCGTGCGGCGTCGGCGGGAGCTGTGCGCGGCGGTCCGGGATGCGATGGCAGATGTGGACCTGTTGTTGACCGCGTCGGCGCCAGGCGAGGCGCCGCCCATCGACCAAGTGCCGAAATGGACGTTTGACCGCCCTGGCTTCACCATCCCGTTCAACGTGACAGGCCAGCCCGCGCTGTCCCTGTGCAGCGGGTTCGGGGATGGCGGGTTGCCGGTGTCGGTGCAACTGGCCGGGCGGCCGTTCGAGGACGCGGCGGTGCTGGCGGCCGGGGTGGTGGCCGAGGCTGGGCTGGGGACACGTGACCGGCGTCCGGTGCTGATAGGAAATGCGTCATCGCGAGGAGCGTAGCGACGTGGCGATCCAGGGGCCGCTAGGACTGTGCTGGCCGCCCCTGGATTGCCACGGCGCAAGTGCGCCTCGCAATGACGGTCTCCATTACGGGCCCGGCACCTTGACCACCTCGATCTGCACGGCGCCGTAGTAGGCGGCCACGTCTGCGATCTGCCCGTCGGACAGGCCCTTGGCGATGACGGACATCTGTTCGTGGACGCGTCCGCCGCCGCGGAAGGCTTCGAGCTGCCGGGTCAGGTAGGTGGCGTCCTGCCCGGCGAGGTTGGCGGCCTCCGGCAGCTTGGCGATGCCGTCCACGCCGTGGCAGGCGGCGCAGGCGCGGGCAGCGACGGCCCGGCCGGCGTGCAGGTCTTGCGCCCCGGCCGGGACCGCCGCCGCGGCCAGGAGCAACCCGGCCGCGGCGGCACGCATCAGCGGGCCTTGTAGCTGATGCGGTAGATGGCACCGGCGAAGTCGTCGGACACCAGCAGGCTGCCGTCCGCAAGCTCCGCCACATCGACGGGGCGGCCGCTGTATTCGCCGGTCTCGTCGTTCAGCCAGCCGAAGGCGAACGGCTCGGTCTTGTCCACGGTGCCGTCCGGCTTGAACGTCGTGACCATCACGCGGGCGCCGACCGGGGTGGTGCGGTTCCAAGAGCCGTGCTGGGCGCTGAAGATGGCGCCCCGGTATTGCTCGGGGAACATCTTGCCGCGGTAAAAGTGCATGCCGAGGTCGGCGGCGTGGGCCACCATCTCCACATCGGGGAATGTCACGTCCGCAGGCACCGCGGCATCCTTGTATTCGGCCGTGCGGGTGTGGCCGCCGCCATACCAGGGGAAGCCGAAGTTCATGCCGACCTTCGTGATGTGGTTGATCTCGCCGGCGGGCACGTCGTCACCCATGCCGTCCACCTGGTTGTCGGTGAACCACATCTCACCCGTCTTGGGGTTCCAGTCCTGGCCGACCGAGTTGCGTATGCCGCGGGCAAACACCTCACGGTTCTTGCCGTCACGGTCCATGCGGATGATGCCGCCGATGCCTTCGCGGGCATACAGGTCCATCTTGGCCGCGGGCGGCACGTTGTAGGGTTGACCCAACGAGACATACAGCTTGTTGTCTGGGCCGATGGTACAAGTGCGGGCGCCGTGGTTGAAGCTCTCCTCCGAGTTGGGCACCAACTGCTCGGCGACCACGTCCACCGCCACGTCCGGGCCTTCGTAAAAGAACTCGGCGGCGGGGAACACCAGCACGCGGTTGTGTTCGGCCACATAAAGCTGGCCGTCCTTGCTGAAGCAGACGCCGTTGGGCTGGCGGAAGGCGATGGACGGGGCGAACTGCTTCACTTCGTCGGCCACGCGCGCCCGGGTGCGGTCGGTGACGGCCCAGACCTTGGTCTTGCGGGTGCCGACATAGACGACGCCGGCGTTGGTGCCGACCGCCATGTGCCGGGCATCGGGGACGACGGCATACAGGTCGATCTTGAAGCCCGGCGGCAGTTGGATGCTGGCCAGGTTGGCGCGCATCTGGTCGGCCTTACGACCGGTTTGCGGAATGGCCTCCAGCTCCAGTGGGGTGGTGGTGGCCTGCATGCCACGCAGGCGGTCGAGGTTGCCAGCAGCCGCAGGTGGGGCAGGCTGGGCGGTTGCGCCCAGGGATAGCGCGGCAAGCGAGGTTGCCGCGAGCAGCAGTGCCTTCATGGACAAGACGCCTCCGGTTATGCGCCGCTGGTTGATGCCGCGGCGCTAACGGAACAGTGCATCTTGCAATCCGAAGTTGTAAATAAGAAAATATTTACAACTTAGATCGTCAAGCGTTAGGCTCGGCTTTGGCCAATCCTGGTGGGTCTGACGGGGGCTGGGTGGCGGAGTTGGTGATGCGTTACTGGCGTGTCCCTGCCAAGGGACGCCGCCATGCCCCGCCTGCCATCCCGCTTCGCCGCGGTCATCCTAACCTTTGCGCCCTTGTTCCTTCAACGCAGCTGGTGCCACGCCGAGGTGCTGCTGATGGGCACCATCCTGGCGCCAGGCCAGCGCACGGCGACGGGCGTCCTGCGTATCACCGGCCTGGCGCGCGCGGCGGTTCGTCAACCACCACCGCGTGCTGAACCGCGCCGCCTGGCGCCCGCGGGCTGCCTCGCGCCTGTTGCTCGGCCTGCTGGTCGCTGCCTTCGCGCCGGCCCCGCACAAAGGGCAAGCGCCTGGCGAGCCTGTCCGAGTTGCTGACCGATCCGGCGACGGCCTGGCAGAGCGTCACCGTGCCAACGAAACGGCGTAGCCGTTTGCGCTGGGCTGGTGTGGTGGCGGCGAGCGCGCGACCCGCCCGGCCGGTTCGATCCGCAAGCCCTGCTCTGCACCGACCAAACCTGCGACCCCGTCCAGGTCCTGCGCTGGTTCGTCCAGCGCTGGCAGGTCGAGGTCACGTTCCGTGACATGCGCGAGCACCTCGGTGTCGAGACCCAACGCCAATGGTCGGACAAGGCCATCGCCCGCACGACGCCCTGCCTGCTCGGCTTGTTCTCACTCGTTACCCTGCTCGGACGGCAACTCACGCCTCAGGCCCGCCAGGTCACAGCCACCAGCGCCTGGCGTCGCAAGCAGCGCCCAACCTTCTCCGACACCCTCGCCGCCGTCCGATGCGCACTCTGGCGCGAACTCTGGCGCGAACAGGGTTTCGCCACGTCCCAACGCACCACCAACATGACGAAACTGCGCCCAGCCCTCCAAAGCGCCATCACCTACGCGCTCCGCCACGCCGCATGATGGCCAAAGCCGAGGTTAGCGTCGCCGACCGAGCCTATTCCACGCCGATGCGGAGATTGTCTCTCAAATTAGGACCGCCAACAATGTTGCGCTCCAAGACGATCTGCGATCACATCCACTTCGCCCTCTGCCATCCAAGTGGAAGCAACACCGTCATGAGCGATCTGAAGCCCGCAAAGCTGGATCCCGTTGTCAAAGCCGCCCAGGACAAGTGGATCGCGGACACACTGGGAGTGGACATTGCCAAGGGGGCGCGCGACCGCTTCTATGCCAGCGCTCAGAAGAACCCGGAGTTTGCCAAGCGGGCCAAGGAGCTGCAGACGGCGCTAGAGAAGGACCGGGCTGGACGGACGCAGGCCGAGTTCGCCGAGGATCGGGCCGGCGAGGTGCTGGCAGGGATGGAAGCGGCAGGGAACGAATACCGCAAAGAAGTGAACAAGAGAGAGGGCGGCAAAGCAGCGGACTTGCACCTCTCCCATGCCGTCAGCGGCCACGGGAAGGACACCGACCAGATCAGCCGCCTCGTGCATGGCCGCCGGGCCGACGAGATCGAGGAAGACCGGGCGCACGACGCGGTCAAAGCTGCCACCACGCCGGCCAAAACGCCCGCCACCACGGTCACTCTCACCGGTAACCCGGCCGTCGGTGATGCGACTACCCCCGAATACAACACCATCGGCAGCGACCCCAGCAACACCTCCGGCGCCTTCAAGACGCATGGCGGCATGTTAGAGGCGGTAAACGAGGGGTTTGCCCAAGCCGGCATGATCTCCCGTCAGGCGCAGGAAGCGCGTGCCCGGGGTGAAACGGCCACGTTCGACCAAACGCAACGCGAGATCAACGTCGGCAGCGACCAGGACATCGGCTACAACGTGGCGATGCCGGATACGGCGGCGAAGCTGAAGACGGGCGCGCCGGTGACACCGGCGGAGATGCAAACGCGTTTCGACGGCATCCAACGTACGGACGGGCTGACGAATGCCAAGATCGTCATGCAGGCATCGAAGGCGCTTTACACGAAGGAATACATGGACGGCGAGAAAGCGAAGGCGACGGCAGCCGGCAGACCTGCGCCCAACTTTGATCACGCTACCGGCTTCACGGTCCAGACCGCGTTTGCCGGCGAGGACGCTGCCGACACGCCCTATGCGACGCCGGACGACGTCGCGCCGCAAGCCGCGCTGAACGACGCCAAGACTAAGCTCGAGGCGGCGAAGACGGAGGAAGCCCGGGCCGAGAAGGCGCTGACCGCCGCCGAACAGGCCATCGCGTCCAACAATGGCTTGATCGCCAGCGTGCCGGAGGTGGCGGGCAAGACGCAGGAAGAGGTCAAGGCGATGGTGGACGCCAAAAACCAGGAGATCGGAAAGGCGCTGAAGGACCAGAAGGCCGCAATCATTCAGCAAAAAGCAGTGCTGACCAACGCGCTCAAGGCGATGACGAGCGTCGCCGTGTTGGAGACCAAGCGGCAAGACGCGGAGACCCGGAAGAACAAGGGGATCGCGGCCGCAGGGTTGGCGCAGACGGCATTCACCCAGGCCGAGCAAGCGGCCGCGGATGCGGCTGTTCCGCGCGCCGATGAGCAGAAGCTGTTGGCCGAACAGAACTTGGTGCGGGCGCAGGCCAAGCGCCTGGCGACCGAGCTCGCCACGCTCCAGAAGTCGCTTGGCGCCAATGCCGAGGCTCTGACCGCCAACGCCAAGGACTTTGCGGCGCTGCAGCCCGCCAAGGAGGGAGCGCCCGTCGACCCAGCCGCCTTGCAGAAGCTCGAAGCCGTCAAGAAGGACCTTTTGGCCGTAAAAACCGAGTTGGAGCAGGACGTCGCGACCAAGCAGAAGAGCGTCGATGCTGCCGAGGCGATGCGGGAGAAGCAGGCGCAGACGGCCAAAGCACAACGAGCGGTCGAGAGCCTGAAGCAGTCGTTAGGTGATCAGGACGAGCAGATCGCTGTGCTGGCGGACAGTCTGGCCAAGCTGGACACGGCTCTGAAGGCCGGTGAGGCCAAGGACGCAGCTGCGTTGAACAAAGAACTGAAAGCGCTGCTCGCCAAGCGCGACAGCTCGATCAAGACCATCTCGGACAAGATCACGACCTTGACCACCGAACCGGACTCGCCGACCAAGGCCGCGGAACTGAAGGAGCTGAACGACGACAAGGCTAAGGTCGAGGCCAGCAAGGTGAGTGCCCAGGCGCTCTACGCGAACCGGCTGCAGGAAGAGACCGTTGCGGGCCTGACACAGACAAAGACCGATCTCGAAACGGGTCGAGCCGAGATGGCCAAGCAGCTCGCAACGGCCGGGGCGCTTTTGGTGACCGCGAAGTCGGCCATGGAGCAGGCCGGCAAGGACTTGACTGCGGCCCTTTGAGGGGCCGCATCCGGCCTCAGAACGTGCGCCCCGACCGGGTCATGAGCGCGGCGTAAAAGTAGAGTTCGGCCTCCCAGGCGCGGCGCAGGTTTTCTTTCTTGTTGAAGCCATACTGCTTGCCGTCGAACAGGAACACGCCGATGGGATGCCGCGGGTTCTCACGTTTACAACGCGACCTGGCTCATCGAGCGGCACGGCTTCCGGCCACCCGCCGCGATCTGAGCCGACCAACTTCCACCTGCGGCACAGCACCTCGCGGTGGAGGCCGTCCGTGTGGTCGCTGGAAAAGCATCGCTGGGCGGAAACGCGGGTTTTGCCGAGGAGGCCGCACGGCGGGCGGCCACGTTATACGCAAGTTTCACGACCCCGCGTTGCATTCGGCCAAAGCCGAGCTCAGGCCCGTGCGGCAGTCCGCATCGGCGCGAGGCTGGCGGCCTGGGCCGGCATCTCGATGTCGATCTCCAGCGTCGAGACCTCGGTGCCGCGGTCCAGCTTGACCACGACCTTGTCGCGGTCGATCTGCATGTGCTTGGCGATGACGGCCAGGATTTCCTCCTGCAGGACCGCGACGAGCTGCGACTGGCTGCCGGACCCGCGCTCGTGCGCCAGCAGGATCTGCAGGCGCTCCCGCGCTACCGGGGCGGTGGCGCGGCGGGCGAAGAAGCTGAACAGGCTCATGCGACCCTCCGCCCGAACAGCTTGCCGAACAGGCCCTTGCGGTCGCTGGGCACCGACATCTCCACGCTCTCGCCCAGCAGGCGGCGCACCGCGTCGGTGTAGGCCCGCGCCGGGGCGCTGGTGGGGTCGGCCAGCGGCACGGGGGCGCCCAGGTTGCTGGCCTTCAGCACGTCCGGGCTTTCGGGGATGATGCCTAGCAGCGGGATGGACAGGATTTCGAGGATGTCCTCGGTCTTCAGCATGTCGCCGCGGGCGGCGCGCACCGGGTCGTAGCGGGTCAGCAGCAGGTGCTTGTCCACGCGCTCCCCGCGTTCCGCCCGCTCGGTCTTGCTGTCCAGCAGCCCGATGATGCGGTCGCTGTCGCGGACGCTGCTGATCTCTGGGTTGGTGACCACGACGGCAGTGTCGGCATGATACATGGCAAGCTGTGCGCCCCGCTCGATGCCGGCGGGGCTGTCGCACAATATCCATTCGAACCGCTCCCGCAACTCGCCCATCACCCGGGCGACGCCCTCGGACGTCAGCGCGTCCTTGTCCCGGGTTTGGCTGGCGGGCAGCAAATGCAGGTTCTCCAGCCGCTTGTCGCGTATCAGCGCCTGGGCCAGCTTCGCGTCGCCTTGCGTGACGTTGATGAGGTCATAGACCACCCGGCGCTCGGCCCCCATGATGAGGTCGAGGTTGCGCAGGCCCACGTCGAAATCGACGACGACCACCTTCTTCCCGGCTTGCGCCAGGGCGGCGCCCAAGGCCGCCGTGCTGGTCGTCTTGCCGACGCCACCCTTGCCGGACGTAACGACCAGTACTTTGGCCATCTATGCTCTCTCCTGATTCATGTGCAGGCCGGACCTAGTCCAGCGCGGTCATCCTGATTTCGTCGCCGTCGAGCCAAGCTTGCACGGCGCGGCCTTGCAAGGCCGGGTCCATCTCCTCGGCGGTCTTGTATACGCCGTCGATGGCGATCAGCTCGGCCTCCAGGCGGCGGCAGAAGATGCGGGGGCGCTTGCCGTCCGGCCCCGGCCCCAGCAGCCCGGCGATGGCCCGGCCGCGCAGCGTGCCATACACATGGATGGACCCGCCGGCGACGACCTCCGACCCCGATGCGACGGAGCCGATGATGGTGACATCCCCGGTCGTGAAGGCGACGCTCTGGCCGGACCGGACGGGGCGGTCCAGCACCAGGGCCGGCGGGTCGCGCTCCGGCGGTGATGGCGGCGGTTCGGGCGGTGGCGGCGTTGGGTCGGCCGGGTCGGCGACCAGCACCGGCAGGCCCACGGTGCGCCCGCCGGCGATGACGGGCGGCAGGGATTGCAGCAGGTCTGGGCCAAGGGCGTCCTCGTCCACGCCCTCGATCCCGATCACGCGGATGCCGCGGGCGGCCAGGCCGTCCAGCAGGGCGGTGAACCCGGCCTCCTGCCCAGCCAGCGCCGCGAGGTCCACCACGACCGGGCGGCCGTCGAAGAAGCGGGGGGAGCGGGCGAGCTGCCCGTCAAGTTGCAGCATCCAGCCGGGCAACGGCGGCTCGGGCGTCAGGACCATGGCCATGAAGGACCGGCCACGAAGGCGCAGGAACGGGCGGGGGCGGGATGCGGTGCTCAAGGTAGTTTGGGCGTACTGGCCCGGGGGGGCGGCGTCAACAAGTCTTGAAGGGATGTCAGCCCGAGGTGCGCTGCGGCCCGCACGTGACCATGCGGACGCCAATGGTGCAGGTGCGGACGGGGTTGCCGCGCACGTCGTGGCTGGTGGCGGCCCAGCCGTCGGCACCGCGCGTCAGCATCAGGAAGCCGTAGCCGTGCTGGTTCATGCCGCTGGCGACGCGCACGCCCAGGATGGAAAGCCCGGCGGGGTCGTCGGGCACGCCCTCGTCCGCATAGTCGCCGCCATGGCCGGCAACGACCTGGGGCGGCAGGTTGGCCGCCGGGTCGTAGTTCAGCACCTGGAAGGTGTGGTGGTGGCCGGAGAACAGGGTGGTGACGCCGTCCGGCATGCCACCGTTGGACGCCGCGGCGGCGAGGGTCTGGTTGGCGCCGATGGGTTGGCCGCGCTTCATCTCCTCCGCGCTCCAGATCGGGCGGTGCAGCAGCAGCCAGCCCGGCTTGCCGTCCAGCGCGCCGCCCACTTGGCGCATGTGGCGCCGGGCGGCGTCGGCCTGGGCGGGCTGGACGGCGTCCTCCTCCATGGTGGCCACGTCTAACACGCCCAGCGTCAGGCCGGGCAGCGCGACGGTGTAGGGGTCGGCGTTGCCGGGGATGCAGGGCTGGGCCGGGTCGAAGGGCCGGGGGTCCAGGGTGCGGCTCCAGCCCTTGCCGCCGCGGTCGCATTCCTCGTGGTTGCCGCGGACCATGACCCAAGGGGCGGCGAGCAGCAGCGGCTCGGCCGGGCTGAACACGTCGGCGCGCCAGACCGCCCAGTTGTCGCCGTAGGGGCTGCCAGCGCAGCCTAGGTTGCCGGCGGGGCAGGCCGTCTCCCGGTAATGGTAGTCGCCGAGGTGGATGACCAGGTCGGGCTTCAGGGTCGCGGCGGCAGCGGCCACGGCGCGGAAGGGCCACTGCGTGATGTCGTTGCACGCCTGGGCCTTCGCGCCCTTCATGCGGCAGCCAGTGTCGGCCAGCACCAGGATGCGCTGCGGGTCGGCCGCTGGCAGGCGCAGCGGCACGCCGTCGATGGCGGCCGCGGCGGTGCCGGCCGGGATCGGCAGCGCGCAGACGAGGACCGGGTAGCCCTCGCCAGGCGCGGCGCGGACCTGCATGGCGGCGGGGGCGCCGCCCAGGGTGGCGGCAGGGCAGGACCCGGCCTCAGTCACCGCGCGGCCTTCCAGGCCACCCGGGACGTATTGCACCCAGTGGTAGGCATCGGCGGCGGCGGCCGGGGTCGCGGCGAAGGCCAAGGCGGCAAAGGCGGCGGTCGCGGTCTTGGTGGCCATCAACGGTGCTCCATCCCGAGTGCCTGACGCGGATAGCGCGGCTGTCCCGCGGTGTCCGGCGACGGTTTCGTGACAGCCGGCGGCCTGGGTGGCAAGGGCCACGGCGAACCGGACGCCGCGCCGCCCGTTCCATAGTTTCCACCCACCAAGGATCAGGCGATGCCAGACAAAAACGAGCACACCGGACGCTTCGGCGGGCCGGGCAGCAGCCACCAGGACAAGGAGCATCCCGGCAAGAACAAGCAGGAGCACGGGCACAAGAAGGGCGGCGGCTCCCCGGGCGCGAAGGAGGACGCGATGAAGGAGACCGGGGGCGACGACTCCGGCGGCGGCCACCACTATCGCGACCACGGGCGGACCTAGCCCCCAACGCCGGGACGGGTATGCTCCGTTGCAGCAACGGAGCCACGCCATGCCCCTTCCCGTCCCGGCCATCGACCACGTCGTCATCAACGTCCGTGACGGGCTGGATGCAGCGGCGGACCTGTATGCCCGCCTGGGCTTCACGCTGACGCCGCGTGGCCACCACACGCTGGGGTCAAGCAACAACCTGGCTATCTTCGGCACGGACTACCTGGAATTGCTGGGCGTGCAGCCCGGCAACAGCCGGACGGATGTGCTGGACTGGCCGGCGGGGCTGAACGGGCTGGTGTTCAAGACCCTCGACGCCGACGCCACCCATGCCGCGTTGCAGGCGGCGGGGTTGCCGGTGCTGGAGCCGCAGGCATTCTCCCGGCCCGTGGACCTGCCGGGCGGCGGCAGCGGCGATGCGGCGTTCCGCACGGTGCGTATGGAGAAGGTTGCCGTGCCGGCGGGCCGGCTGTTCTTCTGCCAACACCTGACGCCGCAGCACGTGTGGCACCCTGCGTGGCAGCGGCACGCAAACGGGGCTCTGGGGATCGTGCGCGCCGTCGTGGCCGCCGATGACCCGGCGACGCTGGGCGAGTTGTTCATGCGGATGTTCGGCGCCGATGCGGTGCGGCAGAAGGCCGGAGGGTGCTCCCTGCTGGCGGGGCTGGCGCGGGTGGATGTGGTGACGCCGGCGGCGTTGCGGGCAGAGTTCGGCGATGCCGCGCCGGACGTATCAGGGCGGACGCAAGCCATGGCGGTCCTGACGTTGCGGACGGCATCCCTGGCGCGGGCGGCGGCGGCGTTGCAGGCCGGGGGTGTGGCCGCGGCGCCGGGTGCGGGCGGGCTGGTGGTGCCGGCGGCCGTCATGGGCGGGATGGCGCTTGTGTTCCAGGAATAGCCGGGTGGACCGCCCCGCCCTGCTGGTCGCCAACGCGCACAGCCGCCGGGGTGCTGAGGTCGAACCGTTCATCGACGCCCTGCAACGCAGCGGGATGCGGCTGCGTCGGGAGCCGTGCCGGCGGCGGGAGGAGCTGCCGGCGCTGATCCGGCGGGTGCGGGACGAGGTCGGGGCGGTCATCCTGGCCGGCGGCGACGGCACGCTGAACGCCGCGGCGCCGGCGTTGCGGGACACCGGGCTGCCGCTGGGCATCCTGCCGCTGGGCACGGCGAACGACCTGGCACGGACCCTGGACATCCCAGAGGATGCCGAGGCGGCAGCGCAGGTGATCCTGGACGGGCATACGCGGCGGTTGGATCTGGGATGCGTGAACGGCCACCCGTTCTTCAACGTCGCCAGCCTGGGGCTGAGCGTCGACATCACGCAGCGGCTGACGCGCGTGATGAAGCGGCGCTGGGGGCGGCTGGCCTACCCGCTGGCGGCCGCGGCGGTGATCCTGTCGGCCCGGCGGTTCAGCGCGGTGATCCGGGTGGACGGCGCCGACACCCCGGTCAAGTCCATGCAGGTCGCGGTGGGCAACGGCCTGTATTATGGCGGCGGGATGCGGGTGGCGGAGGACGCGGCCATCGATGACCAGCAGCTGGACGTTTACAGCCTGGAGCCGCGGGCGCGCTGGCGGTTGCTGTGGATGGCGCGGGCGTTCCGGGATGGGGAGCACAAGGTGTTGGACGAGGTGCGTACGCTGCGCTGCCGCGCCCTGGAGGTGCGGACCCGGCGGCCGCGGCACGTCAGCGCCGACGGGGAGATCGTCACGCGGACGCCGGCGCGGTTCACGCTGCTGCCGCGTGCCGTGACGGTGTTCGCGCCGCGGGCGGACGGCTGATGGAGGCCGTCCAGGCGTTGGACCTTTGGGTGAACGGCGCGCTGGCGCCGCTGCGCCATCCCTGGCTGGTTGCCGTATTCGAGTGGCTGACGGGGATGGGGACGGGCGCCACTGGGGTTGCGGTGGCGCTCGTGGCGGCCGGGTTGCTGATGGCCGGGGGACGCGGGCGGCTGGTGGCGCCGCTGTGGCTGACGCTGGCCGGGGCGGAAGCGGCGACCTGGGCGGTGAAGTTCCTGGTGGGGCGGGCGCGCCCGGCGTTCCTGGAGGGGGTCTCGGCGGCGTCGCCGTCGTTTCCCAGCGCACATGCGACGGTGTCGATGGCCTTGTACGGGTTCCTGGGGCTGGCAATCGCGTCGGGATGGCCGGAGCGGCGGCGGGCGGTGCTGGGCGCGGCTGCCGTGGCGGTGGGGCTGATCGGGTTCAGCCGGCTGTTCCTCAGCTTGCACTACCTGTCGGACGTGCTGGCGGGGTATGCCGTGGGGGGGCTGGCGCTGTGGCTGGGCTGGCGCTGGGCCGAGGCGCGCGGGGCGGCCCTGAAATCGCCGTGATGATGGCGTTGTGCTGCGGCGGCCCGCGTGCGGCGGCGTTCAGGTGCGCGGGACAATTGGGGGTTCAGGGGTGCTGGCGATCATGGTTCGGTCCATTGCGGTGCGGCTGCTGCTGATGCCGGTGCTTGGCGTGGCGGCGTGCGCGCAACGCCCGCCGATCCGGCTGAACCCGCCGGTTGCGCAGCACTCCCAGCCACGGCGCATGGTGCGCCCGGTGCAGCCGGCGCCTGCGGGTCGGCAGGCTGAGGCGGCACCCCCCGCAATATCGGAGCGGTCCTGCGCGGCGCCTGCGCTGGGCGGGCTGACTGCCCCGCGCAAGGACGAGCTGTTCCGGCAGTTCGCGGCGGCGGAGGGGCAGGCGCCGCCTGTTGCAGCCCCGCCGCGCCCCGCGGCGTGCCAGGCGGCCGGCCCGTAGGATGGACCATGATGCCGGCATAGGCATGCCGGCCCCGGCCCCGGATGAGGCCGGCCGTGTTGGGGGCTTCGTTCAAGGCACGGGCCGGTTGGTGGTGCTGGTGGGATCGTCGGGCGCCGGCCGTGCGGCGCTGGACCGCATCTTGGGGGAACTGCCGGGCCACGCCGTCCGGGTCGGCAATGCACTGGCCAGCCCGCTGACGCTGCACCGTCTGCTGTTCCAGCTTGGCGCCGATCTGGACGATATGTTGACTGGGGAGGACGCCGCCGCATCGCTGCTGCGCTGCCTGCAAGACCAGGCGGGACCGGGCGGACTGGCGGTGCTGGCGGTGGAGGACGCGCACACGCTGGCGCCCGATGCGCTGGCGGCGCTGCTGCAGGTGCCGTGCGCCGCTGCCGGGGACCAGCCGGGGCGGCTGCTGATCCTGGCGGGACACACGGAGTTGCTGGACAAGCTGCCCCGGGCGAACGACCCGGCGCACACCCTGCTGCTGCGCCTGGACGGCGAGGCCGCCCCCGCGGCAGTGCAGGCGGAGCCGGCGGCCCGTCGCATCGGCCCACGGGCCAGGCGGCTTGTGCTGGTCGCAGGCGCCCTTGCGGCTGGTATCCTGGTGCTGCTGGCGCTTGGCCGGGACAGGGTGGCGCCAGGCCCTGTGCCACAGGCGGCCGAGGCTGCGCCGGTGGAGGCCCCAGCCGTCCTTGCCGCCCCTGCGCCGGACCCCGTGCCGCCCTCCCCGGCCCCACCCGTCCCGCCCACGCCTGCGCCGCCGCGCGCCACGCCCCTGCCCCGCCCGGCCGCCGTGCCGTCCGATGCCGACCTGCGGCGCGAGTTCGATGCCTTCCTGGACCGCGCCGGGCGCGACACCGCGGCCCTCAGCCCGGCCAGCCGTGCGGCGCTGTTCCGCGAATACCTGGACTGGCGCGGCGCCGCGCCGGGGCGCGGCCAGCAGCCCTGACGGTCAGGCGCCGCGGAACCTGGGGTCGAGCCGGTCCTGCAAGCCGTCGCCCAACAGGTTGAAGCCGAGCGAGGCGAGCAGGATCGCCGCGCCGGAGAACACGGACACCCAGGGGCTGAGCGCCAGGTAGGTGCGGCTTTCGGCCAGCATCCGGCCCAAGGACGGCGTGGGCGGCTGGGTGCCCAGGCCGAGGAAGGACAAGCTGGCCTCGACCAGGATGGCGGTCGAGAGGGACAGGCTGGCCTGGACGAGGATGATGGCCGACAGGTTGGGCAATAGGTGGCGCAGGAGGATGGCCGTGCCGGACGCGCCGCAGGTGCGCGCGGCGGCGACGTAGTCGGCGTCCCGCAGCAGCAGGGCGGGCGCGCGGAGCGTCCGGGCGAAGATGGGGACATAGACAATGCCGATGGCGGCGCCGGTGCTGGGCGCGCCGGGTCCGAGCACGGCGATGACGCCAATGGCGAGCAGGATGATCGGGAAGGCGAACAGGATGTCCATGGCGCGCATGATGGTCCGCCCGGGCCAGCCGCCGCGCAGGGCGGCCAGCACGCCCAAGGTGCCGCCGAGCAGCAGCGCGCCGAGCACCGCGGTGGCGGAGATGGCGAACAGGGTGCGGTAGCCGAACAGGATGCGGGACAGGGTGTCCCGGCCGAAGTTGTCGGTGCCCAGCAGGTGCGACCAGCTCGGGCCGCGCAGCCGCGCCAGGATGTCCTGCGCGTTGGGCGCATAGGGGGCCAGAAGCGGCGCCAGCAGGGCGGCCAGGGCCAGGGTGAGCATCAGGGCGCCGCCGATCCACAGCAGGGGGTTGGACCGGGTCATCCCAGGCACCGGCCCGTGCCGTCATTGCGAGGAGCGTAGCGATGCGGCAATCCAGGTGCCGCCAGCACGGTCCTGGCGACCCCTGGATTGCCACGCCGAAGCCGGCTCGCAATGACGGGGTCCTCGGGGCCAGGACGGGTCAAGCGCGCCGTATCCGCGGGTCCACGGCGGCATACAGCACGTCGATGGCGGCGTTGACGGCGACGAAAGTGAGGGTGGCCAGCAGGATGCCGGCTTGCACGAGCGGGTAGTTCCGCTCGGCGATGGCGCCCACCATCAGGCGGCCCAGGCCCGGCAGGGCGAACACCTGCTCGATCACCACGGACCCGCCGAACAGGTAGCCGGCCATGATGCCGAAGCTGGTCAGGAACGGCAGCAGGGCGTTGCGGAGCGCATGGACCAGCACCACCGTGCGTTGCGGCAGGCCCTTGGCGCGGGCGGTGCGTATGTAGTCCTGGCGCATGGCCTCCGCCATCGAGGCGCGGACGACGCGCGCCAGGGATGCCAGCACCGGCAGGGCCAGCGCGGTGACGGGCAGGGCCGCGCGTTGCAGGTTGCCCCACGGGTCCTCCGCAAACGGCACCCAGCCCAGCACCTGCGCGTCGGGCGCCAGGGCGGCGACGCCATACAGCAGCAGGGTGCCGAGCCAGAACGAGGGCATGGTGATGCCGGCGATGCTGAGGATGCGTATCGCGTAGTCCGCCCAGCGCCGCCGGGCCGTGGCCATCAGGCAGCCAAGCGGGATGGCCAGCACGGCGGCCAGCAGCAGGGCCAGCACCGTCAGTTCCGCGGTCACGCCGACGCGGGGCAGGATCTCCTCCAGCACGGGGCGGCCGGTCCACAGGCTGATGCCAAGGTCGCCGTGCAGGGCGCGGCCGAGCCAGGCCAGGTATTGGGCGGGCACGGACTGGTCGAGGCCGAGCTGGGCGCGCAGGGCTGCAATTTGCGCGGGCGTCACCTCCGCATTCGCGCCCAGCACCACCTGCACGGCGTCGCCGGGGATGAGGCGGATCATCAGGAACGTCAGGACGGAGACGCCGAGAGCCGTCACCACCAGCTCGGCGGCGCTTCGCAGTGCGGCAGCGAGCACGCGGGTGGCGCTACTGGCCGATGCTGGCGTCGCGCAGGCCGCGCAGGCTGCGGGTGGCGTTGGGCTGGTAGCCCTGCACGTCGGCACGGACGGCGGTGAACAGGGTGCCGTAGGCGAGGTGCACGGCCGGGCCGCGGCAGGCCAGGATGCGCTGGGCGTCGTCATACAGGCGCTTGCGGGCCGCCGGGTCCTGCGCAATGCGGGCGTCGGCCAGCAGAGTGTCCAGGGCCGGGTCGGAATACTTATAGACGTTGGTGGCGCCGCCGGTGGTGAAGCTGCGGCCGAAGTAGTCGTCCGGATCGGTGCCGCCGCTGTTCAGGCTGGCGAACGCCTGGAAGTTGCCGCCGCGCCAGTCCTGGATGAAGCGGCCTTGCTCCTGCACGTTGAGCGTCACGGCAAAGCCGGCCTTGTCCATCTGCGCCTGCACGACCTGCGCCACGTCCACCACCTGTTGCAGGCTGCCAAGCACGTTGAGCGTGACGGGGACAGGCAGCGTCAGCCCGGCGTCCTGCAGCAGCTTGCGCGCGCGGGCCGGGTCGGGGCGGTAGCAGGGGAACTCGGTGACCGGCAGCGCCCACTCCGTGAGGGCCGGGGACAGCGGTCCGGCCGGCTGGGCCTTGCCGAAATAGGCGGCCTCGGCAAGTTGCGCGCGGTCGATGGCGAGGTTCGCGGCCTCCCGCACCTCGGGCTTGTCGAAGGGCGGCTTGGTCACGTTCAGACCGATGACGCTGTAGGCGAGGTCCTGCGCTTGCAGCACCCGGGTGCGCGTGTTGCCGGCGAGCGCCTGGGCGCTGGCGGCGTCGAGCGCGGGGACCATGCGGTAGGCGCCGCTTTGGATGCCGAGCTGCCGGGTCGCGGCCTCCGGCACGATGTTGAATTTCAGGCCGGCGAGGTGCGGCAGGCCCGCCTCCCAGTAGGCGGGGTTGCGGTCCAGCGCGATGTAGGTGTCCGGCACCCATTCCTTGAACTGGAACGGCCCGGTGCCGACGGGGCGGCGGGCCAGCTCGGCCACGGCCTCGGGCGGCACGATCACCAGCACGGCAAGCTGAGCCAGGAACGGGGCGGAGGGCTGAGCGAGCGTGATGGCGATGGCGTCGCCGTCCGGCTCGGCAGACGTGATGCCGGCGAAGCGCGAGGCATACGGGGACGCGGTCTTGGGATCGCGCACCCGGGCGATGGAGGCAGCGACGTCGGCGGGCATCACTGCCCGGCCGTTGTGGAACCGGGCGCCGGGGCGCAGCTGGAAGCGGTAGGTTAGGCCGTCCGGCGACACGGTCCAGGATTGCGCCAACGCCGGCACCACGCGCAGCCCGGCGTCGATGGCGGTCAGCCCCTCATAGACCGTGCTGGTGACGAGCTGGGTGGCGAAGCTGGTGGCAACGTGCGGGTCCAGGCCGACCGGGGACTGGTCCGTGGCGATGTCGAGCACTTGGGCACGGGCGCTATGTGGCGTGGTCAGGAGCAGGGCTGCGCCCAGCCAGGATGCGGCGGCGTTCTTCATGGGCGACTGCTTCCTTACCGGTGCCATGCATTACCAATAGATGACCAATTCGTCGAGTTCAACAGCAAGGTCCAGAGAACTGGCGGCCTCTGCGCGAGCACCAGGCACAGCATGCCCGCCCCGTCCACCATCACCGGATCGGCCGCAGTGCCAGACCGTGCCAACGGTCGCCCCGCCCCGCCCGCCTCGGTCGTGCGCGGCGTCACTCGTCCCGCCGCATCTCGGCAATGAAGTCATAGCGGTCGGCACGGTAGGTCGAGCAGGTGAACTCGACCGGGGCGCCGTTCGCAAGGTAGCCATGGCGCACGGTGGCCATGACCGGGGCGCCAGCAGCGATGCCGAGCCGGGGCGCGTCGGCCACGGTGGCCAGCGAGGCGCGCAGCCGCTGGAGCGCACGCACCGGAGCAACCCCGCGCGCTTGGAGGGCCGCGTAGAGGGAGTCGCCGACTTCCGCCGGGTCCGGCAGGAGGTGCGCGGGCACGATGGCGTGTTCCAATGCAAGCGGCTCCCCATCCGCCAGCCGGACACGCTTGAGGAAGGCAACCTGGTCTCGGGCATGAAGCGCCAGCGCGACGGCCTCGTCCGGCGAAGGGAAGCGCACCCCCTGGTCCAGCCGCACGCAACTGGCGGTCCGCCCGCGGGCGTGCATGTCCTCGCTGAATGACGACAGCCGGGCAAGAGGCTGGTCCAAGCGGGTGGAGACGAACGTGCCGGAGCCATGGCGGGCGGCGACCAGGCCGCGGGCGGCAAGCTCCTCGAACGCCTTGCGCACCGTGGTGCGGGACAGGGCAAGCCGCTCGCAGAGCAGGCGCTCCGCCGGCAGCGCCTGGCCTTGCCGCAGGTGCCGGGCATCGATGGCGCCGGCTATGCGGTCGGCGAGCTGCAAATAGAGCGGCGACGATGCCTCACCCTCGATGCGGAACAGGTCCCACGGACCCCCTTCGGCTGTTGGCGTCGGGGCCTCAATCACCCCGCATTGCCTCCAGCGCGCGGTCCAGCCGGCCCCCGGCGTCGCGCAGCGCGGCCTCGGCGTCGGGCCGGGCCAGGCCGCGCAGCATCAGGGCGGCCACGCGGACGCTGCCGCCTGCCGCCTCCCACGCCGCGGCGGCCTCGGCCAGCGGGACCCCGGCGATGGCGGCGGCCATGCGGTGGGCGCGGGCCACCAGCTTCGCGTTGCTTGGCACCATATCGACCATCAGGCCGCGGTGGACCCGGCCCAGGTCGCTCATGATCCGGGTGGACAGCAGGTTCAGCGCGATCTTCTGCGCCGTGCCAGCCGTCATGCGCGTGGACCCGGCCAGGAACTCCGGGCCGGTGTGCAGCAGGACGGGATGCGCGGCTTCCTGCAACAGCGGCGCGCCGGGGTTGTTGGCCAGCGCCACCGTCAGCGACCCGGCGGCAGCGCCCGCGGCCTGCACGGCGCGGGTGTAGCGGGTAGCGCCGCTGGCGGCCACGGCGACCACCACGTCCTGCGGCTGGGGGCCGAGCACCGCCATCTCCCGCGCGCCGGCGTCCGCGTCGTCAA
>Ga0123339_10000378_pt1 | contig 35535 bp, 29 predicted proteins | sample lystaG_FD_89956 | JGI IMG/M metagenome (GOLD analysis project Ga0123339, IMG submission 89956) | Glacier valley bacterial and archeal communities from Borup Fiord, Nunavut, Canada, to study Microbial Dark Matter (Phase II) -... | ecosystem: Environmental > Aquatic > Freshwater > Ice > Glacier ...
CCTTTTAACTCATACCTGATTATAAGTAAATTAAGAGGAATGGGGTCTGATACTAACCAACTTCCCGTTTTTGATTGAGTTATAGTAAAACGTGCAATTTTTTACTCAAAGTTTTTAACTTTGGAGAAGATATGTTATTTATTGCCGTAAAAAATAAATCTACCCTTAAAATTTCGCCAGCAACCTTAATTTTCTGTTCACTCATTTTGTGAACGAGAAATTTCTTGGCCGCTTGATTATGTAAAATAAATGGAACTTCATATATTTTCAGAAGATTTAACTGATAGATAAAACCAGTCTGATCACTTACAAATATTCAGTTTCATAACGTATATAAAAATAGATTTTCCCCATGAAAAAAATCCTGATCGTTGACGATGAAGTAAATATTGGGTTATTACTATCAAAGTTTCTGAATAAACATGGATATGAAGTAAGCACTGCTGCAACTGGAGCAAAGGCTATTGAAATACTAAAAAATGAGATTCATAACCTTGTTTTATGTGATTTCCGATTAGAAGATGCAGATGGTAAAGAAATGCTTCAACGCATTAAAAACATCAATTCTTCAACAATTGTAATTATCATAACTGGGTATTCAGACGTAAAGATGGCTGTTGATCTAATTAAAGGTGGGGCATATGACTATATCACAAAGCCACTTTATCCGGATGAAATTTTGAATACCATTAATAAAGCCTTTGAACATGCCGAGGTAATTTCTATCAGTGATGGATTTTCTCCAAAGCCCAAACTCGGAAAGGGTGGTAAAATGTACAAAGAAGAAGAAGGCTTTATTCGTGGCGATAGTTCTATCGCAAAGGAGCTTTACAGGCAGATCGATCTGGTTGCCCCCACTAATTACAGCATTATTTTATTTGGCGAAAGCGGTACGGGAAAAGAATCTGTAGCACATAAAATACATGCCCAGAGCATGCGTAAAGATCAGCCATTTGTGGCAATGGATTGTGGGTCTCTTTCAAAAGAACTTGCCAGCTCAGAATTGTTCGGTCATGAGAAAGGATCATTTACAGGTGCGTTTCAAACAAAAATAGGGCATTTTGAGATGGCAAATGGGGGTACACTGTTTCTTGACGAAGTTGCCAATTTATCATATGATATACAGGTTTCTCTTCTCAGGGTTGTACAGGAGCGAAAGGTAAAGCGAATTGGCTCAACTAAAGAAATTGATCTGGATGTACGGCTTATTGTTGCTTCAAATGAGAATTTATGGGAAGCCGTTCAAAAAGGCAGATTCAGAGAAGACCTTTACCACCGTTTCAATGAATTCAGTATAAATATTCCTGCCCTGAGAAACCGAGGCAAAGACATACTTGCTTTTGCAGACTATTTTCTACAACTCTCTGCCCAGGAGTTAAACAAAGAGCTCGAAAGTTTTAGTGAAGAAGTCATCAATTGCTTCCTGGAGTATCCATGGCCGGGTAACGTTAGAGAACTTAAAAACGTGATTAGAAGAGCCTCCCTGTTAACTGAAAGTCATAAGATTGTAGAAGCGAAATCGTTACCCCTTGAAATCACAGAGATGTCAAATATGTTCTCTCTAGCCCGAGAACCGGCACTCATTCGTGAAGAAGAGAATGGGGCTCTGAAGACAAATCTTAAAAATGCAGCCCTTGAGGCAGAATATGAAACAATCCTTCAGGTACTTAAACAGGTAAATTTCAATAAAACTAAGGCTGCTAAAATTCTTAATATAGACCGCAAAACACTTTACAATAAAATGAAGGCAATAAACTCTGATTTAATATAGTTTATTAGCGGATGACGGCTAAAATTATACGCTTCAGAAACAAGTACAATATTCCTGGTCAATTTATCTGGCTGACGTTTCTGATATGTATTTCCCCCAGCATATTAAACTGGTTGGGGTTTGAATTTGGAGCAAATCAACACAGTATAAATTTTCAGGTACTTGACCATTTGCCTTTAAATTTACAACAACTTGAGGTTCAGCAATTCCAGAATGGCAGGTTTATACATATCATACTTGTTTGCCTTTCTGTACCAATTGCTTTTGTAACTGCAATTCTGGCATTTATCGATTACAGTATAAAAAAAGATATCACAACGCCGATTGTGGGTGTCGCCTTATTTTGTGCTGGATGTCTTGATATGTTTCATATTCTGGCTGCTACAAATCTGATCACGCTGCAGGGCGACCAGCTTATCATTTCTCAGTTTACCTGGACCATCAGCCGAACATTTCACTCAATTATTCTGATTCTGGGTACGGGTATTTTTCTGCTGAAATCTGACACTGATACCGATAACTCTGTTCAAAAAGATGATAATCTTGTTTATTATATCAGTGCCATTTTTTTTCTGCTGACATTCCTGACCATCAATATCTTACTCTCCCTTAAAACAGTTCCAGACCTGTATTATCCTGGCAACTTTATACAGCGCCCACTTGATGTGATACCAATAGTCCTGTATATTCTCTCCTTGATTTTTATATTTCCAGCATTCTACCGAAAATACCCTTCGAAATTTTCACAAATGCTGATTTTAAGTCTGGTGCCTGCGATATTTACTCAAATACATATGAGTCTTTCGACCTATCCACTTTTTGATAATCATTTCAATATTGCACATTTCCTTCAAATTCTAACTTATCTTATTCCATTTACAGGCTTATGTCTTAATTACCTACAAACACAGCAGAATGAACAACTGGTAATTCATACCCTTGATGAAGAAGTGCGTGAAAGACTTAATGCCGAAGCATTAATAAAAGGGGTTTTCAATAGTTCACAAAATGGAATCCTTGCTTTCCATGCCTTGCGTTCTCAGGGGTTAACTATTGATAACTTTTCCTTACTTACCTATAACCTCGTTTCACAGGATATTATAACAAATGATATTCAGCTTTATGAAGGAAAACTTCTTTCAGATATTTTCGGTAGTATCCTGCCTGCCGGGTATATTTCAAGTCTAGCCAGGGTGGTCGACAATCAGCCAGTGGCAGGCTGGGAGCAATATGCAACCGTGATTAAAAAATGGTTATATATTGCTGCGGTAAAATTTGGTGATGGTATTGTCATCACATTCAGTGATGTCACAAATAGAAAAACTGCTGAACAAGATCTGATCCTGTCAGAAAAAATGGCGCTTACAGGTAGGTTTGCCCGAACAATTGCTCACGAGATCAGGAATCCACTGACAAATATCACTTTATCAATGGGGCAATTAAAAAGTGAGATTGAGACAAAAGAAGATGATCTTGATTTGTATTTCGATATTGTTAAAAGGAACTGTGAGCGCATCAACCAGCTGATCACTGAACTTTTGAAATCAACAAAGCCCGAAGAATTAAATTTTGTACAATTTTCAATAAACAGCCTGTTAAATGAAACAGTTGAACTTGCCGCTGACCGTATTAAACTAAAAGAAATTAACCTTCAAAAAGAGTTTACCCATACCTCAGCTTCAATACTTGTTGATCCAGGGAAAATGAAAATCGCTTTGTTAAATATTGTAATTAATGCAGTTGAAGCAATGCCCGCCCAGTGTGGGATTCTGACGATCAAAACAACAGAAAAAAACAACCGTTTTACTATCAGTATTTTGGATAATGGCATAGGAATCAGCTCAGAAAATATGGAAAGAATGTTTGAACCTTTTTATACCGGGAAGGCAAAAGGCACGGGCCTTGGTCTTACAAGCGCTCAAAATATAATCATTAACCATAAAGGAACTATAAAGGTAGAAAGTACTCCACTGATAGGAACAGAATTTATAATTTCATTTGAACTTTAATCTAAATCAATTTCTGGTACATTTTTTGCGCCTATGAGTTGAAATTTCAATTTTTAATAAATAAAAGGACTATGAAAAAAATTATGTTACCTATTTTAATGAGTGCCGCTTTATTTGCTCCACCTGCATTTGCTCAGGACAGCACAAAAGCAGCTATGCCTATGAAAACCGTTGACACCTCCAAAACAATGACTGTTTATGGTCCGGTTAAAACATTTGGTGGAGCAAGGCAATTTGCAGGTTTGTCTCTTGGGGTAAATGCAGGGGCTTTTTCACCTCAGTTCTTCATCGGAACAAATCAATTTTCCCATAATCAGGTAACTTTGGGTTATGCTGCATACCTGAAATACCAGTTTTCTCATGATCTTGGTATACGCGTTGATTACGTTGGCGGAACATTAAAAGCCAACAATAGCGCATCAAGCCAGAATTCAGCAGCTGGATTTCCTGCCAGTGTGCCAAATGCTTCAACAAAACTTGCTTATGGTGTAAGTATTAAAGGAGAAGCAGACATTGCCTCTATTAATTTTTTAAAGAGAAGAAATGGTATAAGACTGTTTGTAACTGGTGGTTATGGTCTTGCACAGTTCACTCCTTCAAATTATGGCAAAAAAATTAAATCAGGTTATGTACCAGTTGGTGCAGGTATCAAATTCAGAGCTAGCGAAGGCCTTGCAATTAACTTAGGGTATGATGCATATTTCTTTGATGCTTCAAACTTAATGGGAGCACCTTATGCAACAGGAGATTCACGTCAGAGTAAAGCTTCAATGGGTTATCTAGGCTTGGAATATATCTTCGGTGCAGGTGCTAAAAAACAGGCACTTATTTGGAACAACCCAGTTGCAGGTATGTATGATGAATTAAAAAATAATGACAGTCTTTCAAAAGAGATCACGAATGTCAAAACCCGTGTAACTGCAGTTGAAGGTGATGTTTCTAACCTGAAGAAAGATTCTGATGGTGATGGTGTTTCTGATGTATTTGATAAATGTCCAAATACACCTGCTGGCAACAAGGTTGATGGTTCTGGTTGTGACCTTCCAAAGGTTGCACCTCCTGTTGCTCCAGTTGTAGAGAAAATTACAGAAGAAGAAGTAACAGTTGTACGTGAGGCCTTTAAGAATCTTGACTTCGCCACGAACAAAACTACGATCAAAGAGACTTCATATCCTTCACTTGACAAGCTTGCTGATATTCTGAATGCACATGCAAATTTAAGTCTTACATTAAAAGGTTATACCGATAATGTAGGTAAGGCTGCTGCAAACATGAAACTTTCACGAGGTCGTGCAGATGCTGTTAAGGATTATCTTGTACAAAAAGGGGTAGCTGATACCCGTATTTCTGCAAAAGGATTCGGACGTGCTCATCCTGTAGCTTCAAACAAAACGAAAGCTGGAAAAGCTAAAAACAGAAGAGTTGAATTTAATCTGTTTTAATTTTTTAAAAAAATGTAGAAAGCCGCCCTGCAAGGGGCGGCTTTTTTTATTACAATTAATTTATTACCCCAATCTGAGAACGATTATCCAAGAACTTGGCGTAATTTTTGGTTATTTCGAGGTATCAGGTATATATCAAAACAACTAAATAGTAATATAAATCTTAAATCAAATCACCATGAATGACTCTGGAAAAACACTAGCTGGTATTTTATTAGGTCTTGCTGCAGGTGTTGCAATTGGTCTATTATTAGCCCCTGAAAAGGGTTCTGATCTCCGCGAAAAATTAAATGATTCTTTAAAAAGTGTTAGCGATGATGTCAAGAAGAAGGTTTCATCACAAATCGATACCCTAAATGAAAAAAAGAGCAAACTTAAGCAAGATGCTGAGCAGTTTCATGAAGATTTCGTAGCCTAAATCTACATTGCCGGTTGGGCTACCAGCCGGCATTTAACAATACCTCTCAATGGAAGAAAAAGCATTTAAGGACAAGAATCTTCTCGACAAGCTCAAAGAATATATTAATAACCGGATCGATATTATTCGTATAGATTTTATTGAAAAATCAAGCGAGATTATTTCAAAAATACTAACTGCGGTTATTATAAGTCTTTTTTCGCTTTTCATATTTATCTTTCTCAGCGTAGGCCTGGCTCTGTATTTAGGAAATCTGTTTAATGATACAGCCACTGGTTTTTTTATTGTCGCAGGAATTTATGCCCTTTTGGTCGTAATTCTGGCCATTGGCAGAAAATTCTTTTTCGAGACCCCACTGATTAACTTTCAGATTAAAAAACATTTCAGAAAATGATGTCCCGTATTAATAACCGTAAGGAGTTAAATATAGAACGTATAAGATTAGTTGCTTTAAAAAATGAGCATGAGTTACATTTTAAACTCGAGGCTGAATCAATTAAAAGAAAATTCTTACCCTATAAAAATCTTTTCTCAAGGGCAGATCGCTTGTTTTCTTCAGGTAAAGAAAGCTCATCATCTTTTTCAACAGCTATTCAACTTGGAATACCACTGATTATTGACAGGTTTTTTTTAGGAACTAGGGGGTTGATTTTAAAGAAGATTGCAATTTGGGCCTCAGAATTTGCTGCCACAAGGCTCTCTCAAGAAATACCATCAGACTTATTAAAAAAACTCAGTGGCCTCATACCCCTATTAAGTAAAATGCCCGTCATTAAAAAATTACTTAGAAAGCTCTAAAGCTATCATAAAACTACAAACTGGTTTGGGCCATAATGCTTATGATTTTTAGTCGGCTGTGAGGCAAAATCGACTGATAGGTCTAAATTTCAATTAACAATTTCTTCTTACCTGATCATAATTCTTAGACAGCTCTCAGGATCTATATTTATCATTGGTCAGAAAATCATGGTAGGCCAGTTTTAATCCTTCCTCAAGAGTTGTTGTAAAAACATAACCTGCTTCTTTTAGTTTTGACACGTCCATGAGTTTACGCGGTGTACCATCAGGCTTAGTAGAATCAAACACGACATTCCCCTCGTATCCGGTTACGCGGGCAACTAACAGGGCCAGATCTTTAATAGTGATCTCTATGCCAGTTCCTATATTAATAAACTCACGTTTGTCATAGGTGAGCATTAAATGTAAGCAGGCATCAGCAAGATCGTCTGCAAACATAAATTCACGCAAAGGCCTTCCACTGCCCCAAACTACGACAGCATCGAGCCTGGCAAGTTTGGCTTCATGAAACCTTCTGATCAGGGCAGGCATGACATGAGAATTGGTTGGATGATAATTATCATTATAGCCATATAGGTTTGTTGGCATAACTGAAATGAAATTACAGTTATACTGGTCACGAAATGCTTCACAGAGTTTGATTCCAGCAATTTTTGCTATCGCATATGGCTCATTTGTTTTTTCAAGCAGACCGGTCAATAAATAGGCCTCTTTTAAAGGTTGAGGTGCAAACTTTGGATATATACAGGAAGAACCAAGAAACATCAGTTTTTTCACGGCATTCTGGTATGATTGATAGATTACATTGTTTTGGATAGTAAGGTTTTCAAAAAGAAAATCTGCCCTAAAAGTGTCATTTGCTAAAATGCCCCCGACTTTTGCAGCAGCAAGAAATACGTATTCTGGCATCTCCTGCTTAAAAAAATCAGCTACTGCTGCCTGATTCCGGAGATCAAGTTCAGCCGAGCTACGCTTGACGATATTGTGAAACCCGGCTTTTTCCAAGGTTTTAACAAGTGCGGCACCTACCATACCCCGATGTCCGGCAACAAAAATCTTATTATGAAATTCCATTAATATACGTACTGAACTAATTTCGGTTAAAAATAGTAAATAAACAATTTGCAGCCTAAAATCTGGTAGTCAAACCTATTTAATACTCTTTTTTTTCCTTTCTGTCTAATTGTGCACATTTACATTTTACTTATCATGAAAAGAAAACTAGAGCGATTCGCAGAGATTGAGACCTTCAAACATGTATTTGAAAAAGGCTGCCCCTTAAAAGGTGACTGGCATACAGATTTTTTTAAAAACGAAAATCCTCTTGTACTTGAATTAGGATGCGGTAGAGGCGAGTATACGATTGGTATGGCAAAGGCCTTCCCTGAAAAGAATTTCATCGGCATAGATATTAAGGGTGCCAGGTTATGGCGTGGAGCGAAAACAGTTCAGGAAGAGCAACTGGCAAATGTGGCATTTCTCAGAATTCAGATTGAATCCCTTACTCAATATTTCGATAAAGATGAGGTTAGCGAAATCTGGATAACCTTTCCTGATCCTCAGTCGGCGCAAAGGAGAACCAGAAAAAGACTGACCTCTATCCGTTTTCTAAAATACTACCGTGATATTGTCAGGCCAGGAGGCATGGTTCATTTAAAAACAGATGATGAGCCATTACATCAGTTTAGTCTTGAAGAGTTACCCCTGGTAGGGGCTCGTATATTGCAGAGTAGTAAAGATATCTATATTGACTTGACTGATAATGAATCAAGCCTTACAAAGATTCAAACTACGTACGAGAAAATATTTTTAAAAAAAGGAAAGAAAATAAATTACCTACAATTTGATTTTGATCCGTATTTTGAATTTCCAGCAGTAACAGTATTTGATACTGAAGAAAATGAGGAAGAAGTGGAGGAAGAGATTAAACAACAAGACATAAAATGATTTTCTAAAACCCGGTATATGTAAAGGCCTGTAGATGAATGAAAAAGGAATCAACGTTAAATTTCTATGACCGGGTTTATTGTATCACCCGGCTGATCCCCAGGGGTAGGGTAAGCTCTTACGGAGCAATTGCATGTTATCTTAGTATAGGTTCAGCATCAAGAATGGTTGGTTATGCGCTGACCTGTTCTCATAATGTTCTGCCCTTCGTGCCGGCTCACAGGGTTGTAAACCGTTCAGGTTTACTAACCGGGAAGATCCATTTTGGCACCCCTACGTTAATGCAACAATTGCTTGAAAATGAAGGAATCATTGTTGAAGATGACCAGGTTAAATATTTTTCAATATTACACTGGGATCCATCGGTTGAACTTGAATCTGATTATTTCTCAAACCTGGGTTAAAAGCGAAAAAAATAGGGCCAATCAGGTGTACATAGTAAACACTTCAAACACATATGGGAAAAGCACAAACCCGTTGCACCTGGTGCACAAATGATGAAATTTACATTAATTACCATGATCTCGAATGGGGGCGGCCTATACATGAAGATAAGAGACTCTTCGAATTTCTCCTGCTTGAAGGGGCTCAGGCTGGATTAAACTGGCTGACAATTTTAAAAAAGAGAGAAGGCTACCGATCGGCATTTGCTGGTTTTGAAGCAGACAGGGTTGCCTGTTTTACTGAAGAAGACAAAATAAACATGCTTTCTAATCCTGGAATTATCAGAAACAGGATTAAAATAAATTCAGCCGTTAATAACGCTGAATTATTTCTCAATATACAGCAGGAGTTTGGTAGCTTCAATGCCTATATCTGGGCATTTATGCCTGGAAACCAGGCAATAATAAACCAATGGGAAAACCAGGCTGATATACCTGCAAGCACTGAAATATCAGTTGCAATCAGTAAAGATTTAAGAAAGAGAGGGTTCACTTTTGTAGGACCCGTTATCTGCTATGCATTCATGCAGGCAACAGGCATGGTTGATGATCATCTCTTGAGCTGTTTCCGTAAAGAGGGTGTCTAAGAACTTTAATTACTATTTTTGCCTATCAGCACTCAAGCATGACAGAATTCAAAAAATTATTTTTACTTGACGGTATGGCACTGGTATACCGCGCTCATTTTGCCTTTAGCAAAACGCCTCGTTTTACTTCAACCGGCCTAAATACCTCAGCTGTACTGGGCTTCGCAAATACGCTTCTTGAAATATTAAATAAAGAAAAGCCCAGCCATCTTGCAGTGGTATTTGATACCCCTGCACCTACTGAACGTCATATCGATTTTGAAGCTTATAAAGCTCATCGTCAGGAAATGCCTGAAGATTTAGCCATTGCCATACCCATAATAAAAAAACTGATTGAAGGTTTTCTAATTCCTGTCATTACCCTTGATGGATATGAAGCTGATGATATCATTGGTACACTGGCAAAGGCTGCTGAACTCAAGGGCTTTAAGGTTTTCTGTATGACTCCAGATAAGGACTTTGGGCAGTTGGTGTCTGAATATATCAAGATCTACAAACCTGCATTTATGGGTAAAAGCGCCGAAATTCTAGGCGTTGACGAGATTCTTGAAAAATGGGATATTGAACATATTGAACAGGTAATTGATATTTTAGGTCTTTGGGGTGATGCGGCTGATAATATACCTGGAATACCAGGCATAGGTGAAAAAACGGCAAAAAGCCTCATTAAACAATTTGGTTCAGTTGAAGGCGTCATTGCTGGAGCAGGCCTTTTAAAGGGGAAACAAAAAGAGAATATAGAAAACTTTGCAGCTCAGGGCATGCTTTCAAAAAAGCTGGCAACCATACTGCTGAATGTTCCGGTTGAACTCGATGAAGAGGCTTTGCGAATTAAAGCACCTGATGAATCAGTTTTAAAACCTTTACTGGTTGAACTTGAGTTTAAAACGCTGGGCCGCCGTATTTTTGGAGCAGAGAATAGTGCTACTGGGGGTGGTCTAACTGCGCATAAAGAACCTGCAATAAAAGCCCCGACAACAGGATCTGTTGCATCAGGTGTATTTAACCAGCATTCCGTTCAACAGGATCTTTTTAGCCAGCAGGAATATGCTATATCTTTTCATCCCGAGCTTGACCCTGACTCAGCCCTGCCTCCGGAAATCAGTATTGAACCTGATCTTTTAAAACGAATCAGCGATACCCCGCACGCATATCACCTGATTGATACTGCAGCAAAAAGAGAAGATCTGATCTGGATACTTGGCAAGAATAAGTGGGTGAGTTTTGATACTGAAACAACTTCTGTTGATGCCAATCAGGCTGAACTGGTTGGTATGTCATTTTCAGTAAAAGCCGGAGAAGCCTACTATATACCATTACCTGAAAATGAAGCTGAGACCAAAGTAATCCTGGCTGAATTCAAGCCGATTCTTGAAAACCCTTTAATCTCTAAAACCGGGCAGAATATCAAGTACGATATCATCGTACTTAAGTGTTACGGGATTGAGTTAAGCGGAGAGCTTTTTGATACAATGCTTGCTCATTATATTATAGATCCTGACACGAGGCATAATATGGATTACCTGTCAGAAGCATACCTGAATTATTCACCGGTTTCAATTACAGAGCTGATCGGTAAAAAAGGAAAGAGCCAAGGCAATATGCGAGATGTCGATATAGAGAAGATTAAAGAATATGCCGCTGAAGATGCAGATGTGACCTTGCAATTAAGGAATACATTTATCCCTGTACTGGCGAAAATCGGAGGCAGTAAACTGGCTGCTGAGATAGAAAATCCCCTGATTTATGTGCTGGCAGAAATGGAACGTCAGGGCGTTCGCGTTGATAAACAGATATTGAATGATTTTTCTGTTGAACTACAAAAAGAAGTGGCCATACTTGAAAAGTCAATCTGTGAAAAGGCCGGCGAGGTTTTTAATATTGCATCGCCCAAGCAACTTGGAGAAATTCTATTCACTAAATTGAACCTTGACCCCAAAGCTAAAAAGACTAAAACAGGTCAGTACCAGACGGGTGAAGATATTTTGGCAGCTCTTGCCCATAAGCACGATATTGTCAATGATATTCTTGATTTCAGGTCACTTCAGAAGTTAAAATCTACCTATGTTGATGCGCTGCCAGAAATGATCAATCCCAAAACAGGTCGCATTCATACTTCCTATAATCAGGCGATAGCGGCCACAGGACGTCTTAGCTCTACAAACCCAAACCTTCAAAATATCCCGATCCGTACAGAACGCGGGCGGGAAGTTCGAAAAGCCTTTATTGCCCGTGATGATGATCATATCCTGATCTCTGCCGATTATTCACAGATAGAATTAAGAATAATTGCTGAAATCAGTAAAGACCCTAATATGATGGATGCATTTTTAAACAATATTGACATTCATACCGCCACCGCGGCTAAGGTTTATGGAGTTGCGATCGAAGAGGTTGATACCACAATGCGGCGCAATGCTAAATCGGTAAATTTTGGAATTATTTATGGACAGTCGGCTTATGGCCTTTCTCAGAATCTGGGTATTGCCCGAAAAGAGGCTGCTGAAATTATAAGTCAGTATTTTCTTCAATATCCGAATATTCAGAAGTACATGAGTGATACGATCTCATTTGCACGTGAGCACGGATATGTTGAAACGATGATGAAACGCCGGCGTTATCTGCGTGATATCAGCTCGGCCAATCAAACTATGCGTGGCTTTGCTGAACGTAATGCAATTAATGCTCCGATACAAGGATCTGCGGCAGATATGATTAAAATTGCCATGATAGGAATTCATCTTGAAATAAAGGCAAAAAAATTAAAAACCAGAATGACCATGCAAGTTCATGATGAACTGGTGTTTGATGCACCGCGAAATGAACTGGAAATTATGAAACCAATCATTGAACATTATATGCGAAATGCGATCACAACTGAAGTACCCATAGTTGTTGAGATTGGTTCTGGCGATAATTGGTTGGCAGCTCATTAAAAGAATTTGGGAGAGATAAAAAATCTTTCAATAGTACTCGTTACCTTTTACACCAATTTAATTGCCGTTTAGCAAGATTTAGAAAAAATATAAACTTTCTTATCTGGGAAATCTTTCCCGGGTAAGGTGGTCATTTCAATATGCTGACATTCTGATTGGTGGAATATTCAGCATCGCATACAGGTCATCAAGGTCATTGATACTACTATTAAACATATTGCTGAGAATAACAACAGTTGTTTCATGCCTGATATCTCGCACGAATATATTCTTGTAACCGTGCCACCAACCTGTATGATAAACAATTTTCTGACCCGGATCAACATCAAATATTCGCCAGCCATACCCATAATTGAAGTGCCCCTTCATTTCTTTGCTATAGCCCACGAATGCTTCCTGTAGTGTTGCCGGCTTTAACAAACGGTCAGTATATAACATCTGGTCCCAGATGAACATATCTCCAACTGTCGTATATACCCCTTTGTCACCAACCACTCCATCAAGCCAGTTTGGATAATCACCCCGTCTAAAACTACGCTCATAACCAATCAGATTAGTTGGTGCAAGCGTATCTGTAACTTTACTATAAATATGGGTATGTGTCATACCTATCTGATCAAATACATTCTCTTTCATATACAGAGAAAGACTTTTGCCACTAACCTTTTCTATTATCGCAGCCAGAACAGCATAATTAATATTATTGTACAGGAAATGTGTATCAGGTGCTGACCAGCGTCCAGGCTTATTTTTTGCCAGCATGGTCATAAGGTCCATATTACTCATAGCTTTATGCTTGTCTTTCCAAACCCCTTCTGAGTAATACTGGTAATTTGGTAATCCTGAACGGTGTGTCATCAGCATTCGTATACTGATCCCTGGATATGGAAAGTCAGGAAAAAAGTCAGTCACATTTTGCTCAAACTTTAACTTACCCTGGTCTTTCAGCATCATGGCAGCAAAAGAAGTAAACTGCTTTGAAATTGAGGCCAATTGAAAATGTGAATCTTTCAGGATCGGCAAACGCTTGGCATAATTTGCATAACCAAATACATTACGGTATACAATTTTACCCTTTTTAGCAATTAAAACTGCTCCGTTGAAATTCATGCGTGCATGAAGGCGCTGAAAATAAGCGTCTATATTTTTATCCCTTTCTGCCGGGTTATAGTTTGTGTCTATCTTAAAATCATGCTTGATCTTAACGGATTCAATTGCAGTTGTTGCAACCTGACTGTTTTTTTTCGAATGAGAACAGGAGACGAAGGAGAGCGTCCCTAAGATTAACAATACTAAATTTTTCACTGTACTTATTTTTGCTTTCTGAACGAATTTTTTTAGCGAATGTTCTGTTTTTATCAACTTAGGAAGAACTATTATCCTAAAACAGGTATTTCATTCAGGAGAATGATTAGAAAAAGCTAAAACTACAAAAATTGCTGGTCAACTTTTGGCAGACCGGTATTGAATTAATTTATTTACAGTTAAATTTTGTTCTGACTAATTTTCAAGAACAGATTGGGATGCATCTTTTGTTTCAAGATTACTTTCTCCCATCAGGAATATATCTACCTCTCTTGCGGCTTCTCTTCCTTCTGAAATAGCCCAGACTACCAGTGACTGGCCCCGGCGCATATCTCCAGCTGAAAAGACTTTAGTAATACTGGTCTGATAACCGTTGGTTTTTACATTTCCGCGCTCATCCAAAGCAATTTCAAGCTCGGCTAATTCTGCCGTATGTAATGGATGCATAAATCCTATTGCCAGCAGAGCAAGGTCACAGGGTAAGACACGCTCAGTTCCTTCAATTTCATTAAATGATGGCTTTGCTTCTTCATTTTTCCAGGTGATGTCTACCACCCTAAGGCCGTTAACATGGCCCTTTTCATCAGCTGTAAATTCTTTTGTCAGTATTGCCCAATTTCTGTCACAACCTTCTTCATGAGAAGAAGAAGTTCGTAAAATCATTGGCCAGAGTGGCCATGGATTTTTACCATCGCGGTTTACAGGTGGCTTTAATAATAATTCAATCTGAGTAACAGTTAGCGCATTATGTCTGTTAGAAGTACCTACACAATCTGAACCGGTATCACCCCCTCCAATTACAACCACATTCTTTGCCGTCGCCATAATTTCATGTTCAAAACCAGCATCTCCCCGAACCCTGCGGTTATTCTGTTCTAAAAATTCTATGGCAAAATGTATGCCCTTAAACTCACGCCCGGGTATTGGCAGATCCCGTGGTATGGTGGCACCCCCTGTAAGAACAACAGCATCAAAATCAGCAATAAGCTCTTTTGCTGATATGTTTTTTCCGACGTATGCATTATTAATAAAGGTTATTCCTTCAGCTTCCATCACTGACAGGCGACGGTCAATTACTTCTTTTTCGAGTTTAAAATCAGGTATCCCGTATCGAAGTAAACCACCAGGTTTATCAGCACGTTCGTAAACCGTAACCTGGTGTCCTGCTTTATTCAACTGGGCAGCTGCAGCGAGCCCTGCAGGACCAGAACCAACAATTGCAACCTTTTTACCTGTGCGTAAAGCCGGGGGCTGTGCCTTAACATATCCCTTTTCAAACGCCATTTCAATAATTGATTTCTCAATATGTTCAATAGCAACCGGAGGTTGAATCAGGCCAAGCACACAGGAGGCTTCACAAGGTGCAGGGCAGATTCTGCCAGTAAACTCAGGGAAATTGTTAGTAGATGATAGTATATCATAGGCTTCTTTCCAATCTTCCTTATATACAGCATCATTAAATTCTGGAATAATATTACCAAGCGGGCAACCATGGTGACAGAATGGAATACCGCAATCCATACATCTGGCAGCCTGGACTTTTGTTTTTTCAGCAGGATATTCCTGGTAAATTTCTTTATAATCTGCCAGCCTTATTTTTGAATCTCTTGAAACTGGTAATTCCCTTTTATACTCTATAAACCCCGTAATTTTTCCCATTATTCTTAGCTGATAAAAGTTTTTTTCACTTCTTTCTTTTTTTGCACCTGTAGTGCTTTCTTGTATTCTTTCGGCATGACCTTCACAAAACTACCTGTTTGGATGTCCCAGGTCTGAATGATATATTTAGCCAGGCTACTACCCGTATACCTGATATGTTTTGAGAGCAGTTCAAGTACGAACTGTTGGTCAGTGGTATCAAGTGGCTCAAGGTCGACCATTTCCATATTGCAAACCAATGAGAAGGCCTTTGCCGTATCATAAACATAGGCAATACCACCACTCATACCAGCAGCAAAATTTCTTCCGGTTTTACCCAGAACAAGCACCCGGCCCCCAGTCATATATTCACATCCATGATCACCCAGGCCTTCAACTACAGCTGTAGCCCCTGAATTTCGCACACAAAACCGCTCACCAGCTATACCCCTGATAAAGACTTCACCTGATGTAGCCCCATAAAGCAATACATTGCCAGCTATGATATTCTCTTCGGCAATGAATGTTGATTCTTTATGTGGGAAAACGGCAATACGAGCTCCTGAAAGGCCTTTACCCAGATAGTCATTTGCTTCGCCTTCTAATTCAAGGCTGATGCCTGCTGCTGCAAAGGCTCCAAAACTCTGGCCAGCAGATCCTTTGAATTTGAGGTTGATCGTATCGCTCGGAAGGCCTTCTTTTTTATACTTTTTTGAGATTTCATAAGAGAGCATCGTGCCAACAGCCCGATCAGTATTAGTGATCTGAAAGGAGGCATTCATAGCAATCTTACTTTCAAGTGCTTTTTTTGCCTGTCTGATGATTTCCCTGTCTAATATGGTATCAAGTTTATGATCTTGTTGCTGAACTTTGAAAAGTGCAGCCTTAGTGGGATTTTCTTCTTTAAAAAGAACTTTTGATATATCAAGATTGGCAAATTTCCAATGACGTTGACGGGCTGAAGTTTTTAATACCTGGGCCTGACCCACCATTTCATTGACTGTACGAAACCCTAATTCAGACATTACTTCTCGCAGATCTTCGGCCAAAAAGGTAAAGAAGTTAATCACTTGCTCAGGGGTGCCCGTAAAATTCTTGCGTAACTCAGCATCCTGGGTAGCAATACCCACAGGGCAGGTATTCAGATGACATTTGCGCATCATAATACAGCCACTTGCTACAAGAGCCGCAGTTGCCACACCCCATTCTTCAGCCCCAAGCAATGTGGCAATGGCCAGATCGCGCCCAGTTCTTAGCTGACCATCGACCTGCACAGTTATACGGTCTCGCAATTTATTTTTCACCAAGGTCTGATGTGTTTCGGCAAGGCCCATTTCCCAGGGCAGACCCGCATGCTTGATTGAGCTGATAGGTGAAGCTCCTGTACCACCATCAAAACCAGAAATCAGTACCAGATCAGCCTTCGCTTTTGCTACTCCCGCAGCAATAGTACCCACACCAGCCTCAGAAACGAGTTTTACACTGACCCGGGCATCCCGGTTTGAATTCTTTAAATCAAAAATCAACTGCGCAAGGTCTTCAATTGAATAAATATCATGATGCGGAGGGGGTGAAATCAACCCGACCCCGGGTGTTGAATACCTGACTCTTGCGATCCAGTTATCTACCTTGTCACCAGGAAGTTGACCTCCTTCACCTGGTTTGGCACCTTGAGCCATTTTTATTTGCAGTTCATCAGCATTAGCCAGGTAATAACTGGTAACACCAAACCTTGCTGAAGCTATCTGTTTTATAGCCGACCGCTCCCAGTCGCCATTACTTTTTTTCTCAAACCTGATTTCATCCTCACCACCTTCTCCACTATTACTTTTTGCACCCATACGATTCATTGCAATCGCCAGATTAGTATGTGCCTCATGAGAAATTGAGCCAAATGACATGGCTCCGCTAACAAATCTTTTTAAGATAGAATCAACTGGTTCAACCTCAGAAAGTGGTATCGGCTTTCTATCATAGGAGAAATCGATCAGGTTTCGAAGGGTAACCACTTTATCCTGCAGACGGTTCATTTTAGCAGTATATTTTTTAAACATCCTGTAATCTCCGCTCGCCGTTGAGTATTGCAGAAGATGTATGGATTCAGGGTTGAACATATGTTCTTCACCCCTTCTTCTCCACTGATACATCCCTCCGTCATTCATTTTTACAGGCTGACTCTCCAATTCAGGAAAGCCAGCTGTATGTTTTTTCAGGGTTTCACGACCAATTTCATCAAAGCCCATTCCCCCTATTCTTGAAACTGTACCGGCAAAGCACTTATTTACAACTTTCATGTTCAGACCTAGAATCTCAAAAGTCTGAGAGCCATGGTATGAGCTAAAGGTTGAAATACCCATCTTGGAGAAAACCTTCAAAAGACCAGCCGAGATAGCATGAATATAATTATCGATCAGCAAATCTTCATCGGTATTGAGTTTTTCACGGTTCAGATCATAAATACTCTGATATGCCAGATATGGATATAAGGCACTTGCTCCATATGCTATGTGAGCCGCGAAATGATGCACCTCACGCAAGTCACCGCTTTCAACAATCAGAGAGGTATTAATTCGAATCTTTTTCTTGACCAGATGATGGTGAACAGCACCTGTGATAAGCAATGATGGAATAGGGGCATTATCTTTATCAACTCCTTTATCAGAAAGAATGATAATATTGTTGCCATTCTCAACAGCCTCTTCAGCCTCGATACAAATGCGTTCAATGGCCCTTTCAAGCCCTCCCCTTTTATTTACAGCAGAGAACAAGGTATGTATGGTAATGATCTTAAAATCAGGATGTCTTATGAACCGTAACTTTGCGATATCGCTGTCAGTAAGTACAGGCTGTTTGATCTGAATCTGTTTACAGTGTTCTTCAGTACTTGTAAGAATTCCGCCATAACCTCCTAATATCGAAAAATTGGCCATAACCATTTTTTCACGAATTGGATCAATCGGAGGATTGGTAACCTGGGCAAAAAGCTGTTTGAAATAATTTGCCAGATTCTGAGGGTGCTCTGACAAAACAGCAAGTGGTACATCTGTTCCCATAGAACCGATAGGCTCTTTTGCTTCAAGCATCATTGGTTCTATGATCGTTTCAAGCTCTTCACGCGTTATACCAAATGAAATCTGCTGACGAAGTAATTCAGCTTTATCAGGGTGAACTGTGTTTTTATCTGAGCTTGATAAATCAGTAAACGTTATTTTATGTTTATTCAGCCACTGTCGGTACGGATGGCGATTGCAAATATCTTTCTTCAGATCTTCATCACTGATGATAACTCCCTTTTCGAGATCTGCAATAAACATCTTTCCAGGTTGAAGCCTGCCCCTTTTTACAACAATGGCAGGATCAATTTCAAGGGCCCCGGCCTCAGATGACATAATCAGTCGATCATCATTGGTAACAACATACCTTGACGGGCGCAGACCATTTCTATCAAGGGTTGCCCCCACAATGCGTCCATCTGTAAAACAAATAGAGGCCGGTCCATCCCATGGCTCCATCAGACAGTCATGATACTCGTAGAAAGCACGTTTATAGTCTTCCATCTGATCATTGCCCTGCCATGCTTCAGGTATTACCATCATCATGGTATGAGGAAGTGGCCTGCCCCCAAGAAAGAGTAATTCAATAACATTGTCAAGATTCGCAGAATCTGAATCTTCCGGATCACAAACCGGCAGAATCATCTCCAGTTCTTTTTTGGTAAAAAGGGTCGACTCTAAGAGCGTTTCCTTACTTTTCATCCAATTCAGGTTTCCCTTTATGGTGTTAATTTCACCATTATGAGCAAGATACCTGAAAGGCTGGGCAAGTTTCCAGCTTGGAAACGTGTTGGTAGAAAAACGGGAGTGAACCAGGGCCAGCCCTGATACAAGCTCTTCATTTGTTAAATCTGTATAATAGTCTCTTAATTGAAAAGTTGTTACCTGACCTTTATAAATAATAGTCTTGCAAGATAATGAACTAAAGTAAAAATCATTTTTGGCATTGGCTACTTTTTCAAGCAACTGGTGGGTGCAGTAATTTCTGAAAACGAACAGTTTGCGTTCAAGTTCATCTTGATCTGCCACTTTGAACTTGGGCCTCAGAAAAATCTGATTTACCAGGGGCTCACCTTCAATTGCAGTAGGGCCGATACCCGAACTATTAACGGGAACGATGCGGTAGCATAGTATTTCAAAATTTAATTTAGCCGCAACTTCAGCGATGACAAGTTTTGAAACATAATTTTTAACTTCTGCTTTTGGCAGATATAAAACACCAACCCCATACATACCGTTCTTAGGCAAGCTAACACCCATTGCTGCACATTCTTTATGAAAAAAGGCATCAGGAATCTGCAGTAAAATACCTGCACCATCACCGGTATTCTCTTCGCAACCGCAACCACCCCTATGCTCCATATTGCTGAGCATAGTCAGACCATCCTCGACGAGCTGATGCGTTTTTTTACCATTCAACAGGGCAATAAACCCAATTCCACAAGAATCTTTTTCAAAACCGCTTTGATATAGTCCTCCGCTCAACGACCCTTTTTCCTTTTTATTCCGCATTTTTAAACATAAGATGAGGCGTTTCCAGAAATTGGAAACGCGGCATGAAACAATTAATAACTGAGATTTACTGATGGGTGATTCTAAAGTTAAGAAAAATTGACTTATATGGCAAATAATTTTTAAAGCAAAACATAATTCTTACATAGCACTGAATTTAGATATATTATTTTGTTATAAATTTTAATGTGTAATCCCCGCCTTATTGCAATAAATTCGCAGAATAATACTGCATTATGTCTTACAGAATTGAACATGATACCATGGGTGAAGTGCAGGTTCCTGCAAATAGATACTGGGGAGCCCAAACCGAACGGTCGAGAAATAATTTCAGGATAGGCGTTGAAGGTAGTATGCCAAAGGGAATTATCGAGGGTTTTGCCTACCTGAAAAAAGCAGCCGCATTTGCTAATCATGAACTTGGTGTACTGAGTCTTGAAAAAAGAGATTTGATCGCTGCGGTTTGCGATGAAATTTTGACAGGTAGTCTTGACGCTGAATTTCCACTGGTAATCTGGCAGACAGGCTCAGGCACCCAGAGTAATATGAATATAAATGAAGTCATTTCTAACCGGGCGCATGTATTGCTGGGCAACAAACTTGGTCAGGGCCAGGTATTGGTGCATCCGAACGATGATGTAAATAAATCACAGTCTTCAAATGATACTTTTCCTACTGCGCTACATATTGCAGCTTATAAAGCATTAAATAAACACAGCCTGCCAGGTATTTCCCGCTTAAGAACAATCATAGATTCAAAATCTGTTGAATTTATGGGTGTTATCAAAATTGGCCGCACTCATTTAATGGATGCTACCCCGTTAACCCTCGGCCAGGAATTTTCAGGCTATGCTGCACAGCTGGGTTACTCAATTAAAGCAATTGAAAACACGCTCGATCATTTATCAGAATTGGCACTTGGTGGTACAGCTGTCGGCACCGGGATAAATACGCCCAGGGGATATGATAAACTGGTGGCTGCAAAAATTGCTGAGTTTACCGGCCTTCCATTTATTACAGCCCCTAATAAGTTTGAAGCCCTTGCCTCTCACGATGCCATTGTTGAAACTCATGGTGCACTTAAACAGGCAGCTGTTTCATTAATGAAAATTGCCAATGACATTCGCATGCTGGCATCAGGCCCACGCAGTGGTATTGGTGAAATTCTGATTCCTGAAAATGAACCAGGTTCGTCGATCATGCCTGGCAAAGTAAACCCAACTCAGTGCGAGGCAATGACGATGGTTTGTGCACAGGTAATGGGCAACGATGTTGCAATCACAATTAGTGGTATGAGCGGTCATTATGAACTTAACGTATTCAAGCCTGTGATAGCTGCAAACTTCTTGCAATCGGCCATCTTGCTTGGTGATGCCTGCCATTCATTTTCAGAACATTGTGCTCAAGGCATAACCCCAAATTATCCGATATTAAAGAGAAATCTTGATAATTCACTCATGTTAGTGACGGCTTTAAATCCTCATATAGGGTATGAAAAAGCAGCAAAAATCGCCAAGATGGCGCATAAAGAAGGTTCATCATTGAAAGAGGCGGCATTGGCCCTTGGATTTTTAACAGCAGAAGAATTTGATCTTTGGGTGAGGCCAGAAGATATGATCGGAGAATTGAAAAATTGAAAAACATAAGCAATTCACTAATTGGGGCCCTGATTATAATAGCCCTTTTGTTTTCGTTTTGTGCATGCCACCGCAATTCACCGTATCAGGGTAGAGGACAGAGTTCTTTGCAGGGAACCTGGATCGAAGATAGTAACGCCTTAAAAACAATACCCGAAAAAACTGTTTTTACCCGGTATACTTTCAAGTTCACATGTGACTCTGTATATATTACCATGAATACCCATGCAGGCCAGGATTATTTCGCGACACCCTGTTATGCAGGTGGCAATTATACTGAATACGTTAAAGGTACCTATATCATTCAACATGATTCACTAGTTGTATCGGGTGTATTTACCCACCCAAATCATAAAATGAAAGTTGCCGGCTGCTACCGCTCAGGAAATATTCGTTTCTGGTATCAGATTAAGGAACAAACACCGGCAACTCTCAAACTTCGTAATACAGACGAACATGGTCCAATATTTCTCAGTCGTACGCAAACGTGTACCTGTGAGCAAAAAAGAATTGGCGATTAAACACGTCATTCTATGCAATCAGAAGGGAAGTTCTTCATCTTCTGTTTCGGCTACCATGGTAAAAGAAGTCTGGTCAAAAAGCGGATCCCTGACGTCAAGCACCGGAGCTTCTTTCTTATCCATGAATTGAATCTGGTCGGCGATTACGAACACATTTTTTCGCTTAACTCCTGTTTCTTTATCAACCCATACACGTGTTTTCAGCCGGCCCTCTACCATGATTTTGTTTCCCTTTTTTAGAAAGCGCTCTGAGAAATCTGCCAGTTTTCTCCAGGCTACTATATCATGCCAGTCGGTAATTTCAACCTTCTCACCGTTTTTCTGAAAAAGTTCATTGGTGGCGATTGAAAAATCAGCCACTTTTACCTGTTGATCTGTACTTCTGATGCTGGGCTCATTACCTAGATGACCAACCAGAATAACCTTATTAAATGTTGACATATAATTTTTTTATTTAAATATAAAAGATAATAGTCGGATTTCAAAGTTTTTTTAAAATAATTTTACTGGCTTATCGTATTTTCTTATCGTCGATTCCAACTACACTTACAGAAGGTCAGCGCTGAGCTTAATACAAAAGACCTTCGGCTAATTTTTGTAATTTTACCAGCTTACCAACACTGTCTGCAATTGAGCATTAACAAACCAAGCCTGCCACAAGGAACCAGAGATTACGGCCCTGAAGACACAGCATGCAGAAATTACATATTTAATATTCTGAAAAGTGTATTTCAGGAATTCGGGTTCATGCAACTGGAAACCCCAGCAATGGAACAGTTAAGTACCCTTACGGGTAAATACGGGGATGAGGGTGACCAGCTTATTTTCAAAATTCTTAATTCTGGTGATTTTCTTTCTAAAATACCCCGTGAAGAGTTTACTGAAATCAGCTCAAGACAACTACTACCAAAAATTTCTGAGCGTGCACTTCGATATGATCTCACCGTACCATTTGCCAGATATGTTGCCATGAATCATCATGCCATCAATTTCCCATTCAAGCGTTATCAGATACAGCCTGTATGGCGTGCCGACAGGCCTCAAAAGGGCAGATACCGTGAGTTTTACCAATGTGATGCAGATGTTATTGGCTCAGCCTCTTTAATCAATGAAGCAGAACTCATTGCAGTTTACGATAAAGCCCTTTATTTACTTGGAATTAAAAATGCCACGCTTAAATTAAACAACCGTAAAATACTGGTAGCAATCGCTGAATTTATAGGACGGCCCGATGATATGTCAGCCCTTGTGGTCGCTATTGACAAACTTGATAAAATTGGCGCCAACGGAGTAGATAAAGAGCTGGGCGAGCGGGGCTTCTCATCTGAAGAAATCAGAAAAGCCAATTTATTCTGGCAGATCAAAGGAACAGCCATAGAACAGCTGTCACAGTTAAGGGAGCTTTTCTCTACTTCTGAAACCGGATTAAGGGGCGTCCAGGAGCTTGAAACTGTAATTGAACTTCATGCCGCAGTGCCTGGTTTTGGATTGAAGCTTGTATTGAGTCTGAGCCTGGCAAGAGGCCTGAATTACTATACAGGTACCATTATGGAAGTCATAGCTGAAAATGCGAATGGTAGCATCGGTGGTGGCGGCCGGTATGATGACCTTACCGGAATATTCGGACTAAAAGGGCTAACTGGGGTTGGCATTTCTTTTGGTGCCGACCGCATCTATGATCTGATGAAAGAAATGAATCTATTTCCTGCCTCAAGCCGGCTTACTGTTATGGTAATGATAGGTAATTTTTATGCCCCGGCAGAAAATGCGCTGTACAAGCTGGCCCATTTCCTGAGAGCTCAAGGCATACCGACCGAACTCTATCCTGATCAGGTTAAACTACCCAAACAGCTCAAATATGCCCATCAAAAACATATACCCCTGGTCATACTTGTTGGTGAAGAAGAATATAGTAGTGGTAAATTCTTACTAAAAAACATGACTAGTGGGCAGCAAAAGCTGGTTGATGAACATGAGCTACTTGCTCAACTAATAAAAACACATGAATCCTAAGCAAATAACAGAAGACTGGAAAACACTTACTGCTGATCTTGCTATAAGATTCGATTCAGATGTGCCAGACCTGAATGTTGTACTTTTTCTTATCGGTGTTCAGGAACTCGGTAAGGGCAGACAAAAATTCAGTAAACGACAGAAAGAAGAATTGATGCATATCGCTGTTTGCCGCTTATTGAGCGAACTCGGCTATTATCAACTAGAAGGTCATGATGAAGAGGGATGGCCGATCTGGACATTGCTCAAGAAGGTTGACAATTATAGCATCATGGAGCAGGAATACCTGCTTAAATCATTGGTTGTGCATTATTTCAAGGAAGAAGAACAATGAAGGTAATAACCTATAACGTAAACGGAATAAGGTCAGCCATCTCTAAAGATTTACTTGGCTGGCTTAAAAATGAATCTCCAGATGTGGTATGCCTGCAAGAAATAAAGGCCAGCCCCGATCAAATATCTGAGCTTGCCGAATTTGAAAAGCTGGGCTATCATACCTACTGGTTTCCTGCACAAAAAAAGGGATATTCAGGAGTTGCGATCTTGAGTAAAGAGATACCAAAACATATAGAATATGGTTCTGGTATTGCACATCATGACTTTGAAGGCAGAATGATCAGGGCTGACTTTGCTGATTTTTCAATTATGAGCCTGTACCTGCCATCAGGTTCGAGTGGTGATGAGCGTCAGGTTTTTAAATATAAATTTCTCGATGAATTCTTCGATTATATAACAGCGCTAAAGAAGGTTCATCCAAACCTGATAATTTCAGGTGATTATAATATCTGTCATCAGGCAATTGATATTCATAATCCCAAATCAAATGCAAACTCTTCAGGATTTTTACCTGAAGAGCGTGCGTGGCTTGACAAGTTTATGCAGGCTGGTTTCATCGATACTTTCAGGCATTTTAATACCGAGGCCGATCAATATAGCTGGTGGACCTTCAGAGCTGGTGCCAGGGGTAAGAATCTTGGCTGGCGCATTGATTATCATCTGGCAACTGAATCGCTCAGAAATCACCTGAAAAGCAGCAGGATTTTGGCTGATGTTGTTCATTCAGATCATTGCCCCGTTGTGCTAGAGCTTGACTTTGACAGCCTTAAAAAGTGAATACCCCCGAAAATAATACTTGAAATAAATAATCGGTCTCAGACGTAACCCTGCCTTAATGCATCATCTACCAGACTCTGGATAATAATTTATACCCCAAGGAAAAATGCAGGTCTGAAGCGGGATATCAAATTTATCTATCTCAATCAACTCAGCAAGTGGCTCAAATAAACTGAGCCCTATAGTTCTTATATCTGGGCGGCAAGTAGCCAGAAAACGGTCATAAAACCCTCCCCCATAACCTAGTCTGTACCCGCGCCTATCGATACCCAGCAAGGGTACGAGACAAAGATCAATCTCAGATGGTGTAATCAGTTCACCTGAGACGGGCTCAGGAATACCCCATTTATTCAGTAAAATCGCTACGTCTGCCAAAAGTTCTATATGTGCCAGTTCAGTAAATGATCCCATAAACTTGGGTACAACAAGCCTGATATGGGAATTTTCCTCTTGTAACCACTTAACAATCAACCATGTATTAATTTCTCTTTTCTCCTGAATCGGCAGAAAAAGATGCATTGTATGAATTGCTGATAAATCAATACGTTTGAACTGCTCGAAAATTTTAAACGAAAAAAAAGCAAACTCTTTAGCACCCAGGTCTTGCCGGGCTTGTAGAATTTGCTTTCTGATCTGACTCTTCAACACGTACGATTAGTATCAGAGCCTAGCTCTGCTGGTTATCTTTATCTTTTGATTGTATTCCACCTTGGGTAACTGACATCAGTTCTTTTAGTGTTCGTTCAAAACCTGCTGTAGAACCATCGAGAAAAATCGTATTTCCCTTTCCTAGCTCAGCAAAGTTTCTAATTCCCTCTGTCCACATGGAGAAAAGAATAAAGGATGCATCAAGATGTGCATTTTCCATCTCCCGTGCTGCTTCAGACATACCCTTTGCAACTTCCTGGCGAAAGAGTGCGACACCCATACCTCTTAGCTGCGCAGCCTGACGTTCAGCTTCAGCTGAGATTTTAATTGCATTACCTTCAGCTTCAGCCGCCTTGGTCTTGGTGATCAGTAAGGCCTGGCCTTCATTTTCAGCAGCCGCTTTCAGGTTATTTGAAGCAACCACCTGTGCCATGGATTTCATGATTGCTTCATCGAAGGTAATATCATTGAGCTGAAGATCCATCAGATGATAACCCCAGCTTTCAAGTTGAAGATCAATCTGATCTTTCACATGCAGTACAATCTCACCACGCAGGAGCAGGATCTCTGCCTGTTTTTTGGTGGCGACAAAACTTCTGATTGAGCCTTCGATCGTTCTGATCAGAGCCTGCATCATATTTCGCTCATCAATAAATTTATACGCTACATTGATAATGGTTTGTTCCTGTTGATCAAGAACTGAATAGAGCAGCATCGAGGTGAAATTAACATTCGCCTGGTCTATAGTAATAGCCTGAAATTGAAGCTCTACAGATCTGTTTTGAATTGATATCCTTTTATCAATGGTTTCAATAAATGGAACCAGAAAATTCAGGCCAGGTCGTAAAATACGCCGGTATTTTCCAAAAACTGTTACAACTGCAATAGTTCCCTGATTTACTGTTTTCACAAATGCGAATAGCAGTACAAGTAAAATGACTACAAAAGCAATGACGATATACATATCTGGTTATTTAAAATTCCAATATACATTAATAAACCAGGTAAATGGTCGGGGCCAGAACACTGTTTTCAGCCTGGGTCGAAGTTCAGTCATAAGCATATCTGCTATATTTCAGCTCTGATCAGGCATATCTCAAAAATACCAGGACTTCAAAACTAATTTCAGCAATTTTTATAGTCTTCAATTGACAAGCGATGTTCACAAAATGAATATTCAGCCAGATTATTTGAAGCTACAACAATTGTTCTTCCTCTTGCAAAATCTCTGACTAATTCCTGATACCATAACAGTCCTTGCTGATCAAGATTTGTCAGCGGTTCATCGAGAAGTACGATAGCCGTATCGGCCGAGCAGGCTAATAAAAGCTTAACCCGTTGTTTCATCCCTGAAGAAAATTGCTTGATTGGCCTGTTACCCGCCTTCTTTAGACCTGAACGATCAATCAGATACTCTTCAGAATATCCCCCGAAACTCCCTTTAAGACTTAAATTAAAGGCCAGCTGTTCCTGGAAGCTGAATTCTTCAAGCAGTTCTATATATGGGGCAGCAAGACTGATATATCGGTAAATTTGGGAAGAATCTATTTCTTTACCGTTTTTACGCAGACTTATTGTACCCTCACTAGGGCTTAAATAACCTGCCAGTAATTGAATCAGCGTAGATTTACCTGACCCATTAGGGCCAAGTATTGCAAGACTCGAATCTTCAATTAATTGCAGATCGAGGTTTCTAAAGATCCAGTTCCGGTTATATCTGCGGCCTGCCTTTAGTAATTCAAGTTCAGTCACAGTCTATTGAAGAAAGCCTTTCATAATACCACGGTTTGAATTACGGATGAAATTGATGATTTCATCACGCTCTTCAGTTGGTCTTACCTCAGCCTCTATGATATCAATAGCCTGGGTAATATTATACTTGCGCAAAAATATCGTTCGATAAATATCCTGAATTTCATTGATCTTTTCATCTGAGAACCCTCTGCGGCGCAGACCGACAGAATTAATACCTACATAAGAAAGGGGCTCACGACCCGCCTTGACGTACGGGGGTACATCTTTACGTACCAATGACCCACCCGAGATCATAGCATGTGCCCCAATAGAAACAAACTGATTTACGGCAACTGTGCCAGCTATATAAACATGGTCATCGATGGTGATATGCCCTGCCAGCTGTACACTGTTTGCCAGAATAACGTTATTACCAACCACACAATCATGGGCTACGTGAACGTATGCCATCAGAAGACAGTTATTGCCAATGCGGGTCTCATTCTTATCAAGTGCGGTACCCCTGTTCAGGGTGACACATTCACGAATGGTCGTATTATCACCGATTGTACAGGTGGTGTCTTCGCCTTTATACTTTAAATCCTGGGGATTTGCAGAAATTACAGCACCGGGAAAAATTTTGCAATTCTTTCCGATCCTTGCCCCTTCCATGATCGTAACATTCGATCCGATCCAGGTTCCTTCACCAATAACAACATTCTTGTAAATGGTTACGAAAGGCTCAATAACTACATTGTTAGCGATTTTAGCTTCTGGATGTATATATGCTAACGATTGAATCATAATTCTTTTTTCTTAACTATCTGCGCCATCATTTCAGATTCCATTACAACTCTTTCTCCTACAAATATTGTAGCCTTCATTTGTGCAATTCCACGCCTGATAGGGGCAATCAGTTCACACAAAAGCAATAAAGTATCACCAGGTACGACTGCCTGACGGAACCGGGTATTGTCAATTTTCATGAATAGGGTCAGGTAATTCTCCGGATCAGGCACAGTATTGAGTACGAGAATTCCACCAGTTTGTGCACAGGCCTCAACTTGCAAAACACCTGGAAATAAGGGGCTTCCAGGAAAATGACCCCTGAAAAACTCTTCATTCATGGTCACGTTTTTCAAGCCCAGTACATGCTTTGGCGAGAGTTCCAGAATTTTGTCAACCAATAAAAACGGAGCTCTATGCGGCAGAATGCGCTGAATTTCATTTATATCGTAGACAGGCTTTTGATTTGGCAGATAAAATGGAATCTGCTTTTTACTTCTCTCCTTCTTGATAAAAGATTTGATTTTACGGGCAAATGCAACATTGGCAGCATGCCCGGGTCTTGCCGCCATAATATGACCACGTAAGGGCATACCAACTAAAGCCAAATCTCCAATCACATCGAGCAGTTTATGACGGGCGGGTTCATTCTGATGTCTGAGCTGTATATTATTCAAAATTCCCTCACGGGCAACGGCAATTTTTTCCCGGTTGAAGAGCTTGGCAAGGTGTCTGAGTTCTTCTTCATCGACTTCCTTGTCAACGACAACAATTGCATTATTCAGATCGCCCCCCTTGATAAGATTGTTCTTGAGCAACATCTCAAGTTCATGTAAGAAGCAAAAAGTACGGGATGAAGAAATTTCTTTTTTGAAATCAGAAATGCTACTTATCGTAGCATGCTGTGTACCCAGTACCGGAGAATTATAATCAACCATGACTGTCAGCCTGTAATCATCAAGGGGCATTGCCACCATGTCAACTTTTCGATCTGATTCAGAATAATGAATATTATAAGGAATTGAAAAATACTCCCGGTCTATTTTCTGCTCTTCAAAACCGACTTTTTCAAGTGCTTCGACAAACATGATAGAACTACCATCCATGATTGGGGTTTCAGGGCCGTCAAGCTCGATTAAGACATTATCAAGCTCGAGACCTACGAGAGAGGCCATTACATGTTCAATGGTACTTACTGATGCTCCATTCTGCTCAATAGTTGTTCCACGTGATGTATCAGATACATTGTCAACATCAACATCAATCAGGGGGCTACCTGGCATATCGATCCGCTTAAACTTAAACCCATGATTCTCAGGAGCTGGCTTAAACGTCATACTTACTTTTTGTCCGGTATGTAAACCAGTACCAGATACTGTTACCGGTAATTTTATTGTCCTTTGCCTTACATTCATTTAATCACAGCATTTGGGGTAACCTGAAGGTTACTTTGTAAAAGTAGCAAATTTTATAAACTCAGCTATTTTCGCGGTGCCCTTTCAGTTCTTTTCCTTGATTAACAGTTCAAGCTCTCTGATTCTTTTCTCAAGAGCTGGTAAATTTTTATATACGACTTCTGACTTCAAACAGTCTTTAATTGGCATACTTGGTGAGCCCCGATGCTGCTTGCCTGGAATTTTAATTGATTTCATTATTCCAGACTGAGCACTTATCTGGGTGCCTGCAGCAATACTTAGATGGCCCACAAAACCAACCTGACCACCAACAAAACAATTTTCTCCCAGTTTAGTGCTGCCAGCGATACCTGCCTGGGCGGCTATGACTGTATGTGCTCCTATTTCGACATTATGCGCTACCTGAATCAGGTTATCAAGCTTAACACCTCTGCGAATAATAGTCGAGCCAACGGTAGCTCTGTCAATACAGGTATTAGAGCCGATCTCAACATCATCCTCGATGATTACATTACCGATCTGACTGATTTTAGTGAAACTTCCATCTGTTTGAGGTGCAAACCCAAACCCATCACTGCCGATAACAACCCCTGAATGCAGGGTAACATTATTACCAATTACACTGTTATTATATACCTTGACCCCGGGAAACAGGATACAGTCTGTTCCAATTTTTACATTTTCTCCGATATAAACCTGTGGGTATATCTGAACACCAGCTGCTATTACAGTGCCTGCTGCCACATACGAAAAAGCTCCTGTGTAAACAGACTCATCAAGTTTGGCAGACTTATCAACAAATGCCAGGCTGTCAATGCCTGATTTTTTCAACGCCCTGGACGGATTGAATAGATTCAGTAATATAGTGAAGGCTGTATAGGCATTTTCTACATAGAGAAGGGCTGGCTTAATCTCGCTGCACAGTATTTGTGAATCATTCACGATAATCAGGGACGACCTTGTTGTATAAAGGAAAGATTCATATTTAGGATTTGCCAGAAACGAAATTGAACCTGATTCTGCTTCTTCTATTTTAGCAAGGCTTGTGAGTACTTCATTCGGATCGCCTACCAAACGGCCATTTAAAAGTTCAGCTATTTGTTTTGTGGTTAATTCCATTGGGCAAATTTAATTTAATCGTAAGTGCTTTTTAAAAAATGATTGGGGAAGCAGCATTTTAATCTGCTGATTATGCTGACTGGCCTGTTGAAGGCATCTTGAATGTACATAAATAATACTTCTCAATGCTTCTTGTGGTTCCTGAAATGCTGAAATAATCAGAAAGTGTAGTGAAATCTTTTATTTCACCATTTTTTTGAAGTATTTCAAGTCTGTCGGATGTTAAATCATATACTATATTTGAGATAACCCCTGCAAATACAAAATAATGACTGAGCTCCGGGGGTACTGAAATCAGATCAGTCAGTAAGGTTGCCTGACCAGCATAAGATGATTCGGTAAAAGGTTGATTCTGAATTTGAACCTTATAAAGATTTCTATTAATTAATGCCTGGCTCAGGGTTGACAAAACAGGGTCGGTATGCCTGGCCCAGCATTTCACCGAGCACATTATATCGTGGTCATCAAGACGTGTAAAGGCTTCAAAAATTGACCTGTCACTTAAAAACCGGGCACCGGTTATATGACTCTGCAGAAAAATATTTAAGTCAGGCATACCTGGCAAAACAGTTCCTTTTAAACTGAGCTCTTTGGCTCTGTTTAAAATTTTTATCAGCATGTTTTCAGCTGATAGTACGGTTTTATGAAAATATACCTGCCAGTACATTAATCTTCTGGCTATGAGAAATTTCTCAATGGAGTAAATTCCCTTTTCCTCAACAACCAGCCTGTCATCATAAACGTCAAGCATTTTGATGATGCGGTCAAAACCAATAACCCCTTCAATTACCCCTGTAAAAAAACTATCTCTGTTGAGGTAGTCCATACGGTCCATATCGAGTTGCCCTGAAATAAGCTGGTGAAAAAATGTACGGTGGTAGCGGTTCGTGAAAATCTCTATCGAGAGATCAAGCTTGCCCTGAAACTCTCTGCTTAATTCCTGCATCATGTACAGGGTAATGTTTTCATGATGGAAATCGGATACAAGCACATTTTCAAGGGTATGTGAAAATGGACCGTGCCCGATATCATGTAATAATATTGCCGCCTGCACAGCTTCTGCCTCATCTTCAGAAATTAATACTCCCTTGGTTCTTAGCACATCAATTACCTGATAAACAAGATGCATGCTACCCAGAGCATGATGAAAACGGGTGTGCACGGCACCTGGGTAAACAAGCTGGGTAAGGCCAAGTTGCTTAATATTTCTTAACCTCTGTAACCAGGGATGAGAAATCAGATCATAAATAAAACTATTGGGCACGCCAATAAATCCGTATACAGGATCGTTTATTATTTTCTTCTTATTAATGGATTTTGTGTTCAATAGAAAATAATCAGGGTTGAAACATAGGTCATTGTGAAAATAATAAGCCAGGAGATACCTGACTGATGCGTTTTCGCAACAAACCATTTTTAATTAAGAATTGTTGCACATATTTAAGGAATTTTTTAGTTCATTTTTTCAGAAGCATATAATTTTAAAACTTCCGAAAATAAATTTTCTCCAATGCAGGAAACAAGCATTTTATGGGCCGATGATGAAATTGATCTGCTAAAACCTCATGTACTGTATCTCGAAGGAAAAGGATACTCGGTAAAAACTTTTACAAACGGTACTGATGCACTTGAGGCCATTAAAAAAGAGCATTTCGATTTAATTTTTCTTGACGAAAATATGCCAGGTCTTACCGGACTTGAAACATTGAACGAAATAAAAAACTACAATTCAGAGATACCAGTTGTTCTGATTACAAAAAGCGAAGAGGAGCATCTGATGGAAGATGCCATAGGTGCTAAAATTGATGACTATTTGATAAAGCCAGTACGCCCTCAGCAAATACTGCTTACAATCAAAAAGATCATAGATAATAAGCGTCTGATAAGTGAAAAAACAACTTCTGCCTATCAGCAGGAGTTTCGTAACCTGGCGATTACATTAAATGATAATCTGAATTTTTCTGAATGGGCCGACGTTTATAAAAAATTGATTTTCTGGGAACTTGAACTTGAGCAGCTTGAAGATGTGGGCATGCACGAAATTCTTACCCAGCAAAAAGCAGAGGCTAACACGCAATTCGGAAAATTTGTTGAGCGAAATTACATCGGCTGGACAAAAAATCCGGAAACTGCCCCTGTCGTTTCAAACAATATGTTCAGAAAAAAAATTCTTCCTGAACTGGTCGGTACTGAGCCTGTTTACTTTATACTTATCGACAACCTGCGTTATGACCAATGGAAAATTATTCATCCTGTGATCAATGAGTATTTCAGACTTGAGAAAGAAGACTGGTATTATAGTATTTTACCAACCGCAACACAGTATTCAAGAAATGCCATATTTTCAGGTCTAAGCCCACTGGAGATGGAAAAACGATTCCCAGGACAATGGCAGAATGATGAAGATGAAGGCGGAAAAAATTTACATGAGGAAGCCTTTCTTGCCGATCAGCTTCAACGTTTGCGAAAACCTATCAAGTTCAGTTATACAAAAATTGTTAATAATGATGCCGGTAAGGCCCTGGTTGAAAATGCTTCAAATTATGCCAATAACGTGCTTAATGTAATTGTTTACAATTTCGTAGATATGCTGTCACATGCGCGTACAGAAATGGAAATGATCAAAGAACTTGCAGGTGATGAGGCGGCTTATCGTTCATTAACGCTGTCCTGGTTTGAACATTCTCCTTTGCTTGATTTTATTAAAAAGATTGCTGCCAAGGGTGTTAAGATGATCATCAGTACAGACCATGGTACCATTAAGGTAAAAACTCCAAGCAAGGTTATCGGTGATAGAAATACCAATACCAATCTCAGGTACAAACAAGGAAAAAATCTGAATTATGAGGCCCGGGATGTGTTTGTTATTAAAAATCCATCTGACGCTAATTTGCCGAAGCTTCACATGAGCTCATCCTTTATATTCGCCAAACAAGATCAGTATTTTATCTACCCCAATAATTATAATCACTTTGTGCATTATTTCGACAGTACATTTCAGCATGGCGGTATTTCACTTGAAGAAATGATCATCCCTTTTTCCATTTATTCTGCCCGTTAGTCAGTTGACCAATATTAAGGTTCATTCATGGCAGTCAAATTCTGTCTTAGATCTTGCTGAAATAGCCGCATCTATTCTTTCTGTCCCAACAGGTTCCAATATCTACCTTTTGCAGGGTGAAATGGGTGCTGGAAAAACAACCCTTACTGGAGGAATGATAGCATTCTTGGGTTCAGAAAATCAGGTTCAGAGCCCTACATATGGGCTTGTTCATGAATATGAAACGAAAGGCGGGCCTGTTTATCATTTTGATTTTTACAGGATCAAGACCGATGAAGAGGCTATGGATATCGGGTTTGAAGAATATCTTGATAATGCAAACTACTGCTTTATAGAATGGTCAGAGAAAATAGTCCGGCTTTTACCAGAAATGTACAACACGATAAGCATACTTATTGAAGAAAATCAGTCGAGACGCATTACTCTAGCTACATATCAATCTGGAAAATCTGTATCTTAGAGAGAAAATTCGGGTTTTCAAATGATTGACTCTTCTAAATCAGGATTTTCAGAAATTGCAAGACAGGCAATGTTTCTTCCTCAGGAATCTCTTGTGGCTTTTTCACGAAAAAAGAACCACCTAACTATCGGGATTCCTAAAGAAATTTCTTACCAGGAAAAAAGAATAGCACTCACTCCGCTCTCGGTTGCGTTACTGGTCAATAACGGGCATGATGTTGTCATGGAAGCAGGTGCAGGGTTAAATTCAAATTTCAGTGACCAGGATTATAGTGAGCAGGGCGCACAGATAGTCACTACCCCGGCAGAAGTATACTTATGTGATATTATTATTAAAGTAGCCCCGCCCATGGCTGAAGAAATTGAATTAATGAAATCTGGTCAAACCCTGATTTCAAGTATTCAATTGTCTAGCATGAAGGATATATACCTGAAAGCTCTTATCAGGAAAAAAGTTACTGCTATCGCTTTTGAATACCTGCGTGATGAAGAAGGTTCACTATCGGTTGTTCGGGCAATGAGCGAAATCGTTGGTGCTACCTCTATCCTGATAGCGGCTGAATACCTGAGTAATGCTTTTCAAGGTAAGGGTCTGATGCTTGGAGGGGTAACTGGTATTGCCCCAACAGAAATTGTCATTATTGGAGCTGGTACGGTGGGTGAATATGCTGCCAGGGCAGCCATAGGTTTAGGAGCACAGGTGAAAGTTTTTGATAACGCTGTTTACCGCCTTCGCCGTTTACAAGACAGCCTGGGGCAGAGAATATTTACTTCTGTTATACAGCCAATAGTGTTGACTAAAGCATTGAAGCGTTGTGATGTTGCCATAGGTGCCACCCGGGCATCGGCAGGAAGAAGCCAGTGCATTGTTACCGAAGAAATGGTTCAGGAAATGAAGGCGCATTCAGTAATTATTGATATCAGCATCGATCAGGGGGGTTGTTTCGAAACTTCAGAAATTACAAACCACGACAAACCCGTTTTTAGAAAATATGATATAACCCACTATTGTGTGCCCAATATCGCATCAAGGGTTTCACGTACAGCATCTTACGCCCTTACAAATATTTTTACCCCAATTTTGCTTGATATCGGCGAAGCCGGGGGTATAAGGAATATGCTTTGGGATAAAGTAGGTGTTCGTAGAGGTGTTTATATATATGGCGGTCA
>Ga0123339_10000391_pt1 | contig 34856 bp, 33 predicted proteins | sample lystaG_FD_89956 | JGI IMG/M metagenome (GOLD analysis project Ga0123339, IMG submission 89956) | Glacier valley bacterial and archeal communities from Borup Fiord, Nunavut, Canada, to study Microbial Dark Matter (Phase II) -... | ecosystem: Environmental > Aquatic > Freshwater > Ice > Glacier ...
CATCCCTCTCGTCGACGGCCACAAGGCGTTTTTCGTCAACTGGCTGAATGTAGCGTCGTATTTTTACCAGTCAACTCCCACCAACTCGTTTCAGCTGGTGTTGGTCGATAGGTCCGATACCGGTACAGGAAACTTCGATTTCATCTTCAACTACGACGCGATCAACTGGGATATCGCGACTTATTCGTCCTATACCAAAGCTTGCGCTGGGTGGGGCCGTACCGATGGCACGGGGTATGAGCTGTCCGGTTCGGGCGCGTCGCGTTGGGGCACGAGCGCGTTGCTTGATACCTCGTCCTCAGACACCTCGCTCATTCAGAACACCATGAATGCTGACGGGCAGCTGGGGCGCTATGTCTTTCAGGTGCGCAACGGCGGTGCGCCTAACGTCCCTCCAAAGGTGGTCGTCACCAATCGTACGTTTGAGGGCAATGCACTCGACTGTTACACCGGCTACACCGGAGCAGGCGACGTGACTGCGACCGATCCGGATGGCTCGGTCGCGAGCCTGACAAGCGATATGCCGCCGGTTCTGCCACCAAAGTCACCTGGACCGCGACCGATGACAAGGGAAGCACCACGACGGCCGTGCAGACGATCGTCGTACAGGACACGACACCGCCGACCAACCCGACGCTTGTGAGCCCGACGCATAGTACCAGCGTGTGGTCGAACGTAAGCACGGTCACCGTGGACTCGTCGGGCGCTACGGACGTGTGCTCCGGGGTCAAGGGGTTTTCCTACGTCTGGAGCCGTGACACCACGACGACTCCAGACACCGTCACCGATCCCGCGACACAGACCTTGAGCTGGACCAGCACCAGCACGTCCACGTTGGATTCGCAGTCGTTTACGGATTCGTCCTGGCCGGCGGATTGGACGTGTTCTGACACGACGTACGTACGTGTGAGCACTAGCCACGTTTACAGCGGTTACTCTGCGGAGATCTATACTGACAACAATACCCTGCGGACGGCGGATTTTTATCGCGACTACGACCTCCGCGACTGTACAAGTGCGACCTTAAGCTTCATGGATTCGTGCTCCAAATTGGACAGCGCGGATTATGCTCGCGCCGAGTACTCTACTGATGGTGGGAGTACCTGGACGTCAGTGAGTTCTCCGAGCGGCACTTCGGCGTGGACGGCACGTTCATCGTCGCTGCCGGTCGGGGGAACGGTACGCGTCAAATTTTCGGCTTCCGTGAATAAGAACAACGAGTATGCGGATTGGGACGACATCACGGTGGTCGCCGCTGTCAAACAGTCTTCGACGCTCCTGTCGACCAGTACCACCACGGGGCTTGCAGACGGCACGTGGTATTTCAATCTGCGCTCGGTCGATAACGCAAGCAACTGGTCGTTAGTTGTGGGATTTGGGCCGTTTCTGATCGATACGGTGCCGCCCATCACCACCGACGATGCTCCTTCCGGCTGGAGTTCCGGTCCGGTCTCGGTAAAGCTGACGCCGCTCGATGCGGGGCAGATCGCCTACACGCATTACTCCCTCAACGGCGGTGCGGCGACATCCTATGGCTCGCCGGTCCTCATTTCAGCCGAAGGGACCACGACGCTGAGTTACTACTCCGCCGATGCAGCCGGACATGTTGAAATCGCTCATTCCAAATCGGTCAGAATCGACACGGTGTCGCCTTCGACTCCCGCGACGGTGTCAGCGAGCGCGGTCTCTACGAGCGCGGTAGAAGTCACGTGGGCCGCTTCTACTGATGCGGCATCGGGAGTCAGCGGCTACCGGGTGTATCGCGACAACGTCGTGATCGCCACGACGCCTGGTCTCACTTACACCGATGCGAGTGTGCAGCAGAGTACGACGCACTCGTACAAGGTGGTGGCGCTTGACGCTGCGGGCAACGCGTCAGCATCGACGGCTTCGGTCAGCGTCACGCTCCCGCTCGCGTCTATCTGGATGACCGTTAGCCGTACCAGCGTGGATATGGGCAACGTCGAGCCTCAGATTCCGACGGCGCTTTCATCGGCAGTCTCCGTGGACGTAGGGGGAGTGGGGGCGCTCACGTATGACTTGAGCTGCTCCGGGCTTGATTTTGCGAACAGCGATTCAGGCTCATCCACGCTGACCGTGCCTGCGTCGCTGCTCGGTTTCACGACCCGTGGCTGGGCTAGCGCGCCTTTCACGACCTTCCAGAACGGGTCAGTGCTCATCAGTTCCTCGATCGGGTCCAAGTACATCTGGGACCATCAGTATGTGTTTGATTACACGCTCACCGTACCGATGACCGTAGAGGCCGGTACCTATGCCGGCCAAGTGATATACACCGCTGTCGCCCGGTAATTGGCACAACCCTCGCTACGATTTTCAAACAATGGAAGTTCCCAAGAATCGGCGGTAGAACGTGGCATCGATCACTCAGCGCCTCAAGGCGCTTCAACCCCGGGCGGGCGCGCGGGTGCAACTGTTCGGCGCGGCTTCGATGTGGCTCATCGGTTCTTGGATGTTGCTCATGCGCGGCACCGGATACGTCCACGATCGCCACTGGCATGCGTGGGCGCTTGCGGCGGGACTCGCGCTCGGCGTGTTCAAGAGCCGTGCGTTGCTTGACGGTGTGGCGCGCAAGGCCGTCACTCGCATCCACGAGCGCGGCGTCGCCGGTTTCTTCGGTTTCTTCTCACTGCGTTCATGGCTGCTCATCTCACTCATGATGGGTGGCGGGATCACCCTGCGTCATCTCGTGGTGCATCCGGGCGTCATCGGCGCCGGTATCATGGGGGCGCTCTACATCGGCGTGGGGACGGCGTTGTTTCTTGCCGACCGCATCCTGTGGCGCGCCGCCTTCGCTCCGATCCCGGCCGTGGCCCTCTAGCGCCGGCTTCAGGTTCTCGCTTCACCGTTTCCCCGTGTCGGGTTCACACCGTATTCACAGCCGAGATATACCGTAGCGGGTATGTTCGCCTGCTGTGAAGGCAGGTCCAAACGGAGGGATGCGGATGAATTACCAACGGACGGATCGTGCCGCGCAGAAGCGCGCTCGTTTCATCAGGTGGAGCGTGCTGGGCTTTGTGTTGGTGCTGATGACGGGTCTGGTCACCGCGCATCAACTGGTCACCGGCGCGGGCAAGCCGGCAAGCGTGGACGCGTTGTGTCCGTTTGGTGGGCTCGAGACGCTCTTCTCGCTGATCGCCGGGATGGGACTTGTTCAGCGGACGGCTGCGAGCGGTCTGGTGCTGTTGCTGGGAACGGTCGTGCTCGGTGTCGTCTTCCGACGTTCGTTCTGTGGTCAGATATGTCCTCTCGGCGCTTTGCAGGGGATCTTTGGCTCTCTTGGGCGCCGTCTGCGGCACTCACGCCCGCAGATTCCTCGCGGCCTCGACCGCATCGCACGCTATCTCAAGTATGCGGTGCTCGCGTTCTTTGTGCTGTGGACCTGGCAGGCAGCAACGCTTGTCATGCGTCCCTACGACCAGTGGGTCGCGTTTGCACACGTCACGTCACCTGAGCTCATGGCAGAGTTCGGTGTCGGCGTGGCGATTCTCGTGCTGTCCCTTGTTGGATCGCTGGTCTACGAGCGGTTCTTCTGCAAATACCTGTGCCCGATAGGCGCTTTTCTCGGCATCCTGTCGCGTTTCAGCGCGTTCGGGGTCAAGCGTGACCTGACCGCGTGCGTGAACTGCTCGGCGTGCGACGTGGCCTGTCCCATGAACATCGAGGTCTCGGCGGCGGAGCGGGTCACCAGCGCTGAGTGCATCTCATGCGGCGAGTGCGTCAACGCGTGTCCCGCCTCAGGGGCGCTTCAGATCGAGTCCCGCAGCGGTCGCAGGGTCTCGCCCGCGCTGATGACCGGCATCGTAGTCGCGCTTATCGCCGCAGTCATCGTAGCGAGCACGGCGGCCGGCGCGTTTGCCTGGACGATGCCAAGCCTTGGCCAGGCTGTCGAGCAGCAGGGCACCGCGAAGGGTTCGGAGACGTTCGACACCTCGCTTATCAAAGGTTACATGTCGCTGGCGGAGATCTCTGAGGCGACCGGTGTGCCCCCGGAGCGTTTCACCCAGCAGTGGGGCGTTCCTCAGGCTGATCTGGACAAGCCGATGAAAGACATCAAAGACAAGTACGGATTCTCGCCCGAGGACGTGCGCGCATGGGTGGAGGCACAGCCGGAAAGCTAGCAGTCGAATTCGATCGCACATCTCGTGCTCATACGCTTGCGCTTCGTCGCGGAATCGAAGATTGTAACACTATCGCAACAACTTATTCTCGGGGCCGAGTTCACCGGCAGGACTCCGGGAGCGCATAGACGGGATGAGACGTATGCGGGAGATTATCTTCGATCGGAATCGCTGCGACGGCTGCGGGGATTGCGAAGTGGCGTGTGTCGTCGAACACTCGGCAACAAGAGACGCGTCGGTGGCGCTTGACGAGATCTCGGCGCGGCAGACACGGATTAGAATCCAGCCCTACAAGGCGCAATATCACGCGGTGATGTGCGTCCACTGCGAGGACGCTCCCTGCGTGGCCGCCTGCCCCAACGGCGCTATGGCTCGCGACGAGCAGACCGGTAGCGTGGTAGTGGACGAGGCGCGCTGTCAGGGATGCTTCATGTGCGCGATGACGTGCGCGTTTGGCGCTATCGCGATGGACCCGGTCAGCGGGCTGTCGTTGAAGTGCGACCGCTGCGTCGACCGTCTGCACGACGGCCGCGATCCTGCGTGTGTCGAGGCGTGTCCGCGCGGTGCGTTCGAGTTTCGCGACCTGGACGATTTCGTGCGGGGACGCATGCGGGGCACGGCCGAGACCCTCGGAGAAGCGTCTCGTATGTTTGGAGGCGATCGCTGATGCGCGTGGTGATGGTCGGCAACGGACCTGCCGCTATCCGTGCGATCGAGGCGATCCACGAGATGGGCGATACATGTGAGATCACCGTCCTGTCGCCGGAGCCCGAGCAGGCCTATACGCCCTGCTTCTTGTCCAAGTACGTTGCGGGCAGCATCGGTATGCCCGAGCTTGTCATCAGACCTGCGGATTTCTATGAGCGGCATGGCGTCGATTTCCGAGGTGGTGCCGAGGTAAGGACCGTCGCTGCTGAGGAGCACGCGGTGATCCTGACCGACGGTAGCCGGGTTGCATACGACCGGCTCCTGCTCGCATGCGGTGCTTTGCCGGTCATCCCACGGACCACCGATCTCTCCGGACAGGGCATAGCGGTGTTCAGGACGCTGGCCGATGCCCGCAGCATCGTCGAGCAGATCCCCGGCGTGCGCCACGCGATCGTCCTGGGCTCCGGTTTTGTGGCCGCTGAGATCGCCGAGGCGCTGACCGAGGCGGGTGTTCGCACCAGCATGGTCGCGCGCAAGACACGGATACTGCGCAGGATATTCGATGGCGAGGTCGCCGATATGGTCGAGGCGCACATGGCCGCCAACGGCGTCGAGTTTCTCAAGGAGCGGGAGTTCACGGGTATCGAGCGCGACGAGCAGGGGCGCTTGTCCGCCATCATCTTCGATGGCGGCGAGAAGGTGAGCTGCGATTTCATGGTGCTTGCCGTGGGGATGCGGCCCAACCTCGATTCCGTGCGCGGCACATCTATCGCGAGCGACTACGGCATCCTGGTCGACGCCGGAATGCGCACCAGTGAGACCGACGTCTACGCTGCAGGCGATGTCGCCGAGGTGGAGATAAACGGTGTCCGCAAGACCAACCTCATCCATCCCAATGCTGTTGCTACCGGCGCGATCGCCGGCTACAACATGGTGGGCGCAGACAAGGCCATGCCGTCCCACATCAGCGACATGAACGTGCTCAACGTGTTTGGCCGCTCGTTTCTTTCAACGGGGAGTCTCGAGGGCGTTCGCACGATGGCAACGCGCACCGATTCGGGTGGGCTCACGGAGTTGTTCATCGGCGAGGACGAGACCATCGTGGGAGCGCAGCTGGTGGGCGATGTCTCACGCGGAGGTCTGTATGCATCGCTGATAATGCGACGCACTCCGGTAGACGAGGTGCCCGAGCTGCTCTCTGAGCACTTCAACTACGCTCACACGGTCGGTCGTCTGCCCTGAGGTCGATCGCGGCGGAGCGTGAGCCGGGCTACTCCTCCGGCGTCTGCCAGCGCTTCAGCCACCAGTCCACCGAGCGGTTCATCTCTTCCATATATTCAGACATGAACTTGCGCTTGTAGATGGTCTGAGGATAGTGCGTGATGCCATCCGGCAGCCCGTGCGGCGCGTGCTGGCGCTGCATCTCGTCGGCCGTCTCCTGCAGCTGGGCAGGCGTCAGGCGAACGTAGTGGTCGCGCATGACAACGTGCTCCTCAAGCCGCGGCGTGAGCGGGCGTTGTGATGCGGGGCGTCCAAAGCACAGCATCGCGATGGGAAGCACGTGCTGCGGCAACTCCAGTAGCTCGCAGTGCTCCTCGGCACGTTCAAGGATGTCTCCGATGTAGCATGAGCCGATGCCGAGCGATTCAGCGGCGATGACGGCGTTCTGCGCCGCGATCAGCGCGTCGGAGCAGGCCAGCATGAGGTCGCCTGCGCGGGGTGCGTCCCTGTGACCGCAGTCCTCCAACGACGCGACATCGCTTGCCGCAAACAGGTCCATCCACTTCTGGAAGTCAGCCAGAAAGACGAGCACCCAAGGTGCCTTGGAGATGAACGGCTGGTCATCGCAGGTGACGGCGAGCCGGTCTTTGAGCGCCTGGTCGTCCACCTCGATGATCGAGTAGAGCATGAGGTTGCCGGCGGTGGGTGCGCGCATCGTCGTATGGAGAATCGCGCGCTTCTCCTCGGCGGTTATAGGCTCATCGGTGTAGACGCGGGTGGAGCAGCGGGCGTTCATCAGCTGGATAGTGGGATTTTCCATCGGTATCCTCTCGCCATGGTCCATGAAACGGTCGCGGGTATGCATCACACGATAGCATCTCGCATCCTGAGTGAAAGCCGCCGCTCAGCGTAAGGTCACGGGCGTTCGTGCTACTGTTATGGGCACTACCCAGACAAGGAGCGTTGTAATGGACAAGGCATTTCTCCAGGCCGAGATAACCTCGGCGATGCGCGCACATGACAAGCCGCGGCTTTCCATCCTGCGGCTCGTGAAAAACGAGATCGACATCAAAGAACGGGAGGAACTCAAGCGTCCGCTCACCGGGCCCGAGGTACTCGCCGTTCTCAAGAAAGTCCTCAAGCAGACCGGCGAGACGCTGGAGGGTTCCGTCAAGGTGGGAACCAACGCCGAGCGCACCGAGCTGCTGCAGACGCAGGTCGACATCCTCAATGGCTATCTGCCGGCGCAGGTCTGCGGAGACGAGCTTGATGCGATCATCGATCGCGTGCTCGCAGACGGCGGTTTCGCCAGCAAGCGCGACATGGGCAAGGCGATCGCGTCGGTTGTGGCCGAGACGGGCGGCAACTGCGATAAGGCCGAGGTCGCGCGCATCATCGGCGGCAAGCTGGCCTAGCTGGCTGGCTCGACGTGCTGCGCCGCATCGCCGGCAACGGAAAGTGCATCGAGCACAGCCTGCATTGCGGGCGACCCGCTCGATCCTTTGCGTACGGCCGCGAACACCCGGCGGCTCATGGACGGCTCTACGAGCGGCTGGATCACGATGTCTAGGCCGCGCAGGTCGGTCATTGCTGGGGCGACGCCAACCCCCAGACCGGCTTCTACCGCCGAGCCGATGGCTCGGAAGTAGTTGCTCTCAAAGATGACGTCAGGCTCAAAGCCCACCGAGCGCGTCACACGTGCCACCGCCTGGCGGCTAGCTGTGGTCTCTTTGGCGACGCACCACGGTTCGTCGGCCAGGTCGATAAGGCGTACGGGACCGTTTGCGAGCGGGTGATTCTGCTGCAGAATCACCGAGATGGGTTCGGTGAACAGGTCGAAGCGCTCGATGCCCGGATCACGGGGCAGGGGCACGAAGTCCCATTCGTGCGACAACGCGATGTCGAGCTGTCCGGCCTTGAGAGCGTCGATGGCGGTTATCGACTCCAACTCGTGGATTACCATCTTGAGCAGTGGATAGTCACGACGCAACGCCACGATTGCCGGCAGGCCCAGTGATTGAGCGGCGGTCTGGAACATCGATATGCGCAGCGTTCCGCTGACCTCGCGGGCGAAGCTGGCGACGTCGGCTTGAGCCGCCTCGCAGTCTGCGAGGATCTTCTCGGCGTGCTCCACCAGGCGATGACCTGCTTCCGTGAGCCGGATGGAACGTGCGCCACGCTCTACGAGCGCAACGCCAACCTCTTTCTCAAGCACCATGAGCTGCCGTGAAACGGCTGGCGGCGTGAGATAGAGCGACTCTGCTGCAGCGGTGATGGTGCCGCGCGCGGCCACCTCCCGCAGGATGCGCAATCGCTGAACGTTGAGCACGGGACCTCCACATGATTAAGAGAAACTTTTTGTGTTGCTGAGAGAAGAATAGAACAAATGTACTTTAGTCTCAACTGCGACGAACATAGGGCGCCGTAGGTAGGGTTCTCAAAGGAAGAAGCGCATATGCTCGTGGTCGTCGCGAAGGTCGCACTTGCTCCATTGCTCGTAGGTATTTCGGCTCTCATCGTCAGGCGATGGGGGCAGGCGGCAGGTGGTTGGTTGATCGGACTGCCGATCGTTTCGGGCCCTACATCTATGTTCCTGTATGCCGAGCATGGCCCCGGCTTTGCGCGCAACGCCGCCCAGGGAACTTTGCTGGGTCTGATGGCCGGAGCGGTATTCTGCCTCACCTACGTTGTGCTTGCCCGTCGGAGCGCCTGGCTTAAAACGCTGCTCATCGCTTGCGTGGTCTGCATGGCGGCAGCGTTTGGTCTCTCGGAAGCGCACGTCGGCCTTCTCACCGATGTCGCCCTCACAGCCGGCGTGCTCGCGCTGGTGGCGCACCGGCTTGGCAGTGTGAAGGAAGCACCTTCATCGTGTCGCCCGGTCTCGCGCAAGAGCATCGTGACGCGCATGGCGCTTGCGAGCGTCATCGTTCTGATGATCACCGCCGGCGCGTCGGTTCTCGGTTCACGCATCAGCGGAATCCTCATGCCGCTTCCGGTCATCTCGGCGCTCATGGCGTCGTCATTGCACCGTCACGACGGCGGCACAGCCGCATGCGGGCTTTTGAGCGGCGTGACCGCGAGTTCCTGGGGAGGTGCCGTCTTCTTCACGATGGTGGCCCTGCTGATCGGGACCACCGGGATGGCCGAGACCTACCTGCTGGCCTCGCTCGCCGCCGCCGCAGCGACGCTTATCGCTATCTCTTTGCAGAAGTATGGATCGAATCTTCCGCGCATCGGTCTTGACGTCGCCCCTCAACGTGCTACGATTTCTGCGTTCGTGTTACTAGAACGCGCCTCCCGGAGCTTGTGATCTCACGCGCGTTCGTGTCCCGTAAGGGGGTTGCGCGTGCGCGATTCGGATTCTGCGTCCAACGACCGGCCGCCAAGCCAGCTCGTGCGTTTTGGCGTGGCGATGGACGAGGCGCTGCTCGAGCGCTTCGACGCTCTCGTCGCACGCCGCGGTGTGGCGGCCAACCGCTCTGAAGCGGTTCGGGACCTGGTGCGTGACGCTCTGGTCGATGCCGAGGCGGAAGGCACCGACGAAGAGGTCGTCGGCACCATCACGATGGTCTATGACCACCACGCCTCAGACATCAGCGACAAGCTCAACGGGGCTCAACACGCCCACTTCCATGAGATCATCTCCTCGATGCATGTGCATCTGGATGCGCACAACTGCCTCGAAGTGATCGTCGTACGTGGCACGAGTTCCTCGGTGCGAGACATAGCCGACGGTCTTCTCGGCACAAAGGGCGTCAAGCACGGCAAGCTGGTCATGACCACTACCGGCCAGCACCTGTAGGCTCTCGGCGCGCGGGGAAGGGGAACCGATGCACATACCGGACGGCTATCTCGGGCCACAAACGTACGCGATCCTCGATGTGGCGATCATCCCAATCTGGGGAATCGCGGCGTCGAAGGTGAAGAAGTCGCTCAAGACCCGGCAGGTGCCGCTCATGGCGCTCGGTGCGGCGTTCAGCTTCGTCATCATGATGTTCAACGTGCCGGTGATCGGCGGTTCCACCGGCCACGCGGTGGGAGCAACACTGATCGCGGTGCTGCTTGGACCGTGGGCGGCGGTGATCTCGGTGTCCATTGCGCTCGTCGTGCAGGCGCTGCTCTTTGGCGATGGCGGGATCACGGCCATCGGCGCTAACTGCTTCAATATGGCGGTGGTGATGCCGTTCGTCGGCTACTACACATACCGTCTGATCGCTGGAGATGGCGCGCGACTCGCTCGCAAGGTCGCCGCGTCGGGGGTGGCGTCCTACCTCGCCATCGTGGCCGCTTCTATCGTGGCGGGTGTCGAGTTGGGTATCCAGCCGCTGATCGCGCACACTGCGTCCGGACAGCCGCTGTACGCGCCGTATCCGCTCACTGTGGCGGTGCCAGCCATGGCGCTCGAGCACCTGTTCTTCTTCGGGTGGGTGGAGGCCATCGTCACGATGGGCGTGGTCGCTGCGCTCGGCCGCCAGGACTCGGCGCTGTTGGCGATGAAGCCGGCCGCCAGGCCGTTGCGCTGGCTGTGGGCCGGCCTGGGAGGGCTCGTGCTGCTCACTCCCATCGGCGTGCTTGCTCCGGGGACCGCATGGGGCGAGTGGAGCGCGGGCGAGATGGGGTCGCGCGTGGGGTTCGTGCCCGAGGGCATGAGCAAGGTGGGCGGCCTGTGGAGCGCGGCGATTCCGGACTACGCGCCAGCCTTCATCAAAAACCCGCTCGTCGGCTATCTTGTGGCCGCGGTCGTCGGCTCGGCGCTCATCATCGCGCTCGCCTGGGGAGTCGCGGCGTTTCTTACGCGCGGAGCTGCGGACGACCCCGCTGAACTTACGGCGGTCTAGGTGACCGGAGAGCACGATATCGCTCCCGCGCGGCAGGCGCGGATACGCCGTCCGTCGCTCGCGCATCGCACGGCGTGGGGCATCGGCCGCAACATCGCCGAGGTGCTCGCCAACGAAGAACTCGCGGCTCGCCAGGGCTTTCTGCAACGGATCGAGCCTCGCGTCAGGCTGCTTGCCGTCCTGCTGTTCGCCGTGACTGCCAGCCTGTTGCACTCGCCGTGGTCGCTCGCGGCGATGCTCGCGCTCGCAGCGACGCTTGCGGCCGCCTCGCAGGTGCGTGTGCGTTCGTTCATGCGCAAGGTGTGGGGCTCGGCAGGCATCTTTGTGATCTTGCTGGCGGCTCCCGCCGCTACACGTCTGGTGACTCCCGGACGCGTGCTCGTCTCTCTGGGCGCGCTTTCGCTCACGGTGCCCGGCGTGCTTGGCGCTGTCACGCTGGTCCTGCGAGTGGTCGCCGCTGCGGGGATTGCGCTGCTCATCGTGTGGACGATGCGATGGAACGACCTGCTGTCGGCGCTCTCACAGCTCAGACTTCCCGACGTCATCGTCGCCACGCTGGCGATGGCGCAGAAGCAGATCGTCTCGCTCATGCGCACCGTGGAGCAGATCCATCTGGCGCGTGAAAGCCGCACGTTGAGCGCCGGTACCACCGCCGAGAACCGCGACTGGGTGATCGGCCGTATGGCGTTCGTAGTGCATAAGTCCGTTAGAACCGCCGATGAGGTCTACGATGCCATGCTGGCTCGCGGGTTCGACGGTACGATGCGCCTTCTGCCGAGAGACCGGGGACGGGCCAGGGACTGGTTCTATCTGCTGGCCGCACTGACTTTCTGCGCGGCGATGATGGCATTGGACAGGGGAGCGCTACGATGACACAACCCAACGGCGGCAGCGTGGACCTGTCACGTGCCCACGCTCACGCTGCGGACTTTGTGCTCTCCGGAGTGTGCCAACAGTATCGTCCCGGCGTTCCCAGCCTGGTCGACATCGACCTGACGATCGGATGTGGCGAGCATCTGGTCATCGCCGGCGCCAACGGCAGCGGCAAGTCCACGCTGCTCAAGCTACTCGACGGCCTGGTCTTTCCCTCGGCAGGCACGCTCACCGCGTTTGGCGCACCGCTGACGGAAGCCGCACTCGAGGATCCGGTCTTCAGGCGGGAATTCCGCAGTCGCGTGGGTTTTGTCTTCCAGGAAGCCGATGTCCAGCTGTTTTGCTCCAACGCCTTTGACGAGCTGGCGTTTGGGCCCCTGCAGCTCGGCCTGCCTCCCGATGAGGTCCGGGAACGCGTTGCCGAGGTCGCACACTCGTTGCGCATTGAGAAGCTGCTCGATCGCGCGCCTTACACGCTGTCCGGCGGCGAGAAGAAGCGTGTAGCGATCGGTTCGGTGCTCACGATGCGTCCACACGTGCTGCTGATGGACGAGCCCACCAATGCGCTCGACCCGCGCAGTCAGGTCTGGTTTCTTGAAGTGCTCGACGAGTGGAAGCGCAACGGCGATTCGGTGATCATCTCCACGCATGACCTTACCGTTGCCGAGGAGATCGCTGACCGCATGATCGTCCTCGACGAGGGGCACAGAGTGGTGGCCGAGGGGACTCCTGACGAGGTGCTCTCGCAGCGTGAGCTGCTCCTGAAGGTCAACCTCATCCACGAGCATGCACATCGCCATGCCGGTTCCGGACGCACGCACACGCACCCTCACGCACATATGTGACCGATCCATCCGGCTCGGTGGCGGCACCACCGTCTCCCTCCTGCCGGCGATCGTCTCGCTATCCACGTTCCTTCTGGGAGCTTTGCTGGGAGGACGCTTCGTGCGCAGGCACCTGTCGCCGCTGCGCGCGTTCGCCGATACGCTTGTGATAGAGACGCTGCTGTTGATAGCGGCAAGCGCAGTGGCCGCAGTGCTGCCTATCGGCCAGGGAGAGGTCGGGCGCTACATCACCCTCGGCTGTCTTGGCGTTGCTATGGGAACGCAGGTCGCGGCTACCAAATACCTCGGGGTCACGGACCTGACCATGCCGGTGGCCACGGGTATCATCCATGGCATCTTCTACGAGAGCGCTGTTGCCGGCGGTGCGCCAAAGCGTCTGCCTCGCCGCACGGGCGTCATACTCGCGCTCGTGGCGGGTGCGGGAATCGGTGCCGAGGCCGCCCGGTGGCACGCTTGGTTGGCATTACTGCTTGCGGCAGCGTTCGTGCTGATAGCCGCAGTGGGGGCTCGCTACATGGAAAACACCGAGGAGCCGCCGCTCAGGTCCACCGATGGACAGCCGGCCTGAATGAATCGCATGCCGGTTCGCTGCCAGACGCGGCAGCTGGGTACAAACATGTAGCCATATCTCCATCAACGGAAGGAGGCTGCCATGCGTGTGTCAGCCCGCAACCAGTTCAAAGGAACGGTAACGGCAATCAAAGAGGGCGGCGTTGAAGCGCAGGTCACACTGGATGTCGAAGGTATCGCGATGGTCGCCGTGGTAACGGTCGACGCAGTCGCACAGCTCGGCCTCAAGGTCGGGTCGCCCGCAGTGGCGCTCGTCAAGGCCGATAGCGTCATGCTCGCAGTCGACTAGCTGCTACTGTTCCTTCTGGACCGCCGGTCCAGCTGGGAGCTCAAGGGTGAACGTCGAGCCCTCGTTCACGGTGCTCTTCACGGTCAGTTGACCGCCGAGGGCCCGGGCGAGGGCTCGTGCTATAGGAAGGCCCAACCCGGTTCCCACGCTCATGTCATCGGGATCGCTGCGGCGGACGAATTCCTCGAAGACGTGCTGCTGCATGTCTTCCGCTATGCCTCTTCCTGTATCGCTGACCACAAAGGTGACATGGTCGTCTGTTGCCGATACGTTCAGAGTCACTTCTCCGCGGTCTGTGTACTTCACCGCATTGCCTATCAGATCCAGCAGGATCTGGCGCACCTTCAGTCGGTCCGAGTCCAGCATCGTCCCCTCGTCGGCATCTATGAGCTTTAGCGAAAGCGACTTCTCGGCGGCCTGCGGCTGCATCACTTCGGTCACGTCGCGCGCAAGGTCGAGGACATCAAAACGTTCGACATGCAGTTCCTCTCGTCCAGCCTCTATCCTTGCCAGGTCCAAAATGCCGTTGACCAGGTCGAGCAGGTGTTTGCCGGATACGTTTATGAGCCTCACCTGCTTGAGCTGTTCGCTGTTGAGCGATCCTGTCAGCCCGGCACTTAGGATGTCGCTGAAGCCGATGACGGAGTTGAGCGGAGTGCGTAGCTCGTGGCTCATCGATCGCAGGAAGCGTGTCTTGGCCTGGTTGGCCTCAGCCAGTTCGACGTTGACTTGAGCGAGTTCGGCGGTTCGCTCTGCTACGGCCTGCTCTAGAGAGGCATTGAGCTTGCGCATGGCCTGCTCCGCCTCCCGGCGTTCCGTGATATCGCGGCTGGTGCCCTGCAGCCCCGCGAGTCTGCCCTGACTATCTAGATACGACGTGCCGAGGATCTCGATGGGGACGACGCGGCCATCCTTGGTCTTGAGCGAGACCTCGCCAATATACGGGCTGCCGAGAGGCAGCGAGGCTCGCACCGTGTCGAGAGCTCGTTGCGCCATCGAGTGGACCTCATCGCCCAGGCACGTGAGCAGCGAACAGCCGATAAGTTCCTCAGGGGCATAGCCGAGGGTCTTTTGCACGGCGGGGTTCACATACGCGAAGACGAGATCGAGGTCCAGCTTCCAGATGATATCTACGGTGTTGTCGGCGAGCAGTCGGTAGCGCTCCTCGTTTTCGCGCAGCAATCGTGCGTTGCGAGCATCTTTCTCCTGGTTGAGGAAAAGCGTGCAAACAAGCAGCGAACCGAGCGGGTAGAGGCCGAGCAGTACCGGCCAGAGCTCGCGGACGACATGTGGACCCAGGTCATTGGGTAGTGCAAACTGGGTGGCCAGCATGGCCAAGTGCACGACCAGACCGAATGCCCATAGACCCCACACGGTCATGATGCGCTCATCGTGCTTGCGTATGTGGTGAGCGATGATGCCGAGCGCGGTAGACTCCATGATGACCAGAAGGCCAGTGGGTGCGCCCGCACCGCCTAGGTAGAGCCTGAAAGCTGTGGCGAATACCGCGGCGATGATGGCGGAGATCGGGCCGCCGAACAGGCCGGCTACGCTCAGGATTATCGAACGACCGTCGATGATGACGCCGCCCTGCACCTGGAGTGGCATCGTCATGCCGACGATGGTAACAAGGCCAAAGACCACGCCGCCCATCACGGCCTTGCGGCGTGCTGTACCGTGCCAGTATCTGCCAACGGTCTGCTGTATGACGATGAGCGAGACGAGAAGGGCCGTGTTTTGGATCAGGGCAAGCGTCATATCAGGACCCCGTCAGGGTTGCCGATGAGCCGGTGCTAGACTAAAAGAGTATGACACGTGCGTCACTAAACCTCGTACCCGTTTGCGGAGGAGCACAATGGACATCACCTCGGTCAAGATAGATAAGCCCGAGACCGTGAGCATTATCATCGGGCAGTCCCACTTCATCAAGACGGTCGAGGATATCCACGAGGCCATGGTGAACGCCGTCGCAGGCGTCGCATTCGGTCTTGCGTTCTGCGAGGCATCCGGGGATCGTCTCGTCCGCACCACCGGCACAGATGACGCGATGCGTGAGCTTGCCACAGCCAACGCGCTGGCTGTGGGCGCTGGTCACAGCTTCGTCTTGATGATGGCAGAGGGCGCGTATCCCATAAACGTCCTCAACTCCCTGAAGATGGTGCCGGAAGTGTGTCGCATCTACTGCGCGACGGCCAACCCTGTCGAGGTGCTTGTAGCCAAGACCGATCAGGGGCGCGGCATCATCGGCGTTGTGGACGGTTTCACGCCGCTTGGCGTGGAGGATGCAGGGGATGTCTCGGCACGACACGATCTGTTGCGCGCGATCGGCTACAAGCTCTGAGACAGCTGCGCGGAGCTTCTGGATCCGTCGATATGAGTGATACACTAAACGAGTATTTTTATCCGGTCATGGAGTGTGTGAGATGTTGGCAGCAACTGCAAAACGTCCGGGCGAGGTCACGATCTGACTTATCGCTTCATCGTGATGTGTTGTTGCGTCCTCTCGTCGTTGCGACCCAGCGTAGCTCTCCATGGATTGGATTCTCATGATCGACTCCCTTCGCGCGACTCGCGCCAACGCATCCGATCAAGACTCCTCGTTGCGTGCGCTTGTAACCGCGCAGTTCGTCTCCATTCTCGGATCGCAGATGGCCGATGTGGCCATTCCGTGGTTCGTTCTCACCACGACCGGCTCCGCAGGTCTGATGACGATCGTTCTCGTGTTCGAGACTTTGCCCTATGCGCTATTCGCTCTCCCGGCAGGCGCGCTTGTCGACCGCGTCGATGCAAAGCGCCTGATGGTGACGATGGATCTGCTCAGGGTCCTTGTGGCGACAGCGCTGCCAGTGCTGTCGCTGCTCGGCGTGCTCGATTTCTGGATGATCCCGGCGCTCGCATTTCTCCTGAGCCTGTTCTCGGTGCCGTATATGAGCGCCAAGATGACGATGATCCCCATGATCGTAGGGGAGGATGAGCCAGCGATCCTACGGGCGAACATGCAGATGCAGATGTCCATTCAGATCACCACGATCCTGGGACCGGTGCTCGCCGGTGTCCTCATCGGCATCGTAGGTAACGCTCCGGTTCTGCTGATCGATGCGGTGTCGTTTTTCGCAGCTGCTGGCATCCTGTCGGCTGGGGTGTCTTCGTCGAAACGCGGCGCAGGTGGGCCTCGGGGGCGGATCACTCGCGATGACCTGCTTGAAGGGCTCCGCTTCACCATGAAGGCCCCGCTCGTGCGGGGCGTGGTGTTCATCGGCGTCTTCGTGATGTTCGGATTCTGGATGGTGCTAGGCGTGGGCACGCCGGTGTTCGTCAAAGACGTGCTTCACCACGGGCCGCAGACGCTGGGGCTGCTGCTGGGCGTCTGGGGCGTTGGCGCCGCGCTGGGTATGCTCGTGCAACAGCGGGTGGTGTCCCGGCACGGCTGGGGACGCGGCCTGGTCATGGGTGTGTCGCTCGCTGTGCTGGGTGCGGGAATGTGGATCGCCTCGATCCCACAGAGCATGCCATGGGCCGTGGCGGGCTTTTTCATCGCTGGCATGGCGGACGGCCCGCTGGCCGTGGTCATGCAGACCATCCTGCAGACCGAAACACCACCCTATATTCGCGGACGCGTGTTCTCCGTCTACCAGTCGCTTACGATGATGGTCACGCCGCTGGCGATGTTGACGGTGGCGCCGGTCGTGGATCGATGGGGCGCGATGCCCATAATGTACGGCTGCGCGGCGCTGTTCACCGGCTCGGCGGTCGCAGCGTTTTGGTCGCGTACGTTGCGAGAAGCTTAAAGGTCGCGGGCTGCTACGCCTCTCTGAATGTGAAGGACTCGAAGCGTGAGCGTGCCCGGATGGGAATGTCCTCCTCGGTCAGCGTCGATGCGCCGAGCAGACCCTCCCGGACACCCGTGCGACGGTACGCTTGAACCACCCACTGGCGGACGCCTTCTGTAGCCAGCTCATCGGCCATGCGCGAGAGCGCTTCGGCATCGAGCAGGTCGGGGTGGACGGTCGTGCGAGCCTCAAAAGGTGCGCCGCTGGCTACCAGAAGGCGAAGGCTCTGAAGCGCGCGGTCGCCCGAGCCTGCCACGCGAGTGACATGCTCGTAGTCGGCGAACGGCGCTTTGATGTCTAGGCCAACCCAGGACAGGTTGGGCAGGACGGCGGCCAGCCGATCAGGCAGAGGGCCGCCGGTATGGAGACCCACGGTCATGCCGATATCGCGGACCGCCTGGATCGCCTCGGTCACAGCGGCCTGCGCGGTGGGTTCGCCCCCCGAGAAGACCACGCCGTCCAGAAGGCCGACGCGCGTCTCGAGAAAGGCGATGACTTCGCCCCAGGACAGCGCACCTTCACCCGCGGTCAGCAGATCCGGGTTGTGGCAGTAAGGGCAATCCCAGGGACAGCCCTGCGCGAAGATCGTGGCGACGAGCTGCCCCGGCCAGTCACAGGTGGACAGCCTGGCAAGCCCGCCTATCCGCAGATCAGCCGCGGATCTCATCCGGTTCCGCAAAGTTGACGCGCTCGTGGTACTCGCCTTGCTTGCCGGTGTTAAACGACGTCACGGGGCGGAAGTAGCCCATCACGCGGGTCCATATCTCACAGGGCTGGCGCTCTTCGTCGTTTAGCTCGACAGGTTCAAGCGTGGTGGTTTGGGTGGTCATATTCCGCTCCTTACTCGCAGCCGCACGCGGCAGCGTGCTTCTGTGCGATGAGCTCTTCATCGCACTTGGGACAAAACTCGTGCTCTCCCGCGATGTATCCGTGCTTGGGACACACGGAGAACGTGGGTGTGATGGTGATGTATGGGAGACGGAAGCGTTCCAGCGATCGGCGTACCAGTTTCTTGCATGCTTCCACTGAACTGACCCGCTCGCCCATGTAGAGGTGCAGGACGGTGCCGCCCGTATACTTGCGCTGCAGATCGTCTTGCATCGCAAGCGCCTCGAACGGGTCGCTGGTGTAGCCGACCGGTAGTTGGCTCGAGTTGGTGTAGTAGGGCTCGTCGGTCGTGCCTGCCTGGAGTATGTCGTCGAATCGCTTGCAATCCTCGCGGGCGAAGCGATACGTGGTGCCCTCGGCCGGGGTCGCTTCCAGGTTGTAGAGGTTGCCCGTCTCCTCCTGGAAGTCCACGATGCGCGATCGCACATGATCGAGGAATCGCAGTGCGAGATCATGACCCGCAGGTGTGGTGATGTCATCAGCGTCGTCCGTGAAGTTGCGGATCATCTCGTTGAGACCGTTGACCCCGATGGTCGAGAAGTGGTTACGCAGGGTTCCAAGGTAGCGCTTGGTGTATGGGAACAGGCCGTTGTCGATGTGGCGCTGGATGACCTTGTGCTTCAGCTCAAGGCTGGTGCGCGCATAGCCCATCAGGACATCAAGTGCGGCGTACATGCCGGCTTCGTCGCCTTTGTGCAGATAGCCGAGGCGCGCGCAATTGATGGTCACGACGCCGAGAGACCCTGTCTGCTCGGCGCTGCCGAACAGACCGTTGCCGCGTTTGAGCAGCTCGGTGAGGTCCAGCTGCAGGCGGCAGCACATCGAGCGCACCATGTTGGGGGTGAGCTCCGAGTTCACGAAGTTCTGGAAGTACGGCAGGCCGTACTTGGCGGTCATGGCAAAGAGCAGATCCGCGTTTTCGCTCTCCCAGGGAAAGTCCGGCGTGATGTTGTAGGTGGGGATGGGGAACGTGAAGACGCGGCCCTTGGCATCGCCCTCGGTCATGACCTCGATATACGCGCGGTTGATCATGTCCATCTCGCGCTGCAGATCGCCATAGGCGAAGTCCAGCTCTACGCCGCCGATGATGGGATGCTCGGCCTGAAGGTCTTCCGGGCACGTCCAGTCAAAGGTGAGGTTGGTGAAGGGCGTCTGCGTGCCCCAGCGTGAAGGCACGTTGAGGTTGTAGATGAGCTCCTGTATGGACTGACGTACCTGGGCATAGCTGAGGTCGTCGATGCGGATGAATGGTGCCATATAGGTGTCGAACGAGCTGAACGCCTGCGCGCCGGCCCACTCGTTTTGCAGCGTGCCCAGGAAGTTGACGATCTGGCCCACTGCGCTGGAAAGGTGCTTTGGCGGGGCAGACTCGATCTTGCCCGGGACGCCGTTGAGCCCCTCGCGCAGCAGCATGCGCAGCGACCATCCGGCACAATAGCCGGCGAGCATGTCCAGGTCGTGGATGTGCATGTCGCCGTCGCGATGCGCCTGCCCGACTTCGGCAGGGTAGACGTGGGACAGCCAGTAGTTAGCGATGACCTTACCCGAGACGTTCAAGATCAGGCCGCCCAGTGAATAGCCCTGGTTGGCGTTTGCGTTCACGCGCCAGTCAGCCCGATCCAGGTACTCGTTGACGGAGGACTCTACCTCGACCACGGTGGTGTGGTCACGTCGCAGCCGAGCACGCTGCTCGCGGTAGACGATGTAGGCGCGAGCCGTGGCGAAGTGGTTAGCCGAGATCAGGACCTGCTCCACCACATCCTGGATCTGCTCGACATCAGGCGCCTGACCCTTTTCAAAGCGGTGGGCCAAAACCTTGACGGCCTGCGCGCTCAGCAAAAAGGATTCATCAGCGTCGAACTCGCCGCTCGCCAGGCCGGCACGTGTGATCGCCGAGGTGATCTTGGTCGCGTCGAACGCAACGCGATCGCCGCTGCGGTTGACGACTTCAGCCAGGCGGGCTGGGGTGGTGAGGTCCATAACGATATTCCTTACTTCTTGAGGGGCACAACGGACGCTACACCTCCGGACTGACATGCAGCAGGCGGTTCGTAGCGTCCGTCCCCGAGCGTTTCATGACGGTGAGGGCGACTTTTCGCTGGCCACCAGCTGTTTCTGCTGGTTTCCGTTGTAGCCCCAGATATTGCGGTCAAAGCAGCAGTAACATCTATATACAGTAGTTTGTACCCCGTGCGCGGTCAACGGCCACCGGGCGATTTCTGCCCGATGGCCGTTGTGATCGTCTTTACGGTTGAAGCAGCCGCCGTCAGGGACGTGGCGCTAGACTGCTTCGTCGAAGCTTTCGAGGAACTGGCTGTTATACAAGTCGTAATAGAAGCCATGCGCCGCGAGAAGTTCATCGTGGGTGCCCTGCTCGATGATCGAGCCGTGGTTCATCACGAGGATCGTATCGGCATCACGGATCGTGGAAAGCCGATGTGCGATGACGAACGAGGTACGGTTGCTCATCAGGCGTTCCATGGCCTTCTGGATCAGCACTTCGGTCCTGGTGTCGACCGAGCTTGTGGCCTCGTCGAGGATCAGGATCTGCGGATTGGCGAGGAATGCTCGCGCGATGGTCAGCAGCTGCTTTTCGCCAGCCGACACGTTGGACGCCTCGTCATCGATGATGGTGTCGTAACCTTCCGGCAGCGTTCGCACGAAGTGGTCGACGTAAGCCGCCTGCGCGGCCTCCATCACACGCTCACCGGTCGCGTCTTCGTAGCCGTACGCGATGTTGTCTCGAATGGTCCCGCCAAACAGCCAGGTATCCTGCAGCACCATTCCATAGCTTTCCCGGACTCGGTCGCGCGTGAGATCGCGGATATCGATGCCATCCAGCAGGATGCGGCCCTTGTCGATCTCGTAGAAGCGGAGCAGCAGATTGACCAGCGTGGTCTTTCCGGCGCCGGTGGGGCCGACGATGGCCACCGTGCTTCCCGGTTTGACGTCGAGGTTCAGGTCTTCGATCAGCGGGGCATCGGGCTCGTAGCTGAATGAGACGTGCTCGAGCGTAACGTGTCCTGCCACTTTGTCGAGCGTGTGAGGCGTCGTGGTCTCAGGCTCTTCTTCAGCCTCATCGAGTATCTCGAATACCCGCTCGGCGGAGGCCACTGCAGACTGCAGCACGTTCATGATGCTTGCCGTTTGCGTGATGGGCTGCGTGAACTGGCGCGAATACTGGATGAATGCCTGTACGTCGCCGAGTGACAGCGTACCGGTCGCTACGCGCAGGCCGCCGACGACGGCGATAGCGACGTAGTTCAGGTTGCCGATGAAGAACATCGCCGGTTGGATGATGCCCGAGATGAACTGCGCCTTGAAGCTCGCGTCGTAGAGCTTGTCATTCTCGACGTCGAACGTTTCGATTGCCTCTTCCTGACGACCGAAGACTTTGACGATGCTGTGGCCCGTGAACATCTCCTCCACGTGGCCGTTGAGCTTGCCCGTGCGGTCCCACTGCGCGGTGAACTGCTTTTGAGAGCGTTTCGCGATCGTTATCGTGATGAGAAACGCCAGCGGCAATGTGGCGAGCGAGATGAGCGCGAGCAGCGGACTGATAGAGAGCATCATGATCATCACGCCGATGATGGTGAACACGGCGGTGATCAGCTGTGTCAGGCTTTGCTGCAACGAGTTGGCGATGTTGTCGATGTCGTTGGTCACGCGGCTCAAGATGTCGCCTCGCGACGTGCTGTCGAAGTATTTGAGCGGCAAACGCGCGAGTTTCTCGTCCACATCTTCGCGCAACCTATATACCGTGCGCTGCGAGACGCCGGCCATCACGTAGTTTTGCAGCCACAGGAACACAGAGGAAAGCGCGTAGATCGCGGCTACGAGCAGTAGGATCTTGGCGATCGCGTCAAAGTCCACGCCTACGCCCGGTGTCACGTTCATGCTGGAGATCATGTCTGCGAGCTGTGACTTACCGCTCTGGCGCAGCATCGTGAGCACCTGAGCTTTGCTCGTACCCGCAGGCAGCTGCTTTCCTATCGCGCCCTCGAACAGCTTTGTGGTTGCGGTGCCGAGCATCTTGGGGCCCGCGATGTTGAAGCTCACGCTGATGACAGCCAGTACCATCACAACGATGATCTTGAGACGCTCGGGACGCAGCTGTGCGATCAGTCGTCGTGAGGACTGCTTGAAGTTCTTTGATTTGGCTCCGGCCGCCATGCCATGGCCGCCACCGAACGGACCACCGCCGCCGCCAAACGGACCGCTCTGGCCTGGACGTTTCTGCTGGGTCTCGCTCATGCGATCTCCTCCTGGGTGAGCTGTGAGAGGACGATCTCGCGGTATGTCGTGCAGCTCTCCATGAGCTCATCGTGGGTGCCGATGCCCACGACCTTTCCGCCGTCCAATACGATGATCCGGTCTGCATGCATGATGGTGCTTACTCGTTGAGCGACGATGATGACCGTCGCATCGGTGATCTCACTGGCAAGAGCTGCACGCAGCTTAGCGTCAGTCTTGAAGTCCAGCGCCGAGAAACTGTCGTCGAATACGTAGACGTCCGGCTTACGCACAAGCGCACGTGCGATAGCGAGCCTCTGTCGCTGGCCGCCGGAGAAGTTGGTGCCGCCCTGGGCGACCTCCGCGTTTAGTTTCTCGGGCATGGCGGAGACGAACTTCTCACCCTGCGCGACTCGTAGCGCATGCCAGAGTTCATCGTCGGTAGCCTGTTCGTTGCCGTAGCGCAGGTTGCTGGCGATAGTGCCGCTGAAGAGGAACGCCTTCTGCGGGACGAAGCCGATGAGGCGCCACAGATCAGCCCGACGCATCGCGCGGATATCCACCCCGCCGACGGTGATCGTGCCTCCCGTGGCGTCGTAGAAGCGCGGAATCAGGTTGATCAGCGTGGACTTGCCGCTGCCTGTGCTGCCGATAATAGCCGTCGTCTGTCCCGGGGTCGCCGAGAACGAGACGTCGCAGAGCACCGGTTCCTGTGCGCCGGGATATCGAAACTCGATGCCGGAGAACTCAATGTAGCCGTGCTCGTCGCTTTCAGGTGCGGGCGTGGCCGGGTCGTTGACGCTCGGCTCGGTGTCCAGAACTTCTTTGATCCGGCTTGCCGAGACGGCCGCGCGGGGGATCATGATCGACATCAAAGTCGCCATCATCACGGCGATGAGGATCTGCATGATGTAGGTGATGAATGCCGTGAGGTTGCCGATGGGCATGGCGCCGCTTTCGACACGCAGTCCGCCGAACCACATCACCGCTACGGTCGACAGGTTCAAGATCAACATCAGCGACGGCATCATGAGCGCCATCAGCCTGTTGACCGACAGTGCAGTGTCGGTGAGATCGCGGTTGGCGTCGCCAAAACGCTTGCGTTCGTAGTCGGTCCGCACGAACGCGCGGATCACGCGGATGCCCGCGAGCTTCTCGCGCATCACCTGGTTCACCCGGTCCACGCGCACCTGCATGGTCTTGAAGAGCGGCAGTGCCCGTCTGAGCAGCGATCCTACGACGATGACCATGAGCGGGATGATGACGACCAGCACGCCCGAGAGTGGCACGTCCTCGCGGAGGGCCATGATGACGCCGCCGACCGCCATGATAGGAGCCATGATCATCATGTTGAGCATGAATACCAGCGTCTGCTGCACCTGCTGCACGTCGTTGGTGTTGCGCGTGATCAGCGTGGGTGCACCGAACAGATTGACCTCCTGTTGCGAGAAACCCTCCACCTTGCGGAAGAAGTCGCTCCGGACGTCTCTGCCAAACGACATCGCTGTCTTTGCGCCCCAGTAGACGGCGAAGATGGCCGCTCCGCCCAGCAGCAGCGAGGCAGAGAGCATCTTTATGCCGGTACTCCATATATAGGCGGTGTCGCCCTTTGCTACGCCCAAGTTGATGATGTCGGCGTTCAGGCGCGGCAGGTACAGGTTCCCGATCGCCTGGATTGCGACCAGCACGACGACGAGCGCCAGTTGTTTGCGATATGGCCGCAGGTAGATCTTGAGCAGTTGAATCATAAGATCCTCGTTCTTCTCTCGGTGTCGGGTCGGAGTTGATGCACTGGTGGCGTGCGGTTCACGCGCGGCTTACCGGTCTTCGGTCCGGGAACCTTCGATGTTGTCCGCGACGACATTGAGCAGACGTTTTAGTTCGCTGCGGTCTTCCTGGGACATCGGGCCCAGTGCGGCCTTCATGTACTCCACGTGTGCTGCGCGCAGGCGTTTGTCTATAGTGTGTCCCAGCTTGGTCAGTTTGATTCGCATCAACCGTTGGTCGGTCTGATCGGCGTAGCGCTCTACCAGGCCTTCGCGAGCCATTTTCTGAACCATTGCGGTGATCGATGGCGGTGAGAGATGCAACGCTTCTGCGAGATCGCGCTGGCTCAGGTCAGGATGTTCGGCCAGTACCCGCATGTAAGGGGCCTGCGCAGGGGTGAGGTCGCCCATGGTGCTCGCCATCATCTGGCGATTCGCGTGCATGACACGCCTGAAAGTGTTGGCGATGTCAAACAGGTCCGTGTCAAGGGGATAGCGGGAACACTCTGATGAAGGCATATGATCCGAGCAAGGCATAGGCTGTCACGTCCAGGGGCAGTTTGCGATTGATTTCAAGGAAGATTAGCACACTAATGGTTAGGTAGCTAATCTATTTTTGCACGGTCATGGAATCGTTGAATTCCATCTGATTCCTGGCATGTAGATGGGGTTCACGGGGCATTCAGGCGTTTTGGTTACCGTTCATCAAGATTGCATGTACCGATACGCTCGCGCATCTTGCCAGACGATAATCCTGCCACTATCGTCAAGCATAATGATGGTTTGTCATGACGCGGAGATGAGACTGACGTGGGACAGCGCTGTGTGACAGTCAGGCGGATCCTAGTCCGCGATAGTGGAGCGGAGACTTTGCATACCCTCGTCCCTTTGCGTTGCAGAGCCCTTGCATCTCCGTATTCTTCAGCAAGGGCATCGCCGAAACCGACCCCGATCCCGAGGCTTGGTGTGTCCAGACGTTAAGGAGAACGCAATGGCCAAGGTCCTAATGATCAACCCTGACAAATGTACGGGGTGCAGGAACTGCGAGCTCGCGTGCTCGTTCAAGCATGAAGGGGACTTCCGCCCCGGCGCGACCCGCATTCATGCGTTCACATGGGAACGCGAAGGGATTTCTGTCCCGATGATGTGTCAGCAGTGCGATGACGCCGCGTGCGTCAAAGTCTGCCCGACCGGTGCCATGCATCGCAGCACGACCCAGGCTAATCTCGTCGAGTGGGATGAGTCGGCATGTATACGATGCAAGATGTGCACGGTTGCCTGTCCGTTCGGTAACGCGCGCTACGACGCTGCTACGAGCAGCATCTTCAAGTGCGATACCTGTCACGGCGCTCCGGAATGTGTCGCATTCTGTCCCAATGGCGCGATTGAATACGTCGATGATGAGATCCATACCCGTTCTCGTAAGAAGGCGTTCGCGGCTAAGTTCAAAGATGCGTTCCAGGAGGTGCGCTGATATGTACGGATGGACTGGAACGATTCTCCGTGTGAACCTTACCGCGGGCACGGTCGTCCGTGAGGCGACCGACATGGAGCTTATCCACAACTACATCGGTGCTCGTGGTCTGGGTGTACGTATCATCAGCAATGAAGTCGATCCTCAGACTGATGCGCTTGCTCCCGAGAACAAGTTGGTCTTTGCGCCAGGTCCGTTGACCGGCACGTTCGCCCCCTCGGCCGGTCGTTTCAATGTGATCACCAAGGGCCCGTTGAACGGCACTATCGCTGCTTCCAACTCAGGTGGGACGTTCGGTCCTGAGATCAAGTTCGCCGGGTATGACGCGATCATCATCGAAGGTAAGGCCAAAAAGCCGGTCTATCTCTGGATCTTCAACGACCAGGTCGAGATTCGCGATGCCGCTCATCTTTGGGGCAAGGCATCGTACGAAACCACGGATCTTGTACGCGCGGAGACTGACGAAGAGGCAAAAGTTGCCTGTATCGCTCCGGCAGGTGAGCGCAAGGACTTGCTCGCGTGCATCATGAATGAGATGCATCGGGCCGCCGGACGTACCGGTGTCGGCGCCGTCATGGGTTCCAAGAACCTCAAGGCGATTGCCGTTACGGGCACGGGTGCGGTCAAGGTTGCGGACCCCGAAGGTTTCAAAGAAGCGGTCCTTAAAGCTCGCAAGATGATCCACGACAACCCGGTCAGCGGTGCGGGCCTCAAAGCCTATGGCTCCGACGTCCTCGTCAATATCCTTAATGAGAGTGGCGCACTGCCTACGCGCAACTATCAGGACGGCTATTTCCCTAATGCCGATAAGGTCGGTGGCGAGACGCTCGCTGCCAAGAACCTGATTCGCCCCAAGGGCTGTTTCAGCTGCACCATCAGCTGTGGTCGCGTGACCCGGGTAGATAACGAGCTGTACTCGGGCGTCGGTGAAGGGCCGGAGTATGAAACGGCCTGGGGCTTTGGCCCGGACTGTGGCATTGACGACCTCGACGCTGTCATCAAGGCCAACTTCCTGTGCAATGAGTACGGTCTGGATACCATCTCTCTGGCCTCCACGATCGCCTGCGCCATGGAGATGTTCGAGCGTGGTTACATCACCACCAAGGACACCGACGGCATTCAGCTCACCTTTGGCAACGCACCGGCGATGGTCGAGATGACCCGCAAGGCATGCGTGGGTGAGGGCTTCGGTAAGAAGCTCGCCCAGGGCTCCTGGCATATGGCCAACAGCTACGGCCATCCGGAACTCTCGATGACCGTCAAGAAGCAGGAAATGCCCGCATACGACCCTCGTGGTGTTCAGGGCATCGGTCTTAACTACGCCACTAACAACCGTGGCGGTTGTCACGTACGTGGCTATACCATCGCTATCGAGGTGCTCCAGAACGGTGCGATCATGGATCCGCACGTGACCGAAGGGAAGGCGGCGCTCGCCATCGCCTTCCAGAACCTCACGGGCGCTCTCGATGCGTCCGGCGCATGCTTGTTCTCGAGCTTTGGTATCGGGGCCGAGCAACTGGCCGAAGAAGTGAGCACCCTGACCGGTTACACCTATACGGTCGAGGACTTCGTCAAAGCGGGCGAGCGCATCTGGAACACGGAGCGGTTGTGGAACCTGCGTGCCGGCTATACCAGCGCTGATGACACGCTGCCTGACCGTCTCTTGAAAGAGCCCATCAAGACCGGGCCGTCCAAGGGCGAGATCAGTCACCTGGACAAGATGCTTCCCGAGTACTACCAGCTGAGAGGTTGGGACAAGGCCGGCGTACCGACCAAGTCAAAGCTGGAGGAGCTTTCGCTCTAGGCCCATGCAAATATCAAGGGCCGCCTGCAATTTGCAGACGGCCCTTGATTGAAATGGAGACCATCCTCCTATGGATATCAAATACTTCGCCACCTTCCGTGACATCACCGGAGAGCTGACGCGCTCTTTGGATTCCACTCCCGCAACCCTCGGTGAGCTGTTGGAACTGCTCTCTCGGCGGTACGGAAGCACCTTCAGAAATGCCGTGTTCGAGGGTGAGGAGTTAAGTTCGGTCGCTGTCATTCTCGTCAACGGACGTAACGTACATCACACCGGCGGGCTCGCAACGCAGCTCCATGAGCATGATCTCGTCTCGGTCTTTCCTATGGTCGCCGGTGGGTGACTTTCAGTGAGGAGACGCTCGTGCAATTGAACGATTTCGTGGTTCTTCCAATCGTTCTGTTGTTGGTAGGAGCAGGATTCCAGGGCCTAATGGCACGTCTGCTCCCGGGCAGGGCGAAGGGCTGGATGGCGTTTCTCTTTGGAGTTGCTGCTCTGGTCTGCGTCGCAGCCTTGCTACCGGCCACGTCCCGCGGCCAGGTTCTGGACGTACGTCTGGCGGCCTGGGACGGTCCGATCACGCTTGCGCTCCATGTCGATGGGCTTTCGGAGCTGTTCGCTTTGATGGGGACGGTGATCGGCAGCGCCGTGTTGCTCTATTCAGTCGGCTACATGTCTCATGATGAATCAGCGACGAGATTCTACGTCCTCTTGCAGGTCTTCATCGCGGGACTTATCACGCTAGTCTTCGTTTCTGATCTGTTGTTGTTGTATGCGGCATGGGAGCTTATCGGGCTCTGCTCGTTTCTGCTCGTCGGTTTTTGGTACACGCAGCGGGAGGCGGCCGCCGGTGCGCGCAAGGTGCTGGTGATGACCCACATCACCGGGTACGCCCTGCTGGCGGCGATCCTCGTGCTGTACGCGAGGACCGGGACCACCGCGTGGACCGATCCCAGGATCGGCCCTGCATTCACCGGGGGGCTTTTCGTGCTCATGCTGGTGGCGGCGCTTGCGAAGTCGGTCCAGTATCCGCTGCACACCTGGATACCGTTTGCGATGGCTGCGCCGACTCCCGTGAGTGCGCTGCTCCACTCGGCATGTTATGTGACCGCCGGTGTGTATCTGGTCGCACGCATGCACAGCTTCGTCGTCTGGCCAGTGGCCTGGCAGGCGACCGTGGTGTGGATAGGCACGGCGACGATGGTGATCGGCATCCTGTTCGCCATGGTCCAGAACGATGCCAAACGCATGTTGGCGTATTCAACGGTCAGCCAGATCGGCTACATGATGTTGGGCCTGGGTCTGGGTACGCCGCTCGGCATCGTCGCCGGTTTGCTTCACTGCCTCAACCACGGCGTGTTCAAAGGTGCGTTGTTCCTCGGCGCCGGAGCGGTTCAGCATGCCACCGGCACGCGCGATATGCGCAAGCTCGGCGGCCTGGGACGGCGGATGCCGATGACGGCTGCGCTGTGGTTTGTCTCGGCTGGAGCGATCGCCGGTGTGCCGCTGCTCAGCGGTTTCGTGAGCAAGTGGCTTATCTATGCGGCCGCGCTCAAGGCCGGCTATGCAGCGCCTGCGATCATCGCGTGGTTCGTGAGCGTGTTGACCATGTTCACGCTTATGAAGGCGACAAACAGCATCTTCCTTGGCGAGGAAGGCGAAGCGAGTGCCAATGCGCATGAGTCGTCCAAGAGCATGCTCGCCGGTATGGGCATCCTTGCCGCGGGAAGCATCTTTCTCGGCGTGCTTCCTCAGGTTGCTATCAAGTACGCGGTCGCGCCGGTGCTCGGCAGCATGGGAATGCATCTGGGCACCGCTTTCAGCTGGGCCGGTGTGTCTACGGCGGCTGGCTCCTGGTATACGTTGACGGGCCTGGCGCTCGCGCTGGTATCGCTTCTTGTCGGCGGCCTGGTGTACTGGGTCGCGATGCACCGTCGCACGCTCGTACCCGCTCGCGAGATTGTAGCGGGTGCGCCACGGGTCTTCATTCCGCAGGGACCTGCACCGGCCGCTCTCGCTTCGATCGCGGTGGTACCCGCCTCGGCTGGAGCGACCACCTTCACCGGTGGTCGGCCGCTCCCGGCCGGTGCGCGTCTGACGCCGGATGACTTCACCGCTTCGGTGAGCCGGGGTCTGGCTCCCTTCTTCACGTGGGTCGATCCCGACCGTTACTACCTCGCCGTGTGGCACGGAACCCTCGCTCTGGCCGCAAAGGCTCAGCAGCTGGGCACCTGGCTCGAGCAGCGCGCGCTCGCTGCACTGGGCGTCTTTGCGGCGCTCATCGCCATCATCGCCGTCGCGTTCGCCCATCCCGTGCGTGTGGCGACCGCATCCGCAGTGGCCGGCGACTCCCGTGCTCTCGTGATCAGCGTCGCGCTCGCGCTGGGCTGCCTGCTGCTCGCGATGATGGGTTCTCGCGAGTTGCGTAAGCATGTGTGGCTGAGCCTTGTGGCTGGCGCGCTGGTGATGACGGCACTGCTCGTCGAGCAGGAGATGGTGCGGCTCGTGGCGCTCGAGGCTTCAGCCTTCACCGCATTCGCGCTGCTGGCGGTCAGCGGCGTCGAGCGCAAGTCTCGCACGGCGTACCTGGCGGCCGTGGTCATCTCGGCAGTGTTGCTCGTAGCGGGCACGCTGTTGCTGGAAACCGGTCCCGCGCCTGTGGTGCTCGCGCTGTTCATCACCGGGTTCGCTGTCAAACTCGCGCTCGTTCCGGCCTACCTGTGGCTGCCAAAGATGGCCGAGCGTACACCGGCGGCGCTTGTGGGCCTGATCATCGCCGTGGTCGATGTCGCTGCGTTTGCCGAGCTGATCTCGCTGCGTGTCACAGCCGGCTGGTTGTTCAACCCCACGTTGCCCTGGCTCGCGCTCGCACTGCTCTCGGCTGTGGGCGGCGCCGGTCTCGCTCTGGCGCAAAGCGACGTCAAGCGTTTTCTCACCTTCTCCACCATCACTGACGCGGGGTTTCTGACGCTGGGCATCACGCTGGCCGGCCAGTACGGTCTCGCCGGTGCGACCGCGGGTGCGGCAGCGCACGCCCTGGCGAAGGGCCTGTTGTTCGCGAGCGTTGGTGCTGCCGAGGTCGATGGACCGATCACGCTCAAGTCCTCTGGCATTGCGCGCAGGCATCCGCTTGCTTCAGCCGGGTTCGTCGCTGGCTCGATCACCGCTCTCGGTGTTCCTCCGACGGCGGGCTAACTGGGCCACTGGAGGCTGTATTCAACGGCCTATGCCGGGAGTCCGCTTCTTTTGACGGCGCTCATCGTCGCCACCGCGCTTTCGGTGCTCGCTTATGCGCGAGTGATCGCACTCGTCTGGTGGGGCGGGGACGATGTCGCGAGTTCGGGCGGACATGACGCTGTCCGCAACCCGTGGCGGACGATCTGGGCCAGTGAGCCCTCGCCGCTCGTCATCGCGATCGTCGTGCTCATCATTGCTGTCCTGGCTGTCGGTGTATGGCCGCGGATCCTGTAGGAGAGGCCCCTATGAGCGTTCTCGATTCTCTTGTACGCACCGCCCGCCGCCGGTCGCCGTGGCTCTATCACGTCAATGCTGGCAGCTGCAACGGGTGCGATATCGAACTGGTGGCCTGCCTGACGCCGCGCTACGACGTGGAACAGCTGGGCATCCGGCTGGAAGCAAGTCCCCGGCATGCGGACATCCTCGTGGTGTCCGGTCCGGTGACCCGTACCACCGCTGCAGCAGTGCAGACGGTCTATGCCCAGGTGCCTAACCCCAAGGTTGTCGTCGCGTTGGGCTCATGCCCCGCCAGCTGCAACGTCTTCGCGGGTAGCCCGACCATCGTGGGTCCGCTCGACCGGATCATCCCGGTGGACGTCTTCGTTCCGGGATGCCCTCCGCGTCCGGATGCCATCATCGGCGGCATTGCCGAGGCGATCGCCATACTGGCTGGAGACAAGCCGAGGCCCGACGGCACTATGGTGCCCGTCAGGCCCACCCTTTCTAATGCGGAAGGGGAACGGTAATGGTCGTGCGAGGACTTGTAAGTCTGCTGATCTTTCCGGGCGCGCTTTTCGCCGTGCCCATGGGCTGGTTCATGGTCTGGCTGCAGCGTAGGCTGAATGCGCGTCTGCAGGGCCGCATAGGGCCGCCTTTCTACCAGCCGTTCTTCGACTTCATCAAACTGCTGGCCAAAGAGCGTGTCACGCGCTCCCGGCTTCAGGGTCTGGTGCTCACCGCGTTGCCCGTGCTTGCGGTGGGAGCGACCCTCGGCGTCCTGGCGTTGCTCCCGGTCTTTCCGGAGCACGCGAAGTTCAGTGGTGACCTGGTGCTGCTCGTTGGTCTGATCGAGGTCATCCCGCTCGCCGCAGTGCTTGCCGGCTTTGCCTCTCGCTCGCTGTACGGTGGGCTCGGCGCAACGCGCGAGGCGCTTCTTGGCCTTATGTACAACCTGCCGTTTTTGGCGGCTCTCGGTGCTCTGAGCGTGGGAGCGGGCAGTTTCTCACTGTCTGAGATCGCGCTGAAGCCGATGTGGGCCGTGCGCATCCCGGCGCTTATCGCGCTAGCTCTCTGTATTCCGGTCAAGCTGCATATGAACCCCTTCTCCATCGCTAATGCCGAGCAGGAGATCTATGCCGGCGCCACGACCGAGTACGGCGGTCCGCGTCTTGCGATCTGGGAGTTGGCGCACGACATGGAATGGGTGGCGGTGACCGGCCTGTGGGCGAGTCTCGCGTTTCCGGTGCCGCACGTGGCCCTGGTCGTGAGGCTTCTGGTCTTTGTGGCGATCTCGTTGGCACTTGTCGTGCTGCTCTCCATCGTGGGTGCGGCTACCGCGCGTCTGAAGTTGGCTCAGGCTGCACGGGTCTTCTGGCAATGGGGCTTCGGCATCGGCCTGATAGCCTTCATCATCGCCGTCCTCGCACGTTAGGAAGCGCACATGAACATCTTCAATCTCATCTCAGAGAACTACCGGCGAGGTCCGGTGACGCTGCCGTTTCCGGAGCGTCATGAACCGCAGACCGCATACCGCGGCCCCGTGGTCATGGAGACGGACAAGTGCCTTGCCTGCGGTATCTGTGACTACGTCTGCGTGTCCGGCGCGATCTCGGTCAAGGCTTTTGATGATCACTTTGAATGGACTTACGACCTCGGCCGTTGCACGTTTTGTGGCCGATGCGTTGACCACTGTCCAGGAGATGCGCTGACGCAGGAGTGCGATCACTCCCCGTCGTATGCCGTCAGCGGCGATCTGCGCTTGACCGAAACGGTCATGTATCCCGCATGTCCCGAGTGCGGCCGTCCGGCACTGCCGTTCAACGAGCACATGCTGCCTGTCGCCTTCAGTGAAGTCACCGAGCAGTTGCGCGAGCGCATTCATCTATGCGATCGGTGTCGCCTCAAGTTGACACAGCGTGAGCTGCGCAAGGGCTATGTAAGAATGCCCGAGGAAGGAGACGCGAACAATGATCGTTGATGGGATTCCCGCAGCACTCGGGTGGCACGGTTCCTGGGAGCAGCATCGCGGCGGTCTGTGGCTGGAAGTTCCCGATCTGGACGTGCGAAGCATGGCCACGTTCATGCGTGAGAACGAGGTCCGGCTTATCACGATGACCGTCAGGCCTGAGCCGTCGGGCGGATATCGTTTCATGTATCACTGGGACAGCGATGGCTCATTGATGACCGTCGTGACCATCGTGACCGGCGGTAAGATCGCCAGCATCGCCGACATCCTTCCCGCAGCCGATTGGGTGGAGCGGGAGATCCGCGACTACTACGCAGTGGAGTTTGAGGGACGTGAAGGAATGAAATCTCTCATGTTGCTCGAGGGCGACGAGCCCGGACTCTTCTCTCGGACGGCAGGCCTTGGGCATGACATCGATCCAGCCGACGCGGCCCGTATGCAAGAGGGCGAAACGACGAAGGAGGTGGACCGATGAGCATCGTCCCGATGGGGCCATATCATCCGGCGCTTGAAGAGCCGTACAAGATCGACGCTATCTGCGAAGGCGAGCTCGTCACGGGCTGCAACATCCAGGTGGGCTTCAACTTCCGGGGCATTGAGTGGCTTGCCGAGCGCAAGAACTACACGCAGGACCTGGCGCTCTTTGAGCGCGTATGCGGCATCTGCTCAAACGTGCACACGCTCACGTTCTCGCGAGCCATTGAGAACCTGGCAGGTCTCGAGGTGCCCGAGCGTGCGCAGTACATTCGTGTCGTCGTTGCCGAGGCCGAGCGGCTCCATTCGCATTTGCTGTGGGCCGGCGTGGCCTGTGAGCTGATCGGCTTTCAGACGCTGTTCATGACGTGCTTCGCCCTGCGTGAGAAGGTCATGGATGTGCTCGAGGCCATCTCCGGCAACCGGGTGAACTACGCGATGAACCGTCCCGGCGGGGTCAACCGCGACATCCTCGATCCCGCATCGGTCCTTGAAGCGGTCAAAGCGATCGCCGATGTGACGAGAACGAGGCTCATCCCGGTGATGACCACCGATGCTACCGTGCGCGCCCGTTGCGCAGGTGTTGGCGTGCTCACGCGCGAACAGGCGATCGCCTGGGGCGCTGTTGGGCCCATGGCTCGCGCATCGGGATTGCCGCAAGACATCCGCATTGCGGAGCCGTACGAGGCCTACGACCGTCTGTCATTTGACGTGCCCGTCCTCCCTGATGGCGATGTGTTCGCTCGCGTGGTCGTACGCGCACTTGAGATCCTTGAGAGCTGCAAGATCATCGAGCAGGCGCTTGAGCAGATGCCGGCAGGTCCGTTTCGCGGTCCTGATTTCCCGGTCATTCCCGCAGGCGAGGCGACGGCACGCATCGAAGGCCCACGCGGCGAGGTCTTCTACTATGTGGTGTCTGACGGCTCGGATGTTCCGCTGCGCGTGCGCGTACGGACCCCCACGTTCGCCAACATGCCCACGGTCCAGACCATGGTGAAGAATCAGAACCTGGCAGACGTTCCTTTGATCCAGGCGTCGATCGACCCGTGCTATTCCTGCACGGACCGCTAGGGCCGCGGATTTTTGGCACTGAGAGGACAGCCATGCGAGAGGATGAACGCGAGCGTTACGGACGGCAGTTGCTGCTCCCCGGCATGGATGAAGCTGCTCAGGAGCGCCTGCGTGCGGGACGGGTACTCGTTGTCGGGGCCGGAGGGCTCGGATCACCGGCGCTCTACTACCTGGCAGCGGCCGGTGTTGGGCATCTGAGCATCGCTGATGGCGACGTAGTGGAGCTTGGCAATCTGCAGAGACAGATACTGCATACGACCCAAGACATCGGACGTCTAAAGGTGGAAAGCGCCGCCGAGAAGCTGCGTGCGCTCAACCCGGACATCGAGGTGACGCCGTTGCAGATGATGGTGAACGCCGATAATGCCTACGAGCTCATCAAAGGTTTTGACGTCGTGCTCATCGCGGTCGACAACATCGAGGCGCGTTTTGCCATCAATGATGCCTGCGTGAGCCTGGAAAAGACGTTCG
>Ga0123339_10000400_pt1 | contig 34409 bp, 26 predicted proteins | sample lystaG_FD_89956 | JGI IMG/M metagenome (GOLD analysis project Ga0123339, IMG submission 89956) | Glacier valley bacterial and archeal communities from Borup Fiord, Nunavut, Canada, to study Microbial Dark Matter (Phase II) -... | ecosystem: Environmental > Aquatic > Freshwater > Ice > Glacier ...
GAATTTTCATCAGCCGCTTTATCTTTTGCCAGAAAAAAGACAGGTGTCTGGTATATATTTGCCCGTGTACCCAGTTTACTGTCGATGGTTTTTATCCCACTGGTCAGTTGACTCTCTTCCATCTTCATTTCTTTTGCCCAGTCGCCATGAAACTGTGTTAACCAGTAATGGCTGGCATCGAGATGAATCATGGATGAAGCAAAATTGCTCATGATGACAGGATTTTTTTCCTGATGAATGATTTCAGACCATGTTTTCACAATGTCTTCATCATAATAAGAAACAAAAATAAGCTTCACAGTAACAGGATATACCGGATCTTTCAAAACGATCGAAGTGGTAGTGAGATTACCATCGCGCACTGTTTTCTCTTCTACAAAAAGCAGTTCCAGCGAAGGGTTTCCATCGTTGTGAAGCATCTTGATGGCAGGTTCAAACAGGTTATCTGTTCCTGAAGGAATATAGGCTTCGTGGGTGTTTTTCAGTAATTTATAATCCGAAACATTGTTTAGCTTCTCACCTAGATAGGCTTGGTACAGCTTTTTATTTGTTCCGATGGAATAAACCAAGGTCGAATGTTTGGTCTCAATTACAATCTGCTTTTCAGTTTCAATTGGGCGATCTTGCTGTGCAAAGATTTGAATTGTATAGAATAAAGACAAAATAAAAAGTAGGTTTTTTTTCATGGCAGATGATGGTTTAAGGTAAATATCTTGGCAAGGCGAAAGGTATACTTTTCAGAAGTATCAACCAAATATATAGTGCAATTTATTTTAATAAATATTCAGTTGTATACCTAAGCGTGTTTTAAATATCTCTCTGAAGCAGGGCTATTCAATTCTAATAGGTTAACCTATGAATATAATTAAAATGGAAATAATTTTATCCTTAAAGTTCACCCCAACTCCTCGTTATATAGTTGTTGCGCAAATTGAATGTTGATGTTTTTATAAATATCCGTGCTCTGATTTTTGTTTAAATAAGTAAAATTTTGTAGCATCAAATGGGTTGGAACAATAACCAGAAAGTCCGCCGGAACTTAGAAAACTAACAAAACATCCTTCTTTCTTACTCTGCCTTTTGAGAACGGCGTTTCTTAAAAATGCTTAGCCACCTCTTTTATTTCTTTTTTCCCAACCCTCGAAATGGGTTTAGCCTCTGACACTACTGTTGCTTTAGTAAGTCTTCTGTAACATATCCGTAACACAACTGTATTATTCATTACAGTTAAATTACAGCTATATTACAGAAAACTTACTAAAGCAACAGTAATGTGATAGGCTGACTGGTGTTCTTGTAGCGGGAGGGAAATGTAAAAAGCATTTTAGGGGGATAAAAGAAAAGGGAAATCCTATGTGTTGGGGCATTGGATATGAGCTTTCCAGGAAATGAGCCCAAGTACTTGATAATAAGGGTTAAGGGGGAAATAAGATAGGCAATTTGACAGCTACAGGAAATTGAACCAACCTACACAGTGGATATTATGAGAAAAGAATCAGGCAAATATATTTTAATAAATGCACTTAATATTTTATACAAATTGAACTTTAACACTTTATTATAAAATAAATTGCACTGATTTAATTCCAGATATCAATTCATCTCTCAAAATCTCAGATAAATAATAGGTAAACAGCTTTATTTATTACTCATTAGAGAATTAATTTCCTAATAAGGCAGTTACTTTAAAACAAAGGTGTAATTTTGTTCAACAAATATATCAACTGAAGATTTACATTTCCATGAAACTAAAAGCATTCCATAAATTAAGCTACGGATTGTATCTGATTGCTTCTGAATATAAGGGTAAAAAGGTTGGATACATTGCCAATACCACTTTTCAGGTAACTTCAGAACCGGCTCAACTGGCTATTTCATGCCATAAAAAGAATATGACAACCCAGGTAATTCTGGATTCTGGTATTTTTTCTGTCTCAGTATTGAAGAAAGAGGTGAACATGAAAATGATCGGCGATTTTGGGTTCATGTCCTCCTCTGATCTTGATAAATTCAATGGCATTACCACGATCACCTCCAAAACAGGCGCCCCCATTGTGCTCGACAGTTCTGTGGCCTGGTTCGATTGCCGGGTAGTGAATTCCATGGATCTTGGATCGCATTACCTAATTATTGGAGAAGTGCTTGATGCTGATGAAATTTCGGATGAAGAGCCTCTTACTTATCAGTATTATCGTGAAAAATATAAAATGTTATCGCCAAAGAATTCTCCTACCTATATTGATAAATCGATTTTGGATGCTGAGACTTCTGCTATACCTAAAAATGAAGTAAAAGAGGAACCGGAACATGAACCTATTTTTGACGGAAAATGCTGGGTATGTGTCATCTGCGGATATAACTATGACCCCGAAGAAGGCGATCCAACGATTGGCATTGCCCCTGGAACACCTTTCGAAAACCTGCCAGAAGATTATAGATGCCCGATTTGCAATGCCGCGAAGGAGTACTTTCAGGAAGTGTAGGAAGTGGTTGGGAGTGGGAAAGCAGGGAAGTGGGAAGTCGGTGTTAAGTCTAATTGATCATTCGGTTAATGGTTTACTAAAATTGATTATTTTTGATGTTCAAATCATACAACGCCCATGAAGAGCAATAATTACAATATCGCATTGATTCAGGTTTCATTGGATGCAACGCCTGGGGTGAACCTGGAAAAGTGTCTGGAATGGATACGTAAGGCTGCCCATCAAGGCGCCAATGTGGTTTGTTTGCCTGAATTGTACAGTTCGTTCTACTTTTGCCAGAGCGAAAACCATGATTATTTTGATTTGGCCGAGCCACTGCACAATGATTCATATAAGTCCTTCAGTGCATTGGCTGCTGAATTGGGTATCGTGGTGATCGTTCCATTTTTCGAGAAACGTGCAGCTGGTTTGTATCACAATTCCGCCTATATCATTGATACTGATGGATCGGAAGCTGGACTGTACCGCAAAATGCACATCCCGGATGATCCAAGTTATTATGAGAAATTTTATTTCACTCCGGGAGATATCGGATTCAAAGCTTTCAATACCAAGATAGGTAAAATTGGCACACTTATTTGTTGGGACCAGTGGTATCCTGAAGGAGCAAGAATTACCGCTTTGCAAGGTGCGGAAGTGCTCTTCTACCCTACTGCCATAGGTTGGCATCCGCATGAAAAAGCACAATACGGTGAAAAACAATACGATGCATGGCTTACTGTTCAGCGCGGACATGCCATTGCCAATGGAATATTTGTGGCTGCCTGCAACCGTGTAGGTTTCGAAAAGCCTGTTGAATCATCTGCAGGAATCGAATTCTGGGGTGCCTCTTTTATCGCAGGCCCGCAAGGAGAAATACTGGCCCAAGCTTCGCACGACAAGGAAGAAATCATCATGGCCGAAATAGATCATGCCCTGATGGAAGATGTTCGCCGCAACTGGCCCTTTTTAAGAGATAGAAGGATCGATGCTTATGGAGATATTATGAAGAGGTTTATTGATTAAGTAAAGAACTAAGATTATGGATAAAGCAGATGCTATAAAAATTGCCGAACGATATATCTCTCTGGTTAGTAAAAAATACAAGATTGAAAATGTCATATTATTTGGTTCGTTTGCAAAGGGAACCAATCATATTGATAGTGATATAGATTTAGCGATTATTTTTACATCAATAGACGATATCATTGATTTGCAGATTGACCTAATGAAGATAAGAACTGATGATGATTTATTAATTGAGCCACATCCATTTAGAGCAATTGATTTTCAAATCTCCAATCCTGTTGTATCTGAAATCATGAAAAACGGAATTGAAATAGTGAATTTCGCAGCCTAAAAATACACTATAATAACTCTACAACCTTATGAACCGCATATTTCGCCGCTTGCCTGCAGAATGGGAAAAACATCAGGCAACCTTATTATCATTTCCTTCTGAAGGCCGCGACTGGCCTGGTAAGTATCATGCCATCAAATGGGCTTTTGTCGAGATGATCAAAAAAATAACCACTTACGAACCAGTGATCCTGCTTGTTAAGTCAGATGAATTGCGAGAAAAAGTCATGGTAATGCTCGAACAGGCACATGTAGATCTGTCGCAGGTAAATTATATTATCAAAGATACCAACCGCAACTGGATGCGCGATTCAGGACCGGCCATTGTGAAAACCAGTGATGGAGGGCGTGAAGCCATACAGTTTGGATTTACAGGATGGGCTAAATACAAAAATCACCGCAAAGACCAGGGAATTCCGGCAATGGTCGCTCAACATCTGGGTCTTCCGTTAATTCCGGCGATGTACCAAAATAAGTTGGTGGTACTCGAAGGCGGTTCCATTGAAGTAAATGGCTGCGGGACATTGATTACTACTGAAGAATGTTTGATGGACCCGTTGATCCAGGTACGCAACAAAGGTTTTAAAAAGGAAGATTATGAAAATGTATTCCGCGAATATTTGGGAGTTACCAATACTATTTGGCTGCATGAAGGCATTGAAGGCGATGACACACATGGACATGTAGATGACCTTTGCCGTTTTGTAAACCGCAACACGGTGGTGGCAGTTCAGGAACCAAATACCAACGACCCCAACCATCATAAGCTGAAAGCTAATATGGAGATCCTAAAAAATGCCAAACTTGAAAACGAAGAGAAACTGAATGTAGTAAACATGCCTATGCCTGGACGTCTTGATTTCGAAGAATTGCGTTTGCCAGCCAGTTATGTGAACTTTCTGGTTACCAATGGCTGTGTGCTCATGCCAACCTTCAATGATAAAAACGACTACAGGGCACTTGGGATACTTACCGATTTATTTCCCGACCGCAACGTCATTGGTATCAACGCCGTGGATTTGGTTTGGGGATTGGGAACGCTGCATTGTCTGAGCCATGAAATTGGGAAGTAAAGATTGTACTTCCTTTTTCGGATTATCATGAAGACGATAATTTTGTGTATCCAGTCCTTTCCACCATTCAATAGTTGATCCAGTATCGTTGAGATTTACTTCCTCGCCTATCATCGGATGAAGTATGGGAACATTTAAGCGGTGAGCTTCTATGGTAACCCTTTTAATAGGTTCATTCCAGGCGTGCAGGGCAAGGGCAAATTTGCCCCAATGCACTGGCAACAGCATTTTTGCTTTTAAGTCGATGGCAGCCTGAACTGTTTGTTCAGGCATCATATGGATATACCGCCATGCATTGTTGTACTGACCACATTCGAGCAAAGCCAGATCAAAGGGGCCATGCTCGTTTCCTATCTTTATAAAATGAGTATCATATCCTGAATCGCCCCCAATGAAAATCTTTTTGGAAGGAGTTTGCAATACAAACGAAGCCCAGATAGCCTGATTTCTTTTGAACCCCCTCCCGGAAAAGTGACGGGCGGGAGTAACTGTTATAATAAATCCATCCCCAAGATCAGCATGTTCATGCCAATCTTTTTCAATGATTCGATCCCGGTCAAATCCCCAATGTTCCAGATGAGCTGCTGTACCTAAAGTGGTAATTATCTTTCCCACTTTAGGCTTTAGCTTCCGCACAGTTTTATAATCGAGATGGTCCCAATGATCATGTGTTATAAAAAGATAATCAATGGCCGGCATTTCTTCAGCAGTATAAATATCACTTCCTTTAAAGCTTTGCACCATAAAAGAAAAGGGAGATGCATTGCCACTGAAAACGGGATCGACCAATATTTTTTTACCGTCAATCTGCATGAAGTAAGAAGAATGACCAAACCAAACCAACACATCTTTTTCGGGGTCAAGCATCAAAATATTTGTCTTTCGCGAAGGCAACAAAACTGTAGGTTTATTTCGTTTACTTCGGTTAAACAACACGTCTTGCATTACTTCAAAAACGCCTACATCCTCTGACATATTAGGTGTATAACTTTGGTTCTGAAACTTTCCATTCCTAAAATTGGGCGATTGAAGAACTCGCTTCAGATGTTCGCCATTGGCTGCTTTTCCGAAATCTGCCTGGTGCATAAATAGATATAAAGCCAACACAATTGCTACTAAAACTAAAACCAGAATTGCCATTATTTTCATTGTTTTATTTATTTCATTTGACTAAGCACTATGCGATCAAACATTCGATCAGATAATATGCTTTTCAGAAATAGAATTACTTTAGCCCCTGCACCTGCTGCATACCTTGGTTTAGGATTAGTGGCCACTGTTGCCTTTAAAATAACTTTTGCAATCACAATAGGTAGCGAGCCTATTTTATCATCCGCTTTCTTAAACATTTTTACATGTTTTTGTACTAAATCCTTATAGACAGTATTCCCTGAGACTTTCATCATGTTTTCCCGTGCAATTGAATTCCATTCAGTAATTATTGCTCCCGGCTTGATAATAACCACATCAATCCCAAATTGTTTCAATTCCATTCTCAAACTATCACTCAATCCTTCAACAGCAAATTTTGTAGCATGATACCAACATCCATGAGGTTCCCCAAAACTTCCGCCAATGGATGAAATGTTAATTATTTTTCCTGAATGTTGGGCACGCATGGTTGGAATAACCAGCTGACATAGCCTTGCCAGTCCAAAAATATTCACTTCAAACTGATATCTTGCCTCCGAAAGCGGAACATCTTCCAAAGCGCCATAAGATCCATATCCAGCATTGTTAATCAAAATATCAATACGTTTTTCAATATTCAGAATCTCCTTAACACCTTTCGCCATGCTGTTTTCAACAGTTACATCCATTTCAATAACACGAACCCCCGCACTTTTTAAGTCTTCCATCTTCTCAACTCTTCGAGCAGCACCGTATACTACGAAGCCATTCTCTGCCAGGAGTTTAGCTGTTTCTTTTCCAATGCCAGCAGATGCTCCGGTAATTAATACTACTTTTTTCATATACTATATTTTATGAATCTTGCTATAAAATTAGTCATAGACAACCAGGCCATCGTAATTCATAATCTTCTTGTCTTATAAACAATTGGCTTAAACATTTAAAGCAAGTCAGGGCTTCATTGTTTATGAAGCCCTGACTTTATAACTTCCCATATTAACCGAAATTGATACCAGGCTATTTCATTTGTGGTTTAAGATGCTTATCAAGAAAAGCAAGCATGGAACGATAAAAATCGAACCTGTTTTCTTCATTATGGAACCCATGCCCTTCATTGTCTTTTACCATGTATTCAACATCAATTCCACGGTCTTTTAACGCTTTAACAATCTGGTCTGATTCATCCTTGTTTACACGGGGGTCATTGGCTCCCTGAGCAACAAAAAGGGGCGCTTTAATTTTATCAACCATAAAAACAGGTGAAACTTCTGCCAGCATTAAACTGTCAGTTTTAGGGTTACCCACCATTTCGTAAAACATGTCGAGCATTGGTTTCCAGTAAGGTGGGATGGTTTTCATAAAGGTGAACAGATTAGAGACCCCCACATAATCCACACCGGCGGCATACAACTCAGGTGAAAGTGTTAATCCTGCTAACGTTGCATAACCCCCATAACTGCCCCCATAAATAGCAACGCGTTTTGGGTCGGCAATACCCTCATCCACCAACCACTTCACACCATCAGAAATATCATTTTGCATACTTCGCCCCCACTGTTTAAAAGATGACTGCCAGAATTGTTTTCCGAAACCAGTCGATCCTCGGTAATTCATTTGCAAAACCGCATAACCATTGTTTGCAAGAAATTGGACTTCAGAATTAAAGCCCCAATAATCACGTGCCCAAGGGCCTCCATGCGGGTTGATAATCACAGGAAGATTTTTTGGATCATATCCTTTGGGTAAAGTCAAATATCCATTGATGGTTAGTCCGTCACGCGATTTATAAGAAATAGGTTTCATATCGCACAAGTCAGTTTCATTCAGCCATGGGCTCAAGTCGGCCATTTTGGTTAATTCTTCTGAAGTTTTATCATACAGATAATAGGCACCGCGGCTCTTATCACTAAAAGTGCGGATCATAAATTTATCTTCCGCTTTGTTATGGCTACCAATTGCAACCTGGTATACGGGTAATTTATCCTGAAGCTTTTTCTTCATGGATTCAGCTTGTGAATTAAAAAAATGTTCCTTTTCCATGTCTGTGGTCCATGAAACAGATAATAGCTTCCTGTCTTTTTTCGAATATTCAATTTCCTCTATGTCAGCCTCCTGAGTTTCAAATAATACTTCCTTTTCTTTTCCGGTGGCCGGATCAAAAATTACCAAAGCTGTTTTATCGCGGCCTAAATTGGAGGAGGTATAAAGCATTTTATCGTCGAAAGTAAATAGAAACGGGGAGACGGTTTCTTTAAAACTGGTAGTCAGTATCGGACTGAAGGGATCTTGTTCGGTTTGGCGGAAAAGAATGGTCTGGTTCACGCCATCGGAAGTAAAAGCCACCCGAAGTTTGCCGTCGTGATCAGTCATCCAGCCAATAATATTACCGGGATTTTCAGCCAACTGAGTCATTTCACCTGTAATAACGTTTAACCTGAATGGATCAAAAACCTGAGGGTTTCTGCGATTTAAACCTACTATAACCTCACCATCAACATCTTCAAGATCATCAATTAACTCGGTACGTACCTTTTCAAATACAGTTAATCCTTTTTGTTCAGTACCATCAATGTTGACACCATAGAGCTGAAAATTTTCATCTCCGCCTGTATCCTTCAGAAATAAGACACGGTTATTTCCTTTCCAAAGGTAACCGGCAATGTCACGGGCAGTTTCAGAAGTTATCCGAATAGCCGAATCGGCGCCCACTTTCTGAACAAATACGTTGAGTCGCTTTTCCCATGGAGCCAGGTATGAAAAATACTCACCATTGGGTGAAAGTCGAAAAGCAGTCTTCTCCGGATTTCGGAAAAAATCTTCCATAGGAATTACAGGAGCTTTCTGTGAAGTAGGATTACAGGCCACCAAGGCAAGAAAAAGTGACAAGACAATCAATAACCTGTTCATAATTTCATATTTAAAAGAGTGAAAAGAATTTTATGATTTATGTAGAATGCTGCGTATTTTTTAATTTGATACAAGTTAAGGATTTTGTATGTAAATAACCTGATCTTTAGAGACAAAATGAAGATTTAATTTAAAGTAAGTATAGGCAACAAAATATTCAGTAAAATAATGTAAATTTATTCAACAAATATTTATGTGGGAATTGGTGTTTAAACAATTAAAAAGTTCATTTTGTCTATAAAACCTAAAATACCTGTATTGATTGTGACCGGCTTTCTGGGAGCTGGTAAAACAACTTTTATCAATCAACTTTTGAAGCAGAATAAAGAAGTTAAAATCGGACTTATAGAAAATGAGTTTGGAGATGTTTCGATTGATGCCCGGCTTATAACTGATTATCAACCTAAAAGCATTGTGGAACTCAACAATGGATGTATTTGCTGCACACTTTATAATGAATTTTCGCTCACTCTTCAGGAACTGGTTAAGAACCACCATCACATTGAACATTTGATCATTGAAACTACCGGGATTGCTGACCCCGGACCTATTATAGAACCATTTTACAAAGATGATGATTTAAAACGTATTTTTGAATTAAACGGAACAGTTTGCCTGGTTGATTCAGAAAATTTCCTTGAACACATTACGGGTTCTGAACAACAAAAACAGATCATACTGAGCGATATGATCATTTTGAATAAAACAAGTTCCGTAGACAGGCACACCATCGCCAGTATCAGAAAAAAGGTGGCTGCCCTCAATCAAACAGCGATGGTGCCTGAGACTGATTTTGCATGTATCGACTCCTTGCATTTATATATGCTTCAACCACATTTACAAGATGAGTTTGCAAAGAAATTAAGGAAGCCTTTTTACAGCGAAAGTGGGATGGCTGACTATCACAGTTTTACCATTCGTTTTGGCGGATTGCTCAATGAAAACAAGTTTATTGAATGGTTCAAGTATTTCGCCTCATTGCATAGAACCAATATTTTTAGGATAAAAGGGTTGGTAAATTTTGAAAACAATCCAATGATAGGAATAGTACAATCGGTTGGAGGAACAACTTCAGTTACAGAAGGGTCAGTGATTAACCCGAATGATCCACTTGAAAATATACTGGTATTTATAGGCAAAGAAATCAGCAAATACAGGATTGAAAAAGAAATACAACAGTTTTTAATTCTGGATTACTAACCAGAAAGGCAAACTTAATTAATCTTATTAACGTACCTTTGATATAAGCAACACTTTGAAAAAAAACCCATTTCCCAAAGTGGATTTGGCAAGATTAGCTTCCATGCCTTCTGCAAAAAGCACCCAAACCGACAAGAACGACAACTTTGCCACTTGTCGTTTTAATGATTCTTTCATTCCTTCGCAAGATTAAAACGACAAGTGGCGGTTTTGTCGTTCTTGTCGTTCTTGTCAGTTTGGGTGCTAGTGTCGGAAATCAGGAGATTAGTATCCCAGCCTATGATTAAATTCTGTTTTATGAATGTATTCGCTTCGATGGAACCCACGTTATTAAACAACAGCGAACGGATCGGTTACAAACGGACGTACATCAGTCAACAACATTCCGGCAGTTTGAGCTGCCAACATTCCCAACTCCCCATCCTCAAAAACCTGGCAATATTGTGGTTCTACATTCAACATTTGAGCACATTTCAAGAACGTATCAGGTTCAGGCTTATGACTGTCAACATCATCAGCAGTTACAATGACATCAAAAAAATGATCAATCATCAGTTCTTTCATTTGTAGCATAGCACTTTGCCTGCTGGCACCGGTACCCACAGCCATGGGAATTTTGCCGTAAGCACTTTTCATTAGGTTAATCACCGCATCATGTGGCTTTATATGATTGATATTTCTCCAAAACTCCTGCTGTTTCATTACCACAATCTCCTGTACATCAACCAGCAAATTGTTTTCCTGTTTTATACGTTGGGCAAAACTAATAGTAGGCATTCCAGTCATTTCTATTAAAATATGTTCATCAAACGTGCAATGTAGTTTTTCGCATACTACGTGCCAGCTTGCAATATGGACTGGCAATGAATCTGACAAAGTGCCGTCAAGATCAAAAATTAAGGCTTTTGCCTTTGGATTTATTTCAAGTTTCATTCAATTCAACTTTAAAGAGTACAAAAATAGCAAACTTTTTTGCCCAACGGCCCTTTAATTTTCAATCATCCAAAATGGTAAAGTTAAGTTAAAAATTCAACATCTCAATCATTGGTGAATAAATTCTGGTTGATTTATTACACGATGCAAGTGCAACTGCTTATACTTGTATACTATTTGTTGAAAGCTTTCAAAAATGGCTTATGTTATTGGAGCATCTGCAAAGACATGCTGCGATACCAGATTGCAAGATTTGATGTAGCATAACGAGCACCAATTTTCATCCTCCCATTCTCTCACCTTACTTTTTTTCTACTCGCCTACTTCATTTTAACCATTCGTTTCATTTCACTGAATCCGGTTGCTTCAAGTCGGTAGAAATAAACCCCTGTAGCTACGGGTTTTCCTGAATTATCTTTTCCATCCCAATAGACAGTATGATTGCTTGACATTTGATCGTCGGCTTCAATAATTCGTAGAGTCCGGCTATTCAAGTCAAGCACTGAAATCCGGTATTCCCCAGGCTTGTCTAACTTAAATTCGATATAAGTTCCTTCATTGAAAGGATTGGGATAATTCTGCAACAATTCAGAAGAGGTGGCATCAATGGGCAAATCATCAACAGCATTGGGACTATAGGGTGTATTGCGCAAACCTGGTGTTCCGTTATTCACTGATAGCACCCAGTTCAATCCTGAATTGTTGTTGAGTGCAGGATTGGTAAGTTCAAGTGACCAAAGTTCATCAAAGGTGGAAGTTTGCCACTGGTCAGTGTTCCCATAGTTTACTTCATCGACCAACTGACCTTCGCGCGAATACAGTTTGACGGCATCGAGCGTGTTGCTCAATCCGAAGTTGAAAGGACCAAACAGATTTTCACCTATCGCAAAAATGCTGCTAAACTTTGTCAAGTCGCTTGATACAATAAGATACTCATTGGCTTTGAGCCAAGTGTTGGCAGCAAAAATATACTGATGGTTGGGGTCTGAATCTGTGATTTTCCACCCCGAAATATCAATATCGAATGCACCCTTGTTGGTCAGTTCTATCCAATCACCTGGATCGGCAGTGGCATCATTGTTAAAGCTGATTTCGTTGATCACAATATCTTCGTAATGATTTTGATGTTTCTCAAAAACAGCTGTCAAAACCATATTGGCTTGTGGAACTACCTTAATAGTTGCCAGATTACTTCCTGTGGTAATCCCTGTCCATTTCACAAACTTATAACCCACTTTTGGAAGAGCGGTCAGTGTAACAGGCACATTCGGAAAATAAGATCCTTTCCATGGGAAACTGGACAATTTCAGTGAATTTAACTGGATTAAACCTTGTAATGAATCAGCCTGTGCAGTAATGATTTGTGTATTCTGAAAACTAAATTTCAGCCTTATATGACTAAATACATTGAATGGACGTGCAGTGGCAAAATTCTTTATTTGTTGAATATTTGAAAGCCAAGTGGACTTTGACCCACCATTCCATTTCAATAAATGACTACCAATTTCATCAGTGATCGCATCACGTTTAAGGTCAATAGCCTGATTCACCCGATCAGCACGAAAATTTGAATTGAGTAAATCGGCAAACCGGTTCACAAACTGGTTACGGAATACTATATTTTCGAGTAACTTGCGCAACATCAAGGTTGACCAAGGTGGATTTGGCCAATCAGGCCCATTGGTTGCAGTTGCAAACGCCAGAGAGTTTTCGGAAGCTAGTGCATTCCAGATGCCCATGCCAAAATCAGTATCGTACAAAATCCAACGCCACCGTCCGGTCGCATCATTGGTTTTCCAATAGCGAATATTATTTCCAGGCCAGTCGTGGTTTCTAAAGTAAATCTGTGACGAAAAATAGTCAATGAAACTATTTATGTCGATCCATTCAAGCATCTTGTTGTAATTGGCCTGAGTGGCCAGACTATTATTTTCAACAAAGCTATACATTGCCCAGTAATCATCGGCAGTACCAGTAACCAAGATTCCATGGTTTTCAAGTATGGTCACATCATCCGGATCGATATCGTTGTGCTGGGCGATCATATGTTCGTTGATTTTTTCACGTATATTATGAATACCCCAGTATTCACCGTTCAGAAAAATGGTTGCCGGGCGAAAAGCCTGTTGTTCCAGGTTCATGCCAAGGGTTAGCCCGGTCATCAGCCCATCCCTGAACATTGTATTGTTCCAGTCATTTCCAGAATTACGCAGAACAACGTTTTTATACTTGTCATATGGCCTTTCAGCGAATATTTTATAATTCATGTCCTCGTAACCATACCCTTTGCGGCAATAAAAAGCCAACGATTTTTGAGCATTCGCCCTTGAATAATTACCAAAAATCTTCACACCGGCATCTACGTCAATTACTTTGTTTCCAGTGGCCTCCATTAATTCAAAATGGCAGGCTTTCTCCCAATCCATCCAGTAATTGGCTCCGAAATGCGGATCCTTTACTTCTGCATGGGGCCCATCAACATAAATTCCAGTGTTGAAATCCCATAAATCAGTAGGGTTCATGGATATCGAAACAACAGGCATCTTTTTATTTCCGTATATGATATATGAATTGGTAACTGTTTCGCCTGGCAACATACCCGACTTTAATATTCTTGCCCTTACAACCTTAGAAGTGCGAATTTCGATTTCCCGCACAGCAATCGAAGAAGATCTGGTAGGAACCGACCCGTCGAGGGTATAATAGATGGTATCATTTTGTGTGGGTGCGGTGATGGATAAAATAGTGCCGGTCGCATAAATGCCCCCCGGCTTAGTAAAGACGGGCTTTGGGGCCATTTCTCCAGAAACTTCCTCACCAGTATTCACCTCTCCCGGTGTTGAAACATCATAGGCAACCCAGACAATTGGATCTTTCGCAGAACGGCCAAAGGAATAATTGATTTGCATGGCACCCATCAGTACACTATCAACCAAAACGCCCGATGGATTTGTCAGATAAAGCGATTCACCATCAGCATTCAATTTAAAGTTGGTATGAAATTCATTTCTCCCAAGTTTTAAAATGTCAATTACTCTGGGAGCTGTAGGTTTTACAGTGGTTTCAACTGACAAAAACGGAATTGCTGACAAATCTGAAGAAGCTATATCATTGTTATGCACCTGTATGGACAATATATTTTCTCCGGATTTTAATACAAGAGCCGGATTGCTGATCACAAACATTTCAGGCGCCTGGCCCTGAAATATTAACGCCTCATGCAAGCCTGATGCTTTCTCATCAAATCGAGGCAATACACCTTTATCCAACATTTGTGCACGGGCAATTTCCACTCCATTCAAATAAGCAACAAACCCATCATCGTAATCCATGTGCAGTACCAATTGTTTTATAGTGGTTAAATTGGTGATGGTAATTTTTTTTCGCAGTAAAATTGATTTAGTAACCGTTACCAAGGTTGCATCGTCGTTATCACTCATTCCAAAACCACTTTTGCCTGTTTTCCAACCAGTATCATCGAAAGTGCTCAGTCGCCAATTGGTGGTTGGTTCAGTTGCAGGAACCAGATATTTCCAATCATCTCCACTTGCAATGATGGTATTCCAGTTAAAAGGCACTTCCCTCCTGTCTTTTCCTGAAGCAAAAACCAGCAGGTAGTCACCTGGATTAACGATGTAATGGGGAAAAATCCATTGAAATGGCTGGTCTTTTTTATCAGAAAGGCCAAAACCGTTCAGGTTGACAGAAGTAGTTCCAGAATTGAAAAATTCGATCCAGTCGGAAGAATCGCCATCCATGTCGGTAATAATCCCTCCGTTAGAACTCATTACTTCATTGATGCGTAATGGTTGTGCTGAAGTATACACGGCAGTGAAAGCCAAGCAAATCGACAAAAGGAAAAGCTTCATGTTTAGTGAAATGTTAGTCTTAGTTTAAGCTCGTACAAAATTAACAATCGCATTGAAAGTAAATCTAATATAACCAAAAATGGTTAAATAAAAGTATGATTGGAATATTTGTTTAAATAACTTCTAAAAAGCTTAAAAATTTAAGAATTGGAGCAACAAATACATTCAACGCTAATTGATCATTATGGAATTCGAAAATATAGTAAAGCCGTCAACATTTTCAGCATGTGAATTGTTTTTGACAGACCGTTGCAATTATGAATAAAAAACTGGAGCAAATATTATTTCTGATCAAAGAAGACCGGAAGCTTTTTCTAAGTATAAGCTTCGGGGTATTTTTGTTTGTGCTTTTTTTTCAGCCTTTTCTAATTGACCATGTTGATTTTAACAACAGGTTATTAATTATAGCAGGATTAGGCGGTATTGTTTTTCTGTTTATGGTATTGGTGCGGGCCGCTTTCCTTTGGATCATTCAATATGAAGATCCATCACCACAGGAGCTTGTGTACCTTTCATATTTAGGCGGATTTATTATTTGGGTATTAAGTTCAGTGGCTTTCGCATTCTATCTGCGTTATGTGGGATCAGTAGATATCACATTTTACACGATGTTTAAAGTAGTTTTAATTTGTCTTTTCCCTCCCGTGGCCTTAGGAATAGCGGATGAACTCAAGGATTTAAGACAACAAAATGAATCGCTCACATTCAAAAAAGAAATCATTCAGGAACAATTTAAAAAATACGAAGCAGACTACCTTCATAAATCCATTGAGTTTATTTCCGAAAACAATACAGAGAACTTATCCCTGCTAATTTCAGATGTTACGCTTATAAAATCGGCGGATAATTATGTGGAAATTGTATTTATGGAAGATAAACATCTTAAGAGAAAACTTATAAGGAGTACATTAAAAAATATTGAGCAACAATTAAAGCTATATCCTAATTTTATTCGCTGCCACAGAATATGCATTATAAATACATACTACATTGAAAAACTCAATAAAAAATTCAACAATCATTGTTTGACCATAAGGGGATTACAAGATCCTATTCCGGTTTCGCGTCAATATTTATTGAAACTTAAAGAAGCTCTTTAGGTTAAAGGGGCGAATGCCATTCACCCTATCTATTTTATATTAACCACCTGACTGCTCAATTTACCACTAACTATCAGCTATTAATCCCTATTCTTTTAAAATAATATAAATATGTATTAACTTTGCTTATATCCTATTTTAATATCGAAATTTTCTATCCATTTAAAGAACTTAGGCATTGTTTTATTGAATAATGTCTGAGTTATTTCAAAAAATGATTTTAATTTCAGTGAAGCAATTAGTAACAACAATTTTAAATTTAATGCACAATGGAGATATCTAACAATAATCAAACAAATGACCGCTCATGGCAAAAGGTGATCATGAAATATAACCAGCCCGATTTACGCAAAAGCATTTGGCAAATCTGTAATTCAGTGATACCCTATTTTATAGTATGGTATTTAATGGTGCAAAGTTTACATATTTCCTACCTGATTACATTCTTTCTGACTCTTATAGGCTCTGGTCTTTTGGTCAGAATATTTATCATTTTTCACGATTGTGGCCATGGATCTTATTTTAAGTCAAAGAAGGCAAACAATATCGTTGGGATTATTTGTGGTATAATAGCCTATACGCCTTATTACAAATGGCATAGCCAGCACTCTGAACATCATGCAACTACGGTGAATCTTGACAAACGGGGGAATGGCGATGTGTGGATCATGACGGTGAATGAATATTTGAATTCCTCCAAATGGAAACGTTTTTTTTACCGGGCATTTCGCAATCCATTTATCATGTTTACGCTCGGGCCGTTGTTCATGATTTTAGTGCAAAACAGGTTTTCAAAAAAGTATATGACTCCGAAAGAACGATGGAACATTTATTTCACCAATATCGTTCTATTATTGATGGCTACCGGGATGAGTTTACTGATTGGATTAAAAGCTTATCTTTTAATCCAGGTACCACTCATTATAATTGCTCATACCATTGGACTTTGGTTGTTCTATATTCAGCACCAGTTTGAAGATGTTTCATGGGACAGGACTGGCAGTTGGGATTATAAAACCGCAGCCATCGAAGGCAGCTCATTTCTGAAATTACCTGTTATATTGCAATGGTTTACCGGTAATATTGGCTTTCATCATGTCCATCATTTAAGCCCGAGGATACCCAATTATAATTTGGCCCGATGTCAATATGAAAACGATCTGTTTAAAGATGTCAAGCCAATTACTTTACTGTCAACTTTTAAGGCATTAAATTTAAGTTTGTGGGATGAGGCCAACGGTCAATTGGTACGCTTCAGAAAAGTAACCGTCCACAATTAGTAGAAGAAAGTCTGACAATCAACAGAAGCTTACTATTTCTTTATTTATTACATCTTTGTTGCGTGTAATATTCTTATCGAAAATGAAAAAGATTCTGTTGTTTGTTTTGTTGGTTTATTCGTTTACCCTTTACTCTCAAAATGCTGATATCTATCTTCTGCGGAAAATCAACCTGGACCGCTATGAAAGTACCGATCATGCATTTATCACGATCAGCAAAACCGCCAGGCCCTTTAGTTTAGCAGCTCCCATCGTGGTTTTTGGAATTGGGTTGATCGATAAAAATAAAAGCACCCGGCAAAAAGGACTGATGATGGGAGCTTCATTTTTTGTAGCAACAGCTGTGTCAACTAGCTTAAAATATATGATCAACCGGCCGAGACCCTATGATACTTATCCTGATATCCAAAAACTATCAGTCGGTGGAAGTCCATCCTTTCCCTCTGGCCACACATCCGACGCATTTTCAAATGCCACATCACTGAGCCTTGCATTTCCCAAATGGTATGTAATAACCCCCTCCTACACCTATGCTGCAGCTGTTGGATATTCCAGGATGCATCTTGGTGTCCACTATCCGAGCGATGTAATGGTAGGAGCTGTGATAGGTGCCGGCTCTGCATTTCTATGCTACAAAGCCCAAAAATGGATCAGCCATAAGAAGCGAAGCAGAAGAGCAAGTTCTAAAAATTAGGATGACAATTTCATTTTTTGGTTAAGTTATCACACTGTATATCATCCTATACCATCCTTTAAAACGCATAGATACATTTAATGTCCATACCTTAGAGATGGTTAAATTTTTATGCATAATTGTTTAATTCTAAAGATGAGTGAAAATAAATCAGGGTTGTTTATTTTACAATAACGTATTGAAGATGAATCGCAAGAAATTTTCAGTATAGTTATCAAAAGTTCTTTGCCTGATACTTTTCTCATAATATCCACGGTGTAAGTTGGTTCAATTTCCTAAGGTTATCAAATCACCTGGCTTGTTTTTTTCCTTCAACCATTATTTTCAAGTACTTGTAACCAATTTACATAAAGCTATGGTCCACTGCCCCAATACACAATATTTCCCTTTGCTTTTATCCCCCTAAAATGCTTTTTACATTTCCCTCCCGCTACAAGAACACCAGTCAGCCTCTCACAATACTGATGCTTTAGTAAGTCTTCTGTATTATAGCTGTAATATATCTGTAATATACAATACAGCTATATTACGGATATGTTACAGAAGACTTACTAAAGCATCAGTAGTGTTAAAGGCTAAACCCATTTCGAGGGTTGGGAAATAAGAAATAAAAGAGGTGGCTAAGCATTTTTAGGGATCTTGGGGTTCAAAAGGCAGAGCAAGAAAGAAGGCAGCCCTGTCTGTTTTTAAGCCCAGGCGGACTTTGGCTTTAGTTTCTTACCATGGAATGCTACAAAATTTTACTTATTTAAACAAAAATCAGAGCAGGATTATATTTATTTCATTGCTTGCGGGGGATGAAATGGGATCTTTTACCGGACAAAGACTTTGGGCTATATGCAGAAAATGAAGATGTTAGTTTTATTTTTAACCTAAGGAAGCAATGGGGAACAACTCATACAATCTTGGGATTTTGTTTGCGTACCGTTGCACCAAGCACTATACCGGCGCTGATGATCACAAGATTCTTGATGATGTATTGCCCTTCAAGCGTTGGAGCATAGGGAATTTTTGTAAATACTTCACCGGGAAAAAGAAAAATGGGCGTCAGGGTACCCAGCATTTGAAGGAAGAGCAGCAAGAGCGTTGCCCGCATGTAAATCCCGGTAAGCAGGCCTATGCCGATAAGTACTTCCCAAACAGCAAGAATATAAATGGAGATGTTGCCGGGAACAATTCCGAAGCTTAATAGATCAATGGTACGAATGGCAAGATCCTGGGCAGGACTGAGGCCTGGAATAAATTTCAGTATACCGAACCAGAAGAATATGATTCCTACACTCAACCGTAACAACAAAAGACCATTTTTTGACATCCATGATGTGATGTTTATGTCGGCACGATTAAATAAATTATTTGATTTCTTCATCAGATGTGACAACACAGTGCTCTCACATTTGTTTAGAATGGGTAAAAATTTAGTAGAAAAAGGCCATTCAAAGGAGGATGACTGGACGTAAACATTATAACAGCAACAACTTATAAACGGCATAGGTGGTCATTCCAAAAATCAGGTGCGCGAAAAATAGTTGCAGGTAATAGCCTTTGAAATCAATCCGGGGTTTATAATCTGAAAGGATAAACATCGTTGCCCATCCACCAATGCCAATGATGCCGATCACACTTCCAAAGGCTAATCCTGATAACCACGTGATATCAATTAGGTTATAGCGCCATAAGATATAATAAGCCACAACGAAAGTCAGGCCAATCATATAATGTATCGCCCAGCCCACAATCATTTTCCAGATACCTGTAAGTCCGAAATGAAAGCGTGTCAACAGGTATTGCAACAGCAATGGCTCTTTATATAGTTTTCGAAATGCTGCCGAAATTAAATAACTAAAAGCAGTCATCAATGAGGTTGCAGCAAATGTCGCCAATAGAATAGTCAATAATATCATGATGCTGTTAGTAAAGTTTGTACATCTAAATTACAAAATATTGTTTTGGAAATAGTTAAACAATTATATAACTTTATAAAAATTTTATACTAAATGTGAATTTCCAATTTTTATGAATATTGGATTGTAATATTTCAAACATTTTATTCAGAATAAAAGAGAAGGGAGAAAATGAGAAAAATATAGTACCAGTAGTAAGTGTCTCAAGTAGAAGATAAAATAATTTAAATCAGCGTATATGTATAGGTAACTCAAAGCTGTATTATAAGCACTCTTTTAGTACTATATAAATACTAAATTATAAATTTTAGTACTTATACAATAATCAAACAACACTCAAACCAGCAGGTTGAACCTAGTTTGAGTTCTATTTAAGGCCCACAACCAAATTATAAGCACTCCCACCCAATAATATTTATGCCTACAACTTTGATAAACCTAAGATCGAAACATGGTAAAGTACCCACTCCGAAATTTCATTTAATCATAGAAATTGATTAAATTTAACTTCAAGTTACACTCAGCAAATACCAAAATACGATGAAATTCAACATTTTCCTTGCGATAATCATACTATCAATTGTTTCATCAACTTTTGGACAAATCATCAATAGAATTGATGGTACAGAAATTATTGTTGACTCATTAGAAAATAAAATTCAAACCCTCATGAAAAGTGTTAACGTTTCAGGGGTTGCCATTTCTGTATTCAATGAAAACAAGCCAATATTTAGCAAGACTTATGGGCTTGCTGATGTTCAAAAAAATAGTCCCCTTCAGCCATCCTCAGTAATGTATGGCGCTTCGTTTGCCAAGACTGTTTTTGCTTACATAGCTATGCAGTTCGCTCAGGAAGGAGTTATAGACCTGGATAAGCCACTTGTAGAGTATCTCGACAAACCATTGCCTGATTATGAAATAGAAGGGATGGAAAGAGGTTACCAGGATTTAAAAAATGATAAACGCACTAAAAAAATTACGGCCCGTATGTGCCTTTCGCATACAACAGGTTTCCCAAATTGGCGATGGTTTGAGCCAGGTAAAAAGCTTAAGATAAAATTCGACCCAGGCACTCGTTACAGTTATTCGGGTGAAGGAATTTATCTACTTCAATTTGTAATAGAGCAGGTTACGGGAAAAGATTATGAAACAATTTCAAAAGAAAGAGTTTTTATCCCTTTTGGAATGACTAACACAAGTCAGGTTTGGCAAAGTCGCTTTGATGATAACATCTGTTATGGGCACAATGAAAAAGGAGAACCTTATGAATTAATGAAAAGGAAGGAGGCAAATGCAGGAGGTTCAATGAGTACCACATTGGAAGACTTTACAAAGTTTTATACCGCTTTAATCAACAGTAAAGGTTTAACAAAAAAAAGTTTCACGGAAATGACCAGTGAACAGATCAGGATTAAATCAAAGAGGCAATTTGGACCCTGGGCAAAAGTGGACGGTAAGGACAATGACAACATCCAATTAGGTTATGGTTTGGGAGTTGGAGTATTTAAAACACCTTATGGCAGTGCATTTTTTAAAGAAGGACATGATGAAGGCTGGGGACATTATTCAATTTGTTTTCCTGACAAAAAAATTGCCATCATTATTATGACCAACAATGATAATGGTGAAAGTATTTTTAAAGAATTGTTGGCTTTTACAATCGGTGACACCTTTACACCATGGCAATGGGAGAACTACATTCCATATAACCAGAAGAATTAACGGCAGCTAACCAGATTTCTAAGGCTGAATTAAATAAATCATAGTTCATCCATCTAAAATTTGTTTGATCCATACATTATCTTCCCCATAACAATTTAAATTGATCCAACTTCACTATAAATGTGAATTCGATATAAGCTATGAGTTGCGAAAAAATGCTATAACGGTCTTACTCTCAGTGAACGGTTCTAATTACTCCTTTTTTAGTTCAAATTACGCATATTACCCATATTACGCAAATTACATAGTATGTAATTTGCGTAATATGGGTAATATGTTTAAGAGGAGTTTGTAGCTATCTGGATTCCAAATACTAATGGGGTTTTTATATAGAACTCACGTTATAAGGATTTCTTGCAAATTAATATTTGAAAGAAATTTCCACCGCACTACTATCAAAACAGAACTATGAACCAAAATAATTTACAAATAATGTAGTTTTTTAGCTGCTAGTATTACTAATACAATAGAGTGAATCAAAAATTGTAATCATGGCAAATTCTATAGATATTACTTTTATTCAGCAAATAAACCAAAACCTAAGCATTGCACGAAAGGTGGGTAGGATTTATTTTCAGAATCAATGTTAACCGCGAAGATATTGTGCAAGAGATGATGTACCAGTTCTGGCGTGCTTATCCCACATTTGACGGTCGATCGAAATTCTCTACCTGAATGTACCGCGTTTGCCTGAATACAGCGCTAACGTATAGAAAGAAGTTTATAAAAGAGCAAATGCAACTACTTTCCCTCACCCATCATCACATTGAAGACCAGACACTAATAGATCAGGAGGAACCCATCAACTTATTGTTTGATGCTATCGCAACCTTATCGTCCTTGAATAAAGCCATTATTCTGCTCTATCTGGAGGACCTGAGTTATGAAGAGATTGCTTCTATTACGGGACTCACCAAATCGAATGTGAGCGTCAAACTGGTGAGAATAAAAAAGGCGCTTGAAATACAATTGAAAGTAAAAACTAAAACAAAAGTTAAACACGAAGACACAAAGACACGAAGAAAAACAATTGAATGCCATTGCTTTGTGTCTTCGTGTCTTTGTGTTTAACTTGTTCATGCGTAAGGTGAGTAAATTATTCTGACAAATTATTGAACCTACTTAGACAGAATTTGGTTCTATAAAATTGCCAATTGAATAGTCAATACTCCTACCCTATTTTCCGAAAGAAATTATGCTTTGGATCTGACTATGCCTATAAATATTGTCCTAAACACTATTTGGAAAGGAATTTAGTTTATAAGTTGTGATTGATTTTTTAATGCACTTTAAAGAAATCTGTTTATGACAAAGCATCGTGAAACTCCCATAGAAATAAGCCGGGAAGAATTCAAGAAAATAGGCTATCAATTAATTGATACAATTTCTTATTTCATTGATACTATTGACGAAAAACCTGTTACCAAGGGAGAAACTCCTTCTGAAATACAGGAAATACTAGGCAATGCTTCTTTACCTGAAGTTGGTATTTCAACTTCACACATAATTTCACGAGCAACAGAATTATTACTTAACCATTCGTTATTAAATGGACATCCAAAGTTTTTAGGATTTATCACTTCTTCTGCGGCACCTATTGGCGCTTTGGCTGATTTATTGGCAGCTGTTATAAATCCAAACGTTGGCGCTAATATTTTAAGCCCGATGGCAACAGCCATTGAAAAGCAAACCATCAAATGGCTTGCAGAATTGATAGGCGTTTCACCCGATTATGGAGGGATATTGGTAAGTGGCGGGAATATGGCCAATTGTAATGCATTTTTAGCCGCAAGAACCGCAAAGTCTCCGAAAAACCTAAAGAAGGAAGGCCTTGCCAATATATCCCTTGAAATGCTTGTTTATGCCTCCAAAGCGACACACACATGGATTGAAAAGGCTGCAGTTTTATTTGGTCATGGTTTAAATACCATACGGTGGGTACCAACCAATGTTGACAATAAAATGGATACTCAATTATTATTACAAACTATTGAACAGGATTTAAAAAAAGGGAAAAAGCCTTTTATGGTAGTTGGCAATGCAGGAGATGTAAGTACCGGGGCTGTAGATAATCTGTCGGCCATAGCTGCTATTTGTAAAGCTTATGATTTATGGTTCCACGTTGATGGCGCTTATGGCATCCCGGCGGCAGTAATTCCGGAATTGAGCGATCTATTTGAAGGCATCAGGGCGGCAGATTCCATTGCCCTTGACCCACACAAATGGTTATATTCACCCCTCGAAGTAGGTTGTGTATTGGTTAAAAATCCTCAGTATCTGCATGACACTTATAGTTCGCACCCTGTTTATTATAATTTCAACAGCCTGATAGAAGAGCCATCATTAAACTATTACGAATATGGGCTTCAAAATTCAAGAGGGTTCCGGGCATTGAAGGTCTGGATGGCACTGCAACAAGTGGGGAAAAAAGGTTACATTCAAATGATTAGCGAAGATATTGAGCTGTCGAAATTGTTATTTGAATTAGCTGAAAGACACCCGGAACTTGAGGCTGTCACACAAAATTTAAGCATTGCCACTTTGAGATATTCCCCAATAAGTTATACACCCAATCATAAGATGGATGAGACATATTTAAACAATTTGAATGAAAAATTGCTTAATGAGTTACAACTTGGAGGCGAGGTATTTTTATCGGATGCTATTGTACATGAAAAGTATTGTTTAAGAGGATGCATTGTAAATTTCAGGACTTCAAGAAAAGACATTGAAGAAATTGTTGAAATAATTGTTCGTAAAGGACGAGAAATGCACGGCAAGCTTCAGGAAAGCGAGGAAAAACAAATTATAAGCAGATGAAAAATAAACACATAGACATATAGGACACATAGTTTTATTTATTCTATGTGAACTATGTGTCTATGTGTTAAATTTTCATCTGTTAAATGATATAAAAAGGGATCAGATGATATTGTTGTGGGCTCCCGAGTACTCGGATTGGCGTTAGCTTCGTGTATATTTATACTGATAATCAATAATTTGAAGCAGTATTCCCTGGTGGTTTAACAGTTGTATAATAAGCTATATCGGTTTTTAAATCCTACAAAATGATTCATTCCAGTATCTTTTCCTATCTGGTGTGCGATAATTGCCTAAAGTTACTTCTTAATAATCAGATGTTTACAAAACAGATCGCACGAAGTTAACGTCAACCCGAGGACTCGGGATCTGGCCAATTATAAGATAGATAAGATGGGCTCTGGGGGTCATTGCCTGGTTACTAAGGATGAATTTAAAAAAGGTTGGTTTTTAAAAAATTACCATTAACTTTGCTTTCCCCACAACAATATTATATGATCTATAAAATATGAAACAAGCAGTTTAGTTGAATATTAAAAAGTAATAAAGTGAAAATTCTACTTACCGGCGTTACCGGATACATCGCTCAACGATTGCTGCCTGTTTTGCTCGAAAATGGGCATCATGTAGTGTGTTGTGCCAGGGATAAAAACAGGTTTAATAATTTATATGCTTCTTCAAATATGAGTATTGTTGAAGCTGATTTTTTAAATAAGGATAGCTTACAAAATATCCCAAACGACATAGACATTGCCTATTATCTTATTCATTCAATGTCGACAGAGGTTGGCGATTTTGCAAGGCTGGAAGAAACTTGCGCCATCAACTTTAAAAACAGGATACAGGAGACCAATGCCCAACAAGTTATTTACTTAAGTGGCATTGTGAACGAAGCCGCATTGTCAAAGCATTTAACCTCGCGCAAGAACGTGGAGGAACTATTGACTGATTCAACTTTTGCAGTTACCACTTTGAGAGCAGGTATTATTGTTGGCTCAGGCAGCGCATCATTTGAAATTATCCGTGATTTAGTTGAGAAGTTACCTGTTATGATTGCACCCAGGTGGTTGAAAACCAAGTGCCAACCCATTGCCATACGCAATGTTGTTGAATTTCTATCGGGTGTCATTGGCAGGACTGAAACATACAATAAAACCTACGACATTGGCGGCCCTGATATCTTAAACTATAAAGAGATGTTGTTGCATTTTGCAAAAGTCAGGGGGCTAAAACGACGAATAGGGATAGTACCCGTCATGACTCCAAAGATTTCATCCTACTGGCTGTATTTTGTTACGGCTACTTCATTTACTTTGGCTAAAAACCTAGTAAATAGTATGAAGGTTGAAGTGATTTGCAAACCGAACAACTTAGCTTCAATGCTAAATATTACTTTAATTGATTACGATACATCTATCAAACTTGCATTTGGAAAAATTGAACAAAACCAGGTATTATCAAGTTGGAAAGATGCTCAAACAAGTGGCATTTTCAAAAATGGTTTTTCACATTACATAGAAGTTCCTGTTAACGGTTGCTTCAAAGATATTCGTACCCGAAAAATCAGTAATCCTAAGAATGTGCTTGATAGAATATGGGCCATCGGAGGAAAAACAGGTTGGTATTATGGCAACTGGCTTTGGAAAATCAGAGGGTTTATGGATCAGTTAGTGGGTGGCGTAGGAATGAGAAGGGGAAGGAAGAGCGATACCATAATATGGGCCGGGGAATCATTGGATTTTTGGAGAGTGTTGATAGCAAGCAGAGAAGAAAAAAGATTATTGCTGTATGCAGAAATGAAGTTACCCGGAGAGGCATGGTTGGAATTTAAAATGGATGAAAATAATATTTTGACTCAGACAGCCACCTTCAGGCCATTGGGAGTATGGGGTAGGATATATTGGTATTCCGTATTCCCTTTTCATAGTTTTATTTTCAATGGGCTGATAAATAATATAACAAAAGACTAAATAAAAGCATATAGTCAACTATGCAGATAGCATAAAGGAACAAATAAGATATAAATCCGCCAATACCGCCAAACCGCCAATTGCCATTTTGGTGATATTGGCACCCTTCTTTTTTAATCGACTTACATTTATTAACGTGAGTTCGATCTAAGAAAAGGGGAAAACAATTTGAGGGAGTGTTTGTCCCTATTGGTTTTTTCAAATTACGCATATTACGCATATTACGCAAATTACATAGTGCACCTTTTTAGTCAAGAGGGGTTCAATGTATGGTAATTTTGCTTTTCATCAACAATTCGGGGTGACTGAAAAACAAACCCACGCTCTTGAAGGCTAAAAACTCAGGAAATGTAATTTGCGTAATTTGGTTAAGGCAATGATGACTTGAGCTACAGGAGAAAGTTTCACTGAAAGAAAATCTATAGAAACAAATAATTTGAAAATCACTTATATCGAACTCACGTTAGTAACGTCAATTGGCGGTTTGGCAGAAATGGAATAGTAGTTTTAACCTTTAAAGTAGATATAAATTGAATTTATAACCCTGTCATTCATTTAAAAGCAATCCTTTTTTCACGATAGAACAAAATAGATATAATGAATGTTTTAGGTTTAGAGAAAATGAGTTCGTTTGATTGAAAAGTAGTTGAATACCAGATTTGTTTGAACCTTTAATTTGAATAAAACCTTTAATATGCATTTATTACAGGCTTCATCAGGATTCGATTGGAAGCAATTAATGTTGGGCGATGAAGATTGGACTTTTCTGCCCGAAACTATTTTGCGCACTTCCATCATGTTTATTATCATCTTAATAGGCTTGCGGTTATTGGGCAAGCGGGGAGTAAAGCAACTTTCAGTATTTGAGCTTGTAGTCATTATCGGTTTAGGTTCAGCTGCAGGCGACCCGATGTTTTATAAAGATGTAGGGCTCTTACCAGCTTTCATTGTGTTTACAATGGTTGTGATTCTTTACACCCTTATTACTTATATTATTGGAAAAAATAAAAAGTTTGAAATCCTTATAGAAGGCCAACCTGTTTGTTTAATTAAACATGGCAGGTTTTTGATTGATAATTTTAAGAAGGAAATTTTAGGTGAAGATGAATTTTTTGCAGAGCTGCGTATGCAAAGTGTTTCTCAACTTGGACAGATTGAAGAAGCAATCATTGAAAGTTCAGGCAACATTAGTATCTTTTATTGTCCGGATGAAGAGGTAAAACATGGATTACCGATCATGCCCGAAACGATAGGCGCAAGCCATTATACAATTTCTGCATTTGATTATTACTCCTGTACTTTTTGCGGATATACAGACCAATTAAAACCTGCTGCCCAATTTATCTGCCCTACCTGCAAAAAAGAGAAATGGGTAAAGTCAAGTAATAAGAAACGTATTAAGTAGCATCTTTTGAAATAGATAAATGGCTGCTAATATCTAATAGAGGATTAAGACACAATTGAATTGGCAATAATGAAAAATTGAGCTTTCAAAAACATTAAACAGTTGTAGAAAAACGAACGCATTTAAAATTTAATAAATATCAATATGAAATACTCTGTAAAAATAAACTCCGTAAAAACTATAGATGAGATTGAGAACTCATGGAACAATGATGACTTTAGAGAGCTTTTAAAAAGATTCGATTACGCTGATAGCGATATAATTAAACCAAATGAGTTAAAAGAATATTTGTTTATGGCCATTTCTGACTTTGAGCCAGATGAAGCAGCCGCGATAGTTCTTGATTATAAACTTTCAGAAGAATTGACAGAGGGACAAATAGAAAATCTCTCACATGAAATGATGAGGGAAAAGGTTTCTGAAAACTATTCTGATATTTATATACATAAGTTATTATTCAATATTAATCAATTGCTTTATAAAGCTTACAATGGAAAATTCCCGGCTGCCAAAGCCACTGTTATAGAATTCGAAATGAGGGAGGAACCGGATGAAAAAACTGAAATAACAAAAGAATTGGTTTTGAAAGCGCTTGGTGCAGGGCTTTTAGAAAAGAATTTAATCACCAGGTTGTTTAAAGAACAATTAGATGGTAATGTTTCATTTGCGGAAGCAGAAGGAATAATATGGGATTTATATGATAAAGGGGGCTCTCAATATGAGATGACTACTTCGGAAAAATGGCTTACCAAGTTAGATATTAAAAATATGGAATTTGAATGTACAGTAACCCCATTCACCGAAAAAGTTGAAAAAGAATAAAGGCTACTCTTATGGAAAAAAAGCAACCCAATTCTAAGATTCTTAAAAATAAATACATCCCTACTGCTGAATTTTATAGCCAGGTAATAGATAGTTTACAAGATTATGCTATTTTGACTATGGATAAAAAACTAATCATTAACAGTTGGAGTTCAGGTGCATCAAATATATTTGGATATGAAACAGAAGAAGTTATAGGTGGCCATTTTGAAATGATTTTTACTGAAGAGGATAGAAAAAATGGCATTCCGAAGCTGGAAATTGGCAAGGCAATAAAAGAGGGAAGAGCTGCCGATAATAGATGGCACCTGTGTAAAGACGGAAGCAAATTTTATGCTTTCGGGCTGGTTTTCCCCCTAACCGGTATAGATGGAAAATTGCTGGGATATGTTAAAATACTTCGTGACCTGACCGAGAGAAAGAAATCGGAAGAAGCTATAAAAAAACAGGTCCAAGAACTGGAAGAGCTTAATACTCATAAAGAGAGCATACTTACCATACTATCGCATGATTTAAGAAGCCCATTATCTTCAATTATCCAAATATCTGAATTCCTTAAAGATAATTTTGAAACCATGGGGCATGATGAATTAAAAAGAATGCTCGACCTCCAATATGAATCATCAACCAATGAGCTAAATATGTTAGACTACTTATTGGAATGGGCAAGAATAAAATACGCATCGGAAGTATTTACTCCAACACAAATTGAACTTGTCCAATATGTAAAGAAAGTATTTGAAACTTTAAATGAAGTCGCTGCTATAAACACGATTAACCTGCATAACGAAATTGAAAAAAACACAAGTGTTTTTGCGGATGAAAAAATGTTACTCTCTATTCTGCAAAACATAGTTTCAAATGCAATAAAACATTCGCGTAAAGGGGGAAAAATCACAGCTTCTGCGAAGGTAATAGATGAAAAGATTATTGTTCAGATAAAAGACACCGGCATTGGAATGTCAAAGGAAATACAGAAAAAACTTTTTACACCTCAAATGGATACTCTTTCAAAAGAAAGAAAAGAGAATAAAGGAGCAGGTATCGGATTACTACTGGTGAAAGGTTTTTTAGAAAAAAACGGGGGTGAAATTTGGGTTGAAAGCATAGAAGGTGAAGGCTCATCCTTTTATTTTACATTACCTATAAAGAAACCTTTAGATAAAATTGATAGCGCAGATCAAATCGAGTTTGATGAAAGCGTATAAGTAACATTTTAAAGTAATAATATCGTTATTGTCCTTTACCGGTAGCTGCTTCGTGGGCAACTTTAATCTCGATCCCTGTTTTTCTAATTTCAACTGCGAATGGATTGTTGGAATACAGAATTGCATTGTTATTGCAACTTATTTCATCAAAACGCATCATTGGATTCTTGTTCGTAATCCGCTATATTGTTTAAATTACCATGTGATGTTGCGCTATTTTGAAGCTGTCGGATGCAATGAATATTGCATCCGGTACTTCATGCTGGGTCGTTTCTAACAACATAATTACGGGTATTAACCAATTCTATTAAAAGTAATTGATGAACAATAGAATAATAAGTATATATTTAGTAGCTAATAAGTAGCTTATAAGTACATATACTAATAAGCTGCTTATTAGCTACTAAATATATACTTATTATCTACTTATTATCCTATGATTTTATAATTGCTCAAACATTACTTCAGATAGGTAACATTAGGAAAGTATCAGTGATCGGCATGGGAATAAAATGATCTTATTTGTATTGTTTACATTGATTAAAAATCCAAAAGTAAGATCGAAAAGCATTTCTTTCAACATTGTGTCCCAATGGGGTATCGGGATGTTTTCACATCTACAATATTACAAAACTTATTCAATATTACAATAAAATAGAACGAGAATTTACATCCATGAATTCAAGTGCAAGAACCTTTAACCTTATTATTTATCAAATAGATAATAGTGAACTCAAGAGATAACATCGTTACTACGAAGGAAACTAAATGAAAAAGGTTTTTCAAAATACAACATTTGATTTATTATGGTTTTCATTATTCGTATTAATATAAAATGTTATAGCGCCAATTAATTCAACACTTATGAAGTAGCACTTAATAAATTAATCCCTATATTTACTGCAAATTATTATAAGTTTATGAATCGTATAGGAGAAAGAATAAAAAAGAAAAGAGAACTTTTCGGCCTTCATCTAAATGAACTAGCTGAAAAAGTTGGTGTTAGCCCAAGTGCGCTATCGCAAATTGAAAAATCCAAATCATTTCCTTCTATTTTGACTTTGAAATCCATTGCCGAAAACCTTCATACTACAGTTGGAGAGTTGGTTGGGGAAAATGAATCATTGGGTAATAATCCGGTTGTCTGCAAAAACGATATTAAATACATCGACCAAAACAAATCAGGAACAATCATTTATCGGTTATCGCATCACAATGTTAACAAACAAATGGATACTTATTTAGTGCGTTTTGCGAAAGCATCAGGCATTGAAGGATTATTCATCCTCACCTATGGTCAAATCTTTTGTCATGTACTTTCCGGAGAAATAAGGTTCGATTTAGAGGGGAAAAGTTATATTCTTAAACCAGGCGATAATATTTACTTTAATGCAAAGGCCTCACACAATGCGATTAACAGTTATGATGGACTTAGTGAACTACTTTGGATACAATCACCCCCAAATTATTAAATTGATTATTTTTAAAAATAAATTAAGTATCACTTCATTTATTAAGTAATAGGATGTATCTTTGCAATCAAAATAATGATAAATGGCACAAAATCCTACAATGTTATTAGTAGGAACAAAATCTACATTAACAATTTGATATCTTCTATTATCTTCCTATAAATGAAGATAATTTTGAATAACAATTATTCAACTGAAAATCATAAAGATAAATATTATTTTATCGTAAAATAAAGTTTTTGAAATAATTAAAATATAAAAAGATGAAAATAACAGTAGTTGGAGCAGGCAATGTTGGGGCAACTTGTGCGAATGTAATGGCGCAAAAAGAATTGGCCAGCGAAATAGTATTACTTGACATCAAAGAAGGATTTGCTGAAGGTAAAGCCCTGGATATTATGCAGACAGCCACCTTGTTAGGCTTTGAAACAAATGTTACCGGTGTAACCGCTGATTATAGCAAAACAGCCGGTTCGGATGTTGTAGTTGTAACTTCCGGGATTCCGCGTAAACCAGGAATGACACGCGAAGATTTGATAGGTACGAATGCCGGTATTGTAAAAGATGTGGTTCAAAACATTTTGAAATTTTCACCTGAAGCGATCATTGTAGTAATCAGTAATCCAATGGATACCATGACTTACTTAACTTTGAAAGCCACAGGCCTTCCTAAAAACCGCGTAATTGGAATGGGTGGAATTCTTGACAGCTCACGTTTCAAATGCTATTTAAGCCAAACATTGAATGTTCCTGCATCTGATCTGCAAGCAACAGTAATAGGAGGTCACGGCGATACAACTATGATACCCCTGGTACGTTTTGCAACCTACAACGGTGTCCCAGTCACTTCATTGCTTGATGGCGAAGCAATAAAGAAAGTTGTTGCCGATACAATGGTTGGAGGAGCCACCCTTACCAAACTTTTAGGAACTTCTGCATGGTATGCACCAGGAGCTGCAGGAGCCGCACTGGTTGAAGCAATTGTCAGGGATGAAAAGAAAGTATTTCCATGCTGCGTATTACTCGATGGCGAATATGGACAAAGTGATATTTGTATTGGTGTGCCAGTGGTAATTGGTAAAAATGGTGTCGAAAAAATTATAGATTATAAATTAAACGCTGAAGAACAGACTGCATTTGTTAAAAGTGTTGATGCAGTTCGTAATATGAACGAAGTTCTTGAAGAATTGAGTATTTTTATACAATAAGCCTACTCTAAAAAGTTTAAAGTTGCGTGCCGATCAGAAAGCGGTTGCAAAGTTTACAGTTACCAGATTAGCTCGCAACTTTAAACTTTAAACTCTTCCATAAAATTAGACTTTTCGGAGTGGACTCATAGAATGGAATATGGATGTAAATAGAGTATAGTTAAGCTATGGAAGAATACAATAATTATTTAAACTAATAAAATATGAATGATTTATTCAAAGTGCTTGGAAAAAAGAGGGTTAGTCTACCCGATGATGTTCTTATAATACTAAGTGGTTGTAAATCATTTAACACCTTTGATACAGTAAATCAATTGGCAATTGCAGCAGTAGGTGGATATAATAATAGTTTTGAAGTAAAATACGATATACCCGGAAAGGGCGAAGTTACTGAAGCAATTATTCACAAAGTAACAAACGGGATTTCTGCAAATTACACCGAAGCATATATGAGAAGGAGAGACCCTGACACTATGGCTATTGCAGATGATTTACCAACTGACAAGGAACGATTTATAGATAAGTTTGGGTATGATTTTGACTTACTGAGAAAGGAAACCATTCATTGGCTTCAATCACAGGATTTAGCCGTATTCTTTTATTTTGCCGGATGTGATAATATTGGCTCAGGAGGAATAGCAATAGCACCGGCTAATGCAGGATTTTTTGCAATGGGACTTTCGATGCTCCAGCATATCATCCCTATCAAGGATTTACCTATTGATTTTTCAATTGATTCAGTGATTTACGTTGCCCCTACTTTTCGCCACACCCACTTTAATGGTAAACAGATTGTTGTACACAAGCGTTCCGAGAATTTACATGAAATTTTTTCTTATAATCTGTATCCGGGGCCAAGTGCAAAAAAAGGGCTGTATGGGGTACTCTTGACAAAAGGCGAAAAAGAAGGATGGATAACGGCTCATTGTTCAACCGTTCAGGTTGTAAGTCCATACGACAATATTACAACATTTATGCACGAAGGTGCAAGTGGTGGTGGTAAGAGCGAAATGCTCCAAAACATAATGAGAGAACCAAATGGACAAGTACAAATTGGAGAAAATATCATTACAGGCGAGAAAAGGTTAATTAATTTTCCTCTATTTTGTTCTTTTAATCCGGTAACTGATGATATGGCTTTATGCCATCCCTCGATTCAAAGAAACAACGGGAAAGTAACTGTTTTAGATGCTGAAAATGCATGGTTTATAAGGGTGGATAGTATTAATGATTATGGAGATGATCCTTTTCTTGAAAAACTAACCATTAAACCAAAAGAACCGCTTTTGTTTTTGAATATTAAATCAAATCCGGATTGTACTGCTTTAATTTGGGATCATACAGAGGATAGCCCCGGGAAAAAATGTCCTAACCCGAGGGTAATCGTACCAAGAAATATTGTACCAAATATTGTGAACCAAACAGTTACAGTAGACATAAGGAGCTTTGGTGTTCGCACCCCACCCTGCACAAAAGAAAATCCAACTTATGGAATAGTCGGATTATTCCATATTCTACCTCCTGCCTTGGCATGGTTATGGAGGCTGGTTTCACCCAGAGGACACGCAAACCCAAGTATTGTTGACGGTGGAGGAATGGGAAGTGAAGGAGTAGGTTCCTATTGGCCTTTTGCTACCGGCAAGATGGTTACACATGCCAATTTATTGCTCGAACAAATCATTCAAACACCACGAATGAAATATACCCTTGTTCCTAATCAACATATCGGTGCATGGAAAGTTGGCTTTAAACCTCAGTTATTAATGCGCGAATACCTTACCAGAAGAGGAAATGCAAAGTTGAGAAGCGATCAATACCAAGTTGCACGATGCCCCTTGTTGGGATTTGAATTAAACTATCTTACAATAGA
>Ga0123339_10000408_pt1 | contig 34208 bp, 29 predicted proteins | sample lystaG_FD_89956 | JGI IMG/M metagenome (GOLD analysis project Ga0123339, IMG submission 89956) | Glacier valley bacterial and archeal communities from Borup Fiord, Nunavut, Canada, to study Microbial Dark Matter (Phase II) -... | ecosystem: Environmental > Aquatic > Freshwater > Ice > Glacier ...
AGCAAGGCAAGGCTACCCGCCTGATCGTCTCTGCAATGGAAGGGGTATCCGACCTCTCCAGCCAGACCGCTATCCTCAGCGAGCAACTGGCAGGCACAGCTAGCCAGCTAAACAGCTTGATGGACGAACTGACCACCGAAGTTGCCCCTCCCAGCACTAGCCTGGTGGCCGCCTACTAGCCAGTGGGGGCGGCAACTGGCGGGGTAGCCAAAAACCGCAAGGGGGCGCAGCATTGCGCCTTTGCCGCCTGTCCCCTAACCAGTAATCCTTTCTCTATCCCCGCTCCACTCTACCCTGCTGTTTTACAAGCATTTTACGCTGCGCTAATGACACGTTTACCTCCCTCAAGTATGATGTGGGGGTAACGTAGCAACCAGGCAGGTTATGCTGGACACGCAGGAAAGGTAGAACTGAGATGGCATTGACCAGGCAACAGGTAGCAGCACACCTGCTACGGCGGGTAGGCTTCGGCGGCAACCCAAGCGAGCTTGCAGACTTCGCCACTTTTGACCACACCACGGCGGTTGATCGCTTGCTGAACTACCAGGACGCAGACAACAGCGCGTTGGACGCGATCCTGGCCCGCGAGGGGGCAGCTCTCGACCCGGCTAAGATACAGGACGTACAGTATTATTGGTTGCTGCGGATGATCTACACCAACCGCCCGCTAGAGGAGAAGATGACCCTCTTTTGGCACAATCACTTCGCCACTGGCTATGACAAGGTGAAGGATGCAGTGGCGATGCAGCGACAGAACAACCTCTTTCGCCAGCACGCGCTAGACAACTTCGATGTAATCGTCAAGGCTGTTGCCCGTGACCCGGCCATGCTGCGCTGGCTAGACAGCAACACCAATCGCAAGGGTTCACCAAACGAGAACTGGGCGCGGGAGTTGTTCGAGTTGTTCACCCTCGGCATTGGCAACTACAGCGAACAAGATGTTAAAGAGTCGGCCCGTGCCTTCACCGGCTGGTTCGAGCGCATGGGTGCTTTCTACTTCAACAAGGCCCAACACGACGGTGGCAACAAGACGGTGCTGGGCCAGAGTGGGACGCTAAATGGCGACGACGTGATCGACATTGCCCTACGCCAGCCCGCTGCTGGTCGCTTCCTTGCTCACAAGCTGATCACCTTCTTCGTCACCGACCAGCCCAGCGAGGGCTTCGTCAGCAGCATCAGCAAGGTCTATTTTGACAGCCAGTATAGCGTGCGCGCAATGGTGCAGGCGATCCTCAGCAGTGACGAGTTCCAAAGTGAAGCCAACTACCGGGCGCAGGTCAAGTCACCTGCCGACTACCTGGTGGGTATGGTCAAGTCGCTGGGGGTAAGCAACCCGAACAAGATGCTGGCAATTGCGATGCGCCAGATGGGCATGGATCTCTACAACCCACCAAGCGTGAAGGGCTGGGATTGGGGAACGGACTGGGTTTCGACCAACACCTACTTCGCCCGCGCTAACATCGCCAATAGCATTCTCAGCCAGCGCGACAAGGGCAAGCCACTCTACACCGATATCCTCGGCCTGCTGCACAACAACAATGCCAGCAATGGCGGTGATGCGACCAACTACCTGCTCGGTCTGCTGACCGACGACAACGTTAGCGACGGCGTGCGCCAGAAGTTGCGCGACTACGCCAGCAATGTTGACCTCAGCCAGACCAACGCCGATGCGGATGGTAAGGCGCGTGGCCTGACCCACCTTGTCGTTGCCTCGCCAGCCTACCAATTGAACTGAAGTAGTATGTGGGCGCAAACCCTGCGCCTTGAGAGGGTAAGAAGATGACAGTCTCCAGACGTGACTTCCTCAAGCGGGGCGCGATCATGTCGGCTATCGGCATTGGTGCGCCTACCTTCCTGGTCAAGGGAGCGGCTGCCTTGCAAGGGCGCGATGCCATCAGCAGCGCGCACGCCGCCGCCGCCGTCAACAGTGGCGCGGCAGCAGCCCAGGCCGCAGGCCAGCAAGCGGTCAGCGACCATGCCATTGGCAAGCGCATCCTCGTTGTCGTACAGTTCACTGGCGGCAACGACGGCCTCAATACCGTGATCCCCTACAGCGACCCCGCCTTCTACCAGGCTCGCTCAACCCTGGCGGTGCCACAGACGCAGGTACTCGACCTCGACGGCAAGGTGGGTCTCAGCCCCAACTTGCGTAACCTCAAGCGGCTGTACCAGGGCGGCAACGTGGCCGTAATCCAGGGGGTAGGCTACCCCAACCCCAACCGTTCGCACTTCCGCAGCATGGAAATCTGGCAGACCGCTGCACCAGAGAAGGCAGGCGGCACCGCCAGTGGCTGGCTCGGTCGCTACCTCGATGCCTCCGCCGCCGACGACCAGGCCGCCCGTGATGCCGCCTTCCGCGCCGCCAACATCGGCAGCCAGCTACCACGCACCTTCTGGGACAGCACCACGCTCGTCCCCTCCATTGCCAGCCTCAACAGCTACGCCTTCCAGACGGATACCCGCTACGCCAAGGATCAGAGCGCGCAGCTAGATGTAATTGAGCAGATTTGCGATGCCGCCAGCCAACACGGTGAGTACGAGGACTACATCCGTCGGGCTGCCCTGGATGCCCTCGGCAGCAGCGCGACGCTGAAGAAGATCGTCAGCAACTATCAGGTCAAGGGCGATTATGGCACGGCGGCGGCCAAGAACCCCTTCAGCGATGGCCTCAAGATGGTGGCCCAGATGATCGGCAGCGGGCTGGAGACGCAGATTTACTACATCACCAGCGGCGGCTTCGACACCCATGCCAACGAGAAGACGGTGCATGACCTGTTGATGAAGAACTTCGACGACGCGGTTAACGCCTTCTTCACCGACCTCGAAGCAGCCGGGCGCACCGATGACGTGCTGCTGATGACCTTCAGCGAGTTTGGACGGCGGGTCAAGGAGAATGGTAGCGGGGGTACCGACCACGGCACCGCTCTGCCTATGTTCCTGATCAGCGGCGGCATTCGTGGTGGAGTATACGGCAATCACCCCAGCCTAACCGACCTCGACAATGGCGACCTCAAGTTCAACATAGACTTCCGCGCCGTCTATGGCTCGGTGCTACGTAACTGGCTGGGAGCCGACCCCAGCCTCGTTGTTGGCGACGGCTACCCAAACCTCGCCTTCCTCAAGTCATAGCTCGCTCCTAGCCGTAAGAGCAGCCTCCGATCTAGCAGGTCGGGGGCTGTACTTACATCCACGCATGGCTGTCCCTGGCCGTGGCCCGCCACCGCGACAGTGTTGCTAAAACTACTGCTTTCGGGTATAATTACACTCAGCACAATGCCCCCGTAGCTCAGTGGATAGAGCGCAGGCCTCCGAAGCCTGAAGCAGGCGTTCGAGTCGCCTCGGGGGTACCATTCAGCAGCCGATCACGATATGTGGTCGGTTCTTCGTTTTGCGGGGTTGAAACATTTGTTGGCCCACGCTTGTTCAATCGGCAGATGAAGATCAGGACAAGGAGTTTGCTAATGAGCCACAACCAGAACAGTGACGATCAGTTCCGCAGCAACTTGCCGCCAGGCCAGCATCAGCCAGAGCGACGGGAGCCGCCCACCCAGGCCTTGCCAGAGCAGGCCCCCATGCCGCCCCACGCGCAACCAAGCCTCGCAGACCTGGCTCAGCCTTACACGCCACCCCAGCCCTACAGCCCACCGCCGCAACCCCTCACTCCCACTCCCCCCAGCTACAACCAAGCGGCAGGCTACACCCAACCACCCCCCAGCTACAACCAGCCTTACCAGCAGCCTCAGTACCAGCAGCCTCAGTACCAGCAGCCTCAGTACCAGCAGCCTCAGCCACAATACCAGCAGTCTCAGTACCAGCAGCCTCAGCAGCCATATGCACCGACGCAGGGTTATGTGGGGCAGGAAAACAAGTCGCAACTGGTAGACCTCAGCAAGAGCCAGCAGGGGATGCAGCAGTACCAGCAGGGCGGCCATGTTGGCTACCCGGTACCAGACCCACAGTACCAGCAGATGCCCTTCCAGCCACAACCTTACGGCCCACTACCAGCCAAAGACCCCAACATCGCCTTCTTGCTCGAACTGATTGGCTACCTCGGCTTCCTGGGCATCGGCCATATCTACGCTGGTAACGTGGTCGGCGGTATCCTGATGCTGATCTTCGGCTGGTTCGTGTGGTTCATGATTGGTTCGGCTGCCTTCCTCTTTGCTGTGCTAACCCTCAGCCTCGGTGTCTGCGTGGCTCTACCAGTGCTTGCCCTGGTTCCCATCGCCAGCGGCCTCTGGGCCAAGAGCATAGCCCAACGGAACAATAGTATGAGCAAGCGGTACTAGAACACCAAAGCCGCAAGCAAGAAGAAGGGCGCGTCCATTGCGGACGCGCCCTTTTTTGCCCTCAGCCGCCAACTCTGCTCAAGGTGCAGGCGAGGCCACGAGGTAGGTGGTGTTAATCCAACCCTCGTCGTTCGAGCCGTCAGTCGTCCGCACGTTGCGCCAGGTAGCGTCCGTGTTGGTTTGGTCAAGGCCGATCACCTTGAGGATCGTCCCCTCCGGCAGGCTGGTAACGCGGGGAGCCGACTGCTGCGGTCGCGCCCGTAGCCGCACCCCTTGACCATCTGTGTTGGCAACCTTGACGTACTCGCTGCTACCCGCTGGCGTGGCAGTTGGCGGGGCGGGGGTGTCGGTCGCTAGCGGCAGGGGCGTGGCAGTCGCCAGCAGTGGTACTGGCACTGCGGTGGCGGTTGCGCTCAAGTTGCTGATCGACAGGCTGATGTTGTCTACCCAGCGGGGCGTAACCTGTGTCACCAGGAAGAAGAAGACGGCGATGGTCGCCAGGCCAATGAAGGTGATCGCCGAGAGGCCGGGGATCATGCGTTGGCGGCTGAGGGGGCGACGCTCCGGCTCGAAGGGAACGCGCTGCTCCGTGGATTGCTCGTTCAAAAGCAAACTCCTGCTAGTTCTTAATTGAGAAAAGATATGCGATGTAGGAAGCAGCTTCGCGCAGAGCGTAATGGGCCTCCCAGCCCTGGTCGGCAGAGATCGGGCTGGTGCGCGTGGGTGAGGTGTAGGCGGTAATACCCAGGTCGCCTGCCATCTTAGCCGAGCGCATCATATGGAAGGGGTCACTGACTAGGATCGCGCTGTGCCAGCCATGCTCGCGCATGATGCCGCTGACCGCAGAGAGGCTCTGCCACGTATTGCGGCCCTCCTCCTCGCGGGCAATCTCCTCCACCGGCACGCCCCTGTGGGTCAGATAGCGAGCAGCGATATCGGCCTCGGTGTAGCGGTCGCCATCGCCCAGCCCGCCAGTGGTGATAATCGCCTGGGCCAACCCTGTGTTGTAGAGGGCAAGAGCGTGGTCGAGGCGCGCCTGCAAGACGGGTGAAGGCTGGCCGTTCCACTGGGCTGCGCCGAGAACGACGATCACATCTGCCGCCTGCGCGTTCTCCTCAGCGGCCACCCGGTAGACCTGCCAGACGATGAGCGCATAGCCCGCAGCAACCAGCAGTAGCAGCAGCAACAGCAGGCGCACGAACGACAGGCCACGCCTACGCTGCGCCCGCCGCAGACTCGCCCTCTGCTCTCGTACTATCGCTCCACGCATTGCCAGCTGCGCTCCCCTCCGCACACCAGTACAAACTTCAGCCAGGCTCAGTATAAAGGAAGCGAGCGGCCACGTCAAATCTCATATCTTCTTTGCCGCTGCGGAAGGACGGCTGCTACGAACCTGCCGGGGGGCTGGCATGGTATAATAGGAGAGCAGTGGTACGAACCACTATGCGGCTGCGAACTACAATCTCTATCACGACAGTGCGAGGGTAAAAGATGGCGAAGATTACGATCATTGGGCTGGGGCTGATCGGCGGTTCTATAGGGCTGGGTTTGCGCCGCTGGCAGGCTTCGGAGGAAGGGCGTAGGAGTAAGGCCAGCTTCGAGATCATCGGCTACGACACTGACCTGGAGCGGGCGCAACTGGCAGTCAAGTTGGGCGCAGTTGGCAGCATCAGCCGCGACTTTGGCTCGGCGGTGCGGAACGCCGACATGGTGATCGTCGCCACCCCAGTACTGGCAATGCGCGAGGTGTTCGCTGCCCTCGGCCCAGTCCTCGGCAGCGGCGCAGTAGTCACCGACACGGGCAGCACCAAGCAGCAGGTCTTGCGCTGGGCCGATGAACTGTTGCCCAATACCGTCCACTTCGTCGGCGGCCACCCGATGGCTGGGGCGACCGGCAGCCTGGAGGCGGCCCGTGCTGACCTGTTCGACGCGGCCAGCTATCCCCTCTGCCCCACGCTTTCGGCCAGTGAGGAGGCGATTGAGCAGGTTGCCACCCTCGCTCGGATGTTGGGAGCCAAGCCGCTGTTCATTGACCCTGCCGAACACGACACAGCGGTGGCCGCCGTCAGCCACCTACCCTTCCTGATGTCTAGCAGCCTGGTCAGCGTGACTACCGCCAGCGACGGCTGGGGGGAGATGGGCCGATTGGCGGCGGGTGGCTACCGCGACATGAGCCGCCTGGCCGGGGGTGACCCTACCATGTACCGCGACATCTGTGTGAGCAACCGACAGGCAATCCTCACCTGGCTGGATCGCGCCGTCAACGACCTCTACGACTTGCGCGAGATTATCGCCAAGACTGACCCCGACCAGCCCAACAACCCGGCCAGCAGCGAACTGCTCGCCAGCCTCAACGAGACGAGGGATCGCTTCGACCAATGGCGCAAGAGCGGGCGCAGCGACGCACAGGCTGCATTGGAGAGCGACCTGGGCAATATTACGCTGGGCAGGGCGATCAGCCAATCGCTGCTCGGCGGCCTGGGGCGCAAGCGAGGGCAGTAGTTGCAGCGCATCCTGATCGTCAAGCTGGGCGACCTGGGCGACCTGCTGCTGGTCAGCCCCGCCCTGGCCGCCTTGCACGAGGCGCACCCTACTGCCCGCCTGGATTTGCTGGTGCCGCCACGCTCAGTAGAGGTTGCCCGCCACATCCCCCAGGTGGACGAGGTGATCGCCATTGCTGCCTTTGACCGCCCGCGCGACCTGCTCCAACCGGGCAAGTGGCTGGCCCAGTGGGGGTTTAGCCGCCAACTCCGCCGCAACCACTATGATGCGGTGCTGATCATGCAGCACATGACCACAGTGCTCGGCGCGGCCAAGTTCGCCCTGCTAACCCTCGCAGCAGGGGTGAAGGTGCGCGCTGGGTTGGATAACGGGCGCGGCTGGTTCCTCAATCGCCGGGTTCGCAATCGCGGCTACGGGGCGCAGCACGAAGCTGACTACTGGCTGGCGGTGGCTGCCCTGGTCGGAGCCGACCCACGCCCGCGCCCCAGCGGCCTGTTGGTTGCGGCAGCAGACGATTCACAGGCAGCATTGCTGCTCGCGCCCCTGGCCGACCACCGCCCCCGTGTGGCAATGCACCTCGGCACAGGGGCATACGCGCCCGCTCGCCGCTGGCCGCTAGCCTCCTTCATCGAACTGGCGCAGCGGTTGCAAGCAGAGGGCGCGGCGATCATCCTCGTTGGTGGGGCCGACGTGCGCGAGTTCGCCAGGCAGTTGGTCTCTGCCCTGGCTGCGAACGGAGCGGGGCGGCTACTCAACCTGGTAGAGCAGACGACCGTCAGCGAGTTGGCGGCGGTGCTGCGCCACTGCGACCTCTACGTGGGCAGCGACAGTGGGCCGCTGCACGTGGCGGCGACGGCTGGGGTAGCAGTGCTGGGCATCTATGGGCCGAGCAACGAACGGGCCTGGGGGCCGTACGCGGGCGGCACGGCGGTGCAGTTCGACGCGCTGACTGGCACGGCGGACGACTGGCGGGCTATGTATAGCGGCGGCAACGCAGTGATCCGCCAGAGCCTGGCTTGCAGCCCTTGCCTCTACCGCGAGTGGGTGGTTGGGCTGCGCGACGGCTGCCCCGACCGCGAGTGCCTGACTACGCTCGAACCGGTAGCCGTCCACGCGGCAGCCCGCCTGCTACTAGCCAAAGTAGGTCACACGTCCGAATCATCCTTACCAAGACCTTACCACACCTTCTGTGACCGCCATTGCAGCAATTGCAACAGGGTATCTACTTTCTAATTGTGGCACAGTTTGCCCATAAGCCTGTGCTTTTCTGCTATAATCCATGTAGGAGAGCAAGCGACAGGGCGCGGCAAAGCGCGTTGTTGGCGAGGAGAGCGGGAAATGAATTGGCATAATGCAAACCGACTGGGTGGCAGCAACCGGCTCCACCTTGTGCCTGGCGATGAGGAAGCAGAGCAGGCCGCGCACCTGCTGCTCAAGCAGCAGGTGCAACCTGGACTGGACTGGCTGATCGCAGGACGGCAGCTAGACTCGGCCCGCTACGGCATGGAGCAAAGCGTGCCGGGCCACAACCTCCTGCGCCTATTGCGTTGGGTGGACCTCAGCCCCGACACCCAGCAGATCATCCTGGTGCGTGCTGTCGGAGTATGGGTCTGGCTACCAGTACGGGATTGCCTGCTGACGGTGCAGATCGAGGCAGCCTACCGCCCCGAACTCAACGGTGGGATAGGCCAGCCACGCATCCGCAAGGCGAATATTGCCCGCCTCACCTGGCAGCAAACCGCGCAGTTGCCCGCCCTACTGGACTACGGCTTCCGCGAGGTGGGTTATTGGCAGATCAACGGTAGGGTTGACCTGCAAAGCCTCGGCTTCCGCCACCTTCAGCCCACTAAGTGAGCCTCCGCCTCCACCAACTTTTTCGCTGGCCCCTCTACTGGCGGCAGTGGCTTGGCTTCGCCGCCTTCGATGGTGATACGCGGCAGCCAGCCCAGCCATGTCGGTAGCCACCAGTTCCAGTCGCCCAGCAGCCGCATGGTGGCAGGCAGCAGCACAGAGCGGATGATCGTCGCGTCAATGAAGACGGCAACTGCCAGCCCCAGGCCTAGTTGCTTGACCGCTAGCAGTTGCAGGGTGGCGAACACCGCGAACACAACTACCATGATCGCCGCCGCGTTCGTCACCGTACCGCTGGTCGCGCTGATGCCCCGCTCCACCGCTTCGTTAGAGGAGTAGCCGCGATCCCGCTCCTCTTTGATGCGGGTCAGCACAAAGAGGTGGTAATCCATCGAGAGGCCGAAGACGATAGCGAACAGGAAGATCGGTAGCCAGCCAGCGATCACCCCGGTGGATGTGACCCCCAGTTGTTCCTTGAACAAACCGTCCTGGAAGATGAGGATGATCAGCCCATAGGTCGCCCCGGCGGAGAGCAGATTGAGCAGGATCGCCTTGATCGGGATCACCAGCGAACGGAAGGCCACCAGCAACAGGATGAAGCTGAGGCCTAGCACGAAGCTGAAAACTAGCGGCAGCACGCTGGTGTACTGCTCTGTCGCGTCGAGCGACCCCGCTGCCTCGCCCGCCACGTAGACGTTCACCCCCGGCACGCCTGCGAAGGCGGCTGGCACAAGCTCGTGGCGCACCTGACGCACCAGATTCCAGTTGCTCTGGCTGTTCGAGTCGCCGGGCAGGGTGTAGCTAACTGAGCGCACCCTACCGTCAGGGGCAGCAGTCTCTACCCCCTTTTCGCGCAGCAATGCCCCCACTGCGTCATCCAGCTTGCGGGTGGCTGCCTGCACATCCGCCCGCTGGGGGGCATTAGCCTGCACTATAAGGTCGAGGGTGAGGGTCGTCCCCTGCGGCCACTTGGCCTGCAAGATGTCGGCGGCCTTGCGGACTTCGAGGCTGGGCGGCAGAGCCTCCACGTTCTGGTCGGCAGAACCTAGGCGGATGTGGAGCAGAGGAGTACTGAGAGCGAGCAGCAGCACCGTCACGCTGACGGCGAAGAAGATAGGGCGAGCTACCACGCTACGCACGATCTGGCCCCACAGCCCACTGCCTTCCTCGCGTTCGCGGCCAAAGTAAGGGATGCGCCCACCATCAATGCCACGCCCCAGAACGCTGAGCAGCGCAGGCAGAAAGGTGAGGCTGGCGAGAATCGAGACAGCAACGACGGTGATCGCGCCGATCGCAATTGTGCTGAAGCTGGGGCTTGGCACTGCCAGCAACCCTGCTAGAGAGATCATCACTGTCAGGCCGCTGAAGAACACTGCTCGGCCTGCTGTACCGCTGGCAACTTCGAGGGCCGCGAACTTGTCGCCCAGCCTGCGCCGTTCGCTGCGGTAGCGCGTGATGATGAACAGCGAATAGTCAATACCCACTGCCAGCCCGATCATCACCACCACGTGGCCCACTGTCAGGTCGATCTTAGCGACCAGGTGGCTGTAGATCGCCATGACGCTGAAGGTCGTCGCCAGGGTCAGCATCGCCATCACGATAGGCACCAGGGCAGCAACCACCGCCCCGAAGGCGATCAGCAGGATGATCAGGGTGAGCGGCAGGGTGAACTTGAGCGAACTCTCCAGGTCACTGCTCAGTAGCTCGGAGAACTCTGCGTCTGCCAACACCCCGCTGTAGCTGTAAATCTGGTAGGCAGGGTGTGCCTGGCGGGCTGCGGCCACTGCTGCCCGCCCCGCCAACGCCTGCGCCTTCACCGCCGCTTGGTCGCCACTCAGCGGGGCAACCACCTGGGTGCTGCTCTGGTCGGCAGAGACGAACTGGGGGTTAGGCACGGCGTAGTAGTTGTAGACCGCAGAGAAGGCAGGTTGTGGCTTGCTGCCCGCTGCACTGTAGCTAGTCTGGCTCAGGCGGGCGGCCACATCCAGCACTGTCGCCTTGTACTCGGCATCTGTCACCTTAAGGGTCGGGTGGCTGACGACGACCAGCAGCGTTTCGGGCTGCACTATGCCACCAGCCTGCAAGGCCGCATTGCCGCGTGCTGCCTCGGTGCGGGCCTCACCTGCATCGGTCAGGTCGCGGGTACGCGTCCCCAAGCCAAGCAGACCACCCGCCACTAGAGCGGTGACCACCACCAGCCAGACGACAATCACCGGCCAACCGTGCCGCGCACTCCACATTGCCAGCCGGGTCGTCAACTGCTTGCTGCCGCCATTCGTCGCTGCCATCGTTTTCTCCTAATCCATGCCCATAGCCCATCATAGTTTGTTACATTATACACTAAGTTGGCCGCAACATGGAAGTGAGAGGTGGGCAGCACCAGTGGATTGATGCAAAACGAGGACCCCCGGCATTGCTGCCGAGGGCCATCGTAACGCGAGATGCGGAGAGGAGAGATGTGTATGATGCAGGGTGGTCAGGTACACGCCGACCTGGAAGTGGTGGAATGCCGTCGTGTACGAGACCGGGTTCGTTGTGCCTTGCGTACAATCAAGATTATAGCATAGTTTATGCGAAAGCGCAAGGGGTTTTGATGCCAATCTTCATCTGATTTTGCGAACTCGCACTCTGCAAACATGACATTGTTAACAATGTGTTAGAGTGTGGACAAACCATGTGCATACTATTGACAGGTCATGAGGTTGGTTGGTATCATTGCTCCAGGTTCGCGGGTGCGAACACTGAATAACAGAAGCAGTTCTCACATATAAGGAGATCACGACCGTGGCTAATATTGTAGATACCGCTGTAGCGGCTGGTTCGTTCAAGACCCTGGTGGCTGCCGTTCAGGCTGCTGGCCTGGTCGACACGCTCAAGAGTGCTGGCCCCTTCACCGTCTTCGCCCCGACCGACGAGGCTTTTGCCAAGCTCCCGGCTGGCACGGTTGAGAGCCTGCTCGGCAACATTCCCCAGTTGACCAAGATTCTCACCTACCACGTCGTTGCGGGCAATGTAATGGCCGCCGATGTGGTCAAGCTCCACTCGGCCAAGACGGTCGAGGGCAGCGAAGTGACCATTGATGTGAGTTCTGGCGGCGTGAAGGTAGACAATGCCAAAGTCGTGCAGACCGATATCGTATGCGACAATGGCGTAATCCACGTGATCGATAGCGTAATCCTGCCTAAGTAACCCATTTGGCGACCAGAATAAGGAGGGACGTGACCCTTGCGGATCACGTCCCTTTTTGCTGACCGGTAGGCAGCTAACATCTGCTGCGGTGCCGCTACACCTACGTCGGCGAGGGCATTGGCGATGGTCTGGCGGGTGGCCTGGGTCAGGGCGAGGCGGGCGGCCTGTAGCTGCGGTGCCGACTTGAGAATTGGACATTTGTCATAGAAGGTAGAGAAGGCATCGGCCAACTCGAACAGATAGCTGGTCATGTTGATCGGGCGGTACTGCTCGGCGGCGCGCTGCAACTCGTCGGGGTAGCGGGCGATCAGTTCCAGCAGGGCGGTCTCCTCCTTCGTCAGGTCGGTGAACTGGAAGCTGCCGCCTGCTTGTGGGGCCGCCAACCCCTCCCGCTCTGCCTTGCGGAGGACAGAGCAGGCGCGGGCGTGCTGGTACTGGATGTATGGGGCAGACTGGCCCTCGAAGTTGAGGGCGCGCTCCCAGTCGAAGACCAACACCCGGTTGTTGTCCTTACTCAACATCTCGAAGCGGATTGCGCCAAAGGCAACTTGAGTGGCGATCTCCTGCTTCAACTCATCGCTTAGGTCGGGGTTCTTCTCGTTGACCACCGCCAGTGCCTTCTCCACCGCGCCACTAGCTAGCTCCTCGTAGAAAATCGCGTTACCCTTACGGCTGGACATTGCGCCGCCCGGTAGCGTGACCATCTCGTAGCTAAGATGCTGAAACTTGTCCTCATCACCAAGGCGCAACAGTTCAAGTAGCTTGTAGACTTGCTGCATATAGAGCGACTGGCGTACGTCAACCACGTACACCAGGCGGTCGGCGTGGTAATCGGTCAGCTTGAGGCGAGCGAGGGCGAGGTCTTTGCTGCCATACAGCGAACTGCCGTCTTTGCGGAGCAGCACCAGGGTGCGCCACACCTCCTTCGCACTGCCGTCGGGATTGCTGCCCGCAAGCTGCTTCGCATACTTCTGGCTCAGTTCGGGGTCAGCACGGATAGCATCGTCTAGCTTGACGTAGACAGGGCCAACTGGCCGCTCATCGTGGGCCAGGCCACGGCGCACCAACTCGGCGACCAGCAGCTTACCCTCCTCCTCTACCTCACTCTCAAAGAACCAGGCATCGAACTTGATGTTCAGTTGCTCATAGATGTGGTAGAACTCCTCCATACTCCAATCACGGGTGGCGCGCCAGAGTTGTAGCAACTCTGGGTCTTGCCCCTCCCACCGCTGCCAGAGGGCGCGTTGCTCTGCCACCCAGCCAGGAACCTGCGCCCACCAGTCGCGGTTGGCGGTCAAGCTGCTGGGGCGGTCTGCGCTCAGGCGGTCGAACAGGTCCTGGATCAGCTCATGGTCGCTGAAAGCCTTGTAGTCGGGGCCGTCCTTGCTCAGCAGTGCTGCGCCCAGGTAGGCTGCATCGGGGCTAGGGCTGTTGCCGAGGTAGGCAGTGGCGGTAGCAGTGGCCGCCGCGTCCTCCTGCACCCAGTCGCGCACCTGACTCAGCACCTCATTGCGGTACTCCAGGCGGGCGTTGCCTTCGGAGTAGACGCGATTAAGCCAGATACCCTTGCCGCTCTCTGGCTCCTGACCGTTGTGGAAGCGCAGGTAGCACCAGAGGCACTTGATCACGTGCGCGCCACTGTCACCAATGTAGTTCGCGCCGATCACCTCGTAGCCAGCCTTCCGCAGAACATTGACCACCGTGCTGCCCAGGCAGGCGTTCCGCAGGTGGCCGACGTGGAAGGCTTTGTGGGTGTTGGGCTGCGAAAACTCGATCATCACCCGCAACCCGACTGGGGCAGCCTGCCCATAGTTCGCCCCATCGCGTAGCACAGTGTTGACCACCTGGTTGGCAAACCAGTTGCTATCCAGATAGAAGTTGATGTAGCCCTTGACCGTCTCCACGTGATCGATCCCCTCGCGGGCGGGCAGTTGGGCAGCGACAAGCTCGGCCACCGCTACGGGGTTGAGCTTTGCCCCCTTGCCCAGTTGGAAGCTGACCGAACTGGCATAGCCCCAGGTGCCGCTCAATGCCCCCGATAGATACTTGAGATCGAGGGTGGCAGGGGGAGTCAGGCCCACAGCAGCAATGGCGTGGTGCAGGTCGGCGATCAACTCGGCTTTGATATTCTGGTACATCGGGCTGGCTCCTAAGCTAAGATAGGCTGTCATTATACCAAACTGGGCGGCTGCTACTTGCGCCCTGCGATATAAGTCATCACCCTTTTGGCAATCGGCATGGCGTAGGAGCTACCTTCGCCACCGTTCTCGATCATCGCACAGATCGCATACTGGGGGCTGCCCGCGTCCTTGCCCATGATCGCAATGAACCAGGCGTGGTTGGTGCCGCGCCCGGTCTCGGCGGTGCCAGTCTTGCCGCCAACTACCCAGCCGGGGATCGCTGCGCCGTTCGCCCAGCCGCTCTGCACGCCGGTGTACATCGCCTGCCGCGCTGTCGATGCCGTCTGCGGGGTCATCACGCGAGTCAGCACTTGGGGGCTGGTCTTTTGCAGCACGCGACCCGGCTGCCCCTCGCTGGTGGGATGCTGGCTAATGTGGTCAACCAGGTAGGGGCGCGGCAACTCGCCGCCGCGCCCAACGGTGGCCGCGATCAAGGCCATGTGTAGAGGAGTGACTTGCAACTGCCCTTGCCCATAACTGCTGGCGACGTTCAGGTTCTTCGCCTCTGGGCCGCTGAGGATGCACTGAATGTCGGTCGGCGCGGCGGTGCTACACAGGCTGCTGGTCGCTAGGTCAAAATCGGCCCGCAAGTCGCGGCTGATATAGAAGCTGCTGATGTACTTCGCCATCTCACCTGCGCCGAGGTCATTGGCAATCGTGGCGAAGACGACGTTGAGCGACCACTTGTAGCCCTCAACTAGCGAGTAGCGCGGGCCAGTGCCAGCGGGCCGACAGGTAGTGCAGTCGTAGACCGTTTGGTTGTTGAGGCTAACCTGCCCTGGGTCGGTGAAGGGGCTGGTGAGGGTGTACTTGCCAGTGTCTAGGCCAGCAACCAGCGTGACCGTCTTGAAGGTAGAGCCTGGTGGGTAACGGCCCGCCGTCGCCCGCAAGACGAGGGGGTTGCTGGGGTCGTTGACCAGCCCGTTCCAGTAGGCAGTAATGCGGTCGCGCTCGGCCTTCGGGTCGCTGGCTGGGTCAGCGGCGATCTGGCTAGGGTCAAAGCGCGGGTTGCTTGCCATCGCCAGTACTGCACCCGTCTGCACATCGAGAACAACAACCGCCCCGCGACAGACTCCCCTTTGTGGGCCGCCACAGCCTGCCAGCGCATCCTGGGCCACCTCCTGCACATCCGCTTGCAGGGTGAGATAAAGGTCGCTGCCGTAGGTAGGGCGGTGCAGCAGGTTGTTCTCTGCTTCGAGCAGGGGGTTGTTGCCCTTACGCCCGCTCAGGTAGTCGTCGTAGAGGTTCTCCAAGCCAAAGTTGCCGAAACGGAGTGGGCTGTAGTAGCCAGCAAGGTAGCCAGTATACGAGTTGGGGTAGCTGCGGGCAACGTAGCCGTCTGGCAGCACTGTGGTGTCCGCAATGGGCTGGCCGCCCGCAGCAAAGATGCGCCCACGCCGCACGCGCAACTCGGCATCGGCCCGGCGTGGGTCGCTGATCGGGTTATCCGTCCCCTGGCTCCCGATCTTCAAGCGGATAGCGGGGGCAGCTACTACCTGCTGGTAGAGCAAGTGGACGCTGATCAGCATGAAGCAGGCAATCAGGGTGCCGCCCAGCCGCTGCAACGTGCGATTGGTCTCGCTACTAGGTCGGGGCATCCCCTGCCAGACCAGGTAGAGCAGACCAGGGAAGCTAGCCAGCAGGCAAAGTAGCCACGTCTGGTCGCTGCGGCTGTAATAGCCGTAGAAAAGCAGCGCAGCTACCAGGGCTACTACCAGGGCCGCCAGTACACGTTTCATCCATCTGCTCCTACCTACTTGCCGCCACTCTTGGCCTTATCAGCCTTAGCACGGTTGGCCTCGGCGCGCTGCCGAGCAGTCTCCATGATCCCCTGGCGGGCCTGCGATGCTGTGCGTGGCACGGCGGTTGGGCGGCTGGTGGTAGTGCGGACGGGAGTGCGGCTGGAGACAGCCCCCTTGACTGGCTCCTGCTGCTTGCCAACCTCCTCCACCTCACCCATCAGCGCAAGCAGGCTGCTGTTCACCTTTGTGCGCTCGGTCATCGAAAGCGGGCGGGCAGACACCTGCTCCTCGTCGCTCTCATGGGCGAGATCGCCTTCGTTGAACGACAGCTTCTCGCGCACGAAGCGGCTGAGGAAGATGTGTTCAAAGACCGGGTACTTGCAGCCATCTATGTCGATCTGCGCGCGGTCGTTGCTGAAGACAATTGCCCCCTTGACCATCGGGTTGGCAACCCCCTGGGCCTTGAGGAAGTTAGTCAGGTTGACGATCTGCGCGTCGAGGGCAAGGGTGGGGTTGCCGAGGGCGGGTGCGCCGATAGAGCCAATGCGGTCAATAAAGCCCACGCGCCGTTGCCAACGGTTGTTGCGGCAGATGATGCGGCCATAATCCTGCTGCAACTGGATCACCAGGAAGCCGCCTGGCCCGGCGATCATGTGGTCAAGCACCAGGGCGCGGCTGAGGGGCAGGTAGTTGTAGAAGACATAGCGGTTGTTGAAGTCGTGCAATTCGGCTACCAGCTTCTTGTGCGGCTCCTCCTTCCACTTGCGGTTGAGCCACTGCCCGCTGGTCATTACGAAGAAGCCAACGATCAGCCCGATGTAGTAGATCAGCAGGCTGAGGCCAGAGGTAGCGGGCGCAGTTGCCGTGCCACCTGCTGTGCCACTGACTACCCCGCTGCTGGTCAGGGGTAGGCTGCTGCTGACTACACCGCTGCCCGCCTTGAGCGTGCTGCTGATCGTCTGGGTGCCTGTGATTACCGCGCCGCTCTCGCTGCTGGTCGCTGCGGCACCACTGCCGAGGATACCACCAGGCAAGAAGGCGAGGAGGAACGCGCCGCCAAGGATCACGAAGCCGATGATCTGCAACCGCCGGGCTAGCTGGAGCCTGGCCTTGATGTATGCCCGATTGACAAAAGTTTGCATTAGCCTGCCTTCTGCATGGTTATCTTGAACAAGGATGCTGGGCGCAAAGAGACGCGCCCTTACACGGCTATTATAACCTATGTGGGGGAGGCAAGCCACCCCCACCTGCACTTCTCAGCAAACCGTAATCCAGCCCGCTGCTCAGTCCCAGGCGCGCAGCACCAGGCAGGCGTTCTGGCCGCCGAAGCCGAAGGAGTTGGAGAGGACAGTGCGTACCCGCTGCCTGCGGGCCACGTTCGGCACGTAGTCGAGGTCGCAGGCAGGATCGGGGGTGTGATAGTTGATCGTTGGGTGGATCACGCCATCGCAGATGGTCATCACGCTGGCGACCGCCTCCACTGCCCCCGCCGCACTGAGCAGGTGGCCGAGCATGGATTTGGTCGCGCTGATTGGTATCCGCTGGGCGAGTGCGCCAAAGACGAGCTTGATCGCGTTGGTCTCGCTCACATCGTTTAGCACCGTGCTGGTGCCATGCGCGTTGATGTAGTCCACTTCCTCTGGGGCAACCCCGGCACTCTTGAGGGCGCGCCGCATCGCCGCTGCCGCCCCCGCGCCATCGGGCCGAGGCGCAACCGGGTGGTAAGCGTCGGCGGTCGCCCCATAGCCCAGCACCTCGGCGTAGATGCGCGCGCCACGAGCTACTGCGTGTTCCATCTCCTCCAACACCAGGGTGGCCCCACCCTCGCCCGCTACGAAGCCGTCACGTTCGCGGTCAAAGGGGCGGCTGGCGGCTTCTGGCTCGTCGTTGCGCTGGCTCATTGCGTGGAGGGCGTTGAAGGCAGCCTGGCCCAGCAAGCAGATCGCCGCCTCATAACCGCCGGTCAGCATCACCGCGGCATCACCCCTGCGTATCACATGGGCAGCTTCGCCAATCGCCACGTTGCCGGTGGCGCAGGCCGCCGCCACGGTGGAGAGGTAGCCACGCAAGCCGAAGCGGGTCGCCACCGCCGCCGCTGGCATATTCGGCAGGCTGGCAGGAACATAGTGGGGGGAGACGCGTTGGCCGCCACGCTCGAACAGGGTGCGGGCCGCCACCTCCGTTTCAGGGAAGCTGACGTTGCCCACCCCCAGCAGCACGCCGTAATCCTCTGGCTCGTCCAGCACTGCTGGCAAACAGGCATCGCGCCAGGCATCAGTCGCGCTGGCAATGGCAAAGTGGGTGACGCGGCTGCTGCGGCTCACCTCCTTCGCAGTCATGTAGCTCTCTGGCGCAAAGTCGCGCACCTCACCGCCAATGCGCGTTGGGTAGCCGCTTGCGTCGAAGCGGGTATAGTAACCGATACCTGACCGCCCAGCCAGGAGAGCCTGCCAATAAGCCGCTACCGAGTTGCCCAGGGGGGTGATCGCCCCCAGACCAGTGATCACTACTCTACGTTGTTTGTACATAAGAACTTGCTTCTGCGCGGGTGATCCACTTCCAACAGCATCCCGGCTTGAATGATTATAACTGCTGTGCTAAGATAGGCTGACAGCCGCAAGGATTGAGCCATACTCTAACACAATGGTGGGCCAATGACAAGCATAGCAGACCTCTCGATCATCATCGTCAACTACAACACCAGCCTGCTGCTGCGCCAGTGCGTAGCCTCGATCTATGCCGACTTGAGTGAAAGCAACCTCGTTGCCGAACTGCTCGTAGTAGACAACGACTCGACCGACGACAGCGTGACGGCTCTGCACCAAAGCTACCCTACGCTGCGGGTGATAACGACGGGCAGCAACCGGGGCTACGGCACTGCCGCTAATCTTGGGCTGCGCGCCGCTGGCGGTCGCCACCTGTTGCTACTCAACAGCGACACGTTGGTGCAAACAGGGGCCTTGCGCGGGATTACCGCCTTCCTGGATGCGCAGCCAGATGCGGGGATAGCTGGCCCCCGCCTGCTCAACGCGGATGGCAGTGTGCAGCGCAGCGCGTTCCGCTTCCCCAGCCTCGTGCAGGTAGCCCTCGATCTGTTCCCACTATTCCCCCGCCTGACCAATACCCCACTGAACGGTCGCTACAACGAGGATGTAGCTGGCTACGAGCAACCCTTCCGCCCCGACTTCATCCTCGGCGCAGCGATGGGCATCCGCCGCGCCGCCTTTGAGCAGGCTGGCGGTTTCGATGAAGGCTTCTTCATGTATGCAGAGGAGGTGGACTGGCAGCAGCGTATTCGCGCCGCTGGTTGGCAGGTCTACAGCCTGCCTGCTGCCCGCCTGATCCACTTCGCGGGCCAAAGCACCCGCCAGCAGCCAGGGCGGATGTTCGTAGAGTTGCACCGCAGCCGAGCGCGCTACTATCGCCTGCACGAGCCGCTCGCCTTCCGGCTCACCGCCCGCCTGCTTACCCGCACTGCTATGCTCTGGAACGCACTAGCCGATTGGCAGAAGCAGATACGCGGTCAGTTTGACGAGCAGGAGCTGCGCCAACGCTGGCGGGTGTACGGCCAGGTCTTTCGCCTGAAGGGCTAGAAGTCCTCGTCTGGAGGAGGCTGGGGTGCTAGTTGTGGCTGGCTGAGTCGCTGGCCCTGGGCTGGCAGCTTGAGTGGAGGCAGGGCATCTTCAGTCGGGTCGGGCGTGGGTTGCGGCTCGTCGAAAATCGTGTCGAGAGCGAAGGGCGCAGCTTCCCCCTGCTCGTTGCTGGGCTGAGTGGTGGGGTTGAGCGGCGGGATCAGATTGTTCGGGGTACTCTCCATCGATAGTGCCTCCTGGTGCGTGTTGCTCGCTAACTACAAGCAATTGCGAGGCCAATGTGCTAGTTGCTACTTGAGGCCAGGTTCAAACCATCCTCTAATGCGCCTAGACCTTGACAGCCATACGCTCAAGTGCTATGATCTCTGCATAGGCAAGAGCTAGCGGTGATCAGCAGAAGGTGGAGGCAATTTAGATGGCTGTTGAATACAAAGATTATTACAAGCTGCTCGGCGTAGAGAAAACCGCCGACGAAAAGGTGATCAAGAGTGCCTACCGCAAACTGGCACGCAAGTATCATCCTGATGTTAACCCCGGAGACAAGACGGCAGAGGCGAAGTTTAAGGAGATCAACGAAGCCTATGAGGTGCTATCCGACCCGGAGAAGCGCAAGAAGTACGACACCCTCGGTCGCGGCTACTTTGGTGAACCAGCAATAGACTACAGCCGCTATGCGGGTAGCAGTCATGCGGCAGGCGGGGGCACAGTTGACCCCTCAGAGCTTGACAGCCTGTTTGACTACTTCCGCAATGGCAACCCCGCAGGCGGTAGCCGCAGCAGCACTGGACGGGGTGGCTACGCTGGTTATGGGCCAGGCTTCGGCAGCGGCAGCCTTCAGCAGCGTGGAGAAGACTTCGATCAGCCAGTGGAGATCACCCTGGAGGAGGCGTTTGGCGGCGGCCAGCGCGAGATGCAACTGGCGATCAGCGAGGTATGCAAGACCTGTCGTGGTGAGGGCGCAGTCCGCAACGTGGTGAAGGGCCGCAGCGAAGTGCATAGCTGCCCTACCTGCCTCGGCAGTGGCGAAGTCAAGCGCGTAAGGAAGCTGGAAGTAAAAATACCAGCAGGGGTGCAGAGTGGCAGCCGCATCAAGCTGGCGGGGCAGGGTGGCGCGGGCCGCAACGGGGGCAGCAACGGTGACCTCTACCTGGTGGTCAATGTACTGGCCCACAGCCGCTTTGAGCGCGAGGGCGACAATCTGCGCCTCAACCTGCCAGTGGACCTCTACACCGCCCTGCTCGGTGGCGAGGTGACCCTGACCACGCTCAAGGGGTCGAAGATCGCGGTGACGATCAAGCCGCTAACCCAGAACGGGATGATCATGCGCCTGGGTGGGCAAGGAATGCCCGCCCTCGGTGGCGAACGGCGGGGCGACCTGCTGGCGCGGGTGGATGTAGTGTTGCCCAGCAGCCTCAGCGAGTTCGAGCGTGAGCAGTTCGCTGCCCTACGCGATTACCGCGACGAGCAGGAGGTACAGCTATGATGATCAGCGAACGTGGCTACATCGAGGTCGAGGAGCAGAGCGACCGTACCCCCCGCTACATCATTAGCATTGCTGCCCAGCTAGTCAGCGTTCACCCCCAGACGTTGCGGATGTACGAGCGTGTCGGCCTGGTTAATCCCCAGCGACGCAGCAACATTCGCCTCTACAGCGACTTCGATATTGCCCGCCTGCGCCGCGTGCAACGGCTAATCAACGACCTGGGGGTAAACCTGGCAGGGGCCGAGATTATCATCAACATGAGCGAGCAGATCGCCGAGATGCGGGCTGAAGTAGAGCAGCTACGCCGCAATATCGGCGCAGCCACTCCGCCAATCAGCCGTGTGCTGAGCAGCGGCGAGCGGTGACAGGCGATTTTTGGTCTAACGCTACTCAAGTAGTTATCAGCCAGCTTGAGGGCTATAATATCAAGGTAAGCACGTTTCAAGCAATCCATGAACAAAGATTGGGGAACAAATTATAATGAATGAGCGATTCACTGACCTTGCTCAAGAAGCCCTGCAACAGGCCCATGCTATCTTGCAGGAGAAGCACCACAGCCAGTTGGATGTCGAACACATCCTGCTCGCCTTGCTCCGCCAACGTGGGGGGGTTGTACCACGCCTGGTGCAGAAAATGAATGCTGACCCGCAGGCCTTGGAGCGCAAGGCTGACGAAGCCCTGAACCTGGTCGCCCGCACCTACTCCACACCCTACGCCTCGCAAGCGGCCCAAATCTACATCACCATGCGGGCCAAGCGGTTGCTCGAAGTGGCGGCAGAGGAGGCATCGCGGCTGAGTGACGACTTTATCAGCACCGAACACCTTTTCCTCGCCATTGCTGCTGAGCGCGGGGGGGCGGCTAGTCGCATCCTGGCCGAGGCCAGCATTGACCAGGAGAAGATTTACAAGGCACTACGCGACGTGCGCGGCAACCAGCGTGTAACCGACGCGCAGGCCGAGAGCCGCTACCAGATGCTAGAACGCTACAGCGTTGACCTGACCGAACTCGCGCGCCGGGGCAAGCTCGACCGTGTGATTGGCCGCGACGACGAGATTCGCCGCGTGATGCAGGTGCTGGCCCGCCGCAGCAAGAACAATCCTGTGCTGATCGGCGAACCGGGCGTGGGCAAGACAGCTATCGTAGAGGGGCTGGCCCAGAAGGTTGCCAGCGGTGACGTACCGGAGATACTGCAAGGCAAGCGCGTGGTTTCGCTCGATCTGGCTGCTCTGATCGCAGGTAGCAAGTTTCGGGGCGAGTTTGAGGAGCGACTGAAGGGGGTAATGGAGGAAGTGAAGCGCGCCAAGAAGGAGATCATCCTCTTTATTGACGAGCTACACACTGTCGTTGGGGCGGGGGCTGCCGAGGGCGCGATGGACGCAGGCCAGATGCTTAAGCCCGCCCTGGCGCGCGGCGAACTTCAGTGCATCGGCGCGACCACCCTCAATGAGTATCGCAAGCACATTGAGAAGGATGCTGCGTTGGAGCGTCGGTTCGCCACCGTCTTCGTGGACGAACCCAGCCCCGAAGATGCTATCGAAATCCTCAAGGGGCTACGTAAGGCTTACGAGGATCACCACGGCCTGACGATCACCGATGAGGCGATCAAGGCTGCTGTCACCCTCAGCCACCGCTACATCAGTGACCGCTTCCTGCCTGACAAGGCGATTGACTTGATGGACGAGGCTTCGGCGAAGGTGCGCCTCGATCTCTTTAGTGTCAGCCCCGAACTAAAGGAGATGGCGGGTCGTCTGGGCGAACTGAACGCCCTGATGGAGCAGGCGGGTGAGGCGAAGGACTACCAGCAGGCTGCTTTGCTCAAGACTGAGCATGACGCGCTGCAACTGCGCTACGATGAGGCCAAGAGAGAGTGGATCGCTGAACACCATGTGGATGACACGGTGGATGAGGAGGACATTGCCGAGATCGTCGGCAAGTGGACTGGCATCCCGGTCAAGCGCATGATGGCCGACGAGATGGCAAAGCTGGCCGATATGGAGGACGCGCTGCACCAGCGGGTGATCGGGCAGCACGAGTCTGTTGAAGCAGTGAGCGACGCGATCCGCCGCGCCCGCGCTGGCCTCAAGGACCCAGATCGCCCCATCGGTAGCTTCATCTTCCTCGGCCCGACTGGGGTGGGCAAGACAGAGTTGGCAAAGGCACTGGCCGCCTTCATGTTCGACGACGAGAGCGCGATGGTGCGCGTAGACATGAGCGAGTATGGCGAGCGGCACAGCGTCGCTCGGCTGATTGGTTCGCCTCCCGGCTATGTCGGCTACGACGAGGGTGGGCAGCTAACTGAGGCCGTGCGCCGTCGCCCCTACCAGGTGATCCTTTTCGACGAGATTGAGAAGGCGCACCCCGAAATCTTTAACAGCCTCTTGCAGGTGCTGGACGATGGCCGCCTGACTGACGGGCAGGGTCGCACAGTAGACTTCCGCAACACCCTGATCATCATGACCTCGAACATTGGCAACGAGTTCCTGCCAAAGGCCGACCCAATTGGCTTCCGCAAGGCGGGTTTCAGCAACACCAATAACGAGGAGGAACGCGACGCAGCCGCCCAGCGCAAGGCTAGCAAGAACATTGACGAGGCCCTGCGCCGCTTCTTCCGCCCAGAGTTCCTCAACCGCGTGGACGAGGTGATCGTCTTCAGCAACCTGACCCTGGCCGACCTCAAGCAGATCGTGGAGATTCAGGCCCAGGAGTTGGCGAAGCGGGCGGGCAACATGGGCCTGAGCATCACCCTGAGCGACAGCGCGAAGGAGTACCTGGCTACCAACGGCTATGACAAGGACTTTGGCGCACGTCCGCTTAAGCGGCTGGTGCAGAAGGAGTTGGAGACCCCAATCAGCAAGGCACTGCTGCGCGGCACCTTCAAGGCTGGCGATACTATCATGGTGGATAGCGACGATGAGGGCAAGCTGCGCTTCAGCGTAGCCGAGCGGCTGGAGCAGCCCGCCATCCCCACCGAAGTGGCCGCTTAGGTCAACAGCAAGAGCAAGAACCCCTCCCTAATCCGTGTCAGGCGCGGCTGGGGGAGGGTTTTTTGCTTGCTATTTTGGTATAATCCTCTAGCCACCAGCCAGCGTCGCGTCGGAGCGCGAGCAGCCAGTGACCATTACTACTCTGTAGTCACAAACTGACCAAAGGGGCTTGCGATGGACAATAGTCAGCGGCGCGCCAGCGCGGAGCGCACCACCAAAGAGAGCCAGGTCAGCGTTGAGATCAACATTGACGGCACTGGCGTGGCCGACGTGCAGAGCGGCTGCGGCTTCCTCGACCATATGCTCGATGCGCTGGCGAAGCATGGCCTGTTCGACCTGACGGTGCGGGCCACTGGCGACTATCATATTGACGAACACCATACGGTGGAGGATACCGCCATCGTCCTCGGTCGTGCCTTCAACCAGGCACTGGGCGACAAGCGCGGCATCAACCGCATGGGCGACGCAACCGTACCGCTTGACGAAGCCCTCGCCCAGGTCGTGGTAGACATCGGCGGGCGCGGCTACAGCGATATCCGTGCCAGGTTCAGCAACCCGAAGGTGGGTGACCTCAGCACCGACTTGATCTGGCACTTCCTCGACAGCTTTGCGAAGGAGGCGCGCCTCAACCTACACGTGCGCCTGCTGCGGGGCCGCAACGACCACCACCGTGCCGAGGCGATCTTCAAAGCCCTCGCTCGCGCCCTCTACCAGGCCGTCACTATTGACCCCCGCCGCGCCAGCGTCTTGCCCAGCACGAAGGGGAGCATAGACAAGGTGTTAGGCACGTGGCTCTAGCAGCCTGCGCTGCGACCTCTCACCCAAGCCTCTCCCCTTTGCGGCAGAGGGCAAAGAAGAACAGGAGACTCGCTACTCTATGTTGACTAGCCACCTCAATCAACTGACCGCCGAGCAACGTAGCCGCATCATGCGGCGGGCCGAGAGCGACACCGAACGGGTGCGCGGTGTGGTGCGCGAGATACTTGACCGGGTGCGGGCTGAAGGTGACGCAGCCCTACGCGACTACACCCGCCGCTTCGACGGCGTGGAGGTGCAAGACTTGCGGGTGAGCGAAGCCGAGGTCGAGCGCGCCTACGCCAGCGTTAGTCCAGCGTTCCTGCACGGTCTGCGCCAGGCCGCCACCAACATCACCACCTTCCACCAGGCCCAGCTTGAGGGCCAGCACGTGGTCGAGACCGCGCCCGGCATCCACATCTGGCGGGTGCGGCGGGCAATCGAGCGCGTCGGCCTCTACGTCCCCGGCGGGCGCAAAATCTACCCCTCATCCGTGCTGATGGCGGGTATCCCTGCGCGGTTGGTAGGCTGCAAGCTGCGGGTGATGTGCGCCCCCCCCGCACCTGATGGCAGCCTGCCTGCCCCCACCCTCGTCGCGGCTAAGGAGGCTGGCATCGAACACATCTACAAGGTAGGCGGAGCGCAGGCTATCGGCGCAATGGCTTATGGCACCGAGACGATCCCTGCCGTCTACAAGGTGTTCGGCGCGGGCAACCTCTACGTTGCCGTCGCCAAGCTGCTAGTGCGCGACGCGGGGGTAGAGCTTGATATGCCCGCTGGCCCCAGTGAGGTGCTGATCATCGCTGACGGCACGGCTGACCCACGCTTCGTCGCCGCCGATCTCATGTCGCAGGCCGAGCATGGTGAGGAGTCGGCGGGCGTGCTGCTAACCACCTCGCCAGAGTTGGCCGCGCAGGTGGCCGCTGAGGTCGAACGCCAACTGGTGGGCCTGGCGACCGCCCCGACCATCCGCAAGGCACTGGACAGCTACGGCGCGATCCTCGTCTGCACCGACGTGCCAGAGGCGATAGCGTTCGCCAACGAGTACGCCCCCGAACACCTGGAGATCATCCTTGCAGGGGATGGCAACCATCTTGCGCTGGAGCAAGTGACGAATGCGGGGGCAGTCTTCCTCGGCCCCTACGCCCCCGAACCAGCGGGCGACTATGCCAGCGGCAGCAACCACGTGCTACCGACGGGTGGGGCAGCCCGCCTCTACAGCGGCCTCTCAGTAGACAGCTTCAGCCGCATGGTCGAGGTGCAGGAGCTAACCCGCGACGGTCTCGCCAGCATCCGCGCCAGCATAGATGTGCTGGCGACCACCGAAGGTTTGCCAGCCCACCGCAACGCCGTCGAGGTGCGCTTCGATGGTTGAGCCACCACCTTGCACGCGGGTGTATTACCTGTCTTGGCGCACCGCTGGGTGATACAGTGCCGTTACGAGCAGATGGCCCACACTCAGGTGTTGTTGCGTTTAGTGGTCAGCACTTTGGTATAATAGAGGTATGGCTGGTACCAGCAACCTTGTCGGTGCGCTGCTAGTTGCAGCCGGGCAGCTTGCCAGCCTCAAATACCCGTGTGTTGTGCTGCTACTTTGGCAGCCAAAAGCGCACGCTAGTCGTAGTGGAGGTTTGTGATGTTTTTTGCTCCCATGCGCGGGGTGATAGACCGCCGCATCCTTGTCAACTACCAGGTTGACCCCGCTGTACTCAGCGCACTTCTGCCAGCCCCCTTCCGCCCGAAGTTGGTGCAGGGCAAGGGCATTGCGGGCATCTGCCTGATCCGCCTGGCCCACCTGCGGCCACGTGGCCTACCGGCCTTTGTTGGCTTGCGCTCGGAGAACGCAGCCCACCGCATTGCAGTCGAGTGGGAGGAACAGGGCCAGCTACGCGAAGGGGTCTACATCCCCCGCCGCGACAGTGCCTCGCGGCTGAACGTCTTGCTCGGTGGCCGCCTGGTGCCTGGTCTCCAGCAGCACGCCCGCTTCCAGGTAATCGAGAAGAAGCAGCATCTCTATGTGGCGGTAGACAGCGACGACCAACAGACTCACGTCGTAGTCGAGGGCGATGTGGCAGAGTCGCTGCCCGCCAACTCGGTCTTCCAGAACGTAGCCGAAGCCTCGGCCTTCTTTGAACACGGCTCTATTGGCTACTCGCCCGCCCAGGGTGGCGGCCTGATCCAGGGCATTCGGCTGCACGCCTTTAACTGGCAAGTGGTGCCGCTGACGATCCAACAGGTGCAGTCTAGCTTCTTCGACAACCGCCAGCAGTTTCCAGCTGGCAGCTGCACCTTCGACTGTGCGCTGCTGATGCGGGGGGTTGAACACGCCTGGTACGCAGCACAAACGCCACAGTTGGCCGCTGTTTAGCCATCGGCAATTGTTGTAGGATGGTTCTTCCTGGGCAGAGATTTGTTACACGGTGACAGCGGTGGGGGGACAGGCATGAAGCTGGTAACTTACACCATCCGTAGGCTGGGTGGCTATGGACGCGACGACCGCTTTGGCGCGCTGGTCAACATCGGGGGAGAGGAGAGGGTGGTTAGCCTGCCCGACTTGCACCGCTGGGCGCAGCGCAACCTCGCCCCCAGCGATATGCACCATCGCCAGATCAGCAACTTCGCCCCCAGCAACAGCCTGCTGGCGACCCTGGATCGCGGCTATGGCGCAACCGTGTTCGGCGAACCTGACCTGATCCCAACCTTCGACCCCCTGGCTGAGGTGCGCGCCCTGCTCACCCTACTGGCTGACCTGGCCGACGACGACAAGGAGCGAGCCTGGCAACTCACGATTGACCGTGGTCGCGCTACCCTCCTGCCTCCACTCCCGCGCCCACGCAGCCTGCGGGACTTCTACGCCTTCCGCGCTCACGTGGAGACAGCCCGCCGCAATCGGGGCTTGCCGATGATCGAGGAGTGGTTTCAGGCTCCCGCCTTCTACTTCAGCAATCACCAGGCGGTGATAGCTAGCTCCGTTCCCCTGCGGATGCCGCAGACCAGTGCGCTTGACTACGAGCTAGAGGTTGCCTGCGTAGTTGGCAGGCCGGGCCGCAACCTTACGGCTGAGGAAGCTGGCGGCTACATCGCGGGCTACATGATCATGAACGACTGGTCGGCACGGGACGTGCAGCAGGTAGAGATGAAGGTTGGTCTCGGCCCAGCGAAGGCGAAGGACTTTGCCACCACGCTCGGCCCTGCGCTCGTCACCGCCGACGAACTAGCCGACCGCAGTAGTGGAGTGGGCGCAGAAGAACGGTACGACCTCGCCATGACCGCGAAGGTGAACGGTGAACTGCGTAGCTCAGGCAATATGCGCGACATCCACTTCTCCTTCAGCCAGCTACTCGCCCACGCTAGCCGCGACGTGTGGCTCTACCCCGGTGACGTGATCGCCAGCGGTACGGTCGGCAGCGGCTGCCTGCTCGAACTGACTGCTGGGCGCGGCCCCTGGCTACAAGCGGGAGATGTGGTAGAATTGGAGATAGAACGCCTCGGCGTTATCACTAACCCAGTGGTCGGCAACGAGTGAGCAGCAGCGGACGGCATATACCGGGCTTGCTACATAATGCACGATGTTGACCACGCCACCAGAAAGGAGTCGCCAATGCCTCCCTACATGAAGATGGGGCAGGTTCCGCATAAGCGGCACACGATCTTCCGCCGCCCCGACGGCAAGCTCTACACCGAGGAGCTTTTCGGGGTTGAGGGCTTCAGCGGGATTGCCAGCCTGCTCTACCACTACAACCCACCAGTGAGAGCGACTAAAATCCGCCCCTGCCCAGAGATGACCACAGCCCTGACCCCCGTCGCGGTGCCAGAGGAGGTGCAACGCCATCATCACCTCAAAACATTGAACGTGCCACAAGGTGGCAACCCGATCACCGCTCGCCGCATCCTGATGTTCAACAACGATGTGCGGATTGCGGTCGCTCGCCCCACCGAGGCGATGCCCTACTTCTATCGTAACTCGCAGGCTGACGAGATGTACTTTATTCACGAGGGGCGCGGCACATTCCTCACCAACTTCGGTACCCTCCCCTACGAGGAGGGCGACTACGTGATCCTACCACACGGCACTACTTACCAGGTGGAGATGGATGGCGCGGCCAGCCCCAATGGGCAACGCTGGCTGGTAACAGAGGCTAGCGGGCGCATCGAGGTGCCGAAACGCTACCGCAACGAGTACGGCCAACTGCTGGAACACTCCCCCTTCTGCGAACGCGACCTGAGCGGCCCGACCGAGCTACCCAGCGTCGCTGAGGAGCCAGTGGAGGAGCGCGAGTACGAGGTCGTCGTCCGTGCTGGCGGCCTTGTTACCGCCTACTTCTACCAGACCCATCCCTTCGATGTGGCGGGTTGGGACGGCTACCTCTACCCCTGGAAGTTCAACATCCGCGACTTTGAGCCGATCACCGGGCGCATCCACCAGCCACCGACGGTGCATCAGACTTTCCAGGGGCCAAACTTCGTCGTCTGCTCCTTCGTTCCGCGCAAGTTCGACTACCACCCAGAGGGTATCCCTGCGCCCTACAACCACAGCAATATTGACAGTGAGGAGATGATCTACTACGTCAACGGCAACTTCATGAGCCGCAAGGGGATCGAACTAGGCAGCATCACCATGCACCCGCACGGCATCCCGCACGGCCCCGCGCCAGGCGCAGCTGAAGGTAGCATCGGCAAGGAAGCGACGGAGGAGTTGGCAGTGATGATCGACACCTTCCATCCCCTGCACTACACCGCCGCCGCCCTGGAGCTAGACGACCCCAGCTATCCCTTTAGCTGGTACGAGCAGAGCAAGTAAGCTGTGGTGCAAGGGGGCGGTCTTGTCCGGCCACCCCACCGCTGGCTGCACTGCGAAGCGGGTGGCGCAGCCTGGCTTTGACGCAATCGCCGCGATAGGGTAAAATAGGCGGGCGGCGCATAACAAGCGAGAGGATGATTAGCCCTTTGGCAGATGAGAAACTGAGAGTAGCCGTGATTGGCGTGGGGGCGATTGGTCGCAACCATGCTCGCGTCTACAACGAGATCGAGATGGCCGACCTGGTAGCCGTCTCTGACAACGACCCGGCAACAGCAGCCCGCGTTGGCGGCCAACTGCACGTCCCCCACTACACCGACTACCGCGAACTGCTAGAGCGCGAGAAGCCAGACGTGGTGACGGTCTCGGTGCCAACTACGCTGCACCACAAGATCGCCCTGGACGTGATCGCAGCGGGGGTTAACCTGCTGGTCGAGAAGCCGATAGCGGCAACCGAGGCCGAGGCCATTGAGATGATCTCAGCAGCGAAGGCGAAGGCGGTCAAGTTCACCGTCGGCCACATCGAACGCTTCAACCCTGCCATATCGGAGCTAAAGAAGCGGCTAGACGCAGGCGAACTGGGTCGCGTCTTCCAGATACACGCCCGCAGGCTCGGCCCCTTCCCCGCTCGCGTCGCCGACGTGGGGGTGGTGATTGACCTGGCAATCCACGACTACGATATTATGCGCTACCTGACTGGCAGCGAGGCCGTACGCGTCTTTGCAGAGACGGCCCGCCGCATCCACACCGGCCACGAAGACATCCTCAGCGGTCTGGTGCGCTTCCAGAGCGATGTGATTGGCGTGCTGGACATTAACTGGCTGACCCCTACCAAAATACGTGAGTTGATGGTCACGGGCGAAAAGGGTATGTTCGTCGCCAACTATATCACCCAAGATTTGTATTTCTACGAGAACGACTATGCCCACAGCAACTGGGATGCGTTGCGGGCGATCAGCGGGGTGAGCGAGGGGGCGATGACTCGCCTGAAGATCGAGCGTAAGGAGCCGCTGCGTAACGAGATCGAGAGCTTCCTGCACGCCGTCACCGAGAACCGCGAACCAGCAGTCAGCGGCGCAGACGGACTCGCTGCGCTCAAGATCGTGCAGATGATCGTGGATGCAGGCAAGGACAGCGAAGTGAAGCAAGCTAGCAACTAGTCTGGAGGTAAAGAGTGATGTGGAATGATAGCAACAACCCATCAACAACCCATCTGGGGGTGGCGGATACGCCCCTGCCGAGCCACCTCTACGACCAGCCAGAGGAAGCCAAGCTGCAAGTGCTACCCAGCACAGCACCGCTAGCACAGGCACAGCGCAGCAATCGGCCAACCGTCCTCCTCAGCCTCGCCCTGGTGATCAGCCTGCTACTGGCGGTCGGTGGCAGCTACCTCGGCTACAACCTGGGCTTGGAGCGGGGCTTCATTGAGGGAAGCCAGCAAGTGTCCACTGCGATCTACCCCATTGAGTTTAGTATGCTGCGCGTTCAGAATGTTGTCGCCGTCGGTAGTGGCCCCCTGCGTGAAGCTATCTATTCCGACGGTGCTGCTCCTTACAGTGACGAGTATCTGCACAAGCATTATGATGGTCTTCAGCGTATCTGGTATCAGGAACAAACCAACGGCTGTGACAGGGTTAAGCTCGACAGCAATAAGGTGTGGTTTGTTACACAGGCACCAGCAGCGATAACGGTGAATGGTCAAGAGGTAGCAAGCATCAACGTTGATACACCACCAGATGGTTACAGCTTTGATTGGAAAGTCAAAGTGGGTGATCAGCTTTGTATGACTGGTGGCAAGGGCAGGCAGCTACCAGCCATGTTCTACCTCTGGACAGGTGATGACGTACCCTACTGGCAAGACAGCCACTGCTACAGGGGCAACTGCAACGTAGCCAAAGAGCGCAATCTGCCAAACGGTAAGCCACCTGAGACGATCAGGCAGATTAGGCCTAATGGAGATGGTACTTCCCTAAAGTGATGTGGATGCGAGAAGGAGCATATGAGCGAGTTTAAGGTAACAGTCGTGGGCCTGGGCAAGATCGGCTTGCCACTAGCGGCCCAGTTTGCTGGTCGAGGACTAGACGTGATTGGCGCGGACATCAACCCCGCTGTAGTCGCCACAGTCAACAGCGGCCACTCCCCCATCCTGGAGGAGCCTGGCCTGGAGGAGCGGGTGGCTGCCGCGGTCACCGCTGGCAAGCTGCGGGCTGTAACCGACACGGCAGCAGCAGTGCGCGAGAGCAACGTGGTCGTTATTGTTGTGCCGCTGCTGGTGGATGGGCAACGCCAGATCGACTACCGCATTATAGACTCGGCTACGCGAGATGTTGCCCGTGGCCTGCAAGCAGGGACGTTGGTGATCTACGAGACGACCCTGCCGGTCGGCACGACGCGCAACCGCCTGGGCCAGATGTTGGCTGAGGGTAGCGGGCTGGCGCAAGACAAGGATTTCCTCCTTGCCTTCAGCCCAGAGCGGGTCTACTCTGGGCGCATCTTTAGCGACCTACGGAGCTATCCGAAGGTGGTGGGCGGCACCGACACGGCCAGTGCAGAGCGGGCAGTTGCCTTCTACCACGCGGCATTGGACGAAGGAACGCAGGTGCGCCTGGTCGCCAACGCAGAGACGGCGGAGTTCGTCAAGCTGGCGGAGACGACATACAGAGATGTGAACATCGCCCTCGCCAACGAGTTCGCCCGCTTTGCTGCCAGCAACGGCATCAACGCCCTGGATGCGTTCGCCGCCGCCAATACTCAGCCCTACTCGCACATTCACAACCCCGGCCTGGGCGTGGGCGGCCATTGCATCCCCGTCTATCCATACTTCATGGCGAACGCCGCAGCCGAAGGTGAGCTTGACCTGGTGCGCCGCAGCCGCGCCCTCAACGATAGCATGGCCGCGTATGGCCTCGACTTGTTGGCCCAGGCAATGGGTGATCTGCGGGGCAAGCGGGTGCTGATCCTCGGCCTCAGCTACCGCGAGAACGTCAAGGAGGACGCTTTCTCCACTACCCACCTGCTGCTCAAGGGGCTGGCCGAATGCGGTGCGGAGGTGCGATTGCACGACCCACTCTGGACAGCGGAGGAGCTGGCGAGGCACGCAGAGGTTGCACATGACCTCTACGATAGCGGCGCAGAGGCGGTAATCCTACAGGCCTACCATGAGCAGTACAAGGAGTTGCTGGACTGGCGGCGGCTTGCTGCGGCTGGGGTGCGCGTGCTACTGGATGGCCGCAACGCCTTGCGCCAGCAGCGGGCTGAGATAGAAGCTGTTGGGCTGATCTACCTCGGCGTAGGGCAGTAAGCGGTCTTATGAAGAAACCCACCGTGCTGCTGCTACTTCCCTACCCTGCAACCTCTTTCATGCAGCGGGACGAGGCAATCTTGCGCAGCGCGTTTTCTACCACGACCTACATCTATCCTGGTAGTCGGCTAAAACTAGTCACCGACTTGCTCCGCATGATCATTGCGGGCAAAGCTGACATAGTGGTGTGCTGGTTCATCATGCCAAACTATGCGCTGGTGGTCGCTAGCCTGGCAAAGTTGCTATGGCGCAGAGTAGTATTCATCGCGGGTGGCCTGGATGTGGATTGGGTGCAAAGCCTGAACTACGGGGCAATGGCCTCCCCTCACGCCCGCCAGCGGTTCCTCCCTACCTTGAAGCGCAGTGACCTGATCCTGGCCTTCTCTGATTTCTCGGCGGTACGGATCGCTCACTGGGCAAGCTACCGTCCAGCAGGGTTGCACACTCTCTATTTTGAAGTAGATAGCAACTACTTCCAGCCTCCTAGTGACCTCAGCCAGAAGGAGCGGCTGGCTGTCACCGTCTGCTACACGATCAACTCGGATACGGCGGCGCAAAAGGGGGTAGACACATTTGTGCAGGCGGCAGCAACCTTGCCCGATGTGCAGTTTGTAGTGGTGGGCAAAATGGAGGCGACGGCAGTTTCTTTGCAAGCCAGTGCAAGCAGCAATGTGCAGTTCGTTGGCCGCATCAGTGACCTAGAGTTGCTTGCCCTCTACCAACGAGCAGGGGCTTACGTCCAGCTATCCGCCCATGAAGGTTTTGGGGTGGCAGTAGCCGAAGCGATGGCCTGTGGCTGCATCCCGGTGATTACCGACCCAGCCAGCTACCAAACCTCGATGCCAGAAGTGGTGGGGGAGTGCAGCTACCAGGCGGCCTTCGGCGACGTGCAGGCTCTGGCAGTGGCAGTCAGGCTGGCAGTGGAGGCCGCACCAGCCCAGCGGCAGGCGGCACGCCAACGCATAGTGGAGTGGTTTGCCCCTGGCACGCGCCAGCAGGCAATGATCAACTGGCTGCGCCAACTTGACCCGCAAAAGGCAGAGGAGAAAAAGTGATGACTAGCCCCGTGATCGTAGACCTCGGCTGCGGCAACAACAAGCAGCTAGGCAGCATCGGCATAGATGAACGCCGCACCCCAGCAGTGAACATCAGGAGCAATGCGGTCAGCATCGCCCTGCGCGATAGCAGCGTGGACAAGTTGTACGCCACCTGTCTGCTGGAACACTTTGACAAGCCGCAGGATGTGCTACTCGAAGTGCATCGTGTGCTGAAGCCTACTGGGGAGGCGATTTTCCGCCTGCCTAACCTCGGCACCTACTCCGCCCACCTCGACACCACCCACCGCTACCTCGCCGACCTCGGCATCTGGCGACTAGTCTTCGCCGGCTTCTTCAAGAACGTAAAGGTGCATCCACTGGGCAGCAAGTACCGCGACAACAAGCTATTGGTCTTTATCAACAAGGCACTAGTGCGTGGGCTGCGCTTCTACGAACTGGCCCA
>Ga0123339_10000411_pt1 | contig 34156 bp, 35 predicted proteins | sample lystaG_FD_89956 | JGI IMG/M metagenome (GOLD analysis project Ga0123339, IMG submission 89956) | Glacier valley bacterial and archeal communities from Borup Fiord, Nunavut, Canada, to study Microbial Dark Matter (Phase II) -... | ecosystem: Environmental > Aquatic > Freshwater > Ice > Glacier ...
AATACGATTTGAAAAAGACAATCAGGGTGTTAAGCGGTATATACGTATTGACCTTAAAAAATATGGTAAAGAAATCGAGCCGTTTCTGAAAAAGTTAAAAATTGAACCTGATGACCACTTCGAACACGATTGGGAACAAAGTTTAACACCAGACCAATTCAAAAGTCAAATGCATTTACGAATCGAAAAATGGTTCGACAAATAAAAGTTGCCTATCATCCATTTGTAATTGACTTTTTGGAACAACTTACTTTTGAATTGTATGAGAAAGGGTATTTGGGATTCTATGATGCAGCCTGTGAATATATTGATAGAATGGTGGATGATATTAGTTCCAATATGACCTTAATCCGTGATCCCGATTAATCGGGATCAAATCCGTGAAATCTTTTTGGTGTAATTCGTTTTAAATTCGTGCAATTCGTATTTTAACGATAATCGGTATTTAATCCGATATATCACTAATAATCATGTTTCAGGCCATTTATTAAAATAGTTCATTATGCATTTACTGACGAAGTGGGAAAGTGAGAAAATGAGAAGGTGAGAAAATAAGAAAATGAGAAGGTGTGAAGGTGTGAAGGTGTGAAGGTGGATCGGGCACCCAATCCGTGCAATCCTTCCCGATTCATCGGGATCCGTGCAATCTTTTTCCGTGTAATCCTTTTTCAAATCCGTGTAATCTTTTTCCGTGTAATCCTTTTTAAATCCGTGTAATTCGTATTTTCATCATTTTAATCACATAAATCTGATTCAATCAGCGGTTCAGACAAGGGATGCAACAATCCGCGTAATCCCTTTTCAAATCCGCGTAATCTTTTTCCGCGCAATTCGTTTTTTGCTTATCTTTGATCAAATTTCAACATCATGGAAACGATCATCAGAATTAAAAAAAATAAGCCTGCATTCAAAGCATTGATTCTCTTGGCCAAAGAGTTGGAGAAAAATGACCATACATCCATTTCAATCAGTGAAGGAATAAAGAAAATGGGAAAGATGGAATTGATAGCCCCAACGGGCAATCCAAACGATCCGTTCCTTCTTTTTGATCAATTAGCTGATTTTCCAAACATTGATGAATTAAGAAAAAAGGCATGGCCAAAGATCTAATCATTGTTGATAGTTGTGTTTTCATAAAAACATTTAGAAAAGAACTTACAATAAGAAAGATTTCGATTTTATTGAAGACGTGAATTTGTTTCAACCAAACTATTGATTTTAAAATAGATAGGTATATTTTAATCCGTGTAATACTTTTTAGTGTAATTCGTTTTAAATTTGTTTAATTCGTATTTTATGACAAAAGCCACTGATACTACCGATGAAGAAGAATTTGAATTAATTGGTCTTCATTCATTCTTTGATACCGAGGATGACAAAAACATCAATTGGTATGATTTCTTTCAGCTGACGGAAGATGAAAAGTACTATGCCGTAATTTACGATCAAGTCATCGAAGAGGACAAAGAAGAAAATCAGATTTGGGGTAAATACATCACTCCCGATGAATAAATCCAGGTAAGAACTCTGGTTCGGTTCGGGTGGCAAATCATTTTAATCACCTAAATCATCCTAAGTACGTTTTTTAAATCATCCCAAGTACGTTTTTAATTTGTCTAATTCGTAGTTATTTGGTATCTTTAAGTACTAATATTACACAGATGAACAGTCCGGAAATAAAACAATTTATCGATCAACATAGTAACTTATTTTGGTACACACCTGAAGATAAGAAAAAAGAAATAAGCAACGAAGTTCTGGTGGAAACTATTTTAAACTATGGAGACAATGAGGCTGTAATCCAATTAATTCATTTGATGGGCGTAAATAAAGTAGCTGATTTGTTTTTCAATTCAATCAATCTTAGTGACCGACGAAAAGGAAATTATCAAGAAATTACGATCAACTTTTTCACCCATGTTTTCAGGAAATATGCACACCGAGATATTTAGTACCAGCCAAATTGAATTGTTACCTTATATCCACGATTTTCAACCATCCTTTTACATGGTGGGAGGAACTGCAATTGCCCTGCATCTTGGACACAGGCGTTCAATAGACTTTGACTTATTTACTCTTTCACAACTAAATAAGACGCGCATCAAATCAAAATTATCAAAAATACCATTTAGTCAAGTTCCAATATTCGAAGATTTCGATCAGCTTCACCTGCTAATCAACAATGTAAAAATCACATTTTTTAATTACCCTTGGTCTATCTTGCATCCAATTAAAGTTGATTCAACCATAACCATACCCACATTACTGTCTCTGACAGCTATGAAAGCTTTCGCATTAGGGCGAAGGGCAAAATGGAAAGACTATGTCGATCTCTATTTCATTCTACATGATCACTATTCCATAGACGAAATAACACTAGAGGCGGAGAAAATTTTTAACCAACAATTTTCCAGTAAATTATTCCGCCAACAATTGGCATTTCATAAAGATATCGACTATAGCGAACCTGTTGAATACCTTGTTCAACCAATATCCGATAACGAAATCAAATTATTCCTTATCGACAAGGCAACTGACATTCTTTAAAAGTGAATATTCGTACCTTTGGTATGATTTCTTTCAGCTGACGGAAGATGAAAAGTACTATGCTGCAATTTACGATCAAGTCATCGAAGATGACAAAGAAGAAGATCAAATTTGGAGTAAATAAATCACTCCAGATGAATAAACCCAGGTAAGAACTCTGGTTCGGTTCGGGTGGCAGATCATTTTAAATCACATAAATTAGGTTCAGACCAGTTCGTCTAATTCGTTTTAATTCGTGAAATTCGTATTTTAATAATGAAGCTCTTTTTGTTCTTCCTACTTCTCATCTGTTCTTCCGTTTCCTTTGCTCAGCCTCTGATCAGTGAAGCAAATATTTCCACTACAGGCATTGTCGGCACAGGTAACAATTTACCCTTCTGGATGACACACAACCAATTGGGCAAATATTCGACAACAGGTAACGTACAGGAACTTACAGAAGGTAACATCTATGCAAGTACAAATGTGTTCGGGAATATAAATCTAAACTACGGAGCCGATCTGGCACTATTAAGCTCAAATAAAGGAGTCGATCCGAAGATTATTCAGGCTTATCTGGGTTTAACCGGGAAAGTCATTCGTATACAAGCAGGAGCTTTTGCCGACGATGAACTGTTTGGTGGTCTTTCATCCAGCAATGGAGATTTGCTCCGATCGCTCAATTACCGACCTTATCCAAAAGTTCGTCTTTCGACCCCTGGATTTATTCCTTTTCTATTTGCAAAAAGCTGGTTTAAGTTTAATGCCGAATACGATGAAGGACTGTTGACCGATAAAAGGATTGTAACCAGACCTCATCTGCACCATAAGTCGCTGATGATGCAGGTCCGCACCAGCTCTACTCTGCACTTTGTTCTTGGAATCAATCATTACGTGCTTTGGGGAGGTCGTTCTGCTCAATATGGCCAGTTACCAGATAGACTGAAAGATTATTTTCGTTATGTCACAGGACTTTCCGGTAGTTCCAACTTTCTGGAAACTGAACAATTAAATGTAGCCGGTGATCATTTAGGTTCCTACCTACTTACTGCCGAAAAAGATTTTAAAAACTTTCACATTGAAATAAGGGCCAGTCATCCTTTCGAAGATGGCTCAGGTATGGGATTCGAAAATATTAAAGATAACCTCTACACCATCTATATCCGAAAGAATAAAACTGGCACACTATTGGATGAATTGCTGTTTGAATATCTCTACAGCAAAAATCAAAGTGGTGATCGCAATCTAGAGGTAGGGATACATGAAGAACACAAACGTGGAGGAGACGATTATTTTAATCACGGAATCTATCAAACAGGATTTACCTACAAGGGACAAAGTATGGGAACCCCATTTTTTGAACCAATCCGTTACAATGAGGCAGGTTTAGTTCTAGGTGTTGCAAACAATAGTGTCTCTGCCTTCCATTTAGGCGCAAAAGGAACATTATTAACTGCCTTTAGCTGGAAAGGTTTGCTCACTTATTCCCGTAATTTTGGCACTTATGATCAGCCCTATAATACTGTTCGACAACAAATGGCATCTTTTGGTGAACTAAGTTGGAAAAGCAAAAATCATCCATTGATGCTTTCGGCATTAATGGCAATTGACCTAAGTCAAATGACCACCAATCAACTTGGAATAGGATTACAGGCTCAATGGACGCTGCAATAGCTAATAAATGAGAAATTTGAAGGTTTAAAAGATTTCAAATATTGTTAAATGCCTTTCAACTATGTAAAATAATCCACGTAATCCTAATTTTAAACCGTGTAATCTATTTAGTGTAATTCGTTTTAATTTCCAGAAAATTATTCTCACAACACCGAACTTTATAACTTCACATGATTTCAAACTCTAAAATACTTGTAACCGGTGCCGATGGTTTTATCGGTTCACATTTAACAGAAATGTTATTAGCAAAAGGGTACAAAGTAAAAGCACTTTCCCAATATAATTCATTTAATTATTGGGGTTGGCTTGAAGATGTCCCTGCCAATAACAACCTTCAGATAGTTTCTGGTGATATACGTGATCCGCATTTTTGTAAGGAAATTACAAAAGATGTTGATCTTATATTTCACCTTGCAGCCTTGATCGCAATCCCCTACTCTTATGTAGCACCTGATGCATACCTTGAAACAAATGTAAAAGGCACTCTCAATATTTGCCAGGCAGCAAAAGAAAATGGCAATATACGCGTAATTCATACCTCCACTTCCGAAGTTTACGGCACTGCACAATATGTTCCAATTGATGAAAAGCATCCCAAGCAGCCGCAGTCTCCGTATTCTGCATCGAAAATAGGAGCTGATGCAATGGCATTAAGTTTTTACAATGCTTTTGATTTACCGGTTACCATTGCACGTCCTTTCAACACTTATGGACCAAGGCAATCAGCAAGAGCTATTATCCCAACTATTATTTGTCAAATCGCTAATGGCATCAAAGAAATTAAAATGGGAGACCTCACTCCTACCCGTGATTTTAATTTTGTAAAGGATACATGTAAAGGATTTATAGCATTGGCCGAAAATGATGGTACTATTGGGAAAGAAGTAAATATAAGTTCTAACTTTGAAATCTCAATGAAAGACACTCTCGAACTGGTTAAAAAAATCATGAAATCAGATGTGCAATTTATTACTGATGAACAACGTATACGACCTGGTAAGTCCGAAGTATTCCGTCTATGGGGTGACAATTCATTGATTAAAGAATTAACTGGTTTTGCACCCAGCTATGACATTGAAAAAGGATTAACTGAAACCTGTCAATGGTTTGCGAATCCTGAGAACCTAAAGAAATATAAAGCAACGATCTATAATGTTTAAACTGGAATCAAAATACACCGAAATCATCAAGTTCATCAGGGAGAAATACAATACTCCGGAAGGTATGATTTATTTACATGAACCTCGTTTTAATGGGAACGAGAAAAAATACCTTAATGAATGTATTGACACCACCTTTGTTTCGAGCGTAGGTAAATTTGTGACTCGGTTTGAAGAAATGATTGCTGAATTTACAGGAGCCAAACATGCCATTGCAGCAGTAAACGGAACAGCAGCTCTGCACATTTCACTGCTTTTATGCGATGTAAAGCCCGAAGATGAAGTTATTACACAAGCTTTAACCTTTATAGCGACAACCAATGCGATAGCTTATACAGGAGCAAAACCCATATTTATTGATGTTGACAAAGATACAATGGGATTATCTCCAAAATCACTTGAATCTTTTTTGTCAGAAAATACTACTCAGAAAAATGGGTTCTGCTTTAACAATACTTCAGGCAAAAGAATAAAATCATGTGTACCTATGCATACTTTTGGGCATCCTTGCCGAATTGATGAAATTATAGCCATATGTAAACGGTACAATATTGATGTAGTTGAAGATGCAGCTGAATCGCTAGGTTCCTATTTTAAAGGCCAACATACAGGTACATTTGGAAAATTTGGAACCTTGAGTTTTAATGGAAATAAAACCATTACAACTGGCGGTGGTGGAATGATTTTAACCAATGATGATGAGTTAGGTAAACTTGCAAAACATATCACTACTACTGCCAAAGTTCCACATCGATGGGAATTTGTACACGACATGACCGCGTATAATTACCGTTTAACCAACCTGGCATCAGCTTTGGGATGTGCACAAATGGAACAATTGCCAGGGTTTCTGATACAGAAAAGAAAATTGGCAGTAGCTTATACTGAATTCTTTAACCAATTGAATATTAAATTCCAGACAGAACCTAAAAACAGCTCATCCAACTATTGGTTAAACGCCTTGATTTTGAATGACAAGCCTGAACAAAGCAGTTTCCTGGAATATATGAATAACCACGAAGTGATGGTACGCCCTGTTTGGCAATTGATGAATCGGCTTGAAATGTATAAAGATTGCCAATGTGGTTCACTTGAAAATACAGAATGGTTGGCTGATAGAGTTGTAAATATTCCTAGCAGTGTAATTATCAATTAGATTTAACAGTATTTACCAAATTAAGTAATAAATGCTTATCTGTATAATGTCCGATATTCACGGCAATCTACCCGCCTTAGAATTGGTTTTATCAATTAATCAAACTGTTGATACATTTATCTCGCTTGGCGACGTCGTCAATTATGGACCTTGGAGTAATGAATGTGTTGAGTTACTTGAAACAATAAATTCCAAAATTTTATTAATTGGAAATCATGAAATTAATTTCATAAATAATTATTACCCCGGGGAAAATATTATAGCCAAAGCATTTCATGATCATTGTATAAAATCATTTAATAATTACGACAAAATTAAAACATATATACCAGAATATTATTTTGATAATTATCTTTTAAAACATACAATAAACGATAAAATTATTTTTTCTGATACCGAATTAACTATTTCTCAAAACACTATAATTGGCCATTCACATAAACAATACATCAGTACAAAAGGAAACTATAAATTAATCAATCCTGGTAGTGTTGGCCAAAATAGGCAATACATTAACCTTATTAGTTACATATTATGGGATACAGATAAAAACGAATTTCAATTCAAAAATATCACTTACGATGTTAACTATGTTATTTCTAAATTGGAAGGAATGAATTATCCTGAAATATGCATAAATTATTACAAAAATAAAAAGAGAATATGAACAAGTTAAATAATCTGACAATTGGAGTTACAGGAACAGGTAGTTTAATTGGTCAAGCCATAATCAAATCTATTAAAGCATCAACTATTTTTAATCATTCCAGATTAATTGGAATGGATTATTTTAAAAATACGGTTGGTTCATTTTGGTGTGATAAAAATTACATTTTACCAGATTTATTAAAAGAAAATCTCTATGAGATTTGGAAAGAAAATATTTTAGATATAATATCAATAAATAACATTCAGATATTATTTATTGGGGTCGATTTTGAATTAATGAAATTCGCCAGTCTAAAAAAAGAAATTGAAGACAAAAGTAATTGTAAAGTTATTGTCAGCGATAAAAGCGTTATAGAAATTTCGGATGATAAATATCTGACATTCCAATTTTTAAAAAACAATGGACTTTTTTATCCTCTAACATATACAACAGACAATCTGGATTTAACCAAAATAGAATATCCCTGTATTGTTAAACCACGTATTGGATTTAGAAGTAGAGACGTTTACAAAGTTGAATCAGAATCAGATTTACTCTCAAAAATAAAAATCGTTAAAAATCCTATAATTCAAGAATTAGTTGGGACTCCGGAAACAGAATTTACCTGTGGCGTTGTCTATTTAGATAAAGTTATTGGCACTATTGCTCTAAGAAGAGAATTAAAAGAAGGGAATACAAGTATTGCAACTTATGAAAATAATATTCCGGATATTGTTTACACTTATTTAAATAATATTTCAAATTTAATAAAACCTTTTGGGGCATGCAATTTTCAACTTCGCATTGATAAAAATGGTATTCCAAAATTGTTTGAAATAAATGCACGACATTCAGGAACCACATTCATGAGAGCAATGTTTGGATTCAACGAAGTTGAAATGATTATTAGTCATCTTTTTGATATTGCTGTACATGCGCCAATATTAAAAGAGGGAAAAGTAATTCGATTTTTTGATGAAATGTATATAGCAAAAAAATAAAATGAAAATATTAATTACAGGTTCATCTGGTTTTATTGGTAATACTCTTGTCGAAGAATTGGTACCGAATAATGAGTTAATCTTAATAGACAAAGCAAAATCTGAAAAAAAAGAAAATTTCCATGAAATTAATTTATTGAATCCAGATTTAATAGAAACAGCTATCGATAACTTAAAACTAAAAACCGTTGATGTTTTAATACATTGTGCATCAATATTAGCGACTAAGGAAAACCACAAAGACATCCATTTACTATACAATAACTTAAAAATCACGGAAAGTGTCATAATAATAGCAAAGGTTCTCAAGCCAAAGAAAATAATTAATTTTTCAACAATTGGCGTTTATCCTAATATGGATGGAATTTATACTGAAAAATCCGAAATTAAACCAAGTCAAAACTTTGAAGCGATATATGGGCTTTCGAAATTCTGCAGTGAAGAACTTTTTGCTTTTATGCTTAACGAAACGGAAACCCAGATTATTAATTTGAGATTAGCCCAAACAATTGGTGAGGGCATGCGGAACGATCGTATTTATTCAATAATGTTATCTGAATTAATAAAATCAAATAAAATAACAGTTTGGGGCAATGGAGAACGAATAAGTTCTTTTATTTCAATTGAATATCTTATAACAACAATAAAAAAAATAATTGAAAAAGATTATATCGAAGGAACATATAACATAGGCGAAAAAACCATCTCTTATTTACAATTAGCAAAAGATATTATTGACAAGTATGGAAAATTTGATTCTGAAATAGTCTTGCTTGATAAGGGTCAGAAATCAAAAATCTACTTAGATACAACAAAAATTAATCAAATTTTCAACAAATGAAACAGCATGTAATCATAATCGCAGAAGCTGGTGTTAATCACAACGGAGATCTTAATCTTGCTAAAAAAATGATTGAAGCTGCAGCAAATGCCAAAGCAGACTATGTAAAGTTTCAAACTTTTAAATCAGAAAATGTTGTTACCGTTTTTGCCCAAAAAGCAGAATATCAAAAACAAAACATGAATTCTGAAAGTAACAGTCAAATTGAAATGATTAGAAAATATGAGCTGAACGAAGATGCCCATATACAATTAATCGAACATTCAAAAAAAAATCACATCAAATTTTTATCTACTGCATTTGATTTAGACAGCATTGATCTATTGAACTCCTTTAATTTAGATTATTGGAAAATTCCTTCAGGAGAGATAACAAATTTACCCTATTTGCGAAAAATCGGAGCCTTAAAACAAGATATTATTCTCTCTACAGGAATGTGTTCATTAGCAGATGTAGAAACAGCACTAAATATTCTGATAAAAGCTGGTACCGCGCGTGAAAAAATTACGGTGCTTCATTGTAACACACAGTATCCTACTCCTTTCAAAGATGTGAATCTAACCGCTATTAATACAATTAAACAAGCATTTAAAGTGAATGTTGGTTATTCAGATCATACTACTGGTATCGAAATTCCAATAGCTGCTGTTGCACTGGGAGCAACTGTAATTGAGAAGCATTTCACCTTAGATAAAACCATGGAAGGACCTGATCATAAAGCGTCTTTAGAACCGGATGAACTAAAACAGATGATCTTGTCAATACGTAACATAGAAGTCGCATTAGGCAATGGAATTAAACAAATTACAAAAAGTGAATCTGCAAACATTTCTGTTGCACGTAAAAGTATAGTTGCAGCGACAAAAATAAATGAAGGTGACTTTTACAATTCATTGAATTTAACAATTAAGCGGCCAGGGTATGGATTATCACCTCTTCAATGGGATCAACTAATTGGACAAAAAGCAAATAAAAATTATTTAAAAGATGAACTTATCGAAAGATGATAAAAAAGATATGCATTGTTACTGGGACCAGAGCAGAATTTGGACAACTCTCTTGGCTTATTGATAAAATCAATACAGATCCCGAGTTTACCCTACAGCTAATTGTAACTGGGATGCACCTGTCACCTGAATTTGGATCTACATTTAACGAAATAATCGATGCTGGATATATTATCACGAAGAAAATTGAAATTCAGCTATCTTCCGATTCTTCAATTGGAATATCAAAATCAATGGGACTTGCCCAAATATCATTTGCTGATGCATTTGATCAATTAAAGCCTGATTTAGTTGTTATTTTGGGCGATCGTACTGAAATGCTTGCAATAGCTTCATCTGCCTTAGTTTTTGGTATACCAATCGCTCATATTCATGGAGGAGAAATAACAGAGGGTGTTTATGATAATTCAATCCGCCATGCGATCACAAAAATGAGTTCATTGCATTTTACTTCAACTGAAATATATCGCAATAGAGTAATTCAAATGGGTGAAGATCCTAAATCTGTTTTTAATGTGGGAGCGCTTGCCATTGAAAGCGTTCTTAATTTAAAGTTATTTACTAGAGAAGAATTTGAGAAATCGATAAACCACAAACTTTTTTCAAAAAATTTACTTATTACTTTTCATCCTGTAACCCTTGAAAACAATTCTGCTTGCGAACAATTTACTCAATTGCTCGAAGCGTTGGATGAATTGAAAGATACGCTGCTCATTTTCACCAAACCAAATTCAGATAAAGATGGAAGGATCATTATCCAATTAATTGATGAATATGTACAAATCCATTCGAAGAAAGCTATTGCATTTACCTCTTTAGGTCAGCAACGATACTTATCAGCAATACCCTTAATGGATGCGGTAGTAGGTAATTCATCAAGCGGTATCATGGAAGTACCAGCCTTAAATATTCCTACAATAAACGTAGGCGACAGGCAAAAAGGACGTATAATGGGTCCAACCATCTTTAATTGTGAGCCTGAAAAGGAAGCAATCAGTAAAACAATCAATAAAGCTTACCAGTTTGATAAATCAATACGATGGGATCATCCTTATGGCAAGGGAAATACCTCATCTCAAATTCTAGAAATACTTAAAAATACAGGTAAAATCAATCTCAAGAAAACGTTTTATAACATACAACCTGATAAAAAATGAAGGATTTTAGTAAAAACCTGATAAAAAATTCGGCAGGAATTATCGAGGCAATGCAAAAACTGAACGAAGTTCCAGGCAATTTAACGCTTTTTGTAATAAATGAAAACCAACAAATGCTTGGAACACTCACCGATGGGGATATTCGCCGCGGGTTTATCCGAGGATTAACGCTTCAGGATGCTGTTTCTAGCTTTAAATCGGAAAAGTTTTATGCAGTACAAAATGGTTTTTCAATAAATGATTTTAAACATGCCCGTGAGCTTGGCGTTAGACTATTGCCTGTACTCGATGAAAATAAGCAGATTACCAAAGTCTATGATCTAAAAAAAAGAAAGAGTATCCTTCCACTTGAATGTATGATTATGGCTGGTGGACGAGGTTTACGCTTGCGCCCACTTACTGATGTGACCCCAAAACCAATGTTACTATTGGCAGGTAAGCCAATTATTGAACACAACATCGACCGTTTAATTAGTTTTGGCATCGAAAAAATTTACATCTCGGTAAATTATTTGGGGCAACAAATTGTTGACTATTTTGGTGACGGTTCTTCAAAAGGAATTAGAATTGAATACATTTGGGAAGACAAGCCATTAGGTACAGCCGGGGCACTTTCTTTAGTTAATAATTTTGGCACTAACTACATATTACTAATGAATAGTGACCTGTTTACCGATGTTGATTTTGAAGACCTATATTTAAACGTACTTGAACACGATGCCTCTCTGGGTGTTGCTACTATCCCTTATACCACCAAAGTTCCATATGGCATTTTAACTATTAATCAAAATCAGGTGACTGGACTAAAAGAAAAACCAACCTATACCAACTATGCCAATGCAGGAATCTATATTTTGAATAAAAATGTTATTTATAGAATTCCCCATAATTCATTTTATAATATTACCGATTTGATGGAACAATTAATCATTGAATCCCATTCCGTTATCCACAATCCCATTGTAGGCTTTTGGATTGATATTGGTCAACACCAAGATTATTTGAATGCCCAAGAAATTGTAAAACATCTCAAAAATGGAAATTAAGGATACATTATTTATAATACCAGCAAGAGGTGGTTCCAAAGGAATCCCCAGAAAAAACATTAAGTTATTAAATGGGAAACCATTAATCTATTATTCTATAGATGTAGCTAGAGCACTAACTTGTGACGAAAATATTTGTATATCCACTGATGATCAAGAAATCATTCAAGTTGTTGAAAACTATGGATTAAAAGTACCATTTATTAGACCGAGTTTACTTGCAACAGATAATGCAACTACATCTGATGTAATAAGTCATGCTTTATCATATTATGAAGGAATAAACAAACAATACAATACCATCATCTTACTGCAACCAACTTCACCTTTACGGAAAATATATCAGATAACAGAGGCAATGAAATTAATGACACCTGAGATTGATATGGTTGTATCAGTTAAGATTTCTCATGCGTCAGCAGTAATCTGTCATCAAAACCCAAAAGGATTTCTTGAATTAACTTTTTCTAAAAATGGAGTTCAACGTCAGCAAATTTCCAATTACTATGAGTATAATGGAGCTCTTTATATTATAAATGTCAACTCATTTAAAAAATTCGAACTTATTGGGTTGACTAAAATTATTAAATATATTATGCCAGATATTGATTCAGTAGATATAGATACGATTATTGATTGGAAATTATGCGAATCAATTATTCGTGACATTAAATAATTTCTACCATAATAAAATTTAATGATCAAATATATAAAGTTATTATTTGTAAATAAATTACTTAAATCGACAATAATCTATACAATTGGTGACATTATTGGTAAAGGAATACCTTTCATTCTATTGCCAATTGTTGCAAGGTATTTGACTCCTTCTGATTATGGAATACTTACAAACTTTGGAGTTGTTTCACAAATATTCATAGCGTTTTGTGCATTAAATACATATTCAGCCCTAAGTGTTTCATTTTTCGAACATAAAAATAATAATAGTTTATCAAGCTATATATCTAATCTAGTATACTTAATTGCACTTCTTTCAGTTTTCATTTTAGTTATATCGTCAATTTTTTCAAATACTATACAACAATATTTAGGAATTTCGAGACTTTGGCAAATCTTAGCATTAATAACGGCAAGTTCAACTGCTATTTTCAGTTTATACACTTCGTTGCTAAGAATGCAAAACCGAATATATTTATTTAGTGGATTTCAGATATTTCAATCATTTATATCAGCAATACTAGCAATATTATTTGTAGTGGTATTAAAGTGGAGTTGGGAAGGAAGAGTATTAAGCATCGTAATTGCAGCAACTTTAACATTAATAATTATTTTATGGCTCCTAAAATATGAGCATTATATTTTCAAAAAGATTAATATCAGTGAAATAAAAAATGCGTTCATTTTTGGTATTCCTTTATTGCCTCATACGCTTTCCTTTTGGTTCAAATCTGGAGTAGATAAAATAATTCTAACAAATTATATAAGCTTGTCTGCAAATGGGGTTTATTCTATTGCGTTAACTTTAGGGGGAATTATTAGTATTTTCACCGGTTCGTTTTTCAACGCATACTCCCCTCTTATGTTTAAAGATCTAAGCCTTATAGATTTATTATCAGTTAATGAGGGGATCATTATAAAGAAAAAACTAGTTAAGATTACCTATATATTTACTGCATTGTTACTTATTGTCTGTATTTGCAGTTATTACATCCTGAAATTTATTATACCTATACTTTTCTCCAAAGAGTATCTTGATGCACTTCAACTACTGCCTTTATTGCTAACTACGCTCTTCTTTGAAGGAATGTATTCCATTATTTCTGGATATATTTTTTATCGCAAGAAAACAAAGGTTCTAGGGGCAATAACTTTTCTATCTTCAATTTCGCAAATATTTATTACACTATTTTTCGTGAAACATATTGGTATTATGGGTGCAGTTTATTCTAGTTGCATAGTATCAATAATTACTTTTCTATCAGTATTTACATTTGCAAACACACTTTACGATCTTCCTTGGAGTCTTCAAAGTAGATCTGACTCTTTATCGTAAAAAATAAATTCATTCCCTTATCTAAGTATTAAGAAATTCAAAAAGCTTATGCTATTACTAGTATATTTTATAATTCTATTCTTTTTATATAACTTCCGTAAACAATCAACCCCAGGGTTATATCTAATCTTAATATACATTCTATCACTTTTATGTGGTCTACTGATTGGTTTTGATTTTAAAATTAGTACAATCTCTCAAGCTTTTAACTTATTCTATTTGGCTCTAATTCTTTCTATATTTATATTACCTTGGAATAGATTCAATTATAAAATAAATATTTTAGATAAGAATCCCCATCGGGTTTATCGATTAACTATACTTTTATTTTTCATTAATGGCATTTCTTTCTTAGTATTCTCAGTTGCAAGTTATTATGCTTTTACAACTATTACAGACTTTTCAGCATTTAAAAATAATGATGAGTCAGGAGCATTTTTTCAACAACTTCCAATCAATCATACAATATATTTATTTGCAATTTATTTAAATGCAACATCATATTTTATGATCCCACTACATTTTTATTACTTAAATAAAAAGAAATATCTCTTATCTATTTTATCATTAATTTTCTCACTTAATATTATTTTGGAAGGATTATCAGTATTTAGTCGTTCAGCTTTTGTAATCTATTTATTCCTTTATATTTTTTATATTCCTTTTTATTATCGAAATATGGATGTAAAAACAAAACGAAAAATTAAGATACTTGCTATTGGAGTTTTACTTTTGACAGGGAATATTTTTTACATAATAACGTCAAATCGTTTTGGAGATTATCTTATGTATGGGGATGCTAAGTATAATCAATCTCTAATTCAAAATCCAGAATTATATAGCATCTTTGATTATTTTGCTCAATGGTACAAGAATAGTGGCATTGTTATGGCAGGATATAACTTTGAAACACTTAATGGACAACTTTCATTTCCATTTTTTTTAACGATTGCAGATAAAATAAATTTAATTGACTATAGACCTGATTTGATCGTCAATAAACTGATCGCACTTTGGGGTATTCAATATGATAAATTTAATGGGTTAATACCAAATCTACTTTTCGATTTCGGCTATATTGGTACTACGTTATTTGCTTTATTTTATTCATCAATTTTACAAAGATTAAAACCATTTAACGGAGAAATATCTTTTTCTAAAATACTTATGCTAGGCACGATGTTTTCATTACCAGCAATGGGAATCTTCAATTCGAGTATGAAATCATCAACTTACAATTTGGTTATAATATATTCATTTTTTATCTACTTGTACCTAAATCATAAAAGCCAAAATTGTAAATGACTTTAAAAAAAATCCTATTAATTCAATATATAATTAGAATCCACATCCAATTAAATATTAAAAAAATAGTGAAATTAAATTGAATGAAATGTGGAAATTTAACCTTGTTTTCTTTAAAAGTAAATTAGCACAAAACTGATAATCAATAACATAACACTTTACCAACTTAATAATCCAATTCCATCCATTTAATTAACAATAGCAATGCAATTCTCTATCCTATTAATAGTTTTATTAAATCAACCTATTTTATTTGGATAAGTGTAACTAAACAAAATAAAAACTTTTGAGGAAAATCAAGACATTTCAATTCTTAAATTATTTTTAAATTATGAAGATACTTATATATAGTCCTTACCCCTTAGATAACAATAGTATGCCGGTCTTACTAGATGAAGCAATGGAGTACTTGCAAGATTCATCAAACCAAGTGTTATTCGTTACATGTTCAGGAGAAATGAGACCATGCGATTCCAATTATGAAGCGTCTTCCATTCGTTGTAAAGAATGTATGTTTTCCACATACTTAATTACAAATAAATTTAAACACAAAAATTTAATCTACAAAAAAAATGCAGATTTTCTGGATACTAATGAAACAAATAGAATTAAAAACTTAAAATTCAATTACAATTCAATTGATGATATTAAAACTATCGAATTTGAAAGAACCAATATTGGTCTTGGAGTTGTATCGTCTTATGTTTCATTAACCAGAAACCTAGATCCTTTTTTAAATAAAGCAAATAGACATTTCTTTGATGATTCACTTAAAGCATCAGCCCTTTTATCCATTGCTGTTAAAAAGATGATAGATGAATTCCAGCCCGGCCTTGTTTGTCTATTTAATGGTCGATATGGTGGTCTAAGACCTGTAATGGAAGTTTGTTTAAATCAGCACATAGAAACTTCGATATTAGAGTGTACTTTTTCCTCAAATAGAGAAATTCAAAACAAAGTAAAATTTGTGAATGTTTTACCACATGACATTGATAAAAACTCGCAAACAATAGAAAATAATTGGTCTGAATGGGGTGATAAAAATCAAAGAGAAAAAATAGCGTCTAATTTTTACATAAAAAGAAAAGCCGCAGAGATTGCATCTGACAATGTATATACTGGTAATCAGATTTCTGATTTATTACCAGAAAACTGGGATTCAACCAAACGAAACTTTGTAATTTTCAATTCTTCGGAAGATGAATTTTTTTGCGTAGGAGAATCTTTTGATCAATATAAAATATTTAATAATCAAATTGAGGGAATTCAATATTTAGCAAAAAGAACCACTGAAGATCCTACTATTCATTTATATTTGCGAATTCATCCAAACCTTAAAAATATAAAGTTTAGATATCACACAAGCTTGCCAGATATTTTTAAAGACTCTAAAAATATAACTGTTATTTTAGCTAATTCACCTATTTCTACTTATAGTTTAATTGATAATTGCGAAAAAGTCTTTGTTTTTGGTTCGACGGTTGGAGTTGAGTCTACATACTGGGGAAAGCCGGTTATTTTATTAGGCGGTGCTTTTTATATGCACCTTAATGTTGCATATTACCCATCAAACTCAAAAGAATTAGATGTTCTTATATTTAATAAGTTATCAACTAAACCTAAAATAGGTTCATTAAAGTATGCTCTTTATATTTTTGGACAAAGAGGAAAACCGTTCAAACACGTAAACTATAATTATAAGATAATTAATATTTTAGGAAAGAAGCTATTAATTCCGAAAATTTATCAATATAAAAACTCAATGACTGTGTATATTTTTATTATGATTTATTTCAGGATTTACAATAGTATATCTCATATTATTTTCAAATTTTTTACAATAAAAAAACTGATGATTGAGAATGAAAACTAGTCACATACTTAAAATTACAAAAATATTACATTATATATGATGAAAAAATATATATTTTTCACCAACATACCTACCCCATATCGTTCTTCGTTTTATAACGAATTACATAATACTAATTTTAATTTTGAAGTGTATTATCAACGAAAATCCGAGAATGATAGAAATTGGATAATAGATTTGGGAGAACTAAAACATCCTTTTCATATTGATCATGGTTTATATTTAATGATAGGGCGATTCCACATACATTTTAATCCAAGGCTTATAATTAAGCTATTGAAAGACAAAGAAGCTGAATTTATAATTGGTCTTGCATGGAATGATATTGACATACTTATACTAGCTTTTTTAAGTAGAATTGGTCTGATAAAAAACAAAATGCATTTTTGGTCCGAGGCAAATTATCTGACAATTGGTTCAAGAAATGACAATTATTTTAAAAATTTATTAAGAAAATTTGTTTACAAATCTTCAAAGGGAGCACAATTAAGCTCAGGGGAAATGGTTGAAATCACCTTTAAAAAATGGGGCTTTAATAATTTGAACTATATTCCTTTACCAAATACAATAGAAGAAGAGCTTTTCAATGTATCTAAAGAGGAAATTGATGCTCGGAAAGAAAATATTCTTCCGATTTTTCTATTACCAGTTAGATTAAATGAGAAAATTAAAGGTATTGTAAATTTTTTTAAATCTATCGGTGATGACAATATTCGTAAAAGTATATTCCAAATTGCTGGTGATGGCCCTGATAAAGAAATTATTCAAACTTTCATATACAATAACAATTTAGAAAACCATATTAAACTATTAGGACATTGCAATACAGTTAATATGGTTTCTTTATATAAAAAAGCTAATGTTTTTGTTCTTCCTTCTTTTTCTGATCCAAGTCCTTTAACAATTATTGAAGCGTTAAAAATGGAACTTCCATTACTTATTTCAGATAAATGTGGAAACCATTTTGAAGCATTAATAGAAGAGAAGAATGGATATCTTTTTGATCCATTTGAACCGCAAAGTATAAAAAATGCATTCGAAAAAATACTTTCCAGAACTTCTGCTTGGAATAACATGGGGAAAAAAAGTAGCAGAATATACGATGAAAAGTTCAATCGAAAATTGGTCATAACAAATTTCATTAATTTATTGACCGCGTTTTCTTACCATTCAAATAAAATTAATGAATAAACTACTTCAAATCTGTGCGGAAGGAAATATTGGTTCAACAGGTACAATTGCCGAGGCTATTGGAGAGCTAGTAATGCAACAAGGGTGGGAAAGCTATATAGCTCATGGTCGTTTCCCCCGTCCCAGTAAATCTAAGATTATTCGTATTGGCTCTGATTATGATGTTTTGCTTCATGGAATTGAAACCAGATTGTTTGACAAGCACGGACTTGGTTCGCGAAAAGCTACCAAAGTCCTAATTGATAGAATTCAGGAAATAAAACCTGACATAATTCATTTGCACCATCTTCATGGTTATTATATAAATATTGAGATTTTATTTAATTTTCTAGCAAACGCATCAATTCCCGTAGTTTGGACATTCCATGATTGTTGGACACTTACCGGTCACTGTGCACATTTTGATTTTATTGGATGCGATAAATGGAAGACTGAATGTAATCATTGTCCACAGAAAAAAGAATATCCTGCAAGTTTATTCATTGACAGATCTACTAAAAATTATTATCTAAAGAAAGCATTATTTACATCTGTCAAAAAAATGGAAGTTGTTACTGTATCATATTGGCTTGAAAATATTGTTCATGATTCATTTATGGCATCCATTCCTATTCAAACTATTCATAATGGAATTGATACCTCTATTTTTAAGCCTCAAAAAAATCATATGGTGACCCGAGAAAAATATAGCATTAATGATAGGTTTATGATTCTTGGAGTAGCAAGTCCCTGGACAAATAAAAAAGGACTAAATGATTACATAGAATTAAGCAAGCTTTTAAATGAAAATGAAGTCATCGTATTAGTAGGCTTAAATAATAATCAACTTAAGCAATTACCTTCTAAAATTATAGGACTCACTAGAACAGAAAACCGACAAGAACTTATTGACTTATATTCATCAGCTGATTTATTTGTCAATCCAACCTGGGAAGATAATTTTCCTACTACTAACATTGAGGCTTTAGCATGTGGTACACCTGTTGCAACATACAATACAGGAGGAAGCATAGAAGCAATTACTCCTGAAACTGGATTTATTGTTGAAAAAGGATCTATAAATGGTCTTATTAAAGTAATTAAAGAAGTAAACGAAAAAGGAAAATACAGTTATACCGTTGCATGCCGTAATAGGGCATTGGAAAACTATACCAAGGATAAGCAATTCTTAAAATATTTAGATATTTACAATTCTTTTCTAGAAGAAAAAACAAGGATTTAAAAATGGATAATAAAAAAGAGTATCAAATCTGTACTAATTGCGTCATGGACACCACAGACCCTAACATTACTTTTGATGAAAACGGAGTTTGTGACCATTGCCACGATTTTGAAAACAATGTTAAGCCGAATTGGCACACCAATGAACGTGGACGAAAAGAATTGAGCCACACCATGGATAAGATAAAAGCTTTTGGTAAGGGAAAAGATTTTGATTGTCTCCTTGGTATCAGCGGTGGTGTTGATAGTTCATATATGCTTCATTTAGCAGTAAAAGAATTTGGTTTGCGTCCCTTGGTTTTTCATGTGGATGGAGGATGGAATTCAGAATTGGCAGTCCATATCATCAATGTAATGATTGATAAACTTGGTCTTGACTTATATACCGAAGTTATCAATTGGGAAGAAATGAAAGATTTTCAACTTGCATTCTTTAAATCTGGTGTCCCTCATTTAGATATTCCCCAAGATCATGCATTTGTCGCTACCTTATATCAATTTGCTGAAAAATATAAAATTAAATATATTTTGAATGGTGGAAATTTCGCTACCGAATGCGTTCAATACCCGATGGAATGGTTTTATTACGGTACCGATATGGTGCAAAATAATGATATTATCAATAAATTTGGAACTGTTAAAATGGAAACTTACCCATTCAGTTCCATTTTCCGGCACAAAATATATTTAAAATACTTTAAAGGGGTTAATGTATTAAAACCACTTAATTATATGCCTTTTATAAAAGAAGATGCTTTGGCTCTTTTAGAAAAAGAATACGGTTGGAAACCTTATCCTCAAAAACATTTTGAATCCAGATTTACTAAGTTTTATGAAGGATATTGGTTACCTGTGCGGTTTGGGTATGATACTCGGAAAATTCAATACTCAAGTTTAATCCTTGCCGGCCAAATGACCCGAGAGGTCGCAATGGAAAAGCTAAAAAAACCTGCATACGATCCGGCTACAATTGATGAGGAATTTAATTACATAGCTACAAAACTGGGAATAAGTTCAGAAGAACTTCGTAGCTATCTTACCATGCCTAAAAAGTATTATTGGGATTACAAAAATCAACAAAACATGTTTAGATTGGGGGCAAAGGTATTGCATTTATTGGGTGTTGAAAAAGTGAAGAAACGCAAAAAATGATAACAATAATTGATTATGGCTTGGGTAATATTCGGGCCTTTGTGAATGTTTATGAGCGATTAAATATTGAAACAAAGGTTGCCCACACTGCCGAAGATATCAAAAATGCAACTAAACTAATTTTACCAGGCGTTGGTGCTTTCGATTATGCCATGTCTCAATTGAATGCTTCAGGCATGAGGGATGAACTTGAAAAACAAGTATTAGTAAAAAAAGTTCCAATTGTAGGTATTTGTGTAGGAATGCAAATGCTGGCTAAATCCAGTGACGAGGGGATATTGCCTGGTTTGGGTTGGATCGAAGGTAGAGTAAAAATATTTGATACCTCATTGATTCCTTATAAAACTCGGTTGCCACATATGGGCTGGAATTCAATAAATCCAATTAATTTAAATCCTTTAATGGTTGATTTTTATTCGGAGTCAAGGTTTTATTTTCTGCATTCTTATTATTTTGTATGTAATAATGAGGAGAATATCATTTCAACTACAGAATATGGTATAACTTATGCGAGTGCTGTAAATAGAGATAATATTTATGGTATACAATTTCATCCAGAGAAAAGTCATTCCAATGGCATTCAATTACTTCATAATTTCGCTAAACTTTAGCTATGCTTTATCCACGTATAATTCCTTGCCTTTTAGTTCACAACAAAGGTCTTATAAAAACAACCAAATTTAAGGATCCAAAATATGTTGGGGATCCTATTAATGCAGTAAAAATATTCAACGAAAAAGAAGTCGATGAACTAATTGTTTTAGACATTGACGCATCAAGGTACGGAAAAGAACCTGACTATAAAATGATTGAAAACCTTGCTGCAGAATGCCGGATGCCGTTTTGCTATGGAGGAGGAATAAAAACCGTTGCTCAGGCACAGAGAATTTTCAGTCTGGGAGTTGAAAAAATAGCTGTAAGCTCTACAGCTATTGAAAATCCACAAATCATATCTGAGATGGCTGAACGAGTTGGTAATCAAAGTGTAGTTGTTGTTTTGGATATAAAGAAAAAAACTTTAAGCAACAAATACGAATTGTATATTCACAATGCTACCAAATCTACTGGTATTGATCCTATTCTTTTTGCTGCTGAAATGCAAAAATTAGGTGCTGGAGAAATCGTTGTGAATTCAATCGATCAGGATGGCGTTATGAAAGGTTATGATATGAATTTGATTAACAAGATAAGAGAAGTTGTCAACATACCAATAACAGTGATGGGAGGAGCAGGTTCAATAGAAGATATTGGTAATGTAATCAAACAACATGGTATAATAGGAGTTGCTGCCGGCAGTTTATTTGTATTTAAAGGAAAATACAGAGCTGTATTGATTAGCTATCCAACTGCAATTGAAAAAAACACACTATTAAGACAGAATTTCCTTGATCAATCTAGCTATATTAAAATTGCACAATAAAATATTCTATTACTATTTAAAAGCACAATAATAAACAGTGCTGAATTCAAGTTACTAATGCAACTTTTTTGTTGGTTAATATATTTATTAATTTTATGTTTTAAAAGATAAATGTATTTGCGGACTAAAACGAGAATAACTTTTTTCGAGCTCGATGGGACGGCTCCAAAAGTTATTTCCCGTTTTAGCCGAATGTACCTGCCATTTCAAAGAATTTTTGATTGGGTGACATATATCCCAGTCTTTTTCTTGGTCTATTATTTAGTTTATCCTGTACTTCTTTAACTTGATGCTCTGAAATTGATTCAAAATCAGTACCTTTTGGGAAGTATTGACGAATCAGACCATTTGTATTTTCATTAGCCCCACGTTCCCAGGGATGGTAAGGTTTTGCAAAATAAACATCAATTTCTAACTTATCAGCAATTTTTTGGTGAAATGCAAATTCTTTACCATTATCAGCTGTTGCTGTATGAATCAAGTGTTTGTAGGGCATTAAAGTTTCTATTGCTTTTTCAGTTAATGGGGCAGCTTCTTTTCCAGTTAACATTCTAATCCATAGAAGTCCAGTGACTCGATCATTCATTGTTAGCAATGCTCCTTTATGGTTCTTACCAATAACAGTATCTAATTCTAAATCACCAAATCTCACTTTTTGGTCAACTATAGCTGGTCGCATACTTATATCAACTCTACCTGTAATAATGCCACGAGTGTCCTTTGAATTGCCCCGCTTGCGGTATTTGCGACCTTTTCTGCGCAGATGGGTGTGAAGCTCCCCCTTTGATTTTTTATCCCACCAGAGCCATTGATATAGTCTTTCATGAGAAACCATTGAAATACCTTTTCTTTTACAATGACCAACAATTTGTTCCGGGCTATATTGTTCATTTGTAAGTAATTCAGTCGCTGTTATCTTCATGCTTTCAGTGAATCGAACAGCCTTGCGTTTATTATTCTTTCTCTTTTCAGCTTTGTTTTGAGCTAAAATAGGTTTGTAGTGATTGTTACGTATATCTGAATTACGTTTGAGTTCTCTACAAATACAACTCTTGCTTACGGAAAGTTGTTTGGCAATAAATACTTGACTCTTCGCTGATATGACATAGGCAGAAATCTCGTATCTTTGTACTTCGGTTAAATGTTTCATGCTTGCAACTGATTTTTGGCGATTGAGGCTGCAAAGTTCGTTCATTTATTCCAAAGTGAAAAGGGGAAGGAAATTTTCTTCCCCTTTTCCTTATAAATATGAATCGAATCAAACTCAATCAATTAAAAGTTGCGTTTAATACTTGAATTCAGGAGTAATAAAATTTTGAATTTCAAAGAAATGCCTTAAACACTGGTCGACAATTAGTAACCTATAGTCAATTTCTTTATGAAGACCTTGCTGCAAATAAATACAGTAGTCAATTTTGGATCAACAGGTCGAATTATCAATGAATTAGGACAAACAGCTATTCAAAATGGATGGAATAGTTACCTTGCTTATGGACGGAAAGACCAGGTTCCTCAACCTAACTTAATCAAAATTGGATCAGACTGGGATGTAAACCTTCATGGATTGCAAACCCGTTTATTCGATCAACATGGCTTAGGCTCACGAAATGCCACTAATAAATTCATTAAGCATATTGACCAAATCAAACCAACTATTATTCATTTGCACAATTTGCATGGGTATTATATAAATATTGAAATACTATTCAATTATTTGGAATTAAAAAATATTCCTGTTGTTTGGACTTTTCATGATTGTTGGCCTATGACCGGTCATTGCGTTTATTTTGATGTTGTTGGTTGCGAAAAATGGAAATCGGTGTGTTATCATTGCCCCCAGACAAGAGAATATCCGGCTAGTCTTTGTTGGGATCGATCATTACAAAATTTTCATCTTAAAAAAGAATTATTCAGCTCATTAAAAAACTTGACTATAGTTCCAGTTTCCAGATGGTTGGAAAATATCGTCAAACAATCCTATTTCTCCGAATTTCCAATACAAGTAATTAGTAATGGAATTGATATGGATGTTTTTAGCCCCCTACAAAATTCTAATATCCTCCATAAATATAGGCTTGAAAATAAATTTATAATTTTAGGCATTGCCAGCATTTGGAGCACCCATAAAGGACTTAATGATTTCACCGAATTGAGTAAAAAGTTGAAATCAGATGAACAAATCATTCTTGTTGGCTTAACTGAATTTCAATTAAAAACACTTCCTACAAATATAATAGGAATTAGTCGAACAGAGAATGTTCAGGAATTGGTAGCACTATATTCAGTTGCCGATGTTTTTATTAATCCCTCAGTAGAAGAAATTTTTGGTTTGACTACAGTTGAAGCTTTGGCATGTGGCACACCGACCATTGTTTTTAATGCAACAGCAAGTCCCGAATTAATAAAACCTGAAATAGGTTTCGTAGTTGGAAAAGGTGATATATCTGGACTAATTGAAGCTATTAAAACGATAAAAGTAAAAGGGAAAAATTATTATAGCTTAGCGTGCAGAGATCATATTAAAAAATTATACGATAAAAATGATCGTCATATAGATTATCTAAATCTATATGAATCTATTCTAAGTAAACAAAAATAACAATTGAGTATAAATCAATTAATAAAGTGTCATTGTAATTGTATTTCTAACATTTTGAACTTAAATAGTTCAATTAAATATATTGCAACATATTTATAAAATTTATTAATCATGTTTAAAAACAAAACACTTTTAATTACTGGAGGCACAGGTTCATTTGGGAATGCTGTTCTTAATCGTTTTTTAGATACCGACATCAAAGAAATACGTATATTCTCACGCGATGAAAAAAAACAGGACGATATGCGCCATCGGCTGAACAGCTCAAAAGTAAAATTTTACATTGGAAATGTTCGCGACAAACGCAGTGTGGATTACGCCATGCGTGGTGTCGATTTTATCTTTCATGCTGCAGCATTAAAGCAAGTACCTTCCTGTGAGTTTTTCCCAATCGAAGCAGTGAATACCAATGTATTGGGTGCCCAAAATGTATTGGATTCTGCTTTCGAACATGGAATAAAACGTATGATTGTGCTTAGCACCGATAAAGCCGTATATCCTATCAATGCAATGGGGATTTCCAAAGCAATGATGGAAAAAGTAATGCAGGCTAAAGCCCGCTCAATGGGGGAGGATACCAGTACTGTATACTGCGGAACGCGATACGGAAATGTTATGGCATCACGTGGCTCTGTCATACCATTGTTTGTTGAGCAAATCAAGGCAGGTAAAGATTTAACCATCACCGACCCTAACATGACGCGGTTTATGATGACGCTGGAAGATGCTGTTGACCTGGTTATTTATGCTTTTCAACACGGGGAAAACGGAGATATGTTTATACAGAAATCTCCAGCATCTACTATTGCTCATTTAGCCCAGGCATTGATTGAATTGTACCAATCAGAAAGCAAAGTGAGGGTTATTGGAACTCGTCATGGTGAAAAGCTTTATGAAACATTGGTGAACAGGGAAGAAATGGCCAAAGCTCATGACATGGGAAATTACTACCGTGTTCCAGCTGATAACCGTGGGCTCAATTATGAGAGTTATTTCAGTGAAGGTGAGGAGAAAATTTCTGTGATTGAAGATTATCATTCGCACAATACCCGAAGACTGGATGTGGAAGGTACAAAAGAATTGTTAATGAAATTACCGATGATACGCAGGGACATCTTAGGCGAAGACATCAAACAATATTCAGAATAGATATGATCAGAATAGGAATAACAGGTCAAGCTGGATTTGTAGGAACCCACTTATACAATACCCTTGGCCTATCCCCTGCCAAATTTGAACGAATACCATTTGAAGATGCATTCTTTTCAGATGATAAAAAGCTGAAAGAGTTTGTACAAAATTGTGATGCTATTGTTCATCTCGCAGCCATGAACCGACACAAAGATCCTGAAGTACTTTATCAAACCAATATTGGACTTGTTAATCAGTTAATTGCTGCTTGCGAAGCAACCAACTCCACACCGCACATTCTCTTCTCCTCAAGCACCCAGGAAGAACGTGATAACTTGTACGGGAAATCAAAGAAAGAAGGACGAGAGCTACTCGAAAAATGGGCAGATAAGAACAATGCACAATTCACAGGGTTCATTATTCCCAATGTGTATGGGCCCTTTGGCAATCCTTATTATAATTCAGTAGTCGCTACCTTTTGCCATCAATTGACCCACAACGAGCAACCCAAGATTGATGTGGATGGTCAAATCAAACTAATTTACGTGGCTCAATTGGTAATGCATTTCATCGAAAGGATTGAACTTATTCAAAGTGAAAACGCTAACGATTGTGTAATTGAAGAAATCAAGGTTCAACCAACAATTGAGATAAAAGTTTCTGCTTTACTGAATTTATTGGAAACATTCAAGACAGCTTATTTCGATAAAGGAGAAATTCCTTCTCTTGATACTCCATTTAAAAGAGATCTCTTTACTACTTTTTTAAACTACATCGACCATGCCTCTTTCTTCCCATTCAAACTCAAAATGAATACGGATGAAAGGGGATCATTTATTGAAACAATCAAACTAAATAGCGGTGGTCAGATTTCTTTTTCCACCACTGTTCCGGGAATAACAAGAGGTGATCATTTTCATACCCGCAAAGCTGAACGCTTTGCTGTAATCAAAGGCAAAGCCAGGATTGAACTTCGCCGCATTGGAACTGACAAAGTACTTTCATTTGAACTGGATGGAAATGAACCGTCTTTTGTAGATATGCCAATTTGGTACACCCACAATATCACGAACATCGGTGAAGATGAACTCTATACTATTTTCTGGATCAGCGAACATTTCGATTCCAACGATCCAGATACTTATTTCGAGAAGGTACAAATTACACGAATTTAAACGAATTACACGAATTTATAATTAGAGGTCATCATAATATAAATAAAAATGAAACGACTTAAAGTCCTAACTGTTGTGGGTACTAGGCCCGAGATTATAAGGTTATCGGAAGTTATAAAAAAACTTGACGAAACCCCCAGCATTGAACATATTTTGGTACATACAGGACAAAATTATGACTACGAACTAAATGAAGTATTCTTCAAAGACCTCGGATTACGAAAACCTGATTACTTTCTGAACGCTGCCGGAGGAAATGCCACCACCACCATCGGCCAGATTATTATCAATATCGATCCGGTGCTTAAAAAAGAACAACCTGATGCGTTCATGGTTTTAGGAGATACCAATAGTTGCCTTTGCGCCATTCCAGCAAAGAAACGACATATTCCCATTTTCCACATGGAAGCAGGAAATCGTTGTTTTGATCAGCGTGTTCCCGAAGAAACAAATAGAAAAATAGTTGATCATATCTCAGATATCAACATGACTTACAGCGATATTGCAAGGGAATATCTTCTTAGAGAAGGATTATCTGCAGATCGTATTATCAAAACCGGAAGTCCAATGTTTGAGGTTTTAAATGCCAACATGCCTCAAATTGATGCTTCAACTGTTTTAAGTAGGCTATCCCTTGAAAATGGTAACTATTTTGTGGTATCAGCCCATAGAGAAGAAAATATCAACTCAGGTAATTTTGACAAATTAGTTTCTACTCTTAATATGATTGCAGAAAAGTACCAGTTACCTATCATAGTATCAACCCATCCACGTACAAGAAATAAAATCAATGAAAAAAGAATTCAATTTCATAATTTGATACAATTGATGAAACCATTAGGATTCCATGATTACAACCATTTACAAAAAAATGCTAAGTTTGTGTTGTCTGATAGCGGTACTATTTCTGAAGAATCATCAATTATGAATTTCCCAGCTTTAAATATTCGTGATGCCCACGAACGTCCTGAGGCAATGGAAGAAGCATCAGTGATGATGGTTGGATTAAATGAGGAAAGAATTCTGCAAGGATTGGTTTTGCTGGAGAATCAAAAACGGGGTGCTCAGCGAACACTTCGTCCAGTAGCTGATTATTCGATGCCCAATGTTTCAGATAAAGTTGTACGTATTATATTAAGCTATACTGACTATATTAACCGAGTTGTTTGGAGTAAATAGCATATGAAACTATTGCTAATAGTAGATGATTATTTGCCTCTGAGTATTAAAGTAGCGGCAAAAATGATGCACGAAATGGCATTGGAATTTAAGTCTAACGGTCATGAAGTAACAGTTTTGACACCAGCCAATTACCTGGCCAAATTATTTGAAGAAAAAAATATTGATGGAATTAAAGTTCTCTTTTTTAAGTCAGGGGAAATCAAAAATATTTCAAAAGTTAAGAGAGCAATCAACGAAAGTTTGCTCTCTTTTTATGCCTGGAAAGCAACAAAAAGTTATCTAAAGACGCATCCGCATGATGCTGTTATATACTATTCCCCTTCCATTTTCTGGGGGTATATTGTAGGAAAACTAAAAAAAATGTGGGGCGTTAAATCTTACTTGGTTTTACGGGATATATTTCCACAGTGGACTGTTGATAATGGATTAATGAAAGTAAACTCTCCGGTTTATAAGTACTTCAAGTTTTTTGAAACTATCAACTATAAAAATGCGGACTGCATTGGCGTTATGTCACCCTCTAATCTGGAATTTTTTAAGGCAACCAGAAAGAATACAGAAAAATTTGAGGTATTGTATAACTGGGCTAAAATTAGCATTCCAAAATTACCTATCAATAAGTTTCGCAAACAATTGAAGTTGGAAGGTAAAATTGTATTCTTTTACGGTGGCAATATCGGTCATGCACAAAACATGATGAATCTGGTCCGGCTTGCCATAAAACTAAAAGAAAATACCAAAGTTCATTTTTTATTCGTAGGTAAAGGCGATGAAGTAGATTTGATTCTTACTGAAAAAGACAAGCATCAACTAAATAACATTACCTATCTACCATCGGTCGATCAGGAAACTTATTTTGATATGCTCAGTGAGTTTGATATTGGTTTATTCAGTCTTCACCCTGGCCATAAAACACACAATTTCCCAGGTAAACTATTGGGTTACATGGAATATTCGAAGCCAATCTTGGGCAGTGTAAACGTTGGAAACGATTTAAAAGAAATTGTAAACGAGGCTGAAGCTGGATTTATTTATGACAACGGAGAAGATGACAAACTATATGAAGCTGCATTGTCATTGATTGAATCAGAAAAGCTTCGAAGCAACATGGGTGAAAATTCAAGGAAATTATTAATAAAACAGTTTTCAGTAGAACAGGCCTGTACCCAAATTATAAATAGCTTAAGCTTATCGGAATAATGTATACAATAACTCTTGAAAAACCAAGATTAATTAAAGGTGGAACTCACATTGATGATCGTGGAATTCTGTCATTCGTTAATGATTTTGATTTAACTCCGATTAAACGATTTTATACAATAACACATCCCAATCAAGAAGTTGTCAGAGCATGGCAAGGTCATCAACAGGAACATAAATACTTTCATGTGCTACAAGGTAGTTTTGTGATTGCATGGGTTGAAATTGATAATTGGGCATCACCTTCCCAGACGTTAAAAGCAGAACATTTAATACTAACAGCAAATGAACCAAGTGTTCTACAAATTACACCTGGTCATGCCAATGGATTAAAAGCTTTGAAACCAAACTCTCAAATCATGGTTTTTTCAGATTACCCATTAAATAAATCAGTAGATGATGGATTTAGGTTCGATAAAGATTGGTGGTTTGATTGGACTCAATTCAAATAGCTAGTAAATGTATTCAGTGTTTAAAGCTTCATCATCAAAAAATAACGAACAAAAATAGAGAAGGGTTTCATCCGCAAATTGTCGGATGAAACCCTTCTCTCATTAAATAATAAGATGCCTTTTCCTTTATTTACTCTGTTTGCAAAGAATATTTCAAAGATACCGCAATTGTTTAGGAGAAGGTGAGAAGGTGAGAAAATGAGAAAATGAGAAGTTGAGAAGTTGAGAAGTGATTAGTGATTAGTGATTAGTGTAATTCGTTTAAATTCGTGAAATTCGTAGTTTAGTGTAATTCGTTTTTAAATTCGTGTAATTCGTAATTCAATGTAATTCGTTTTTAAATTCGTGTAATTCGTAATTCAATGTAATTCGTTTTTAAATTCGTGCAATTCGTATTCTTAGAATTTGTATTTTTGTAAAAGCAAAGGAGAAAATAATATGAACACAATTGAATTAAAGCAAAACTTTCATAATCTGATTGACAGCATTGATAATGAGAATCTACTTATTAATTTCTACGATCTTATAAAAAAAAGATCATCAGGCAAGGAAGGACAGTTGTGGAATAAACTCACTGATCAAGAGCAAAAGGAACTTTTACTTTCCCTGGAAGAAAGCAAAAATCCTGAAAATTTGATTAGTCATGAAGAAATGAAGATTAGGCACAAAAAATGGCTTTAAAAATACTTTGGTCGAAGCGGGCAGAAAAAAAGTTCAATAAAATAATTGAATACTTATTAGAGGAATGGAACGAGCAGATAACAGACGCTTTTGTCAAAAAGGTTTTTGAATTCATTGATACACTTACCGAATTTCCTGAAATTGGAATAATTGAAAATAAAGAGAAGGCAATACGAGGTTTTTCGATTGTTAAGCAAATAAGTATATTTTACCACATTGAGAAACATCAAATCATTATTTTAGACTTCTTTGATAACCGACAATCCCCCAAAAAGAAAAAATTTTAAATTGATTAAATCCCATGAGCAGCTTGTTTTCAAAAATTGATACCAAATCAATAAAAGAAAAGTAGATTATTGGGTTCTAAAAACAATCAAATGCCTTTTCCGCTATGGACTTTGTTTGCAAAGAATGTGTCGAAGATACCGCAATTGTTTAAGAGAAGATGAGAAGGTGAGAAATTGAGAAGGTGAGAAGGTGAGAACTAGAATAATACAACATAAATCCCGGGTTCATGGGACGGATTTTAAAATTCGTCCTGTGAATCCGGGATTCGTTGTTTAAATGTCATTCATGTAATTCGTTTTATTTCGTACTACCTATGAATATTAATACTAGCCACATTTTATTTACAATCTATGCGGATCGATAACCTGCAACCCTTTGATATTTTTAAAATCTGATGTATTCCTTGAGACCAATGTAAAGCCATTACACAACGCAGTTGCCGCAATCACTGCATCAGGGAGTTTAATCTTTTGCTTTTGCCGTATCTGAATCGTTTTGGATACCACATCACCAGTGAGCTCGTAGATAAAGGCAGCTTCGAAAAAGTCAACCAGTGCCCTGTAAATACCTCATTGCCATTCGCTGCGTACCTCGTTAAGGTGTTTATGAAGCTTTTCAGCTGTATCTTTTGAAATAGCCCCCCCGAAACGTTCAGAGTTTTTTTGTTTTGGCAGTTTCTTTGGTTCATCAATAGGCAGCACAATAACTTCAACCCTCTCGGCTGTAAAATCGCTCGGTAAAACAATGTTTAACGTATGATTCTTAACGCTTACAATTTGTCGTAAAGCTTCCATGTTCGCTGTTTTATAATTTAATATGATGCAAATATATAAACCTTTTATGGGATAAAAAAGTTTTAAAATAGTTGCTGCTACAAATAGAACCTTACCCTCTCCTTCTGCTGATTCGTGAAATTCACCCGATTCCGATCCCGATAGCTATCGGCACTATCGGGATCATATTGTGCAATTCGTACCTTCGTGAAATTCGTTTAAATTCGTGAAATTCGTACCTTAATTTGTATAATTCGTTTTATTCATTCGTGTAGTTCGTATTTTAATATGATTCGTCTTATCTTTAAAACATTGATTCATATCATAGTTGAAATAATTTAACTTATTATTTTAATTCCGATACTTTTAATTTCTTGTATCGTATTGTTATTAACGGGAAAGTTCTCAGCCTTCGCGTTACGAAAAAGAAAAGAAGATACTACTCAAGGGATTTCGAAACTTATTGAACACTCTCCTTATACAATGTGTGCATAGTCCAAATGGGCCTAATTTAGTAGGTTCGAGGAATCAACACCAAATGCATTAAAAAACTATTCAATAAAAAGAAGGCAGATTATTGGGTATTGAGAAATAATAAGATGCCTTTCCCTTTATGGATTCTATTTGCAAAGAATGTTTCCAAAATACCTCAGTTGATTTTCAGAAAAAGGTAGAGAAGAATAAAACGTTCATAACACGTAACTTCGAGATAAGCGTAAAATAAGCGATTACTTTCATAAAACAGGTTTTACTTCCTGGCAATGGCAAAAGCACTCCAACTATTTCCGACAATATGGACAATATTGTCGTGTTATAGCTAATGTTGCGTCTTGGCTTGGCCCATCTCAATCCCAATGGGAAGTATACCAATCTCATCAGCCTGTCACAAAAGATTTGGAACAAAAGAAAATGAGTTTACGTGATTTACGCGGTTTACGTGGTTTACGTGACTGTATGTTTTACTCTCCACCTATTCTGCAAGCAAAAAATACAATCACGTAAACCACGTAAACCACGTAAACCGCGTAAACTCCCCACCTTCGGAATTGCCAGAGCCCAAAGCCCGAGAGTCATAATAGTTGTAACACGCCAATCTCGACAACTGTCAATTTTATACTCTTATAGGGGGATTACTGTTCAACCACCTCTCTGATAAACCAACCATTCTCTTCCAACTTGCCCCAGGCCTCGTGGATGATTGCAAAAATAGTAAATTAGATCGCTGTCGATATTGGTAACCGTGTAATCCGCTAGTGCAGATTTGCAATCTGCACTTCTTAACTACGGATCTATGATTTGTTTCTCTGTATAACCGAAAGAGCATCTTATGGTAACTGCAAGTCCATATCCTACCAGTATAGGTGAGAAGGTAAGATGAACGATTGAGGATTGAAGAATTGGGCGATGCACTTAAATTGAAAGGACCACGTTCCGTTTACAATCTTAGTTTACAGTATTGGTACGATGCACTCAATTGTTTTTGATCTCAATATTTAAAATTTGTATGTTCTGAAATTCATTATCTTTGTAAAAATATTTCGGCGATGAAAAAAATGAATTATACTGCAATAATCGAAAAAAGTGAGGATGGTTATTATGTAGGTCAGGTTCAGGAAATACCCGAAGCAATAGCTCAGGGTAAAACGATTGACGAACTAAATCAGAACCTTTTAGATGCATTACAATTGGTGATAGACTATCATCGTGAACAAACTCTAAGACAATACGAAGGGCATAAAATAATAAGGCGTAAACTCAATTTTGCCTGATGAAGCGTAATGCTTTCATAAAGCATCTAAAAACAAATGGTTGTGTTTTAATACGTGAAGGAGCAAATCACAGTATGTATATGAATTCGGCTAATGGAAAAAAATCAACGGTAGGCCGTCACCCTACATTATCGGATCTTATGTGTAAAATTATTTGTAAGCAACTTGAAATACCATCCATCTAATTCTAACTTATTTATTAGATCTATCCCATAAGTGCCTGCCCTATCTTTGTAGGCTAGATGAGTTCCAAAAGATGGAAAAATGAGAAGGTGGAAAATGGAGATTAACGATTGAAGCTGCCAGTCCCTACCCTGCCATTATCAGCGAAAATCATGTTTTATAAAGCGTTATGCCTCGTAGCATTACGCTTCAAGGCGTAATCTACAAAATAAAGATGAGGCAAGGAGAAGATGAGAAGTACCTATCCCTCATTACTTTGTCTAAATATTTTAATTCAAAATAGATTACCATCCCGAATACTTGGGATGGTAATTTTAGTTTCCTCCATAG
>Ga0123339_10000412_pt1 | contig 34125 bp, 32 predicted proteins | sample lystaG_FD_89956 | JGI IMG/M metagenome (GOLD analysis project Ga0123339, IMG submission 89956) | Glacier valley bacterial and archeal communities from Borup Fiord, Nunavut, Canada, to study Microbial Dark Matter (Phase II) -... | ecosystem: Environmental > Aquatic > Freshwater > Ice > Glacier ...
AGCATCGACCAGACTCCGTCCGGGATGCTGCTCCACGGGATCATGTCATCCATCGCCGAGTTCTACTCCCGAAACCTTGCCAACGAGGTCATGAAAGGAATGACCCAGAAGGTCCGCGGTGGCGGGACGATAAGCCGAGCACCCTTGGGCTACCGCAACATCCGCACTACGGATAGCGAGGGACGCGAGATTCGCACAGTCGCCGTCGATGAGGAGCGCGCTCCGCTGATCCAACTCGGCTTTGCGCTCTATGCGACGGGTGACTGGACCATCTCGGCACTTGCTGAGCATCTCTCCGAACGCGGGCTGACAACGCTTTCCACTCCGCGCGTGCCATCTACGCCAATCGACGAGGGCAAGCTCAACAAGTTTCTCGTCAACCCGTACTACAAGGGCTGTGTCCCTTTCCAGGGTGCCCTCTACCCCGGCAAGCACGAGCCGCTCATTGATGAACAGCTCTGGCAGCGCGTGCAAGACATGCTCGCTGCCCACGTCAATGGGGAGCGCACCCGTGATCATCCTCACTACCTGAAGAGCACGGTCTACTGCGGGACCTGCGGATGTCGGCTACTTGTGCAGATATCCAAGTCTCGCTCCGGCGTCTACTACCCATACTTCATGTGCTCCGGACGGCACAGCAAGCGCACCAGCTGTCAGCAGCAGGCCGTTCTTATCGACGAGGTCGAAGCCCGCATCGTAGAGCACTACAAGCACATAGCCCTCGACCCTGAGTTCCGGCTCACGGTCGAGGCCATGCTCGTCGAGGAGCTCAAGACCGCACGCGCCGACTCGGCAGTCGAGCGACACGACCTCAAGCGGCAGCAGGAGAAACTGGAACGTCAGCGCAACAAACTCATGCAGGCGCATTACGAAGGCGCAATTCCACTCGAACTACTCAAGCAGGAACAGGATCGCATCGCGACCGGACTGCTCGAAATATCGGGTAAGCTCGACGCCAGCAACGTCCACTTCGATGTCATCGAGTGCAACCTACAGGCGGCGCTCGATCTCACCGTGAACTGTGCCCTCGCATACAAGGCGGCACCGGACCACATCAAGAGACAGTTCAACCAGGTCTTCTTCAAACGAATCCTGGTCAACTCCGACGCGAGTTTGACTCCTGAGCTCGCGCCGCCGTTCGACGTGTTGCTCGGACCCGAGCTACGCACCGCCTGTCGCCAGCAGCAATCGCAAATCCCAGAAAGTACGAATGAGCCCACTCAATTGAGTGGGCTCATTCGTAAAACTAACGACTCAAACCGTCGTGCTCGGTGCCAGTCGGCTTTTTCTCTGGCACATGGTTTGAGTAACAGACTATTGGTGGAGCCAAGGGGGCTCGAACCCCTGACCTTCTGGCTGCCAGCCAGACGCTCTCCCAGCTGAGCTATGGCCCCACATAGGACCGCCCATAAGGCGGCATGCGCAAGTATACCAGGCGACCGCACACGGTCAAGCACTCGACGCACCTCAGATTCAGGCGCTCTCAGGCTCCTGCACCGGAACCGCCGCACTGCCTACTGCGGCCTCGGCAGGTTTAGTACCAGATCCACCCACCACTTCCGCAAGCAGCATTCCGCCCAAGATCAGGCCACTGCCAAAAAGCGCAAGCGAACCCAATTTCTCACCCGCGATCCAACCAAAAAGTCCCCCAAACACCGGCTCAAGGATAAGAATCAAGGCAGTCTTAGTTGGAGACAAAAAGCGCTGAACGGTCGTCTGGACGGCGAATGCCACAGCCGACGCCAGGACGCCCGTCACCGCTAGAGCGACAAACAGACCCGTTCCTGACGGAAGGGATGGATGTTCTGTGACCGCGGACACCCCACCGCAAATCACAGCGATCGTGGTCAGTTGAACAAGCGTGAGAGCACGCGGGTCATGACGACGCCCTGGCCCGCCGAGGACGATCATATGAGCTGCATATGCGAACGCAGCCAGCAGCGTCCTGGTATCGCCCACGTTCCATTGACCGCCATTGCCGCCTGAAAGCAGCCACAACCCCGTGACAGCCATCACCACGCCCGCAAGCGTGACCGCCCTCGGTGGCCGACGCAGGATCACAGCCTGCAGCAACGGCGTGATCACCACGAACATCCCGGTGATGAACGCCGCCTTAGACGCCGATGTGGACTGCAGACCCCAGGTCTGGAAGACGTAACCGGCGCACATCAAAAGGCCCGCCGCCAGTCCCACACGCAGGGTACCTGGCGCGAAGCGCTTCAGCGTGCCGGGAAACATCACCAAAAACGCCACCACGGCAACACCAAAACGCCAGCCGAGAAACGCGTACAACGGATAGCCTGCGACGGCGTCTTTGACCATGACGAAAGTGCTGCCCCACACAGCCGCTGTAAGAACAAGCGCCACAACTGCAGCGACGCGTCGAGACGTTGAAGTCACGGCTACTGCACCGTCTCAGGGGACTCGATGGTTCCAGAAGCGTTGACGACCTCGGGATCAAGTTCCAGATGAGGAGCGTCAGACCACAGGTTCTCAAGACGATAGAAGGCTCGCTCAGACGGCTGGAAGATATGGATGACCAGCTCTCCAAAGTCCACCAGCAGCCACTTGCCCTCCTGCTCGCCTTCACGGCCGATAGCACGAAGACCCGCCTCTTTCAGCTGTGATTCGATCTCCTCGGCTATCACTCTGACCTGACGATCAGTGTTGCCGGTGGCGATCAGGAAGTAGTCGGCGACCACGAGGATCTCGCCTACACCGATAACGGTGACGTCGCTGGCTTTCTTGTCCGCAGCCGCCTGAGCTGCAAGAATCGCATAATCTTTGGGTTCCAGAAAACTCATCCTTTCGATGTGCTGTCCGTCTTTGGAGGCACATAGTCTTTACCGATGATGACGATGATATCAGCCACGTCCTGATCTGAGGGCTGATCGACGACTTTACCCACACCCAGTATCTGAACGACTTTGTCGCCGTTACTGACCGCGCCTCTCTGAACGACCACCAATGTCTCTTTGTAGGTGAACTTATCAGCGTTCTTGGTGTCCACGATCCGGATGCCATCTTTGATCAGCGTGGTCGCTGCGACACCCGCCGCCCCCGGCACGCCGGACCCATTGTAGATGATGACGCGCAGCGCCTCATCGTCTGCCCCGACCTTGACGTTCCACCAGGACAGCAAGAGTTCGGCCACCTGACTCTTCTGAGGCTCATAGTACGTAGAGCTGCCGATTGAGATCGGTTTGACAGGTAGTGGCACGAGAGCCACATCCTGACCACTGGCATCCGCGACGAACTCAGAGAAGCTCGTGCGGTCGGCGTCGCTCATGTTGGACTTGGTGATCGCAGCGGGTAAGCTCGCGAGCGACTGATCGGTGAGCGCTTTCTGATAGGCGTCCTTGCTCACGACGATGTAGTTGGTGAACGGAACGGAGAGGTAGTTGGATATCGCCGCCAGCGACACCGACGCCCCCGCACCGTAACTATCCCCTATCCGCTCAAATCCCTGCCCGGGAACCTCCATGAAAGCGCCGTCGGGAATAGCGATGCCGAGTACCTGCTTGCCCTTGCTATCGAGCCTCACCGCGAGGAAGCGTGCGCTTCCGCCGGAGTCCACGCCGATGATCAGGACATTTTCCTTGGCGCGCTTGGCGATAGCTTTAGGTGACTGTTGAGCGGCGACCTCTCTGCGTGCCTCGTATCGCGCCAGAGCATTGATGGAGATAGCAACGACGACGAGCAACGCAACGCAGGCTGCAAGCGCTGCGAGCGCCAGCGCTGCAAGCCGCACGACCGCCGAGACTCGACGGCCTACTCCCGCCGTCATCGCTGAACGATCCTCCCGGCGCTGATCGACCCGCACGGCCTTGCGTGCCCGTTTGCCGCTCTGGGATGAACGACGCGACGAGCGATACCCCGAAGGTGTCGGGGGCGTCTCATGCTCCACGCGAGAACGCCTGCGCGGGTAGACGGAACCTTCGGCAGCTACCGGCTGCTCAACGTCTTTCTGACGCCGCCGGCTGTGGCCGCCGCTCACGTTACCGCCTGAGCGATCGCATGGTTCCAATTAGCGACGGTAGCCGGATGGATAGCGCTCCTGGTATCCAGGAGATGCTTGATGGTACCGGCGTACGTACGCACGTATAACTCTCGCAACGGCACCATGCCCACGGCGTCTCTCAGCTCCTGAACGCCGTCAAAGTGCCGGGACGGCTCGATGGTGTCAGCGATGTAGACGACCATATCAAGCGGCGTCATATCGGGAGCGCCGTATGTGTGCCGCGCGATAGCCACGATGATCTGCGGGTCGAGCCCGGGCCATGTGATCGCAAGATCGGCCGCGCCGACAGGACCATGCAGTAAAGACGGCCGATGTTGGTCCGCGTCTTGGACCGCGACGCGGAGCTCAGCCGCCTGCACAAGCAACATGGGATCGGGCACCGACTTCGACCAGTCGTGAAGCAGTCCAGCCAACCGCGCGCTTGCCACGTCGACCCCGTAGGTTTCAGCCAGCATGACCGCGGTCTCCTCGACGCGCAGGCAGTGCGCAAAAACGCGCTCGTCGACCCTGTTGCGGAGCACTTCCAACGTACCATCGCGGTCAGGTGGGTTCATCGTGTTGCGCCACCGTAGAGACCGTTTTTGCGGATGTAGGCCGCCACGCTTTCCGAGAGAAGATAGCGGACAGGGCGCCGCTGTTCGAAACGCTCGCGAATCCCCGTGGACGAAATGGCGAGCGCGGGCACTTCCATGAACTCCACATCGAGCTTCTCGGCCATAGCGTCTTGCTCAAAACGCGAGAGGTCGTAACCGGGGCGAGTGGCAGCGATGAAGGTACATACGTCCCGCAGCCGCTCGGAGTCTTTCCACGACAGGATATCCCACACCGCGTCCGCACCCGTGATGAAGTACAGCTCCGCGGCGGGACCATGCTGATCACGCAGCGCGAGCATGGTGTCCACAGTGTAGGTGGGCCCTGGCCGATCGACCTCCATACGGGAGACCTCGAAGTCAGGGTTGCTCGCCGTGGCTATCACGGTCATGAGATAGCGATGCTCGGCATGCGTGACGAGCCGATGCGTCTTGCGCACCGGTGAGCCGGTGGGCATGAAGATGACCTTGTCCAGGTTGAACTGAACCAGGGCCTCCTCGGCAGTGACGAGGTGTCCGTAGTGGATCGGGTCGAAGGTGCCACCCATTATGCCGAGGCGCAGTTTCTTTCTCACTCGCGTATCTGACCGCTTCCCATGGCCTTGAACTTGGTAGTTGTGAGCGCTGTCAGCCCCATAGGGCCACGCGCGTGCAGCTTCTGGGTCGAGATGCCAATCTCGGCACCAAGACCAAACTGGCCACCATCGGTGAATCGTGTGGATGCATTGACGTAGACCGCAGCGGCGTCGACCTCATCGAGGAACCGGCGTGCGGCCGAGTAATCCTCGGTGATGATCGCCTCGCTGTGCTTGGTGCCGTAGGTGTTGATATGGCCGATGGCCTCATCAAGTCCCGAGACGACCTTGCACGACATCGTGAGATCCAGGTACTCGGTACCCCAGTCCTCGTCGGTGGCTGGCTTGATACGCATGATAGCGCCGAGCGCACGGGTCTTTGAATCCCCCATCACGGTCACGCCCTCGTCCTCAAGCGCCCTGAGAATAGGCGGCAACACCCGCTCGTGAATCGATGAGTCCACCAGCAGCGATTCAGCCGAGTTGCACACGCCCGGGCGCTGGCACTTGGCGTTGATCACGATGCGCCTCGCCATCTCCGCATCGGCAGCGGCATGCACATAGATGTGACAGTTGCCCACACCGGTCTCGATAACGGGAACCTTCGCGTTCTCCACGACGCTGCGGATCAGACGCGCACTGCCCCGCGGGATGAGGACATCGATCATGCCGTGAAGCCCCATGAGCTCCTCGGCTACTTCATGAGACGTCGATTCCACCGACTGGATGACGTTCTTAGGCAGACCTGCACCCTCGGCGGCACTCGCCAGCACCGCCGTCATCGCCATGTTGCTGGCGTGAGCCATCGACCCGCCGCGCAATATGATCGCGTTGCCGGTCTTGACGGCCAGACCAGCGGCGTCCGCGGTGACATTGGGACGCGCCTCGTAGATCATCGCGACCACGCCGAGCGGCACACGGACCTGCTCGATCCAGATGCCGTTAGCCAGACGGGAGCCTGACACTACTTCGCCGATGGGATCGGGCAGCAGCGAGAGGCTCTTGAGTGACTCGGACATCGCCTTGATTCGCGCCGGGGTGAGCTCAAGCCGGTCCAGGAGCGGAGCTGCGGTATTTCGCTCACGGGCCGCGGCGAGGTCGGCCTGGTTGGCCGCGAGTATCTCGTCCTGCCGATGCACGAGCGCGTACCCCATCGTGAGCAACGCGTGGTCGCGCTGCTGCGAGGACGTCGTAGCTAGTGGATTGGACGCCTCACGAGCCCGCGTGGCTATCACGACCGCTTCAGACATCTGCAACCCTTCTGTATGGGAAGACGACTCAGACGATGACGAGATGATCGCGGTGCACGACCTCCTCGCCCTCCCAGTCAGCCAGTACCGAGCGTACCTGTTCCGACTTCATCCCTTTGACCTTGCGCAGATCCTCAGCCGACATCATCACCAGCCCACGCGCCACGGGTGTGCCCGCAGAACTGATGACCAGCACCGGATCACCCGGTACAAAGCTGCCAGCGACGTCAACGACACCAGCCGGGAGCAGGCTCTTTCCTCGCAAGCGTAGGGCATCGGCCGCGCCATCGTCAATCGAGATAGAACCCGCCGGACGTCCGACATACGCGATCCAGAGCTTGTGGCTGGTCAGCGCGGCCTGTCCGCCCACGAACAGCGTTCCAACAGGGACTCCCGCTGCAGCGTCGCATAGCGCATCCTCACGCTTGCCATCACAGACGACCATGGGGATGCCGGCCTTCATCAGCACCTGTGCGGCCTGCAGTTTAGTGGTCATACCGCCTGAGCCCATGGGCGTTCCCGGACCGGCGGCGCATCCCATGACCTGATCCGAGACCTCTTCCACCCTCGTGACGAGGTGTGCCTCTTCATGAGTGCGCGGATCGGCCGAGTACAGGCCGTCGATGTCGGTCAGAAGCACCACCAGATCCGCATGGACCATGAGCGCGACGAGTGCCGCCAGCGTGTCGTTGTCGCCAAAGCGGATCTCATCGATCGCAGTCGTGTCGTTCTCGTTGACCACCGGAGTCACGCCCAGCTCCAGCAGACGCTCCAGCGTATGCGCCGCATGCAGATACTGCTGACGATGCCCTGTATCCTGGCGGGTGAGCAGCACCTGCCCTATGTGCATGTCCTGCTCGGCAAACAGCTCCTCGTAGGTCTGAACGAGCCGAACCTGCCCTACCGCAGCAGTCGCCTGCAGCGTAGGAATGTCGCACGGCCGTGCCGATAAGCCCAGGGCCTCCATGCCTGCGGCAATGGCTCCCGAACTCACGAGAACGGTACGGTCACCACGCTCGGCTATCTGCGCTATCTGCAAGACCAGCGAACTCAGCAGCTCGCGATCCAGCCGACCATCGGCCGCCGTAAGGGTGGAAGTCCCCACCTTCACGACGACGGTGCGTTTACTCATCGTCCGGCTCCCCACCGCCCACAGCCTCGAACTCGAACGAGACCGCTCCAAGCGATACAGTATCGCCGTCTTCAGCGCCGGCGGCGGTCAGCGCTGTCTCTACGCCAGCGCGTGCAAGACGATGCTGCAGGTGCGCTACCGCCTCATCGTTGTCCATCTCGGTCATGATGACCATCCGCTCCACCGATCCGCCATGGACTACATAGGAGTGAGCGCCAGTGCGTTCTACCGTGATGGTGTGCTCGGTGGGCGGCTCATACACGTAGATGCCCTCGTAGGCAGGCTCCTGCACAGCGCTGGCAGCGCGCAGTTCATGAACACGCTCGGCCACGGCGCGCAAAAGCGAGTCCATCCCCTGCCCGGTAGCGGCCGACACCGCGAAGTACGGGCGCTCCTGCTCTTCACAGAAGGCCGCAAGACGCTCAGACGCCTCCTCGGTACCGGGGACATCGATCTTGTTTCCGATCACGATCTGCGGCCGATCCGCGAGCTCATCAGCATGGGCCGCAAGCTCGGCGTTGATAACCTGAAGATCCGAGACCGGATCACGCTGTTCGTAGCTGCCCGTGAGATCCACGACATGCAGTATCAGCGAGGTCCGCTCGATGTGACGTAGGAATGCATGACCGAGGCCGATACCTTCGCTCGCACCCTCGATAAGTCCCGGGACATCCGCCACCACGAAAGAACGATCGCCAACGGATACGACGCCGAGGTTGGGCACGAGCGTCGTGAACGGATAGTCGGCGATCTTTGGGCGAGCGGCGCTCATCCGAGCGATCAGCGAGCTTTTGCCTGCACTCGGGAAACCTACCAGCGCCGCATCCGCCAGAAGCTTGAGCTCAAGATCGATCCAGCGCTCCTCGGCTGGCTCACCGAGCTCAGCAAAGGCGGGCGCACGCCTGGTCGCGGTGACGAAACGCCTGTTGCCGCGTCCGCCCCGGCCGCCTCGGGCGACGACCACCTTCTGGTCATGATGAACCAGATCGGCGATGACGTCGCCGGTCTCCATGTCGCGCACCAGCGTGCCGACAGGAACAGGAAGCACCAGCGGATCTCCGTCAGCGCCATGGCATGCGGCACCTTGACCGTGCGTGCCACGCTGCGCCTTGAAATGGCGGTGGAAGTGATAATCCAAAAGCGTGGAGATGCTCTGATCGGCGCGCAGGATCACATCACCGCCGTGCCCGCCATCACCGCCGTCGGGACCACCCTTTGGAACGTGTGCTTCACGCCTGAAAGATCTACAACCCGCACCGCCGTTGCCGGCGACCACATTGACTCTGGCCTCGTCGATGAACATCATGTGCCCCGTTCTTCAATCGTCGGTCGCACGATTAGCCCAACTCGCAGGTACGTGCCGTGTATGAGCAAGAAGGCCCTCCGCCCGGGGGCGGAGGGCCAACGCAACGATCAGATTGCTGCGGAGAGCCTACTCGCCCTCGAGCGGTCGAACGTGCACATGGCGAAGTTTGCCCTGCGTGAACTCGACCACACCGTCGGTCTTCGCGAACAGCGTATCGTCGCTACCGATTCCCACGTTCGTACCCGGGCGCAGACGCGTTCCGCGCTGACGCACGAGAATGGAACCGGCCGTCACGATCTGGCCCGCAAAACGCTTCACGCCAAGGCGCTTGGCCTTGGAATCGCGACCGTTCCTAGTAGAGCCGAGACCTTTTTTGTGAGCCATCTTCAGATCACCCTTGTCCTACGGACGGAGCCGATATCCTCAGCGAGCCGTCTGGCCTTCGAACTTCTTCGCATGCACACCGCAGTACTTGGAACCGTCCTTGGCCTTGTTGGCGCAACGGCTACCATCGCTCTTGAGTGCCTCGCACTGTCCAACTTCGACTGCGGCCGTTTCAACCGCAGCTTCCTTGACGACTGCCTTCTTGGCAGGCGCCGGTGCTGAAGCGCCGCTCAAAGATATACCGTCGATCAACAGACGAGTCTGTGCCTGCCGATGACCCTTGGTGCGGGAATAACCCTTGCGCTTCTTGAACTTGAAGACAATCTGCTTATCGCCCTTGAAATGCTCGACGATGGTTGCCGTCACGCTCGCAGAAGCGAGTGCTGCGGGACCAGCGACGATCGTCTCGCCGTCCGAATAGAGGACGACGGGAAGTTCAACGCTCTCGCCAACAGCGGAATCAATCTTCTCGACGACGGCAGTCGAGCCAACTTCGACCTTCATCTGCTTGCCGCCTGTAGCTACGACTGCATACATCTATATCGCTCCAGTCTCGGGAATTCGCGCGAGTGGAAATGCTATCACACGGCCTACCTATCGTCAAACACGGCACCGGGCGTGGCCACCGCTTCAGTCTCATTCACTGGCAGACGGATCGCTGCCGTGCCTACCTTCCATAAGAACACGAACTTCGCCGCCTGCACAGTCCACGTCCGGGATGATCGTGACATGCTTGCCGGTTTCAGCACGCAATACAGCCATGCGGTTGTTACCTGGCGCTGAGAACAGCCCATAGGTAGAGGGCTCAAGGCCAAACAGATACGCCGAGGACCTGCCGCTGACAAGTATCTCACGCATCCGACCTTCTACGCTAACTCGGCGCGTCGTATCGGAGAGTACCATGCCCTCGCCATGACATGCAGGACAAGGCGTCATCAATGTCTCGCGCAGTCCCTCGGTGACGTTCTTGCGCGTCATCTCGATAAGCCCGAGCTTTGACATCTCCATGACCCGCGTCTTGGTGCGATCGCGTTCAAGCGTGCGCTGCAGTCGCTCGGAAACCTGAGTACGGTGCGCTGGCTGCTCCATGTCGATGAAGTCGATCACGATGATTCCGCCTATGTCGCGAAGCCGCAGTTGACGTGCTACCTCTTCAGCAGCCTCGAGATTCGCCCGGAAGATCGTGTCCTCAAGATTACGTTTCCCGACATAGCTGCTCGTGTTCACGTCCACGGCGGTCAACGCCTCGGTCTTATCTATACTGATATAACCACCGCTCGGCAGCGAGACTTTGCGTTCAAGAGCGGCCCCGATCTGCGGGTACAACCCGTACTCATCAAAGAGCGCCTTACGTTCTTTGTGCAGCGTCACGCGCCTCACCAGCTTGGGCGACGTCCGCTTAAGGAAACTGACGACCTTCTCATAAAGGCGCTTATCGTCCAAAACGAGCCGGTGGACGTCATTTGAGAAAGCGTCGCGGACCATGCGCAGCGCAAGGTCCATCTCGGAGTAGACGATCTCGGGAGCGAGCGCCTCCCTGCTTTGACGCTCCACGCGCTTCCAGAGCCGCGTCAAAAACTCGATATCCGCAACGAGCTCTTGCTCGGCCACCCCGACGGCAGCGGTGCGCGCGATCGCTCCGACTCCTTCTGGAACAAGGGGTGCCATGATCGCATGAAGCCGATCGCGTTCATCATCAGACAGTTTTCGCGACACTCCGACGAACTGCGAGAACGGCATGAGCACCACAAAACGACCCGGAAGGGTTATTTCAGTGGTGATGCGAGCGCCCTTGGTACCCATCGGGTCTTTGAGCACCTGCACAAGCAACTGCTGCCCGGGGCGCAGAAGCTGCTGGATGTGACGCTGTGCGGCGTCGAGGGGCTCTCCTTGGGAGATAACCTCATCGACGCACAGGAATGCATTCTTTTCAAGACCGATATCCACAAACGCCGCTTGCATACCAGGCAACACATCGTGCACCTTGCCGAGGTAAACGTTGCCAACAACGCTCTTCTTGGCGCGCTCGATGTAGAGCTCCACCAAGCGTGAGTCCTCAACAAAAGCGACACGAGTCTCGTGAGAATCGTGCGAGATCAACATCTCGCGTACGACTTCGCCCATGACCACCGTCCATCGTCGCTAGCTTGGACGCGCTTCCGATTCCTCCTCGCGAAGGCTCGTGCGCGTCACTGACACGATCCTGCCTGAGCCACCAGATCGTTCCAGCACCGCTTTGACGAAGGATTCGGGACGGAGGGACCCTTGGTCCCCCATGCGGATCATAAGTTCGATCGCGCAACGCTCCCCGGTCGACCTGACCACGGGCTCCTTCAGGAGCACGCTCGCCAGATCGAAAGACTTGGACTTGGCCTTCTGTTCCACGGTGAAGATACGATCGTCTATCATGGCTTTCACAGCAGCCCTACAGTCAGATTCAGGCGCTCCCCCTTCTATGTCTACTGCATATTCGGCTAGCGTATACACGGCCGTGACCGAACGCGACCGGACGCCCACATAGCGAGCATCCAAAGGTTCCAATTCAGAGGGAGTCGCAGACTGTAGTCTCGCCAGAGCCTCATTCGCGGGCACGTACTCCCGCAGCCACAGCTCGTAGCACTCAGCCAGACCCGCCGTCCCTACCGGTAGAGCAGGTCCAAACGCGACACGCATCTTCGCATGAAAGCCTTCGGTGACAGCATACGGCAAAGCAGCACGCCGCGCTGAACGTTCGATGGCGCGCGTCACTTCAAGATGCGACAAGAATCTCAGCCGATCGCGTTTGGTGTAGAGCACACGCAATCTGTACGGCAGATCACCCACGACGCTCACCCGCCAACATCGGATCCGTTCCCAGAGACTGGCACACACCGCAAACCGAGCAGGTCTCAAACGTGCAGTCCGCCGTGGTCACTCCGCGACCGGCACGCTCACGTTCATCACGCAAGAACGATGTCGAGACACCAGAATCGATATGATCCCACGGCAAACGGCCATCCATATCACGCCCCGATGCGAGCACCACCGGATCGATGCCGCACTCGGAGAAGGCCTCCAGCCATCGTGAAAGCCTGAACTCCTCAGTCCATGCGTCATAGTGCGAGCCGCGACGCCACGCGGCTTCGATGACGTCAGCCAGCTCGCGCCCACCTCTCGCCAGCGCTCCTTCAAGAAACGAGACATCGGAATCATGCCAGGAAAGGTCGACGCCTTTTCGAGGCATCGACTCCCGCAAGACGCTCTGGCGACGTTTGAGTTCAGCAAGACCGATCTGGCTATCCCACTGAAACGGCGTATGCGCTTTGGGGACGAACGTCGCGACGGACACGCCGATCTTGATTCCGCCACGATGTGCGGGAGGCACGACCTCGCGCGCCACGCGCAGGACCTCGGACACCAGCACGCCGATGCCGCGGACGTCCTCGTCGGTCTCGGTAGGCAGTCCGATCATGAAGTAGAGTTTGACGCGCCGCCATCCTGCCGAGAAAGCCTCGGTGACAGTCGTCATCAACTGTTCTTCCGTGACATTCTTATTGATGACATCGCGCATGCGCTGGGTCCCGGCCTCCGGAGCGAACGTCAGCCCGCCTTTGCGACCGCCTCCCAGCAGACGCGCCAGTTGCACGCTGAAAGAATCAACCCGTAGCGATGGCAGCGAGACCGTCACGCCCGTGCCTTCTAGACGGCGCGTCAGACGACGGAGGATATCCTCCAGCTGCGAGTGATCGGCGGTAGAAAGAGACGTCAGGGAGACCTCCTCGTGCCCGGTACAGGCCAGCCCGGCCATGACGTCGCGAACGATGTCGTCCGCGCGGCGCTCACGAACAGGCCGATAGACCATACCCGCCTGACAGAAGCGGCAGCCCCTGGAACAACCTCGCAGGACCTCGACCGTGACACGATCATGGATCACGTCCATGAATGGAACCACCGGCGCCACAGGCGGGCGTGTGGCACTGAGATCGCGGACGATGCGTTTGCACACGCGAGGTGCTACACCGTCGTGCGGAACCGCGACACCATCAATCACGTCGAAACACGACGGCACGTACAGGCCCTCGATCGACGAGAGCGCCGAGAGAGTCTCTCTGCGTGAAAGCCCTCTGGCGATCGCATCCTGATGGACCGCGACGATCTCACCGATGGCGTCCTCGCCGTCGCCGATGAGGATCGCGTCAAAGAACAGCGCGATCGGCTCCGGGTTAAACGCGCAGGGTCCGCCGCCGATCACGAGAGGCTCGTCCTCGCCACGCTGTGCCGCGCGCAGGGTCACACCCGACAGCGACAGCACCTCGAGGATGCTCGAGTACGTCAGCTCGTAGGGCAACGTGATACCGATGGCATCGCATTCACGCAGCGGTAAGCAGGACTCAAGCGTGAACAGCGGGACGTCATGCTCGCGCATGAGCGCGGCCATGTCTTTCCATGGCAGGAAGGCGCGCTCCGCCGCAACACCCGGCAACGACGTCAGCCGCTCGTACAGGATGCCGAGCGCCTGATTGGCCATACCGAGCTCATAGACGTCCGGATACACCAGACCCATGCGATAGGACGCATCGACTACATGCGACGCCCCCCACTCGTGATCGATATAGCGTGCGGGCCGCTCCACGCTCGCGAGAAGCGGCTCTATCTCGGCCCACAGATCAGTCACGGGCCGCATCCATGTTCGGTTCTACCAGCTTGGAGCCAGCGGTCCTGGTACCCGCAGACGAAGACGGTTCGTGCGCCGAGGGAAGCCGATCGGCTACCTCGTCGCGCAGGTGACGGGCGACGCCCAACACATCGGCACCCTGCTCGAAGTATGCGATCGCCGCGCGACCCATGGCCATCGTCCCCGCATAGCCGATCGAACCCTTGACCGCCCATCCGAGCACCGGAACCAACCCGACGACCTCACGCGCCGCCGCTCTGAATGTGAATCCGCCACCCACTATGACCGCAAGTTCCTTGATGCGATCCACGCCGAGCGACTCGCCATACGCGGCGGCTATCCGGAGAAGCATCTTTGCCTGGTTGGCGGTCATCAAAGGCATGTCAGCACCGGGAATCACGATCACGGCACCTATCAGCGCATTCTGCATCGCGGTCGAACGAACCACCTCGGCAGCCACTTCATGACGCACGAAATCGAAGTTGTGCGCGAGCGCCAACCGCTTCGAAGGAACCTCGCGAACAAGCCATGCGGCAAGCGCGTCGATCAGCTGGTCGGCTCCGGGACGCAGCAGCAGGTCGTCCGCCTGCTGTCCAAGCGCAAGCGAAAGCGCCTCGACGTCTTCCTGAGCGCCGACATAGAGAACCACGATCTTCAGATCTTTTTGACGGGCAGCCTCAAGCGAGCTCATCACCTCAGCACCGCCGCTCCCGACGGCAACGATCACCGCATCGCTGGCGGTATCGGGCACAGCAGGATTATCGCGCTCGGGCACCATGATGCTCAGGTGCACGCCCGCGGTGTGGGGACGCAAGGCCTCGCGGAGAACATCGACGACCTCATCGGATACGTCGGCCTCGACGATGACGGAGAGGACCAGCGTCCGCTCCCGGTCTCGTTTGAGTCTTCTGCCAGACTTAAGCAGGTCGCGCACATCGATCGGAAGTGCCATACCCGATCGCCTTCCCTTCAGCTCATCGATTGGGATCACGTGCCGTAACGACGCGCCCAGACAGACATCAACATGCCCACGCCGCCCAAGTTGGTCACCATGGCCGAGCTACCGAAGCTCATGAACGGCAGTGGAATACCTGTAATAGGCATCATACCCACGGTCATGCCTATGTTCTCCAGTATCTGGAATGACCACATAGCGATCACACCCGCGCATATGATCGCACCGTACAGGTCGCGCGAGGATGCCGCGATAGCAAGCGCCGCCAGCAACAGCGCGAGATACAGACCGAGCAAAACGACTGCGCCGGTGAAACCGAGCTCCTCACCAAGCACCGCGAAGATGAAGTCAGTGTGCCGCTCAGGAAGGAAGTTAAGGTTGGATTGCGTTCCCGCGCGCAGACCTTGCCCGGCGATCCCGCCGGATCCGATCGCGATCTTGGACTGCGCAAGGTTATAGCCCGCTCCCTGGGGGTCTCGCGTGTTATCGATAAACACCAGGAGTCGATCTTCCTGGTACGTGCGAAGCAGATGAAAGTTCAGAACAACCGCGACCAGCACCACGGCCAGAAGCCCAAAGATCAAGAACCATCGCTTTCGCATGCCGCCCACCAGCAGCATCCCAAAAGAGATCACGATAAAGACGAGTCCCGTGCCAAGATCGGGCTGCATCATGATAAGAACCAACGCGCCGAGAAGATACGCCATCACGCCTGCCACATCACTGGTCGTATCTATCCTGCCTTTGCGGTCCGAGATGATGGCAGCCATTACCGCGATGAATAGCAGTTTTGCCGGCTCAGACGGCTGGAACAATCGGATCCTGGCAAACTGCAACCACGACGTCGCACCGCCAGCCGTGTAACCGAGCCCGGGAATCCTGGGGCTGATAAGCAAGAACGCAAGCAAGATGAGCAGAGGCCCTGTCCAGTGTTTGAGCGTCTTGTAGTCGACGACCCACAGAAAGACAAAGGGTACGCACCCTACCGCGATCCCCAGAAGCTGCCGCTGGAACATGCCGCCGCCCATGGTCGCGGTGGCCGAAGAGACCATGATCGACCCGTAGACAAGCAACGCCAGCGTCGCGAATGCCAGCGGCAGATTCACTGCATTCAGAAAGCGCCTGTATGGACTCTTTTCCACGCTCACCTCGAGTTATCCGTCGCGTGTACCTGCTCGACTTTCAATCCCAGCAGCTGAGCAACGATCTGCCGCGCCGCAGGACCTGCGACCGACCCGCCATGGCCACCCTGCTCGATCAAGACCGCCACTGCGTACTTCGGATCCTCTGCGGGAGCGAAGCACACATACCAGGCGTAGTCGTCCTTGCCCGCGACCTGGCCGGTTCCAGTCTTGCCGGCCACCGCCACTCCGAGGCCCTTCATGGCACCCGCGGCAGTCCCGGTACTTGCCGCCTCCATGAGCGCTTGCGTCATGACCTTGAGATCATCGGCCGAACTCGGTGCGGTCGCATTGACGACCGGCTGGTAGGCTCGAGACACCTTACCTGACGAATCAAGCACGGCCTCAAGCACATGCGGTCGCATCACTTTGCCGGAATTCGCGATCCCGGCATAGACCGTGGCCATCTGCAGCGGCGTGGCAAGCACGTCACCCTGGCCGATCGCCATGTTCACTGTATCACCGGGCAGCCATGTCTGATATTCAGGATAATTCTTATTGAACGCCTTCTTCCACGCGGCGTCCGGGATACGCCCAGTCACCTCTCCAGGCAGGTCGATCTGCGTCTTGCTGCCTAGTCCGAGCTTCTTCGCAAAAGCCTGCAGCTCTTCTTTCTTGCGCTTGTAGAACTCGTAGCCGATGTTATAGAAGACCACGTCGCAAGACTCTCGTATTCCACCGATGAATGTGATGGCGCCATGACCGGAATGGTCCCAGCACCACTTGGGCCACTGCTCGCCCATATCGGTCCACTTCCCGTGGCACTGATACACCTTTCCGGCGTATGTGACCTTGTAATGAAGACCAGCAAGACCCGTAACGGCTTTAAACGTCGATGCGGGCGCATAGCCAGACATGATCGCCCGGTTGTTGAGCGGGTAATCGCTGCTCTTGGATGTGAGTTTGGTCCACTCCTTGTCGGTTATGGAGTTGAGGAACAACGACGGATCGTAGGTCGGAGCGCTCGCCATCGCGAGGACTTCGCCCGTCTTCACGTCAAGCGCGACAGCTGCCCCCGCGTGCGCACTGCTGTAGCCCTGACTGTGAGCCTCAGAAAGCGCATCTTGAAGAGCGCTCTCGACAACCTTCTGAGTCTTGATATCAATTGTGAGCTTGATGTCATGCCCGGCTACCGGAGCTTGTTCGCTGACCACCCGCTGAGGCTGGCCCGCCGCGTTCACTTCAATGCGGCGAGTTCCCTTGTCGCCCTGCAAGACGTTCTCATACTCGGCTTCCGCACCGGTTTTGCCCACGATGTCGCCAGCTTCGTATCCCGAAGCCATATCTGCAGCCTTTAATGCTGTATCCGATATCTGTCCGGCATAGCCGAGCACATGCGCAGCCGAGGCGCCCTGCGGGTACTCGCGGACAGCGATCTCTCCTACGGACACACCGGGGAAATCATCCTGGTGCTCGCTAAGATACGACGCCACCTTCACCGACACATCAAGAGCGACCACTCGAGGCTGCAGCGCGACAAGCTTACTGTTGTTGACCGCCGCCCAAACATCATCCGCAGACATGCCGAGAAGATCAGCAAGCGCACCAAAGCGAGCCGTTATGTCCTGTTCAGTGGGATCATCAGAAGTATCTGCCGACTGCTCGTGAATGATCATCTGGTGAACCGTCTCATCAGATGGATCGACGCTGACCGCAAGAGCCGCACGGTTGGTCACCAGTGGCACGCCATTACGATCGAAGATACGTCCGCGCGGTGCTTCGATGCTAATCTCTCGCACCCTGTTGTTCTCAGCCTTAGCGGCATAGTCGTCGCCGGCGAGAACCTGCATCGTCCACAGCCTCACCAACAGGGCGAGCAGCATCAACACCACGATGAGTCCCAGCGCAGCTAACCTCGATCTCAATTGCTCACGATACGTGCTCATGCACCAGGCTCCGTACGCTTGATCGTCTCTTAGTGAATCAAGAACACATTCACGAGATACGACGGAATGACTTTACCGACTGGTCTGTGCGCAACAAACGAGCCAACCATGGATAGACCAAGATACCGAGTACGACATTGTAGACGCCTCGCGGCAGGACCACGGCGACAACCGAGCGCCAGAAAGGCGCACCGGAACCCAGTACCGCCATCACTATGAGATACGCGATCTCCGCGGAGACACTGACCACCACCGCAACCGAGACCGGCTGCAGCCATCCTTCCGCGAAGAGGTTCTCTTGCAGCATGCCTGCCACATAGCCGACCACTACGAGCACGAGCGCCCACGCTCCCACCGGCCCGGTTCCGAGCAGATCTAGAACCAACCCTGCGGCAAAACCGGAAGCAGCGCCTGCAGCGGGCCCCTCCACGATGGCCAACGTGATGACCACAAGCACGGGAAACGCCGGGACTACGCCCAGAATCGCCACGTGCGGGGCGACAATGACCTGAAGCAGGAATGACGTGACGATCGCGAGGAGCACTGCGCCTGAACGATTCACTTGCTGCCCCCTGTCTTCGTGGCCTCGATTGACGAGCTCAGCAAGACAAGGACCTCTTCAACATCATCGAGTTGGAGCCGGGATTGGATGGCCACCTGCGGATAGAGGTCACCGCGATCGTTCACAACCGTTGACACATCGCCTATCACAAGGCCTTTAGGAAACACGCCGCCAAGTCCTGAAGTGATTACGACATCACTCACCTTGGGCACCTTGTTACCGGTGACGAAATCCAGAGATAGTTGCCCGTCCACGGAACCCTTGACCACGCCTATAGCGCGAGTGGACTGCACCATCGCACCAACTCCACTGCGTTGATCGGTGAGAAGACGCACTTTGGCCGAATGCTGCGACACCTCATACACCTGACCGAAAAGGCCTCCGGCAGCCACGACGGGCATAGATGCGGCTACGCCATCGGCTGAACCGCGATTGATGATCACGACGTTCTCAAGCGAGCTTCCCGGTTTGCCGATGACGTTGGCGCTGAGCTTAGTATAATTCTGCTCACCTGAAAAGTTCAGCAATGCTCGCAAACGTGCGTTTTCCAGAGAGGCTTCCTGCAACGACGTCACACGACCGCGAAGCTCGGCGTTCTGGGTCCGGAGCGCGGCGAGTTCGCTACGCGCGACACCCACTCCCGAAAACCAATTCCCAACCGCATCGAACGGGGTTGCGATCACGTCGCCAACCCGGGAGATCGGCGCCGAGACTGCAAGCACTCCGCTGCGAACGGTATGCAAGACGCCATGCTCGCCCTCGCGATAGTAAACAGTGACAAGCAGCAGCGATATGACCACCAGGATGATCAACAGCGCAGGGTTGCCGCGTTTGGTTTCTTGTATGTTGACCTTCATATCGAGACATCGGCCTCCGGTCTAGCGCGAGACCGTGAGGACCCGCTTCAAGACATCGATCTCCTCAAGCGCCATAGCGGAGCCGAGAACGACGTTTATGAGAGCATTCTCGGAGACATGAACGGGCATGCCTGTCTCAGCGCGCAGACGATCATCGAGCGCGCGCAACAGTGCGCCGCCACCCGTGAGAACTATGCCGTACTCCATGATGTCGCTCGCCAACTCCGGCGGCGTCTTCTCGAGCGTGCTCTTGATGGCTGCAACGATAGCGGCAGTAGGCTCTTCCATCGCACCACGAATCTCCTCGGAGGAGAGCTGGATGATGCGTGGCAGCCCCGTGAGCAGGTCACGACCACGGACTTCGACGTCGAGTTCCTCGGACAGCGGATAAGCCGAGCCGATCTCGAACTTGATCTCCTCGGCGGTACGCTCCCCGATAAGGACGTTGTATTCCTTCTTCACGTGAGCGATGATCGCCTCATCGCACTCATCGCCGCCGATGCGAATCGACTGCGCCACGACGATGCCTCCGAGGGAGACGACTGCGACCTCCGTGGTGCCACCGCCGATATCAACGACCATGTTGCCCGTCGGCTCCTGGATGGGTAGCCCGGCACCGATCGCCGCAGCCATAGGCTCCTCGATCAGATAGGCATTGCGCGCACCCGCCTGCATCGTCGCCTCGAACACCGCCCGGCGTTCTACTTCGGTGACACCAGACGGTACACACACGACGACCCGGGGCTTGGGCTGCCAGGGGAAACGCTTGACCCGCGTCTTGTTGATGAAGTAGCGCAGCATCGCCTCGGTCACGTCGAAGTCAGCGATAACGCCGTCTTTCAGCGGACGAATGGCCACGATGGAACCCGGGGTGCGCCCGAGCATGCGCTTAGCCTCGATACCAACGGCCAGGACACGCCTGTCCTCCCTCTCGACAGCGACCACCGAGGGCTCGATCAGGACGATGCCCTGTCCACGCACGGAAACGAGAGTGTTGGCGGTCCCAAGGTCGACCGCCATATCGCTACCCCATGAATTGAAAAGCGTATCTAAAAGCGACAAGTCGCTCTCCTCTCGAAATGACATACCGCCTGACGCCTTAGGCCAGACGACACGAAAACGCGCGGTGCCAACGAAAGAAACACGCGGCGCCCTCGCACACAGCGATTAGTGTATCACGGCACCACTGCAGTCGTGGTCGCGGTGTTCATCAGTATCGTAACGGCGTGGACCTTAATCGCTCTCTGAGCGTCACATCACGCCCATATCGCGCAGGCTCGCATGCGCACCCGCCTCGCCGATGATGACATGGTCGAGAATCTCGATACCGAGCACATCGCCCGCCTTGACCAGCCGTCGCGTCAGCTGCAGGTCCGCGCCTGACGGCGTGGGATCGCCGCTGGGGTGGTTGTGAACGATGACGAGCGATGCCGCCGAGACCCGGACGGCGTCTTTGAAGAGCTCTCGCGGATGGACGATCGATGCGTTCAGGCTACCGATCGACACTTCTATAGTACGCAACAGCTGATTTTTCGTATTGAGCGCGAGGGCCCAGAAGTGTTCCCTGTCCAGACCCCGGAACTGCGGCGAACAGATGCGAATGACGTCCTCCGGCGTTGAGATGGTGGGCCGTTCCGAGGCCGGCCATGCAGCCCACCGACGGCTCATCTCCAGTGCCGCTAACAGCCGGGCCGCATTCGCCGGACCCACTCCGCGCTCACACACCAGCTCTTCGGCACATGCCCGCCAGAGTCCGTCGGGCATAGGATATGCTCCGACGATGCGAGCACCAAGACCGCCGCTGCCGTCGCCCAACATGACCGATACCAGGTCCGCATCGGCCAAACCGGCCGCGTTCCCCTCCAGAATCAGATCGCGTGCCTTGACGACACGACCAACAACACGAGGAGCCATCTGACGGCGCCTCCTTCCAGTTTCCGAATGCGGTGGAAACGATGGGAGATCGTCGCCAGATACAAGATCGGACGCGGCACCAGAGTGGTGCCGCGTCCGTATCATGACGTCTCGTCCTTTACCGTCCCTGTCCATTCTCGAAACAGGGTCCGATTACCCTCATACTCCGCGTGCTCAGTGCACCGAGCACGACAGGCACAGGTCATAGGCCCGCACAAGCTTCTCCATTTCAAGCAAGAACGACTCTCGCGCAAGATCCACGATCCCTGGCGCAAAGAGACGCATATCGCTGTCCAGATTGGAGAGGTTCTGCGCCGTGGGCGTTATGATGTCACCGGCGATCACGATGCCTGCATCGTCAAATGTATAGCTGTGGTAGACAGTGCCTCTTGGCGCCTCGGTTGCAGCGATACCGGTGCCGCTACGGACCGTGAACGCGATCGGCGCAGATGTCCCGCCGTCTTCGATCAACTGATCCAGGTATCCGATGCATCGCTCGCACGCATCAACGAGCTCCACGGCCTGAGCGAGGTTGTTGTAGAAGGAATTCTCGCACGGCAGCTTCAAACCGATCTCGGCCATGACGGCGCCGGCACGCGGCATCAGCTCATCGCCAGACAGGTTCAACCGGGCAAGCGCGCCTACCATGAACGAACGTCCCCCCACAGTAGAATGCTTCGCATTGCTGTGTCCCACGACGGTCTCGCTGATAAACTCCCGGTACTCTTCCACAGGCCGACGCCACCCTGCGGCAAACGATGCGGTGACTCCATCGTAGATCGCATAGTCACCGTCGGAGACCAGCGCGAGCATGTCGCCGTCCATCGCGAAGTCAGGCACATCGAAGGATGCGAACAGCCGCACCGTCTCCTCGGCATCCTGCACAAGGTCGATGAGCACCTCTCGCATCTCCTCGAGCGCATCACGTGATGGCTCGGAGCTAAAGCCTCCGAGTACCGCCGTGATCGGATGCACGGGCCGTCCGCCGATCAACGTCGTGAGGCTGTTGCCGGCCTTCTTGATCTTCAACGCGCGATGCAACACGTCAGGTGCCGATTGGGCCAGAGGAAACACGCTGGGCAGGCCCACGAAGTCGGGCGCGGCAAAGACGTATAGATGCGTCGCGTGGTTTTGCATGAAAGAACCGTAGATCAGCAGGCGTCTGAGCAGCTCCGTGCGCTCGGAGACCTGGATACCCATAACGGCTTCAACGGCTTTGAGAGCCGTCACCGTATGCGTAGGAGAGCAGATGCCACAGATACGGCTGGTGATCACCGGGATCTCATCGTAGCGGCGTCCCACCACCATGGACTCGAAGAATCGAGCGGGCTCGACGATATCCATATGCACGTCGGTGACGCGTCGATCCTCGACATCGACCGTGATCGTCCCGTGGCCTTCGATGCGGGCGACGTGTTCCGCGGTGATGGTGCTCATCAGACGGCCTCTCTCGCGGAGTTATACAAATCCAGGGTGCGGTCCAACAGCGCGGGGTCCAGTCCTTTAGCGCGATAGATGGCCCGCGCAGCATCGAGATTGGCCGCAGGAGACAGCCCACGACAGCCTTTGCACGGCATGCCGAGCGACACGCACCTGGCCTGGCATCCTCCATCGGTGACAAGGCCCAGACAGGGCTCTCCTTTGTCCAGCAGGCAGATGTTCTCTTTGATCTTGCAGATGGCGCACATCGGATCATCGGGATGCTTATCCGACAGACCCAGAAGTACCCGAGAAAGCACATCGACGAAGTCCCGCGGATCGATGGGACAGCCGGGCACGTGATAATCGACATCGATGACCGAGGCCACGCTCGCGGGAAGCCTGCGCCCGCGTGCCACAGGTGCATCGGCGCCGTAGACCGAGGCGAACCGCTCCTCTAGATCGAGGCCATATGCCAGACCTGCAATACCCCCGGTACAGGCGCATGCGCCGATGGCGATGACCCTGCGCGCCTCTTTGCGGACGCGCGCAAGCAGCTCGACGTGCTCATCGGTGGTCACTGCGCCCTCGATAACCGCCACATCGTAGCTCTCGGGCACCTCACCTGAAGAAGCCAGCTGCCAGTAGCCCAGGTCGATAAGACCGAGCACCTCAAGCAGCTCGTCCTCCATGTTGGTGAGCTGCACCTGACAACCGAAGTCGCTCGCCAGGCTGAATATCACAACACGGGGCGGCATCTAGATAGCCCCCTGCAGATTGGTGACTTCCCAGTAATTGAATACCGGTCCATCCACGCAGGTGTACTGGTGGCCCACGCCGCAGTGCCCACATTTGCCGATGCCGCACTTCATACGACGTTCAAAGGACATGTAGATCCTGTCCACGTCCATATGCTTCTTACGCATCTCCTCAATGACGAACTTGTACATCACTGGAGGACCACAGATGGAGCCGTAGGTTTTATCGGGATCCACATCGATCGTATCGAAAAGCTTGGTCACCAGACCCACATCGCCGTCCCATCCCTCATCAGGGATATCGACGGTCATCATCAACTCAAAGTCCTCACGATGCTTCCACATATCGAACTGATGGCGAAACAGGATCTCAGCGGGCGTATGAGCGCCGTAAAGGATAGTGACCTTGCCAAAATCGTAGCGCTCATCATGGATATGGTTGATGAGCGACTTGAGCGGCGCGATCCCCAGACCGCCGGCCACCAGCAAAATGTCATGACCTTTCATCTTCGCGAAAGGAAATCCGCGGCCGAACGGCCCGCGCAACCCGACGATGTCGCCGCAGCGCTTCCGGTGAAGAGCGCCGGTCACATCGCCGCTCTCGCGAACACACAGCTCGATAAACCCCTGCTTGCTCGGCGCCGAAGAGATCGAGATGGGCGCTTCACCGACTCCAAAGACCGATACCTCGACGAACTGTCCCGACTGGAAAGCGAATGCCTTGCGTACGACAGGATCGATCAGACGCAGCTCGAAGAGCTTTTCTTTGGGCGTGAGATCGATGATCGACGTTATGCGCGCCTGCCAGGGATGATATGGGTTGTCGACAGCCAGTCCTACAGCCTTACGATCCGATGCCACGTTCACTCGGCCACCCCCGTCTGCAACGCCTCGATCACATCAACCGGACTGATGCCTGCGGCACACGCCCTCGTGCATCGTCCGCAACCAACGCACAGAACGCGTCCGTACTTTGCGAGGTAACCCCACTGCTTGTGATAGAAGCGGTACTTCACACGGCTCGAACGCGTCTTGCGGAAGTTGTGGCCGTGGGCGACGGTGGCGAATCCTTCGAACTGGCAAGAGTCCCAGGTGCGAATCCGCTCCCCCGACTTCTGGTCGGTGGCGAGACGATCGTGGACGTCAAAGCAGTAGCACGTGGGGCACACCATGGAACACGCGCCACAGGAGAGGCACTTCTCGCCGAACTCGTCCCATACGGGGCTCTCGTACTTGGCATCAAGCAATACCGGCAGTTGCGCGGTATCGAGATCGTGGATAAAGCCGGCTTTAAACGCACGCTGGACTCGCTGGAAGTCTGCCGTATCGGCAGACTGAACATCACGGCTTTCCACCGATCGGCTGACGATGTCCGCGCCCTTGACCGTACAAATGGATGCGTAATACCTGTCGCCGAGATCGGTGAGGAAGATATCAAAACCCCAATGGATCTCATCGGTATTCCATACGTTGCAAAAGCACGTATCGCGTGGAGTGCATGACACGCCGACCAGCAGCGTGTTCTCCCGGTATGCCTTGTAATACGGGTCCGCGTTGTCATCGAGAAGGACGTTGTCCAACAGCAACAGCGCATTCAGATCGCACGGATGAAGGCCGAACAATACGCGCCGAGGGATCGGTGCGCCCTCTTCAAGAACCTCGTTGTCCGCGACGCTGAAACGCATGAGAGTCTCGGCGGGAGGAAGAAACCACTTCTTTGGAGGCAGAAGCGTGGTGTCGTAGTCCAGACGCACCTCATCGAAACGCTCGACGGGCGCAAACACGAACGCGTTCTCTTTGGCCACGGGTCCAATAACCTCATACTCAGCGGCAAGTCCACTGAAAAGGTCAGACAGGTGCTCTTTATCGATGATTTTGAAGAACATCAGACTCCCTCGGTCTCAGTGCCGGCGACAGCAGGGACGAGATGGATCGCCTAGCCGAAGAAGATGGCCATCTCGCGCTCGGCGCTCTCAGGAGAGTCGGATCCGTGAATGATGTTGGCGTCCATGGTAAGGCCGAAGTCGCCACGGATGGTGCCAGGGGCAGCCTCACGAGGGTTGGTAGCGCCCATGAGCTTACGCACGACAGAGACGGCGTCGGGGCCTGAAAGAACCATCTTCACCACGGGACCCGAGGTCACGTACTCCACGAGACCGGCGTAAAACGGCTTGCCCTGATGCTCGATGTAGTTAGCGGCAGCCTGCTCAGGCGTGACGGTAGCGAGTTCGACCTTCTCGAGCGTAAGGCCGAGCTGCTCGAACCGGGCGATGATCTGGCCAACCAGGCCGCGAGCGACTGCATCGGGCTTGATCATGACGTAGGTCTTCTGGTTCACAACGACTCCTTCGTACTATCGGCAAACGGACTTTGTATCAAATTCGCACAAAGTCTGTTCGGGTGCAACCAGAAACCTCACAGAAATGCACGCTACGAGCCGCCACCTGTGGAACGCCAGTCATTTGACACACCATTGACCTTCCAGCCAACACCCTCACGAGCCAGGAGGATCTGGTAGTCCAGCGGCGCACCCTTTTCGAGCGTGATACTGATCTGGACCTTGGAGGTCTTTGCCGAGCGGACGATCGAGTCGATTTTGTATGACTTGATCGAGACCGGCAGAGTACCCATCTCATCGGTGACATCCGCGCTCGGAACGGCGACCCAGTAGTCCACCACGGACTTGCCGGACATGTGCGTTTTCATCAATCCATTGACGGTCATAGCCTGCGTGGGATACCCGAAGCCGCTCAGCCACGCGAACGCCAGAGCGCCGATCGCTACAAGGGCGACGACCACCCACACTGCGGCGAACGCCACAGGGTTGCGAGACTCATGCTTTCTGTCGCGCTCCTGACGGCGCTGCACGCGATCGGTGTCACGCATCTCATCGTCGGTTCGTGCAAAGAACGCCGTTACCGGCTCCTGCGAGACATCGGAGATCTGCGCGACTTTTGGTGCGATGTCAAACGGCGGCATCTCACCGGTACGCCAGCCATCCACGATCTCGGGCTCATCAGCGAACGCCGCTCGAGAAGCCTCGCATGCCGCCGCGGCAGCAGACGAGAGCTCGTGGCTGAACTCCTGCTGCGCACGCTCGAACTCATGCACGGCCTCTTCATGCAGCCCGAGCGCTGAGAAAGCGAGTCCGAGGTTCGCACATGCACGACCGCGACCGGAATAGCCGCTCATGTTGACCGCAGCCTGATATGCCTCGACGGCATCCTCGGGCCTGCCGAGCGTCATATAGCAAAGGCCCAGGTTGTTGAGCGCCTTGCCAGCATCAGGATTCTGGCCGTCGAACGCTGCCTGACGATACGACTGTGCTGCGCGTTCGGCATCCCCGCGCTGCAGATAGATCCCAGCAGCACCCTGCAGAGCCTTGTAGCGACCCGTGTACTCTGGGTCAGCGAGCGCCTCATCGAACAATTCAATCGCTTCGTCGGGTCGCTTGAGCGCTACGAGAGCCACTCCGGCGTTCACGAGGACCGCCGAACGCTGCTTATAAGTGGTCTCCTCAAGTGCTTTGCGATACACGATGACTGCATCCTGATAGCGACGCAGGTGCACTAGTGAATTGCCAGCCTTGTGATATGCAGGGGCGTCGTCTGTGCCCGTAAGCGCATTCAGGAAGCTACGAGCGGCACCGGGATAGTCACCCTGTTCAAAAGCCCGGGTACCCTCTTCAAAACGCGCTTGGTCCACTGTTTCTCCCGCCTACTCGCCCTGTTCGATGACGAATGACTCGATCTCGTCGCCAACCGCAAGAGCTTGCACGACGTCCATGCCCTCGGTCACCTCACCGAAGACGGTGTACTGACCGTCAAGGAACGGCTGTGGTGCGAGGCAGATATAGAACTGCGACCCGGCTGAATCGGGATCTTGCGACCGCGCCATCGAGACCGTGCCTTCAAGATGTGGGCGCTCGTTGAACTCAGCGGCGATCGTGAATCCGGGGCCCCCTGTGCCAAGAGCGGGGTCACCTGGTGAATGGATACCGGCCTTCTGACGGCCCACCACGCCGCGAACCTGTCGGGGCTCGATAAGCTTGGTCTGCGGATCGCCGACCTGCACGACGAAACCAGGCTCGATCCGATGGAACTTGATGCCATCATAGAAGCCACGACCGATCAACTCCACGAACGTGGCGACAGTATTGGGAGCCACATCGTCGAACAGTCTCATGGATATCGTGCCTTTCGCGGTCTTCATGACCGCGACTTCAGCTCCTGTGAGCTTCACTTCAGAAACGTGCATGGTTCCTCCCTTAGAGCGTTGGCGCATGACGCCATTCTAGCAATGCGTCCCTCGTGCTGGAACCCGACCTATTCTTTCCTACTCTCACCTGCCGATATGCTATGTTGAAATCGCGTGATTCGTGCCACGAACGTCTTTTCGTCAAGAGCGCCGCAACCAGCCGTGCCTGACGTCGGAAATGTGGGCATCGGTCTCGGCTGCTGGGGCACTCACCTACGTATTGTACGTGAGCCACAGGAGGCGATGCGCATGGGTGCAACCAGTACCGAAGGGATCCGAAACGTCGCGTTGGTAGGCCATGGAGGCGCGGGCAAGACGTCACTTGCCGAGGCGATGCTCTTCATGGCTGGGGAAACAAAACGCCTCAGCACCGTCGATGACGGACACTCGGTCCTCGACCACGACCCTGAAGCCATCAAGCGCAAGATGTCAGTGGGACTGTCGCTCGCTCCGTTCGTCTACAAGGGCATCAAGGTCAACATCGTCGACACCCCCGGCTACGCTGATCTCATCGGTGATGCCATCGCCGGACTCCAGGCGACCGAGATGGCGCTGTTCGTGGTCGACGCCGTAGCGGGACCACAGGCCCAGACGGTGCGCCTGTGGGAGATCGCCGGTGAGCTGGGTGTCGCGCGTGCAGTCTTCATCAACCGGCTTGATAAGGAACATGCGGATTTCGAGGGTTGTCTTGACTCTCTTTCCGAGGCGTTCGGACACCGCGTAGGCGCAGTTCAGATTCCCATCGGCACTGAATCCGGGTTCAAAGGCGTGGTCGACGTCATCCGGATGAAGGCGTACGTGCATACCGATGACGGGCAGATCAGCGTGACAGAGATTCCCGAGGAGTTCAGGCGAGCCACCGACGAGTATCGTGACAAGCTGCTCGAACTGGTCGCCGAGGCTGACGACGAGCTCATGGAACGCTACCTCGAGGGCGAGCAGCTCACGCAGCAGGATCTAGAACGCCTGCTGGGACTTGCGATCGCCCAGGGAATCTTCATCCCGGTGTTCATCGGCTCGGCAACCAAGATCATCGGCGTCCGCGACCTCCTGGATGAGATCGTCGCCTTCTTCCCCAGCCCCACCGCGCATGGACCGCTCAAGACCCTGGACGGCGACGAGGTTCACGTATCTGTTGAAGGATCCGTGGCGCTCCTGGTGTTCAAGACGCTGTCAGACCCGTACGTCGGCCGACTATCGTTCGTCAAGGTCATCTCGGGCACGCTGACGCCAAACATCGACCTGATCAACTCTCGAACCGGTCACAAAGAACGCATCGCGCACGTGCTCAAGCTCGTCGGCAAAGAGACGCACGACGTGACCGATGCAGCAGCCGGCGACATCGTCGTCATACCGAAGCTCAGCGATGCCTTCACCAACGACACGCTGTCGGTGAAAGGCGAGCTCGCCTTCGCTCCCCTGCCGGTCCCCGAACCGCTCTACCCTGTTGCGATAGCCGCGGCATCCAAGACAGACGAGGACAAACTCGGAACCGCGCTCAAATCGATCGTGGACGAAGACCCTACGTTGACGCTGCGGCGCGATGAGGAAACGCATCAGACCGTCCTGTCGGCGATCGGCGAGATGGCCATCGACCTGGTCGTCTCTCGGCTGAAAGACCGCTTCCATGTGGAAGCGACGCTCGAGGACTTGCGAGTGCCCTACCGGGAGACCATCCGCAAGACCTCCTCAGCGCAGGGACGGCACAAAAAGCAGACCGGTGGTAGCGGCCAGTTCGCCGACTGCTGGCTGCGGCTCGATCCCAATCCCGGTGGCGGATACGAGTTCCTCGATGAGATCGTCGGCGGACGCATCCCGCGCGGCTTCATCCCGGCTATCGACAAAGGCGTTCAGGCGACCATGGTCGAAGGCGTTTTGGCCGGATACCCGATCGTCGACGTGAAGGTGGCCGTATACGACGGCTCCTATCACGCCGTCGACTCCAACGAGATGGCGTTCCGCATCGCGGCGCGAATCGGGTTCAGAACAGCTGCCGAGAACGCCGGTATGGTCCTTCTGGAGCCGATCGCGTCTCTCGCGATCACCGTACCCGACGAGCATGCCGGCGCGGTGATGGGCGATATCTCGTCCATTCGTGGCCGCATCACCGGAATGGAAGCGCCCCGCCCCGGCGTACAGATCATCCAGGCACAAGCCCCATACGCCGAGGTCGTGCACTACTCACCGCATCTGAGGTCGATCACAGCGGGTACAGGCAGCTATACGATATCCATAGACGGCTATGAACAGGTTCCAACCGATACCGTCAGCAAGATCGTGGAGGAATATCAGAAGCATCGTGCGGAAGGTCGATGACGTAAGCTCCCGCGAGATGAAGAAGGCCCGACTGCCAGTAGCGGTCGGGCCTTCGTACTCACATATGGTGCCCCCGACAGGATTCGAACCTGTGGCCTTCTGCTCCGGAGGCAGACGCTCTATCCACTGAGCTACGAGGGCGCGCGCGTTGCTCGCCTGAGAACCCTAGCACACCACACGCGCGGTTTCCATCCTGTAGGCCAGCCGCTATGCTCTTTCAGACGGCATCGCCAAAAGCCCTATCATCCCATCCCCTCGGCCATGGAGACCGCATGACCAACAAGCGCATGCTCATCATCGCCAACCCCACAGCCCGACACGGCGAGAGTGCCGCTCTGATACCGGTCGTTCAACGTCTGCTGGAATCGGCGGGGCGTCATCGCGTTGCGCTCACACAGTATCCCGGACACGCCCAGCGCATCGCTCGCGCTGCTGACGGCTATGACCTTGTCGTCGCAATGGGCGGTGACGGCACGGTCCACGAGGTTCTCAACGGTCTGATGGGACTGTCCGAGAAACGCCGCCCGGCCCTGTCGCTGTTGCCGACGGGTTCGGGTAACGACTGGCGCAGGATACTCGACATATCCGCCGACCTGCCCACGGCCGTCAATCAGGTGCTCACCGGGGTCAGACGACGCATCGACATCGGCACCTGCAACGGGACGTACTTCGCCAATTCGTTCTCGGTGGGATTGGACGCCCGGGTCACCGCGAAGGCGATAGAGATGAAGGTCACGACCGAACGATCGGGACTAGGGCTCTACTACCGGGCCGCCCTGGAAGTGCTTCTACACGACTTTGGCAGCTGGCGACTGAATATCGCAAAGGACGGCGCTGAGCCGGCTGAGCACGATGTACTGATGCTGGCCGCAACCATCGGACGTACGTACGGCGGCGGGTTCAAGATCACGCCCGACGCCATCGACGACGACGGGCTGCTTGAAGTCTGCGTGATCGACCGGCTCCCGCTCGCATCGGCACTCTGGCGCCTGCCGCTCATGGCGGCCGGAAAACATCGTTGGATGTCCGTGGTGCACCTTGAGCGCCACCAGACGCTGAGTATCCATGCGCCGGGCCCGGTTCCCGCACAGATGGACGGCGAGGTCCTGCTCGGCGATGACTACGAGATAGGAATCGTCCCGGCCGGCCTCGAGGTTGTCGTCCCGAGACCGGCCTGAGACCGTACTACTTGAGTTCGATTGCCTCGTTGGGGCAGACGTCCGCGCACGTGCCGCACTCTGAGCAATCGTCCGGACGGGCTAGAACAGCCGTGTCCTCGAGGTCGAGCGCGCTCGTGGGACATTCATCCACGCAGATACCGCATGCAGTACAGAGATTGGGGTCGACGACCGGTTTTCCCATGGCTGGTTCCTCTCCAGTGCCCTGATGTGCCTTTAGACAACGCGATGATACCACCAGGGGTGTCTAAGACAGGTCCTAGATGAGGCTAATGACCTCATCCGCGTTCCACAGACAGTACGCGTAGGAGCGATCGAACAAGACATCGGCGTCCTGCTCGGCCGCACGCGCCACATCCAGCGCACCGACCGTCTCCTCCACCAGCGGCGCAACCAGGTTCTGTAAGAGCGTGTTGATCTCACGAATACGGATGCCAAGAGCCTTCCTGTCAGCCCCCGGCAACGCGATCGCGCTCACAAGTCGCCCCTTCTCCGCCGCGAGCTCTTGCCCGGAGCCTGTATCGGCGAGAGCAGGATCGGTCAGAAAGCGATCCGGGTTGTGCCGCAGGGCGTCGAGTCTCCGCTCGAGCTGCGCAACGCTATCCAGTCCTTGACGCGGGTCGCGGAAAGGCAGATGCAGCGTCGCGCTCGCCACCACGTACGCAGGAGCGGCAACGCCAAAATACGCATCGATCACGCCATCGGTGATCTGGTCATATCTGCCACCGCCGACACCATGAATGAACAGATCAGCGATCGCGAGCCGCGTAAACAACGTCAATGTGATTCCACGAGGGACAAGCGTGACCTGCTCGCCTCCGAGAAGATCGATCGTCGCATCGACGTTGGAGGAGATGACGAGCCGATCCTCGCCATCGACTACCAGCGCTACGCTGCCGTTCGGCTCGACCCGCGAGTAGACGGCTCGCCTACGGCCCTCGACCAGCGCCCACAACGGCAACTCGGTCGCATCACCTTCGATACCTAGCTCCGGAAACGGCTGACCTTTGCCGCGAGTACCGCTGATGGCCCGATAGCGTGCCAACTGATCATTGAAGCACTCAGCGAACGCTCGGGCATCCAGGCACAGATGCGCCGCAAAACGCCGAAATACTGCGCCCCGTGCGAGACGCGACACGCCGAGCTCTAGATAGTCGCTGCCAGACTGCCTCTCCAAAGCGCGTCGCGCTCCGGTCAGCGCCTGGCCGAGATCATCTGCATGCGGCGACACCTCAGCTAACGCTGCAAGAAACGCATCGACGTTATGCTCGACATGTGGCAAGCCGACATCAGCGGACAGAACCCGTACCTCTCGAGCAAAAGACTGCAACTCGCCCGTCGTAGGTACGGGAACTGCGCCAAAGCAGACGTCGGGGGAACACTGGACCAGCTCGGCAGAACACCGATGAGGTCTGGGTTTCAGGCAGGGCGCATCCAGAGATACGCTGCCAGCGGCATCGGTGTCCACGACCAGATCCAGCCCCGTGAACCCGCTGTTGCCGGACACACGTTGCAGCATGAAATCTTTGATCCACACGCCTGGATGCGATATCCCGGGTTGGTGGCCGTTCACGATCAGCAGCGTGTCTCCGACCGAATCCTGCGCGGTTAGAATGCCTGCTCCCGACGAATAATCCCGGGCGCACGCAAACGCCTCCTCGCGGGCGCTGCTGCGCAGCTCGGCGATGCACATGCCGCCAACGCTGAAGTCCCACGCAGTGACAGCCTCGACATTGCTCCGGGCGAGCGCCTCCCACTCTTTGAGCGGAGGCTCAGCGAGCACCGCGCGGTTCTCGGCGGGAATCGCAAACCGGGTTATCTGCTTCATCCGATCACACCAGATCTCTCAGTGAACACAAACCGGGCGGCTCGGCTGCAAAGAACGGCTCTGCCGCCTTCGTCCCGATGACCTGACCCCAGGATCGAGCAAGCTGCTCCACACGTACGAGCATGCCGAGGTTCTTCTCGTTGTCGATGAACTGGGAGCGATAACACTCCAGCGCCTGCAGTTTACGGTCGAGCGTGGCCGAGACATCCAGCGCGAAAGACGGCTCCCGAACAAGCTGCATGTGGACAGCCATGTAGTGGTAGATTCGCGCCGGATAGTGAGGCTCGCCGCTCATATCCGTCTTGGTCAGTTTTGCGTAGAAACGGGCGGCGCCCACAATGGACGCAGCAGCGATATGATCCGGATGCGCGTCTTGCGGATAGGGCGCGAATATCGTCCGCGGCCGCAACTCCCGGATCACCTCGGCCAGCTGCTGACGCGCCTCGACGGTATCGAAGAGATACCGGTTGGACCCGGCCAGAGTGATTCTCTGTCTCACGCCGAGGACTTCTGCCGACCGCGTTGCCTCGGCCAGACGAATGTCGTGCGAGCCTGCAGGCGTCGGCTCGCCATCAGTCAGGTCCACCATGGCCACGGTCATGCCTTCATCGACGAGCTGAGCGACCGTGGCGCCCATGCCGATCTCGATGTCATCCGGGTGCGCTCCAACGCACATGATATCGACCATCGTCATACCTCCAGGAGCGCATCGTGCCAGACGCGCATGTAGTAGGCGAAGCGCTTCTCGGGGTCATCCAGGTCTTCACCGAACGACCGGTCGTTGTCCAGGTAGATGCGGTCGACCGGGACCTCTCGAACAGACAGTCCTGCCCGATAAGCCCGGGCCCAGAGCTCCACAGGCATAGCGTACCCGGCTTCCCTGAACTCAAGGCGGGACAATGAGCTCATACAATAGGCCTTGAAGCCGCAGAACGCATCGGTGAGGCCCCATGCGGTCTGTGCGTTGATCTCGCTCACGATGCGTCGATTGACGTCGCGCCGCTGTGCAGGCGCCTCGCCGACCACGCGGCTTTCAGGCAGATAACGGCTGCCACTGACTATATCGGCTCCCGATGCGTCCAACTCCGCCAGCAGCAACGGA